>OFRO01000247.1_pt1 | contig 20782 bp, 22 predicted proteins | sample 1543091 | NCBI WGS metagenome assembly OFRO01 (sample SAMN07774217, study PRJEB24372) | wastewater metagenome | isolation source: Exp Tend NO 10WW | collected 2016-02
CACACACATACGCACACAGGAGATGCTCCATACACGCGTGTTTTACCATTACTCAGTAATGGCGCACGTGCACATAGGAGGCGCAGGCTGCGGCGGGCTACTACGGTCATGCAAAACAGGAGCCACATACGTGCGCAGGGTGGCGCGGACGCAGAACGCAAAAAAGCCCCAGTCAGCACGTGCTGACCGGGGCAGGAAAACGAGGGCGAAAAAAAAGGCCAGCCCCGAAGGGCTGGCCAGATGTTACTTGTTACGCTTGCTTACGACCGCGCCGCACGGACACCGGCAGGAAGTCCGCCAGCTTGGCAACCAGCCCGGCGGATGCTGCGCCATGCTTGGCAACCCAGATTGACAGTGCGTCCGCCAGTTCATCAAGACTGGCGTCGTCAGCAATGACAACCTTGTGGCTTTCATTGCCTTCCGGCTTTGCCTGCTTTTCAGCGGGCTTCACGTAGCGCTTCAGAGCGGACTGGATCGACTCGCCCTTTTGCGGCACGCCTTCAGCACGGCGTAGCTTGCGTGCTTCAGAGAAGCGAACGCGCAACATATTGCGGACTGCCTCTTTCTTCTCCTTGCTCAGTTTCACGATCTTTGCTTCGACCGCATCCCTGAGCAATCCGGGAATGTGCGCTTTCCCGTTTATGCCGTTGCCGAAAACTTCAGCGAAGGCCGCGTCCGTATCGCATTCAGCAAACAACGCCGTCATTGACGCGGACAACTTACCGCCGATACTGGCGGCGCGCAAGTCAGAATTGACCGTTTCAACGAACAGGCTGGCGACGGTTGCGACAAGGGTAAGGCTGGTTTGATTGGCCATGATATTCTCCATGTAGAGATTGAAAGAGCACCGCGCGGCAGGCCTGCCACGTTAGTGCAGGGAAGCAATATCTGCTTTCCATGTAGTGCAGTATCCGCAATTCCCACACGCGTGCAAGGATTCAGGGCCATTACTGAGTAATGGCTACAGGCGCGCGCTGCGGCGGGCTACTACTGTCACGCAAAGAAGTAAGGAACAAAAAAGGAAAGGGGCCGAAGCCCCAATCCCTACGCATCTACCCACGTGTACACCTTGTGGCAGCGCACCCGAGCGTAGCGCGCATCAGGCGCTTCGTCGGGGAAGAAGTAACGCGCACACTTCTCCGCATCCATCTTGGTGGCCCACAGCGTTTCGCTGGTGTCGCCAACCACGTACCAGACTTCATACAGCATGGTGTTGCTCCTTTCAAGAAAGAGGGAGCCGAAGCTCCCTCGTTGTGGTTAGAACCCGTGCGCCGCGCGGTATGCAGCGCGCTCACGAACGATCCGCTTTGCGTTGAGTTGCATGAGGCGGAGGCCGAGCAGCATGCCGATGGTCATCGGGCGCGGCTTGCGCACCTTGACCGGCACCGGGTACAGCGTCCGGTAGCTGTCGGCCACGAAGTCATGTTGCTGACGGGCAGCGGCGAGAATCTCGCCACCAGAAACGTGTTTGATTGAGATGGTCATGATGTTTCTCCAAAGAAAGAACGGGGGCGGGATTGCCCCCGGTTTGCTACAGGCAGAGCGCGAGAATCACGCCTACCAGAATTCCAAGCAGCAACATCCTGATGCTGCCGCTGTTGTGGTACTGCATACCGCGCCGCATTACAGCGCCCGTCCGAATACATGCTGGCAGGCCAGCCTGAAAGCGAACTCCGCGCCGAAACCCTTGCGGATCAGGCGGGCAACTTCGTGATCGACGGCGAAGCGCACGCCATGAACTTGTGCATTGCTGCGCACGCAGTGTGTGTGGTTGCTCATTGCAATCCCCTTACGTTTGTCAGACTCACAGGCCCAGTGCCCTGCTGACAACCCGAACTCTCCGCATTTTTCACTGGCATGCAAGCATACAAGGCATAGAAAGGATTCTTTTTTCCGCAGCACCCCCCACAGGGGGGAACGACGGGGGCGGGCCGGGGGGTCTTTTTCCCGTCTCATATATATGATGGGGTGTTTTTTGGATTATGTCTTTGACATACTTCTATGCCTTCTTTATATATTTTTAGCCGACCCCCTAACTTTCATCCCTTGCATGTCTCCAACGAGCCTGATACACTCGCGGCAACTTCACGTACACATATTCCTGCCATGCACACAAAGACCTGCCCAGCGTGCAACCATACGCTGCCCATCGAGGAGTTCGGCAACAACCGCCAGACGCCGGATGGACTCATGTATTACTGCCGCAACTGCGCCGCCGACAAGCAGCGCGAGTATCGCAAGGCCAACCCCGACGCGGCGGCCAAGGCGAAGGCCAAGTATCTGGCCAAGGTGCGCGCCCGCAACGACGCACGGCGTGTGCCGGAAGCTGTGGAATGACCGCGACCAAAGTCGCTCCGATTCGTCCCGCCAACCCGGGCGACGCCTCCTATCCGCACATGCTGCCCATCGAGCTGGCCCTCGGGCTGAACCCGGTGTCCGAGATTTGTGAGGCGTATGGACTCGACCGGGCGGCGTTCGCGGCGATCTGTGAAATCCCCCAGTTCCAAGCCGAGTTCGACTGGGCGATGGACGAGAAGATGAAGCCCGGCGGCAGCGTCCGGCTGCAGTGCGCCATGATGTCCGACGAGGCGGTCAGGGTCATGTATACGGCCATGACCAACACCGAGAACAACATCAACCAGCGTGCCTCCCACGCCAAGGACATCCTGCGCTTCGCCGGGTACGAACCGGTCAAGGCGAAGGACGGGAACGAGACGGCGGACAAGTTCAGCATCAACATCAACCTGAGCCAGCCCAGCCCCTCCGCGCCGCAGACGGCCCAGATCAACATCATCGAGCACGAGTAACCCGCAGTGGCCACGCACACCATCAACTACACCCCGCCGCCGACCATTTCCGAGTTCATCGCGCACTATGAGCCGGGCCAGCTGTTCGCAGACTGGATCATCGGGCCGGTCGGATGCATAGCCCCCGAAACCTTGGTCCGCACCGAGTACGGACCTCTGCCTATCAGCAAGATAGATCGGCCAATGCGCGTTCTATCGTGGAACGAGAAGACATGTCGATTCCAGCTTTCATGGTGTGGTAGCTCGTTCCAGAAAGGAACGGACTATTTATACCGAGTGTCAACGCCGCAAGGAGAATTTGACGCAGCCGGACAACACCTGTGCCTTTGCGCTGACGGTGAGTATCGACGCGTTGAAGCACTACGCCCGGGCGATGCCTTAGCAGCATGTTCTGATACCCGGCGTCAGACCAGCGTGGGCGCACCCCAGTCAGGGTTTCCCGCAGATGTTCGGCGTTCGTCGCAAACACCCGCAAGTTGGTGGGGGCATTGTGCAGATGTAGCCCGTCTTTGTGGTCAACGACTTCTTCAGGTTGCAGGTAGCGCCCCAGCGTCTGCTCCGCAACCAAGCGGTGTTCATACATCAGCTTGGCCTTCCGGTTCTTCCGTTGACGTGCATGGGGGTGGTCTGAAGGAGCTGTCACGAGGACGTAGCCATCAGGATCGACGCGTCGCCCCGACTGGAACTGGTGGTTGCTCTCCCCGTGACGGCCACCTTCAGGAAGTCGAGGCATGCCATGCGCCTGCATCAGTCGGCGGACGTATCGGGGCGATAGCCCGACAAGGACTGCAATTTCTGCAGAAGTTCGCAGGCCGTCGCAGTGAGGAAGGATCAGTTGAGCACTTGCATTCATGTGGTTACCCCAGAGCCGAAAGGCCCATACTAGCAATCGCGCGCCGGGAGGTCAAGCAGGAGTATTGGGACATTCAGGTGGGGGATACGCACAACTACGTCACTGTGGATGGGGCGATACACCACAACTCGGGCAAGACGACGGGCATTTTCTTCAAGCTGGCCTATATGGCGACCCTGCAGGCGCCTTCCCCCATCGACGGGATCAGGCGCAGCCGGGCGGTCGTCGTACGGAACACCATGCCGCAGCTGAAGGACACGACGCTCATGTCGTGGAGCTACTGGTTCAAGGACGGGCAGGCAGGCGAATGGAAGTCCACCGACAAGAATTTCACGCTGAAGTTTGGCGATGTCGAGTGCGAAGTGCTGTTCCGCCCGCTGGACACCCCCGACGACGTCGAGCGCGTTCTCTCGCTGGAAGTGACGTTCGCGGTGATCGACGAGTTCGTGCAGATCGACAAGGCGATCATCGAGGCGCTGCTGGCGCGCTGCGGACGCTACCCGCCGCCGCTGGATGGCGGGGCGACGAACTGGGGCATGTGGGGGTCGTCCAACCCGGGCAACGAGGACAGCTGGTGGCATGAGATGCTGGAGACGGACAAGCTCCCGGCGAACTGGACGTACTTCAAGCAGCCGAGTGGCCTCAGCCCGTACGCGGAGAACGTCAACAACCTGCCGGGCGGCAGGGCGTACTACTCGTCTCTGGTGGAGGGTAAATCCGAACACTGGGTGAAGCAGTTCATCGAGACGGAGTGGGGGTACAGCCTCGAAGGCACCCCGGTGATGAAGCAGTTCAACCGCACCTACCACGTCTCGGAGAAGCCGCTGCTGTTCAACCCCCACCTGCCGCTGGTTGCGGGGTACGACCCGGGCCTCGGCGGCAGCGGGCTGATCTTCGGCCAGATGGACCTGAATGGCCGGCTGTTCGTACTCTCCGAGCTGGTGCAGGAGGGCATATCGACCGACCGCATCTGCCGCGAGCGCCTCGCCCCACATCTGAGGCTGCGCTACGCGGAGGCACGGGAGTTCATCATCAGCCCCGACCCGGCAGCCGCCGGGCGCTCGAACAGCGACGAGCGGTCGTCGGTGGACGTGCTGCGGAAGAACAAGTACGTGGTCAAGTTCCCCGACATGAATAACTTCCTCGAAACGCGGATGAATGCCATCGACCACTTCGCCAGCAGGATAACGCAGATGGGACCGGCGCTGCAGATTGACCCCGGCTGCAAGACATTGATCCGCGCGCTGCAGACAGGTTGGCGGTACAAGGTCAAGAAGGACGGCAACACGAACGACGAGCCGGAGAAGAACAAATACAGCCACCCGGCGGATGCGTTCGGGTACCTGTGCAAGTGGTTCGCCAACACCGACCCGCGATATTCGATGGACAACGCCAAGCGGAAGTTCATACCCCCCCGGCAGACGTCAAGCTATCATGTGCGGTAAGATGCGCCCACCCTCCAGCCACGCACGCAAGGATATGCCTCCATGCAGACGACCACCACTCCAGTAGACACCGCGCTTGCCGCGTCCATTCGCACCCCTGACTACGACAAACTGCGGGGGATCGGCCAGCGGCTGCAGGCCCAGTTCCTCAACTACGAGCGCGACCGCCGGCTCGCCGAGCTGCGCTGGGCCAAGAGCGCCCGCCAGTACCTCGGCATCTACGACCCGGAGGTCGAGTCGCAGATCGAGAAGAACCGGTCCAAGGCGTACCCCAAGCTGACCCGCGTCAAGTGCGTGTCGATGCTCAGTCGCCTGATGAACCTGCTGTTCCCGTCGAACGAGAAGAACTGGACCGTCACCAACACCCCGGTACCGAACCTCAGTGAGGAAGACCTCAATACGATCCTCACCGCGCTGAAGATGAATGCCGACCCGAACGTGCCGCTCGAAGACAAGATGATCGAGCTGGCCGTGCAGGAGTTCGCCAAGGAGCGCAGCCACAACCTCGAACGCGAGATTCAGGACCAGCTCTCCGAAGTCGGCGGCAGCCGCATGGTCGACTACGTGTCCCTGTGCCGCAAGGTGCTGATGAGCGGGATCATCTATGGCATGGGCGTGCTCAAGGGGCCGTTCATCCGCATGCAGATGCAGCGCACATGGGTGCACGACCCGGTAGTCGGCACGATCACCCCGCAGACAACCAACGCATTCCGCCCGCAGTTCGAGTTTGTCCCGATCTGGGACTATTACCCGGACATGAGCGCCAAGTACCTGCACCAGATGGACGGCCAGTTCCAGCGCCTAGTCATGGCCCGGCACCAAGTCCGTGAGCTGGCCAACAACGACGAGTATTTTGGCGACGTCATCAAAAAGTACCTCACCGAGCACCCGAAGGGGAACTACAAGCGGCGTACGTATGAGGCCGAGGTCAAGGCGATGGGCGTGCAGAACAACGTCAACGACCAAGACGGGCGCAAGTATGAGATTCTGGTGTGGGACGGGTACATCCCGGCACGCGATCTGGCCGCCACCGGCGAGGACATCCCCGAAGACAAGATGAGCGACCAGATCGAGGCTATTGTATGGCTGCTCGACGGCGAGGTCATCAAGGCCGACATGAACCCGTGGGTGCGTCTCGACGTGGACAAGAAGGTCAACACATACCACCACTTCATCTTTGAAGAGGACGAGTCGACGCTGACGGGCAACGGCCTGCCGAACATCGTGCGCGACAGCGCGATGGCTGTGGCCGCAGGCAGCCGCATGATGCTGGACAACGCGTCGGTCATTTGCGGCCCGAACCTTGAGATCAACACCGACCTCATGCGGATGGACCAAGACCTGACCAGTGTGCACGCGTACAAGACGTGGTACCGCGAAGGCTTGGGGGCTGACGCTGGTGTAGCGGCGATCCGCGACCTGAAGTTCGACAGCCACCTCGACGAACTGCTCAAGGTCACGAACCTGTTCCGTGAGTTCGCCGACACCGAGACATTCATCGGCCCGGCCACCGGCGGCGACATGTCGAAAGGGCCGAGCGAGCCGTTCCGCACAGCCACCGGGGCGTCGATACTGAAGGGCGACGCTGCCCTGCCGTTCAAGGACGTGGTGCGCAACTTCGACCTGTTCACGCAGTCGGTGATTTCGTCGATGGTGGCGTTCAACGAGCAGTTCAACCCGAAGCAGACGATCAGGGGCGACCACCAAGTCATCCCGCTCGGTTCCACCTCGCTTATCGCCAAGGAAGTCCGGGGCATGACGCTCGACAACCTTGCGGCAACGCTGGCACCCGAGGACGCCCGGTACATCAACCGGTACGAGCTGCTGCGCGAGCGGCTGGCGACCCGCGACATCGACCTGCTGTCGGGTATCGTCTGTGACAAGGAAGAGGCCAAGCGCCGCGACAAAGCCGCCGAGTCCGCCGCAGCCGAGCAGCGCCAGCAGACCGAAGAACTGCTCCGCGCCGAAATGCGCAAGACGCTGGCCGAAGCCACGAAGAACCTCACGCAGGCGGACAAGAACGCCGCAGCTGCGGACGAGACGCAGGCCGCAGTCATGATGGACACAATCAACGCCTCATTGGGCACACTCGAAGGAGATTTGAATGATGGACAGTCGGAAGGCAACGCTGGAAAAGCAAAGGGCGGAGCTGGAGCGGGTGCAGGCAATCCTGCGCCAAAGCAAGGATGACGTAACCGGCCAAGCACTGAGTTCGTGGCTGGGCATCCATCTGGAGCGGGCGATTGCTCGACTGCTGACTGTGACGGCGGACGGAGATTTCCGAGCCATTCAGGCCGAGGCGATGGCGTACCAGCGCCTCCTCGATGTCCAGACCCGTCCCCCGTTCAACCCCTCCAACAACCAGTAACAGGAGCAGAAAATGCCGAACCCGAACGACCAACAACAAGCCCCCGTAACCTCCGGCGGAGACACCCCCGAGGGCAACTACGCGGACTTCGCAGAAGTTTTTGACAGTCTCACCGACAAGGAAGGCAACGATGAAGGTACAACCGCGAGCGATACGCCGGACGGTGCAGCAGGCGCTGAGGGTGATGCTGGGCAGCAAGTACAGCAAGCCGATGGCGGTGGTGATTCAGGGCAACCTCCGGCGTCGGGAGAAAACCCCCTTGCTGACGATGGTCAAGGAGCACAAGACGGTCAAGGTGGAGACGCTGCTGGCGGTAAGCAGGGCAGTCAAGACGTAGACTGGGAGGCCCGCTTCCGCGAGCTGGAGGCGCGCATCGCACCGCCGCAAGCGCCTGCCGCACCGCAGCCGCAAGCGCCAGCCGAGCCGCAGTCCATCTACACGGCGGACGAGCAGGCCGAGCTGAAGACGCTGCAGGAAGACTGGCCTGATCTGCACAAGATGTTCTCGCTGATGGCGCGGCAGCTGCAGGTGGACACGCTGAACTACGCGTTCAGTGAAGTGGGGAAAGTCATCGCCCCGCTGCAGGAGTCCGTCCAGACGTTTTCCGTCAACGACCACATGGCGGCGATCTACGAAGCGCACGAAGATTACGATCAAGTGTACCAACCAGCGATGGAATGGGTTGACAAGCAGCCAAATTTCCTGAAAACTGCGTACCAGAACGTGATTAAACAAGGAACGGCTGAGGACGTCGCACAGATGCTTCAGCGGTTCAAGGATGAGACGGGGTGGAAATCCCCGGCAGCAGGTGGCAATACGGCTAGTCAGCCGCGCGCCGCAGCTGCCGGGACTCCCCCGGCTCAAACGACAGGACTCTCTGATGCAGCCAAGAAAGCGGCAAAGGCGATGGGGGCAGTCGGTACGAAGCGCGGTGCACAGGCAGGTGCACAAGACCCGGCAGATTTTGACGGGGCTTGGGACGAAGCCACCGCCGCGTAAAAATTTGACTATCAAGGAGGCCACATGGCTCGTACTGTCAAACTGAGTGCTGAATTGCTGGACACCAACACCAAGCAGGTGTTGGCTGGAATGCAAGAAGACCTCGCCAATCTGCGTGCTGCGGTCGCCGCGATCACTGCCAAGCTCGACTTGGATGGTGGCGTGACGGACGTGAACTACGCATCCACCTGCAATCCGCCTGCGTTGAAGACGCTGGCGTAAGCCGCTTAAGGAGAACCACAAATGGCCATCAATTATGGTGACATCAGCCCCCGTACCGCCGCGTTCGTCGTCAAGCAACTTCTGGAACGTGCCGTCCCCGTCCTGTTGATCGAGAAGTTCGGTCAGACCTACCCGATCCCGCAGAACAACACCAAGTCCGCCAAGTGGCGTCGTTACTTCCTGACCGGTGCAACCGGCTCGGCTGGTAACGGCTCCGGCAACTTCTACGTCCCGCTGGCGCTCACCCCGCTGGTTGAAGGCGTGACGCCGTCCGGCAGCCGCATGTCGAACGCCGACTACTCCGTCACCCTCGCGCAGTATGGCGACTACGTGACCATCACCGACGTCGTCATGGATACCCACGAGGACCAAGTGCTGCAGGAAGCGGTCGACATCCTCGGCGAGCAGGCCGCATACACCATCGAAACCATCCGCTACAACGTCCTCAAGGCCGGCACCAACGTGTTCCGCCTGGGCGCTGCCGGCGCACTGGTTGGCAACCGCAACCAAGTTGCTGGTCCGATGACGCTCGGCGCGCAGCGCTCGATCACCACCGCCATGAACCGTCAGAATGCCCGCCGGTTCACCAAGGTCGTTGCGTCGACCCCCGCGTTCCGTACCGAGCCGGTCGAAGCGGCCTACGTCGGCCTGTGCCACCCGGACCTCGAAACGGACATCCGTACGATCCCGGGCTTCATCCACACCAAGCAGTACGGCACCGTCACTCCGTGGGAATCGGAAATCGGCTCCGTCGAAGGCGTTCGCTACCTGTCCTCCACCATCTTCACTCCGTGGGCTGACTTGGGCGCTGCGACTTCTGGCGGCACCACCTATCGCTCCACCGGTGGCACCTACTGGGACGTGTACCCGATCATCTACCTCGCTCGCGACGCCTTCGGCATCGTGCCGCTCAAGGGCAAAGACTCCATCACCCCGATGGTCGTCAACCCGAAGCCGGCATCGGGCGACCCGCTGGCCCAGCGCGGCACCGTTGGCTGGAAGGCGTGGCAGGCAGCTGTCATCCTTCAGGACGCCTTCCTGATCCGCGCTGAAGTCTGCGCCACCGCCTAACGGCTAGGGGGGAGTGAAAGCTCCCCCTGACCTACCTGTTCAAGGAGAATCAACATGGGTATCTCGACTTCCGCCACCGTCCGCAGCGAAACGCAAGGCAGCCGTGCAGTTCAGTTTTTCTCGACTGACGCCGTGGCTGCTGCGGTCACCACGTTCAACTTCGGCTTCGTGCCGGACATTGTCCGCTTCGTCAACCTCACCGACCGCATTCAGGACGAGTGGTTCGCCGGCATGCCGGCAGCCTACGCCCTGCACACGGTCGCTGCCGGTGCCGCAACCTACGTCACCACTGGCGGCATCACCGTCGCAACGGCTGGCAACGCCGCCGGCACCGTCAACGAGGGGGACATCACCATCCCCGCCGCCTTGATGGTCGCCAGCAAGGACTTCGCCATCATCGCCGAGACGGTTTAAGCGGCAGCAGCACAAAAAAGGGGGCTTCGTGCCCCCTTTTTCTTTAGGAGAACATCATGGGTGAGTACGTCCTCAAGATCGAAAAGCTGGAGAACGGGTACGAGGTCGAGGTTCGCGACGCGGAGCAGGCGGCCAAGAACAACAAGCCCTCCAAGAAGAACGAGGTGACGCCGTACGTCGATCCGTGGAAAGCCTACGCTTTCACGACAGACAAAGAAGTGGTAGCATTCATAAAGAGGCATCTTGCCTCGCTACCAAAGTCGTCTCACGACGAGTTCAACGATGCAGCCGAAGAGGCTTTCAAGGAGTAACAAATGAACGACGCCAGCAATCTCCCGCCCGAAACCGACGACGACGAGTCCGCAGGGAACTTGCCGCCTGCCGCACCGAAGGCCGCAGCAAAGACGAAGGCCGCAGCAAAGCCGAAGGTCACATCGTCCGGCGAAATCATCACCGCCGAGCAGTCGGAGCGGGTCAAGATCATCCTCGAAGAAAACGACAACATCCCGCCGACCGGGCTGTTCATCGGCATCAACGGCAGGTCGTTCCTACTGCGCGCCGGCGAAGAGTGCCTTGTGCCGAAGGACGTGCTCGGGGTGCTTGACGACGCGGTGGAAGAAGTCCCGCGTGTCGGCAGCAGTAACAATGTGGTAGAGTACCGCAAGAAGATGCGCTTCCCCTATCGCATCGTCCGGTGAGGTAAAACATGCGTGTGTTCGGCGACGTTCTCGACTTTCTGCGTAAGAGCATCCTTCGGGACACTGCTACGCCATATTTGTGGACGAACGAAACCCTGTGCGAGTGCATCGCACAGGCGCATGACACCTTCGCCGAACGCACGCTATGTATCCGTGACTCGTCGTCCATTGCTGCCAGCTTTGAGCTGGAGGCCGGGGTGGACGTGTACACGATGCACCCAGCCGTTATTTCTGTGATGTCGGGCAAGGTTGCGGGCGAGGACAACTCCCTCGTCCGTGCCAGCGCCTCGGCGTTCGACGGGTATGTGCCCCCGCCGGATACGGTGATGTGGCTGGAGAACATCAACTACGGAGCTGTCCAAGAGGGCACCCCCAAGGCGTATTCGACAGACGAGGCTGTCGCGGGCGAAGGCGGCGCGACGACCATCCGCGTGTGGCCCACCCCGGCAGCTGCGGACGCAGGCAAAGAGGTGAAGCTACGCATCACCCGCCTCCCGCTGGTGCAGTGCAGCATGGAAACACTGGACGTACTGCCGGACTGCCCCCGGCAGTCGCTTATGGGGCTGGCGCACGGCGCGGCGGCCATCGCCTACGGGCTGCAAGACTCGGATGGTAACGACAGCACGCGCGAGACGCGGCAGCGCGACATGTTCAATGCGGCCATTGAGGACGCCAAGCGAGCCGCGAGGCACAAGATGTTTACCCCACTTAGCTGGGGCTTCGGGCGTGGCGGGTTCTCCCACTCGCGCTGACCACAGATTGAAGAGGTAACCACATGGCCCCTGACGACGCCGCAGCAGTGAAGCTCCCGCGCATGAATGTTCCCGGTATGCAGACCCCTCCGCCGCCGCAGCCCCCCGGCCTCGACCCGATGGAGGGGCTGAAGAACATGGCGCGCGACGCGGCCAATAGCGCGCGGGCGCAGTTTGCTCCGCAGTCCCCCCCGCCGGTCGCCCCGCTCTTGGGGCCGGGGGCCGGCAGCACCGTGCTGCCGATGCTGCAGGCGGCAGACACGTATATGCGAGACAAGACCGCTGCCGCTATCGGTAACGCGAAGGATGTGCCCGGCACAGTAGCGCAAGGGGTGCAGTCCATCGTCGACGCTGGCCGGGCCGAGGGCCAGCGTATTCAGGCCATCGACAACACCCAGACCGAACGTCCGGGCACTGTAATGGGGGGCGTGCAAAACCTCGGCGCGAGAATCAAGAACGGGCTGCTCGATGCAGGGGTGCTTTCTCCCGACATCGTCTCCCGCGCCCCCATCCTTACGCCCGATCAGCAGCACGGAGTGAATCCCGCGCTGCCGCAGGCCACATACTCTAACGAGGGCAGGAGCGTTCCTTCCCCTGTCGTCGCAGCGCCCGTAGCCGGTGCGCCGGCCCCCGCCGCGCCGGGCGGAGACAAGTTCGACAAGCAGGTGCAACTGGCGTCGCTTATCTCGGCGCAGAACAACAGCCGCACGCCGGTATCCAACCCATACGAAGGCCCGGCAGCCGGGGTCGCTCCCCCCGCCGGCGGGGTCCACGGGTCCATCGGCGTGGAAGGGTTCCAGAAGCAGCTGGCCAACATTCAAGCACTGCGGACCCCTGAGCCGCAGACGGGCGGCGTCGCTGCTGCTGACACCGAGACGTGGCAGGACAAGCATAACAGGGAGAAAACCGAGAAGTGGGCGCTGGAAGACCAGATGCGCGCGCTCAAGAGCATCAACCCGAACACTGCTGGCGGACGCGCGCAACTCGCAGCGATGGGGCACCTTATCTCCAGTGGGCAGTCGGCAGCAGCGTCGCGGTACGGCGCGGACGCGTCGTCAGGGGCGTCCATGCACAACGCAGGACTGGCCGCACAGTCGGCAAGTGCGCGTGACGCCGCCAACCTGCAGGCCACCGGGATGCAGGTGTCCGGGCAGGACAGGAATTCGCAGCGGTCGGCCAACGCAAGCATGTATGGGCACAACACGCATGCCAACACCGCCATGCAGGATGCCATGCTGCGGGCGCAAACGGCGATGCAAGGGCACCAAGTGCAGCGGGACACCAACGCGGCGACCAACGCCTCGGCGCTGGAGCGCACCCGCATGATGGTGGATGAAGGGCGCGAGCGTACAGCGGCGGGCGCAAAGGAGTCGCAAAACAAGCTGCTCATGGCGGGCAACGAAAAGCTCGTCAACCCCCTAAACCCAGCTGAGTGGTACACCAGAAGCGGGGAGAAGGGCAGGTTCGTGGAGGTCGGCATGCCAAAGCCGAAGGACAAGAAGGCCGAGAAGTAAGGTATCATCCCGCCATAGCAGAGGAGAACCCCACTCATGGCATGGATTATCGACCCGGCGACCGGTAAGCTGGTCAACGACACCGAATTTGAGCCCGTACAGGAAGGAATGCCGGACCCCAAGTCCGGCCTGTTGCGCAGGACTGTCGGGGACACCGTTACCAGTGCGGCCAAGGGGCTGCTTGTCGGTGTGCCGCAGGCCGCAGTCGGACTCGCACGTGTGGCTACGCTCGGCGCAGCCGACTCTCTGCTCGACCCGGTGTCCAATACGCTGTCCGACATGGGCAAGCGGTTTGACAAGGCGTACTCGCCGGAACACGCCAAGCAGGCGGAAGAGGTGCGGGACACCAAAGGGTTCTTCCCGACTATGGGCGCGTATCTCAGCCGCCCGGGGTATTTGGCAGACACTGTCGTTGAACAGCTTCCGGGCATGTTTGCCGGCGGGGCGGCGGGCAAGGCCGTCATGGGCGCGAAGTCGGCAGTCGCCGGCGGCGCAGTCGGCGAGGGGCTGCTTACAGCCGGCCAGAACATCGAGCAAATCCACGAGCAAACCGGCCAGAACTCCACCGTTGGCCAGAAGCTGATCGGTGCCGCCTCCGGCCTCACCACGGGCATGCTTGCGTTTGGGGCAGGCAAGCTGGCAAAGCGGTTCGACGTTACTGACATCGACACCATGATGGCGGGGGGCGGAGCGGCCACCGGGGCAGCCGGCAAGCTGCTCCCGAGCATGGCCAAGGGGTTCATGGGCGAAGCCGCAGAGGAGACGGCGCAGTCCGCCACCGAGCAGATGTGGACGAACACAGCGCTCAACCGCCCCCTCACCGAAGGCGTAGCCGAAGCCGCTGGCGCAGGTGCGATACTCGGCGGGGTCATGGGCGCAGGCGTGCAGACGCTCAACCGGCCCGACCCGGCAGCCATGCTGCACAACAAGCGTATGTCCGACGCCCTCGCCGGCATCCAACTACTGTCAGCCCCATCCGAGGAAGGGGTCACCAAGGACCACGACGCCGCGCTGCGCGCCGTGACCTCGTACGCGCGTAACGTCGACCCAGACTTCGATGTCAACGCATGGCGGCAGGAAGCGATGGCCGAAATCAGCGCCGGGCGCGTGCCGAACTTTGATGGCGTGCCGGGCATCACCAGCGACGCCGCCGCCAAGCAGTGGGCTGAGAATCGTGTCGCCGAGATCAAGGCACGCGAAGTCGCTGCGCAGCCCGCCGTCGATTCTACCCGCGCGGTCACTGACGACATGGGGACCGAGCAGATCATCGCCGACGCGCCGTACCAGCCAGAGGTGGCAGGCCGCCCCCTGCGTGCGCAGGAGAAGGCGGAAATCGCCAAGCTGGAAGCTGCTATCGCGTCAGGCGACGCGCAAGCGGTTGCCAAACTCCAGAACAAGCTGGCGTATTTGCAGCCGGAAGCCGCCGCGCCGGCGGGGGCCGCTGCGCCCGCCGCTGCGCCAGCTGCGCCAGCAGCCGCTGCGCCCCCCGTACCCGTCGATCCAGTCAGGGAGTTCCGCGACAGCCTCAAGGCGGTGTCTGAGGAACGCGTCGCCGCAGGCGGGAAGCGGATAAATGCAGGCACGACCACCGGGGCGATCAACAATGTCGCCAAGCTCGCCAAGAAAGAAAACATTCCGCTCTCGGAAGCCGCCGAACGGCTGGCAAAAGCGGAGATCATGGACGAGGATAAAGCACTGGTGTACGCCAAGTACGCTGAGTTCTCGCGCGCCAAGGAGGCCGAAAATGTTCAAGCCGCAGCTGCCCAAAATACGCAAGTCGATCCGGGGGCCAAACCGGACGGCGGAGACACCCAAGGTGCTGCCGCAGTTCTCGAAACTCCTGCGGGACAATCTGCCCAAGGGGATGCTACCGGTCAACCCCCTCAAGAAGCCAAGGAAAAAGTAGCGCCAGCTTCTCAACCGACCGAAGGAGCCACAGATGGGCAAGGGCAAAAAACCGAAGTGCTGAACGAGGGGGCCGGTACTCCGGCCACTGTCGTTGCCCCTGCTGCCGCGCCCAAAAAGCAGGCGGTCGCCACGAAGGCGCAGAAGAAGCCTGCCGCTCCGGCAAAACCTGCCGCTCCGGCGAAGCCTGCCGCTCCGGCGAAGCCTGCTCCGGTGATCGACGAGAACAAGGTACGAGCCGCGCAAGCTGCCGTGCGGAAGGACGACACGAAGGCGGCGGCAGCTAAGGCGACCAAAGAGCTGACCCCCGACGAAATCTCCGCTGCGTTCAGGGACACCCCCGGCACGCTGGGGCTGGTGCTTGAGGCGCTGCCGCTGCGGCGCAGGGCAGCTGTGGAGGCCACGCTCACCGAGAAGCAGTTGGAGGATGCACGCAACGCACGCAAGGCGGACGCCGAAGTGGACGAGAAAGGCGTAGCAGCGAAGGTCACCCGGGCGCTACGCCCCGTGGCAGATTCATGGAACGCACTGGCCGAGGGCAGCAAGCTCCTGCCGACGTGGGAGCAGCTGCAGGACTTCATCAGCAAGGCGCTCAGTCGCACCCCGCACGCTGAGGAGCGGGCGGCGCTCAAGGAGAAGATCGAGGCGGCGAAGGCGCAGCTGGCTGAAGTCAATGCAGAGCAGCGCGCTCGCGACAGGGCGCTCGACACGCGCGCGACAGAGCGCGCTTCACGTGAGAAGGCGCTCGCAGCTGCCGAATTGGTGCTGGAGCAGATCGAGGTGCGGCTGGAGAAAGCCTCTATTGAGGCTGGCGGCAAGCCAAGCGCGGCGGCTACCCGAGTCGACAGGATGCTGCGCGACGAGCAGATCGCCAAGATCGCCAAAATTGAAGATGCACTGGACGCCGCGAAGGCTGCCGAGCAGAAGGCCCGCGCGCAGGCCGAGGACAAAAAGCGGGCAGCGACGACCGCCACACTGGAGAATGAAATCCAGAAGGCTGAGGACGAACTGACGCAGCTGCGCGGGCGAACCGCAGAGGATGTTCGTAACGCCAAGCGGGCCAAGGAACTGACGAATCTGACGAAGGAATTTGAAAAGACGCGCGAAGACCCGTACGGGCTGATGGCGGATCGGGCGCAGCTGCTCAGGCAGTACATCGAGGCGCGGTTTGAGCCGGTCGCCGAGCAGATGCGGAAGACCGTCAAGAAGCTGGAAAAGGCGATCTACGACAGCGAGCGGTACGCGACGGCTGTCGGCCAGTTTGTTGAGGACCAACGAGCGAACGAGACAGAGCAGGACCGCGAAGATTCTGACGCCGCCATAGACGCGGTGGCGGACCGCAACGCGCGAACTGGCGTGCCGCTCGAAGACTACCTCATCGACTCTGCTGAAACCTCGGCGGCGCTCAAGCTCGCCCTCACACGTGTGTCTGGGACCAAGCAGATGAACCAAGTGCTTGGCGTCATCTCGAAGATGGCCGACAACCACATGCACCGGAACCTTGCGGACATGCTCCGCAATATCGGCGCGAACGGGGTCAAGGTCGTCTACTCGTCTGAGCCGGGGTACGGCAAGACGAAGGACGGGCACCAATACCCGCTGCGTGGCCGGTTCAATCGCCCGACCAACACCATCACGATCTTCCCCGGCGGCGAGAACGCGCACACCATCCTGCACGAGGTGGTGCACGCGCTGACGGCGCAGGCGATTGAAAAGGCAACGAATACCGGGTACACGGAAAACACCAAGTTCGGCACCGAGATGCGGCGCAGGGCTATGGCGCTGAACGAGCTGTACACCGCCATCAAGGACATGCCAAACTTCGCGAACGAGTATGCAGCCAAGAACGTGTACGAGTTCGTGGCCGAGGTGTTCTCGAACCCTGCACTGCAGGAGAAGCTGGCGAAAACCCCGATCCCCAAGCTCATCATGGACAAGATGGGGCCGGACAAGGGCATCGTCGCCACGCTGATGGATGCGTTCGTCGCGGCAGTGCGGTACTTGCTCAAGCTGCCGCGCGGCTCCCAGAATGCGCTGACCAAGGCCATCGAGCTGTCGTCCCCGTTCTTCGCCAAGAATACCGGCGGCAAGCAGGGCATCGGCATCGACGCGCTCGGCACGCCGGCGGCAGCGATGGCTGTCGTGCCGGAGAACTTGCGCAACTACATGACCGCGCTGGACACCAAGCTGGCCACCACGCCGTTCGCCGACGTGAAGGCGAGCGCGTACAAGGTGTGGCTGGGCCTCGTCTCGTCGGACTACATCAAGGGCGCGGTAGACCGCATGCCGGCGCTTGCCGGCGTCAAGACGCGCATCGAGGACTGGTTCGCCGCCGACCAGAGAAAGACGCAGGTCAAGAACCTCATCTCCAAGGAGGTGTACGACGGGTTCATGCGCAAGCTGGGCATCGAGCTGCAGCGCACTGGCGACCCCACGAAGTATTCCGCGCTGATGGCGGAGCTTGGTGGCGGGGCCAGCATCTTCGGCATTGACCTGCGCAAGAATTTCGATCAGAACAACGTCGGGCGGGGCGGCAAGGGGCAGCAGGCCAAGCTGGACCCCGGGATGAAGGGGGAGATCAACAAGCTCCACCAGCAGTTCGTGTCCCTGCAGCAGAGTCCGAAGACGAGGAAAATCGCCGAGATGTTGCTTGAGGGCGAGAAGGTCAACCGCAAGCTCCACACCATGAACACGGCGACTGGGGTGCTCAACATCCTGCGCCAGTTCGCCTCGACGAACAAGGCACCGGAAGCGTCGCAGCACCTCCTCAACAAGTACGAGAAGGCGCTGGACATCCTGCAGGACAGCAAGAAGCTGAAGAACACCAACGCCGGCATCCACATCGACGCGCTGTCGGCGCACCTGCACACGCAGCTGGAGCAGCTGTTTGCGGACGTCAGCAGCGGGCCGCTTGCCCGGGGCGATCTGCATGACGACCTGAAGTTCATCCAGAAGGCGTACATGAATTCGTGGGAAGCCCCGTACATGCACTTGGGGCGGCACGGGGAGTATTCGGTGCGCTTCGTCGTTGCCGACACCAGCGACAAGACGACGGCCCGGCTGAATGAGCTGTTGAAGGACATGGGGTTCGTGTTCAGCCCCTTCACGACCAAGGATGGCACCGTGTTCCTGCGGATGGAGAAGCTCGCCGACATGAACAAGGTCGAGCAGGTCATGCGCGCGCACCCGGAGCTGCTCCAGAAGGTGGACGGCAAGCCCAACATCGCGGCTTCCCTGCTCTCGGACATTGGGCTGGAAAACATGTTCGGGGTCAGCAAGGCGATGTCCGACCTGCGCGCGCGTATGGCGGACGGGTTCAGCGAGCTGAAGAAAATGCAGACCAAGAGTCCGGCGCTGAAGCAGGCGTACGACGACATCCAAGCGATGCTGACGCAGCAGTTCGTCGACATGCTGGACAAGGACTCCGCCCGGCAGGCGAACCAGTTGAGCAAGCACCGTCCGGGCTTCAGCAGCGACTACATGCGCAGTTTCGGCAAGCGCGCGCAGTGGGCGGAGGCGACTATCGCTACGCAGTACACCACGCAAGCGTACACAGAGGCGTTCCGGGGCATGGACACTGCCGTCGCCGAGCTGTCGCACGACGACTCCAAGATGGCCGTGCGAGGACAGGCAATCGTCGATGAGCTGTCTACCCGATTCTCGAACTCACTCAAGCCGAACAACTCTCCGGTGGCCACGATGCTCTCGACGTTCGGCCACAACTTCTACCTTGCGCTGAGTCCGGCGTACTTCATCGGCAACATGCTGCAGCCCTACATGATTACCCTCCCGATGCTGGGCGGGCGGTTCGGGTTCGTGAAGTCGTCCAAGGCGATGGGGCGGGCGACGGCGGACACCGCCTCGCTCATCACGCAGGCGGTCAAGGATGGATGGGCAGAAGGCGGATGGCGCGGCGTGCTCGACACAAACCTCGACCCGTCCAAGGCCAACCTGACGCGCGAAGAGATGGACTTCATGCAGCACCTGATCCGCAGCGGCATCGTCGATGCGACGCAGGCGCAGGAGCTTGGTCGTCTGGCCAAGGGCACGTCTTCGGCTGCAGCCACCGCTGCCCGGACGCTTTCCGTCACCAACCACTACTCGGAAGTCCTCAACCGACTGTCTGCCGGGCTTGCAGCGTACCGGCTCGCCAAGGGCGACCAGCGCCCCGGAGGCAAGGTGTCGCCGGAGCAGTACGCTATCGACGTGGTGCGGCGCACGCAGTACGACTACTCCGACCACGTGCAGGCGCGGTACCTCAGCCGACACGGCGTGTTTGGGTCGATGACCCCCCTGTTCTTCCAGTTCCAGACGTTCGCGTTCCGCACTATGGAGCACTACCTGCGCATGGTGAAGGACGGGTTCATCGAGCGCGACCTCAATCCGGAGGAGCGGGCGGACGCACGCAAGGCGCTTGCATACACGCTGGGGGCCACGGCCACCATCGCCGGCACGATGGGGCTGCCGTTCGCTTCGGTGTTCTTCGCGCTGGCCAACGCCGGCGACGATGACAAGGATGCGCGGGCGCGCTACCGTGAGTGGCTGGCCGGGCACCTTGGCAAGGACTTGGCAGAGCTGGCCGCCAAGGGGGTTCTCCCGCGCGGCGTGCTCGGCATTGACATGTCCGGGCAGGTCGGCCACCAAGACCTGCTGCCCGGCAGTCGATGGATGTCTGATCGGCGCAACTTCGAGGACAAGGTCAAAGACCAGTCACGTACGCTGCTCGGCCCGGCGCTCAACGCGGGGTTCGACATCTACGGCGGCATGTCAAAAGCGGCGGGCGGGGATGTGGTTGCGGGCATCCGCACAATGCTCCCGCGCGCGCTGAAGGGGCCGATGGAGGCTGCCATCACCGCCAACGAAGGGGCGTTTGTCAACAAGGCGGGCAACACCTTGCCGGTTCCAGCCACCAGCTGGGACTACCTCAAGCTCGCCGCCGGGTTCCAGCCGCAGAAGAAGGCCGAGCAGTCGGAGGCCAACTTCTACTACCAGTCCGAGATGACGCAGCGCAAGCAGGACAAGGCGAAAGCCAAGAAGGACGTCATGCGAATGATGAAGGACGGCGATTACGACGGCGCAGCCGAGCACATGGCGGAGTTCAACGCGGCGAACCCGGGCAATGCACTGGCAGGCATCCCGCAGGCGAGGATGTCGCAGGCGCGCGCGCAGGCGTATGCAAGTATGTCCGGCACTGGTATCCTTGAGGGCAACAAGCGGCACTTCCCCATGATGGGGTCGTACGGTACGTGGGCCAACACCGGCATCGACGCAGAGGAATGAGCACTATGAAGGTAGGCATCGAAAACGGCAGGATGTACCTGAACAACACGCACTTTTGTCTTGTGGAGGCTGGTAATGGAAGCGACTGTATTTTATCTGGATCGTACGAACTCTCCTCGCAGTTCAGTCACAGCCACGGGCGGGTACTCCCCAAGGCAGATGGCGCAGGATGGATCGGCGCTGATGCTGGCTGCGACATCATTCTGGGTGGAGTGCGCGGTCGCACTTGCATCATTCCAAACCCGTCTTTTGTTGACGCACTGCTCGTCAAACTCGAAGTAGCCGAAGGACTCGGCAAGTACGTTCTACTGGAGGTCAAATGACGCTATTCCCTGACTGGCAGCGCAGCGTATTCACCATGCGGGCGCTTTTTGTCGCCGGCTTTATCTACGCCGTGTCCGTGCGTTGGGACGTTACTCGGGGGGCCGACGATGACCTTGCTTCCTGACTGGAA
>OFRO01000248.1_pt1 | contig 20774 bp, 24 predicted proteins | sample 1543091 | NCBI WGS metagenome assembly OFRO01 (sample SAMN07774217, study PRJEB24372) | wastewater metagenome | isolation source: Exp Tend NO 10WW | collected 2016-02
ACCCTCAACCCCATGACCTTTGCCGGGGACCTCATCGTCGGGGGTAGTTCAGGCGCGCCTACTCGATTAGCACTAGGGACAGCGAACCAAATCCTCGGGGTCAACTCCGGTGCCACCGCCCACGAGTACAAATCCCTCACTGCCGGCGCGGGGATGTCTATCGCCAGCTCTACCGGTGCGATCACCCTGACCGCCACTGCCACGGCCCCCGCAGGCTCCATGGTGCTGTGGACTGGTGATGTGGCTCCTTCAGGATGGTTCCTGTGTGACTCGACCGCCTATTTCGCCTCGACCTACCCCAACCTCGCCGCCGCGCTCATCCCGAAAGCGAGTGTATTCGGGCGCGGCACCGCCGTTGGCCCTTTCACGGTCGATACCGGCACCGATATTGTGACCAGCGCCTCCCACGGCCTGACTGACGGCACCATTGTCCACGTCGCCTCCACCACGACGCTGCCGACTGGACTGTCTGCTAATACTATCTATTATGTAATCTCAGCTACTAGCTCCACCTTCAAACTCTCCTTGACCACCTACGGCTCCGCCATCGACATCTCCTCCACCGGCTCCGGCACCCACTCGGTCTACGACGAATTTCAAGTCCCAGACTTTCGCAGTCTCATGCCGATGGGCGCGGGCATCGGCTCACTGACTTTCAACTTTGCCACCACCAACATCGATACCGGCACTGAGGTGATCACCGTCCCCTCCAACACCTCCCTCTACACCGGTCAACCCATCGTCTATACCACCAGCGGCACCGTCGCAGGAGATCTCGTCGCCTCCACCACCTACTACGCGATCCGCCTGTCCGCCACCACGATCTCGATCGCCGACTCACTCGCGCTCGCGTTGGCCGGCACCGCCCACAATCTCACCGGCACCGGCAGCGGCACCCACACCTTCACCATCCCCCTGACAGCCCGCTCTGTCGGCGAGCGCGGCGGCAATGAAAACCACTCCCACATCGCCGCTGAAAACGCCCCCCACACTCATGGTGTCACGATTCCGACGGCTGGAGACCAAGCCGGCGCAGGTGCCATCATCCCGAACGATGTTGATGCCACCCCATCCCAATCCGTCGCGGTCACGTCCGCCTCCCAAGGTTCCGGCACCGCCTTCTCGCTCATCAACCCCTACCTCGCCATGCACTTCATCATCAAACAATGAGGTACGGATGGATCACGACGAACTGACCACCCTGATTAAATCCGCCGCCGCTCGCCGCTCGCTCCCTTGGGAACTCGTCTACGCCATCTGCCAAGTCGAAAGTAGTCTCACTCCTACCGCCACCCGCCATGAACCCCGCTACCGCTGGCTCGTCGGCGATAACGAAACCCTGTCCCCCACCGAGCGCCAAGGCCAAATGACCTCCTGGGGATTGATGCAAGTCATGGGCGCCGTCGCTCGCGAACTTGGCCACATCGGCCCGTTCGAGGACTTGTTACATCCCCCTACTGGACTCTTCTACGGGTGTTTACACCTACGCCGTTTTCGGGCAAAATACGATCTATGGCCTGATGTGATCGCCGCCTATAACGCAGGCAGCCCTCGTCGAGTCGCCGGGCAGATTGGCCCCTACGTCAACCAGTCCTACGTCGATAAGGTGCTCCGCGCATGGAACAATTTAGAGGTCGCTATCCCCCTAAAAAACACCGAGGTGTGATGATCAACGACGAAATCTCCGGCACATTCTTCGGCAAGCCCTTCGCGATCAAAGGCCGCGACTTGTTGCCGTGGGTCCTCGTCGCGGTCCTCGTCGCCTCTTGCGGCTACCTCGTCGATTTCGCCATCACCAAATGGGGCACCCCGATCGATCTCAGCCAAACCATCGTCCGTACACAGAACCAATCCGCCGAACAACACGAAAAAATTCGCTCCTCGATGGAATCACGACTCGACGAACTCACCTACGTCCTCTCCATCACCCAGGAAGAACGCGCCCGCCTCCGTCTCGATATGCCCGATACCCTTCGCCAACGAGTCCACAAAGGAGAACACCCATGATGACCACCCTCGCTAAATTTCTCCCCGCGCTCGTGGCGTTCATTGTTGCGCTGATCAATTCTATCGCCCCTGAGATCAGCAAATTCGTGGCCGAACACCCCGACATCGCCGTCAACGGCTACGCCCTCTTGACCACCATCGCCAACGCGATCAACCCCGGCCGCGTCAAGTCGATCGAAGCGAACTCATGACATGGACATCACTGGCGCTATCAAATCCGTCGCTACCGTCGTCTCTCAATGGATGTCCCGTGTGTGGGGCACTCAAACCCGCGACCAATCCGCCGTCGAGCGCGACATCGCCAACGCCCGCGAGCAAAAGTCCCTCGCCTTCGAGTCACTTAAGGCTGCCCGTACCGACGATGAGATTCGCACTTCTCTCCGCACTGTTAATTATTGGGACCTTGAGCTTACCCGCCTGTACCGCGAGGCCGCTGCGAAATGGCCATGACGGGCGGGGGTGCATTCAAGGGGTCGTCTATCCGTGGGAAGTTGCCCATGTCCGTCGCTGGGCGCCCGATGCTGCCCCCTACGATATTCTTAAAAATTCCACCTGCGAGGCGGCTGCGGATGACGAGAAAGTTCTCGACACCTACCGCCGCACGCACAAGGCCAACTGATGCGTAAATCGATCCTCCACCCGCAACTCGAAGAATTAAAAGTGACCGACGAGCAGCGCCAGAAATTCGATTCGTGGTTGGCGGCTGAACTGATGGACGCCAAGGCTGCTCGCACCGCGTTGGAGGCGTTATGGCGAGAACTCGTGCGTCAGTATGATGCAGTCCCGCGCACCCCCTTCCGCAACACGCCCATTGAAAACGCGAGCAATGTGGAAATACCCTTAGGGGCTATTGCGGTCGACTCCATTTACGCTCAGATGATCGACCTCATTTACACCATCTCCCAGCCCATCACCATCCGCCACAAGCACAAAGATTTCGTTCAGCGAGCCAAAGCCATGCAGGCGTGGGTCGACTTGCTCGTTCACGAAATCAACCTCCGCCCCGCCAGCGAGCACTCGATCTTTGACACCGCTCAACTCGGTACTGGGTTCTACTACACCCCCTTCGTCGAGTCCTTCGTCAAAAATAAAACCCACAAAGTCGTCCGCCGTGGCCCACAAATCATCTCCATGCTCCCTGACGACGTGCTGATGTGGGGAGGGGTATTCAACGATGTGCAGGATTGCCGTGGACTGTCGCTCCGTTTCTACCTCACCCTCGACGACCTCCACACCGCCGCCAAGCACCGCAAATGGGACATCACCCACGCCAAACCTTGCGCCAACGGTGACTGGATCCGACAGCGCCGTGAGCGCCTATCCAGGGTGAGCGGCGACCTCCAACGCAACAACGACATCTACGAGGTCCACGACATCTACGTCCGCTACGACATCGACGAGGACGGGTACGACGAAGATTTGTTGGTGAACTTCGACGCCACCGGCCAATGCTCACTCAGGTTACGGTATGCCCCCTACGACGAGCGCCCCGTCTCCAAAATGTGCTATCAAATCCGCTCCCACATGCCCTACGGCATCGGGGTGATGGAAATGATCTCCCCCCTCCAGAACGTCACCACCGACCTCCACAACCACCAGGTCGACAACGTGGCGATGGCGAATATGCGGATGTACAAATCCCGCTACGGCGCCATCAAAGGCGGCACGATCAATATCTGGTCAGGTCGTAATTTGGAGATGGCCAACCCCGAAGATTTGATGGAGATGAAACTCAGCGACATCTACCCCTCCCTCGAACGCACCCAAGGCCAAGTGACCCAACTCGCTGAACGAAGGACCGGCGCCAATGAGCTTACTCAACCCAATCAAAACCAAACTTTCGGCAATCGCACGCCAGCCGCCACCGCAACATCGCTCCTCCAGCAGGCCAACCGCCGATTCACCCCCGCCTTTGACGCTGTGCGACTCGGTACCGCTGGGGCCGTGCGTCAAGCCATCCTCCGCGTGGCCGAGAGAATCCGCGCTGGCGATCTTGATTATGAACAGCACTTGCTCAGGACATTGGGGGAGACCAACGCCACCCAAGTAATCGACTGCCTCAAAGACGAATTTTTCGACCATTCCATCGGTATCCACGTCACCGCCAGCTCCAACGCGATCAATAAAGACGCCGATCGCCAGAACGCGGTCACGCTCGCGAACTTGCTGGCTCCCTACTACGAAAAAATGCTTCAGCTCGTCACCACCGTGTCGAACCCGATGGCGCCCCCCGAGGTCCGCTCGACCGCCCTCAAAATAGCAGCAGCCACCAGCGAACTCATCGACCGCATCATCCGCACCTTCGAACAGTTCAAGGATCCTGAAATCTTTGTGGTGGATCCATCTGACGAAATCGAGCAAGCCCAAGAATCCGCCGACGCCCAGAACATGATGCAGCTCGCGGTCATGAGCGGGATGATGGGCGGCGAGCCAGGGATGGGTGGTGGGATGCCGCCTCAAGGTGGTGGTGAACAATCTGCCCCATCGTCCCCCATGCCCGACGCCACCCAGGTTTAAGTTGAGTTGACTAGGGTATTGTACTCTCTGACTTTTTGAGGTAGATAGATAGTTATGCTGTGGTTAGAACACCTACGAAAAGACCCCGCCGCGTACCATGATTTCGTCGCCTTCCTGGGCGAACAGAAACGGATCGCCGAAGGGCAATTCCTCCACGCAAAAGATATGGAACAAGTCAACAAAATCAAAGGCCGAGTCGAGGGCATGATCGGCCTTGAACTAATCGCCACCCAACACGAACGCGAGGAAGCCGATGCTGCCGAACGAGCTACCCAACGAGAACGAGCCCACGCCGGACTCAGCGCCGTCCGCTGACCCTGCCGACGCTCCAGCGATCCCGCAACCCCAGCAAAACTTCGCCACCCGCGAGGACTTGATGGCCGTGGTCGATAGCGTCAAAGCGATCGCCTCCGCCGTCCAGCAAGGCGTCGCCACCCGCTCCCCACAAGCCCCCGCCATCCCCGAAATCAGCGACGACGAAATCATGCAATCCATCAATGAAGGTAAGCCCACCGCCGCGCTTCGTAAACTCGCTGATAATCTCAAAGCGTCCATCATCCAAGAGCACATCGCCCCTCTCAGCCGCGCCAACGCCGAAGCGATGGCCACCTTGGTGAAGGACGCCGCGAAGGTTGCTCCTGACATGCCGTACTTCAGTAAGTTAGAGAAAACGATCGACCAGCTCGTGGCCGCGGTCCCCGTTGAGCAACGCGCCAACCCCGCGACCTACCGCACCGCTTACGCCATCGCGGCCGGCCAAAACATGACCACGATCATCCAAGAAGAAGTCCAAAAAGCGATCCGCACCGCCGCCGCTGGTGATGGGGGACAACTTCCTTCTGGCAGCCCTCGACCAGCCGGTGCTGCGCCGGGGGTCCCCTCGGTCGCCGAGTTGTGTGGCCCCGAGGCCGAAGCCGCATTGAAGGCCCAGGGTTGGACTCCCGACCAGTACGCGCAAAAGATCCTCCACTCGCCGACGTGGGCAGACGCCGCCGCGAAGCTCACCAAATTTAATCAGGAGCACCCATCCAATGCCTGAACCAAAACCCGACTTCAAACCCATCTCCCGTAAAGCCGCCGACGCCACCGCCATTCCAGCCGGCCACGCACGCGACGAGCAAATCAAAGTCAACGCTGACGCTAACGCCGAGCGGCTGGAAAAAGCGGCCGAGACTGCGGGCGCCATCAACCCGGCTGCCTTCGCCCCCGACCGCGAAATCCTGGCCCACACTGACGGCCTCGAAGTGAGCGAGAAGCAACCCGGCTTTGTCTACGCCTGGAAACTGTTCGACAACCCGAAGTCGAATGTCGGCTACTGGGTTAATCAAGCCAAGGTCCAAGGTTGGCAGGTGGTCTGCGGCGACATGCCAGAAGCGAAAGAACACGAGATTGCCGGCGGCATGAGGAAGATCGGCGATTGTGTCCTCATGCGGATCCCCGTTGATCGCCACGCCGCCCTCGAACGCCGCGAACGCGACCTCGCCGCCGCCCGCGCTAGCTCAGTTCACTCGAACCTGCTGGAACTCGGTAAAACGCGAGGTGTGACTGTCAAAGTCATCGACGGCCAAAACACCGACCCGGCCCTACTCCAGGAAATGGACGCCCGCTCCCGCGGCTACATGGCCGCCGAACAAAAATACGACCGTGCTTTGCGTGACGGCTCACTGCGGTAAGTAGACAATAGGAGGACTCGCTCATGGCTGTAGGAACACTGAAATCGAACGCATTCGGCTTTCACGCGATCAACCCCGCGATGTCCATTCCGTTGATGGAAGGCTACGAAAAAGCCTCCCAGACCTTCAAAGACGGCGCAATCTTGAAGCGTGACTCTGGCCAGCTCGCCGTCGCCGGTGCCGACAACACTGCGGACATTATTGGTGTGGCCGCGGCACCTGCCTCTGGTGTAACTGACGCCAAACGGCAGTTTGTACTTGCCGCAGGAAACATTTTCGAGGCCACCCTTGAAGACGAAACCAATACCGACCATGCCCTGGTCAAGACCAACCTCTACACCGACTACGCCGCCCAGGTCGATTCGAGCGGCAATTACTACGTGGACGAAAACGACACAACCAACCCCTGTGTCATGATCGTTGGCGCCAACAAGTCTGACATCGATGCCGCCACGGTGCGCGCACGAGTCTTGTGTGTGTTCCTGGCCGACGCGCTCGCGCAGCAAACGTAGTCTTGACTATTCACCGTGCCTCGTTGTTCACGATCATAGGAGGATCGCCCCATGCCCCCAGTTACACGCGGATTTTCAAGCTCGCTCCTGGTCCCCGGCCTTCGCCAAATCTACGTTGAGACTGGCAAGGAGGTCCCCCTCGACTTCGAGCAAGTCGTCAACGTCAGTGACATGGAATGGAACCCGATCACCGACGGGCAGTACACCGGTCTTGGGACCATGCCGGAAAAGCCTGAAGGTTCGCAGTTCCGTACCGACCGCCCGATCGCCGGCGGCACCAAGGTCTACACCGCCGTCCCCTACGGATTCGCCTTCGAGGTGACGTGGGAAATGTGGCGGGATGAGCGATTCGGCCTCATGGAAGAGATGACCCGCGAACTGCGGCGCTCGTCCATGCAGCGGCTCAACGTCAGCGGGTGGGCGGCGATCAACAACGCCTTCTCCACCAGCTACGCCGGGTTTGAGGCCAGCAAGTCGCTGTGCAGCACGAGCCACGTGGGATTAGATGGTGTCACCCGCACCAACCGCCCGAGCGTGGACATCGGCCTCAGCGTCACGGCCATCCAAGGCGCCACGACCCGTTTCATGAACATGACCAACGAGCGCAACCTGCCGCTCATGCTCTCGCCGGATGTGCTGGTGCTGAACCCCGCCCAGCGATTCACCGCTCGCGAGATCCTGGGGAGCTCAGGCGCGCCGTACAAAGCCGACAACGAGATCAACTCGTTGGTGCAGGAGGACCTGCGCTACATCATCTCCCGCTACAAAACCTCCACGACCTCGTGGCTGATGCTGGCGAAAAAAGGCCAGCACGACCTCAACTTCTTCTACCGCGATCGCCCGATGTACGATTCCTGGGACGACCCGACGACGAAGAACGCGGTGTTCGCGGTCTACCAGCGCCACACCGACAGCGAGTACGGATCCTGGAAAGGCACCGACGGGAGTACCGGCTAGGCCAGACACTACTCACCACATTCTTTGATTCGAGGAGGAGAGTCCTATGTCTGGTTCACAATCCCCATGGCGGTATCGCAACCTCAATGGCGACTCGGGGAAAATTTGGCATCACCCGTTTAATGGGCTGCCGATCCCAGTGGTTGATCAAATCATCACCGAGGACACCCCCCACCTTGGGACGGGCGGCCTCGTCTCGTACTTCAACCACTTCCACGAGTGGACGGGTCCCGTCGCAGAAGGGACCGCAGGTGGGTGGACGCTCACCGGCACGACCGGCACCGCCACCATCGTCCACAGCGACACCAAAGTCGGCGCAATCGTGCTGACCACCGACAACACCGGATCTGCCACGTTTGCGCTCCAGCGTGGCAACGGCACGACCGGCATGAACATGGCCTACACGGTCGGCAAGCGGATGTGGTTTTTTATTCGCTTCAAGCTCCTCACCGTCGCCAGCATGGAACTGTTCATGGGGTTAGGCACCGCCGACACCTCCCCGTCCACGACTGGCACGTTCCCCAGCGACGGCATCTTTTTCGAAAAAGCCGCCGCGGCCACGGTGCTGGATTTCCACGCCCGCAAGGACGGCACGAGCACCGAAAAAACCGGCGTCAGCGGCACACTCGTCGACGACACCTACACGATCATCGGGTTCAATATCGACGAACTCGGCAATATCATGGCCTATCAAAACGGCGCAGCGATTGCGACCAGCGCGATTGCGGCCGGCACCGCCAACATCCCCGCCGCCACCGATGTCATGCAACTGAACCTCGCATTTATCGGTCAGGCTATGACGATGACGGTGGATTGGGTCCTGTGTGCGCAGGAGTTGTAATGGACTACGAAATTTTCGCCATGCAAGACAAGGTTGCTGTGAAGCTCACTCCCCCCGAGGAGCGGATCGGTAATATTCTCCTCCCCGACACCGCGAAGGGCGATAATCACATCGGCACGATTGTGTCGGTAGGGATTGCTACTACTGGGGTCTACCTCCAGGTGGGCGACCTCGTAGTTGTCCCTCGCTACGCCGGCTCCCCCGTCAAAATCGACGGTGAGGAGTTGCTGTTCATGAAGTCGACCGACGTGTTGGCCAAGCTGTTGCCGATCCCGCGTGGCGTCGAGGCGGCCCATGCCGGTCACGATTGAAACCGTCGCACGCCAACTGATCGCCAGTGTCGACAGCGATGCCGGGTATCTGTTGGCGTCGCAATGGATCGTCAAACGCTACGAGCAACTCGCGATCAAAGCCAAGCTTCGCCACTTACGACAAGTCGGGCTCGTCTCTACCCCTGCCACGATCACGACCGGTACCGTCACCCTCACTCGCGGCTCCAAAGTCGTGTCGTGTGATGCGACTGCACTCGCAGCCTGGACCACCTCCCTCGTCGGCTACCACCTCCGCGCCCGCGTCAACTGGTATGAGATCGTGGAGCACAACCTGACGACCGGTGCCTTGCTGCTCGCTGGCGCCTACGAAGAAGATTCCGTAGTGGATGGTACGTACCATATCATCCAACGCTGGGTCCCCCTCGCCACTGACGTGGGCTACCTTGGCGACACGTTCATCAACCAGCGTCGACGCCATCCGCTCAGCCTGCGTGACCTCGGCGAACTGGATCGGTCTGCCCCATCGAGGTCCGCCATCGCTGGATCCGCCACAGTGGTTGTGGAGGCTCCCCAACTGCCAGATGGTAGAAAGCGAGTGGAATTCTACCCCTACTCCACCACCAGCGAGTCCTACGCCTATGTCTATTGGCGATCGGTGGGGCAGCTCACCTACAGCGACTTTCTGCCGCCAAGTGTCCCAGCCTATATCCTGATCGAGGGCGCCCTCATCGACCTGTTCCGCTACAAAATGTCCCAGGCCATGAACGCCAACAACGGCGAGTCAGCGGCCTTCTGGCGCAACGAAATGCGCACCCAGGAGACCAAATGGAAAGATCACTTGGTGGAAGCGATCGGCGCGGATCGGGGCGAGGACGACACCAGCTTCATGCTCAAACACCTCGGCGAGGCGCTTGGTCCCACCGACATCACGACCGCCCGCGACCATATCCTCGCCCAGTGGAATTGGCCGAGCAGCTAACCATCACCCAACTCGAAAGGTGGTCTCGTGCCCGATGTCGCCAAAACCCTCACTGACCAAGTGCTCCGCCGCGTGCGTGATGTGCATGGCCTGGCGCACTCACGAGCACTCGTCCGCACGCTGCTCTCCCACTCCCAGCGTCTCCTCAACAGCTTGCTTGGGATCGTCACCACCTCCACCACTTTCGTTACCTACGCCCACCAGCAGTTCTACCAAATATCCGGCCTGCTGACGAGCGCCGACGCAATCACCAAAGTGATGGCGGTGCGGGAAGGCTCTCGCGACCTCACCCACCTCACTAACATCCGTCAGCTCAACCACCTCGATACGCGATGGGTACGTGCGATCGGGCCGAGGTTTGATGCCTGGACTCAGTTAGGTCGAGATATGGTGATCATCTACCCCGCCAAGACCCTCAACTCCACCGTGACGATCGTGGGCGCCAAACTCACCACCGAACTGACCGGCGAGGACACCGCGCTGGAACTCCCTGATGAGTACCACGATCACATTATCTCGCTGACTGAGATCATGCTCCTCGCCAAACAACGCGACCTGACCCAAGCCGTCCGTCAACTCCAGCGCCTCTCACACGCACTCAAAACCGACACGATCCCACTGAAACTCCATGTGGGTGACAACCCCGCGATGGTCAATGCCGGCACCGTCGCACCACAGAAGCAATGAAAGGATACGCACCTATGAAAGCAATCATGCTTATACTCACTGCCGCTTTATTTGCTGCTTGCGCTCCGATGGTTAACGTCGACAAAATCGGCAATGAGTATGCGCAACACGCCTACTCCCGCAATTTCTGGTGGCCGAACTACGATCGCACCACCTTCTGCTGGAAACTCGACGCCAACGGGTATTGCCCTAAAGAGGACACCCGCATCGAAACCCATACCGCGATCGCCCAAGAAGCTGCCGGTCAGTACGCGGCAAAATCTGCCGTGGCGAGTATGCCGATGGCGTTGGGGTTGGGTTTAGGACTCGCCCACTCAGGTTCTCGTATGACGCAATCAGTGGGCGGGTTGACCATCAACGAAACCTTCTCCACCAAGTATATTGGGAGATAACCGAAAGGGGGTGCGATGAACCCCATTGAACAACTCATCAATTTCTTGAACGTGCTGCTCGCCTGCACCGCGATGGCCACCACAGAACAGACCATTAGCGGCCGCGATTTCCTCGTGCAGCACTGGCAATGTAAAACCACCAACGCCGTCACGCACATCGACGGGTGGCGGGTGTGGTGTACAACCAACGGGTACAAGTACTTAGGACGCCCGTTCTTTTTAGAGTTCGATGGTCGACAAACCTACTACCTCGATCAATTCGGAGAGGTATTGAGTGGTGATGGCGCACTGGTCTCCAACGCCTATCAACCCCCCTGTGGGAGCTAAATGAGTAAATCGAGTATTTTAGATCTCGTCCAAACTTTCGCGTTGGGTGACGCCGACCCCCTCACCGCGGAACAATACTACGATCACATCATCGACGACACCGGGCGCGCGCCGTGGTTTGTGACAGCCAGCCTCGTCACAATGGTAGCAGGTACATCTACTTATGCCCTCGCCGACGACCAACTCAAAATCCTCGGCATGTTCTACGACGACCGCTGGCTCGATCGCATGGATCACCGCGCGCTCGAATCCCTCAACCCGTCCTGGCGTGACGAGCAGGGACTCCCAGTGGCCTACTCGGTAGAGGATGAAGCCGCCAAAACTTTCCGCCTCTACCCCACCCCCAACCGCGCCTCGGGGAACTTTATTTTTATGTTCGGCTCACCGCTGGGGTTGGACTATCCACCATATGCGGTCCTTCTGTTGCACACCCAACTCACCCCAGACGTACTAGAATTTATGGAACTGCCGGTGATGTGGGAGGTCCTGTCGCGGGAGTTTGGCCACGAATCCAACCACCGCGATGATGACCTGGCGGACTTTGCACAACAATTCGCGGATGTACTGTGGGGGATGATTAGCTGATGGCTGAAGGTGTAGTGCGTTCAGGTTCAAAAGGTCAAGTTGCTGGTGCTACCTCGAAAACCGCTCCGCCTCAATCAGACTTGTGGGCACAAGCTCAACAACAATACCCCATCCTGTCAACTTTAGGGTTGCAATTCAAAATGAACCCCCAATCTAATCAAAAGTTCCTTGAATTTTGGCCTGAGCGCGAACCTGGCACCCCAGACGCTCCTCGACCGCAAGACTTTCCAATGGGGACTGCTGGACTTGAAGTGTATGACCCTAATACGCGACCGATCGATATTCTCGGCGATGTCACAAGTCACCACTTGATGAATATCGATCCAGTCATTAAAAACTACTATTCCTCGTTCGAGAAGTCACTCACTCCTCAACAACAAGCGCGCCTCACACAACAATACCTATACGAAAAACAAAACCAAGGCGAGACTCGCCCATATCCTACCTGGTATCAAATGTCTGGACTTCCAGCGTACTTTCGTGGGTATGTCTTTAATCAATGGGATCGTCCAGAAGAACTCTATACGCAACCCCAAATGCAACAATTCGATCAAATGATGAACTATCTCAAACAACCACCAAAAAAGGCGATTAAGTAATGGCCTCCCGACTCGCCTGGCGCGCTCCAAAGGAATACTCCTCCAGCGCCTTCGACACCCTGATACTCGCCATCAACCAACGCCTCGACGAACTCTCCGTCTCCGCTCGTGCGGCCGACCCGACATCAAGCACCGCCCTCCCTGTCATCGCTGATGTTGTCAATAATCTTGTAATCGGTCGCGGACACTATTTCGAGTTGACCAGCACGACCGCCAACGCCGGCCTCACTGGTCTCACCGGAGGCGAACCAGGGCGCATCATCATTCTCAAAAACGTCTCGGGTTCCTCCAATTCACTTCCACTGATCCACAACTCCTCTGCCAGCACCCTCGGCAACCGGTTCCTCAATCGAGCTGGTACGAATGTGACCGTGCCTATTGGTGGCGCAAGGGTTTTGCTCTATAGTGGAGAACTACAAGGCTGGGTGCCGATTGCGGAGGTACCGTAATGGAGATTACATTAATCCAAACACAAGCTCTCATTGACGAACTGATTAATCGATTCGACCATATTGTCATCAGTGGCATTATTGATGGCGGTGATCACTACAAAGAAGTATGGCGGCACAAAGGTAATTCTCGTACCTGCCAAGGACTCGCCACTGGTCTTACATTTCAGATTCAAAAATATCGCGATGATCGCGTCGATATTGAACAGTTAGATGAGGGCGAATTGTAATGCGCGCTGAGTGGCACGATTTCAGCAAAGGGCTCTGGTCCGTGGGCGGCAAAGAGCACACCATGACCGGCTACATCCGCCGTGCCAAGGGACTCCACGCGATCCGCACCCCGCACCTCCGCTCACGCGACGGCAGCACCAAACTCTACGACCTCACCGCCCACTCGCTGTTTCGATTTGATGATGTCCAGATCCAAGCCGCAGGGGGGTCGCTGTATCGCGCGGGCGCGGTGGTCACCAGCTCCCTCAATGGCAACCGACTCCGTTTCGTGCCGATGCCCGCCCAACCCGGCCTCAACGATTACCTCTTTATTACCGGTGGCGGACTCGCCCTCAAACTCGACGACGGCGGCAGTGTCACCACCTGGGGGATCACCAACCCCGGCGGCCCGCCCTCGCTCGCCGAAACCTCCGCGGGCACTGGCGCACTCGCCAACGGGGTCTATAAGTATAAAGTCGTATTCAGGAATGGGTCGACCGGCTCGCGCTCCAACGCCCAAGACCTCGACGCCCCCATCACGATCGCGAGCGGCCCCAGCAGCGTCTCCCTCACCAACATCCCTGTCTCTAGCGATGGCCAGGTGACCGAGCGCGAAATTTACCGCACCACCGTTGGCGGCGCGCTCTATTTCCTCGCCATCACGATCAGCGACAACTCCACCACCTCCACCACCGATAACGTGGCCGACGCTGACCTACTCAGCTTCCAACTCCAAACCGACAACGACCGCCCTTACGATTCCTGCGCCGAAGCCTGGTTTCATGACTCTGTGATGTGGATGACCCGCGACACCCAACCAGGCACCGCCGGCCGCGCATACTATTCGCCCATCGGGAGGCCAGAAAGCCTGCTGGGGTTTGTGGAAGTCTCGAACACAGATGACCCTTGCCAGGTGGGGTTCTCGTTCGCCGAGTCCAACTGGGTCATGACCCAAAAAAACATCTACCGCATCACTGGCGACGCCGAACCCTTCATCCCCCGCAAGGTCCACCAATGTCCCGGCACAATCTACCCCTACACCGTGGTCGTCACACCGTTTGGGGTGGTCTACCAATCCTTCGACGGGATCCGTTTGTTTGACGGCAACACCTCCACCCTCATCGGCTTCGAGGCAATCGGCCCCATCTTCCGTGGGCAGACGATCGAGAACCTCGGCCCATTTGTAGGGACGACGGCTACCTACGCGAAAGAGGAGTACATCATCAGCGATGGCACCACCACCCTCGCAATAAACCTTCGACTCGGGACCTGGCGAGACCTTGGGATCGGCTGCTCCGCCCTCTACACTGAGCAGGACACCCCCAACGTGATTGCGAGTTTCAATTTTGGGGTCTATGCACTGGAGGATTACAGCACCGTATTGGATGGCACTGACGCCATTGACCTCGAATGGGAACTGGGCGCCAAGATCAGCGATATTTCCCAACGTACTATCATCCAGCGTGTGTACATTGACATCGACACCGGAGGGCAACTACTTACGCCCACTATCGTAATCGATAATACTACCATAGAACTACCTACATTCTTGACCAACTCCCGCGAACTTGTGGAGTATTCTATCAATCGCACCTGTCGACTGGTAGGATTACGCCTGACTGGGCAGGTGGAGGATGTCGTCAACCTCTACGCGGTAGAGCTGGACCTCGCGATGGGGGTCTCAAACTCGACCAACCAACAAGCATCTCAAGGGCGGGGCTAACTATGTCGACTATCTACCCATATGTACCTGATTCCGACCACGACATCGCGATCGCTGACTGGTGGGGGCAGCTCAAAACCTCTGGCGACCTCACCAAATTGTTCGCGGCCGATGAGCAATCCATGAGCCGGTTTATGCGAGATATGCGGCGGCCGACTGACTTGGTGTTCCAGCTTGACGCTGGAGGTAGAATTTGTCGTGCCGCCTGGTTTCAACCATTTACCATCGGCGCCCTCGCCTCGATTTGGCTCCGCGAGGACTCCCGCCACTCTGCCTCGGCCCTCAAATTCGTGTATGAAGTGCTCGATCATGCCACCCGCACTTGGCCCGTCCTCGTAGGTATAACTAAGCAGGCAGAACTACTCGACGCCCACCGGAAATTAGGCTACACTATCACTGACCCTATCCCGGCGGCCTGGGACGGTGAACCAGCCTGGTTCCTCACCCTCACCCGCGCCGGTTTTGAGGAGGCACGATATGGGCGGCAACAAAGCACAACAACCCGGCATCTCGAAGGAGCAGGAGAACCGCTCCAAGAGCCTATTCGACACCTGGAACCCGCTCCAACAGAGCTTGGCGGGCCAGGGGAACCAACTCGTCCAGACTGGCGGGATCTCACAAATGATCCCGATGCTCACCACGCTGCTGAACAGTGCGAGGTCGGGCTTCAGCAAGTCGATGACCAGCCTCAACGACTCCCTCGGCCGAAGCCGACTCGCCGGCACGCCATTCGGCCAGCGCCTAAAGTCTGATCAGACCATGGCGGGCGAGCAGCAGGTCGCCTCCACCATTCCCAATTTCTACCAGTGGTTTTTGCCGCAAGTCATGAACGCCATGACCGGCAACACTGCGACCGGCATGCAGGGAATGAGCGCAGTGACCGGCGCCGAAACCTCCCGCGTCAATGCCAATGCCGCCAACCAGACCCAGCTCCAAAACACCATGATGAACAACGGCACCCAGATGATGATGAAGATGATGCCCACCACGTCCTATAGCTACACAGGGACCGTCTAATGGACATCAAACCCTTCCTCGCCGGCATGCCACTCGGCCCCATCTCGGGGGTGGCCTCAATTCTCATGGGCGCGGAGATGTCCCAACGCCGACGCCAGGAGGAGCAGGCTGCGAAGGAACTAGAAGAGCAGCGCAAAATCGAGATGAAGGAAGTCGAGGGCTATGCCTCAAAGGGCAACCACGCGATGCTCCAGCAAGCCTACGACAGCGGGATGTACACCGCTCTCCCCCAGGACTACCGCGACCGGTCCCTGTTTCGCGCCGGCACCTACTCCAACCAACAAATCGCCCTCGACGCCGACACCGCCTCTAAAGCTGGGTTCCAACCCTACATGGGCACCCCCCAGCAAATGCAGCAAGCGATGGCGATGACTGGCCAGCCTGGTGCTCCTCAAGGCATGACCCCTCAACCGCCTCCGATGATAGCTCAACAAGCCCAAGCCGCCCTGCCGCCTGGGGCGCCTGGACAAGTCTCGTCTGCAATGGAGATGGCTCCTCCTCAAATTGGTGCCGCCCCCTGGACCTACCCCGGCACCGAAACCCAAGGCGGCGCGGCCCCGGTCGCGTCCCCCGCGCTCAACGACGGCGGCCAGCGCATGACCCCGCTCGATCGCCAATTTACCACCATGCGCGATCCTAACGCGCCTCCGCAATACGACTACCAAGGCCGTGTGGTACCGCCGCAACCCCAAGCCGACCTCATCCCACAACCCATCCGCGACGAACCGATCGTGATGGGCCAGCGCAAGCAATTCGGCCCCGGCACGCAACCCATCGGGCTCAAATTCCCGGTTGGTGTGCGCCCCGGCAAAGCGAGTGTCGAAGGTCCACTCGGCACCGTCCCAGGAAAAGGCGAAGAACTCCAAAACTCGACCGCCATCTCTCAAACCATGGTCGACCAAGCAAAAGGCATGGGCATGTCCCCCGATCAACTCGATGCCGAGTACGCCAAACAGATCGCTAAATCAGGCGGCAACTACCCCGCGTTCGACGAGACCATCCGCAAGACCTACAAGCAGGAGTATTTTCAGAAGTTGGCCCAGGACAAAACCCGCGCGCTCGTCGCAGCCGGCCTCCCCGAACCACAAGCTCAACAGCAAGGGGCACGCCTCGCCGCCGACGCGATGGGCGGCTATTACCCCGAAGGCGCTGGCCAGCTCGTCAACTACACCCCCGAGGAACGCCACCGCAACGTGATTGGACAAGCGACGAAGCAAGTGATGATCCAAGCCCGCGCCGCGATGGATGCTTCGCGCCCTGGTGAGCCTGCCACGATCCAACCAGGGTTATTTCGTAAGTATGTCGAGGAGGCGTTTGGCACCGACGGCACCCCCCAGGAAAAAGAGGCCGCCCTCAACGATGTTACTAACATGGCAATGACGACCTTCCGCGACAAGATCGGCAAGCTCCCCGGCATGACTCAAGCCCAAGCGATGATCATGTCCATGCAGGCGGCGGCTGGGCTCGCCGGCTACACCCCTAAAGAATGGCAGCCGATGATCATGGCCAACGCCCAAGCATTCGGGATCACCGACCCCGACATTGCCCAAATGGTGGCTACCGGCGAAATCGACCTCCTCCAACCCGGCAGCCTCCAAGCGGGCATCACCAAAAAGAACGCACTCGCGTATGAAGGTAAAATCCGCGAAAAAGGCATGGAGCGCCAATTTGCCGTCACCCAGACTCCCGAAGGTGTGGCCGCCACTCAGCACGCCCTCACCGCTCAACCTTCTGCCCCGCCCGCTGCCAGCCCTGGCGCCGCTCCCGTTGGGGCTGGCAGTCCCGCCGCGCCGCAACAAACTCCTGGCGAGATCGATCGTGCGATCAAAACCCAGCAGGTGGCGGCCGAAACAGAGGCGAAGGAAAAAGTCCAAAAACAGTATCGACTCGCACCCGAGAAGGAAATTCAGGACGTGCGGGCGTTGGATGATATGTACACGAAGGGGACACGGTTGCTCCAAATCGGGGAAGGCACCACCGACAAACCTGGCCTGATCGATCGCTACGGCAATTACCCCGGCACCTTCTTCGACTGGATGCAGTCAATCAAATCCGCCACCGGCAGCATGGACCCCGATCTAAAAGAGTACGTCAACACCCTGAGCGGGTTGTTCAACATCGAGAAAAAGGAATTCACCGGTACCGCCACCAGCTTGAACGAGCGCAAAGACCTCGTGGCGTGGATCCCTGACAAGTCCACCAACGTCCGTGATGCGCTCCAGTCAGTGAGCCAGCTCGTGAAGGCCGTCACCAGCGACCTTAAACGCAACACCGAGCACATCGCCAGCAACTACCCTGGTACCGATTTGTCCAGTTTAAAATACAACCAAATTCAGCAGCGGCGATTGGCGCGCAAACAAGGTGGCGATCAACCCCCGACTGCAAGTACGCCGCCGCCTCCACCGACTCCACAAGCCGCGCCTGCTACACCTTCGCCCACTCAACCTCAAGCCGCCTTGCCCCCCATCAACGAGCAAGTCGATCACGCGAAGGCCGCTCACCCCAGCGAGGCTGCCCCTAAATTCGGCCCCGGCTCTACCAAAGCCGCCGCTGCCCTCGTCCCACCCGAGGTCCAGCAATCCATGACTCAGCAAGACAAAGCCGAACTCGGCGATGCGATGCACCAGTACTCCCGCGGCCAGCTCGACGACCGCCAACTCGAACTCGCTGTCGCCAAGGTGCTGATGCGCGCGAGTGGCAGCTCCAAAAAACTCGAAGGCCAAGCCCTCAACAAAGCCGTGATCGCCTTGACTGAAGTATTACGACGGGGTGCCAAATCGAAAAAGGAGTTTGCGCGTGGCCAATAACGCTCTCGACGACATCCTTAATATGGAGGAGCGCACCGACCAGACCTCCATGCCCGAGGACACCACCTCGCTCGACGACATCATCAATTTCGAGGATCGCAAGGGCGGGGAGACATCTACTGACGTGCCCCCCAACCCTCACGGGCCTCTCCACACCGCAGCAGAAGCGGCTGGTGGCGCGTGGGCGAGCGCAGGCAGCTTAGCCGGTAACGCAGGCTTCGCGGCCCCTGGTGGCCCAATCACCGGCACGGCTGGCCGCATGGCAGGGGCAGGCTTGGGTGGTGCCCTCGGGTATGGTGGCTACCGCGCTCACGAGGACCTGCGTGATGGGGGGGTACCTCAACTCCTCTCAAACTTAGGTGACACCCTCGTCGAGTCTGCCAAATTCGGCGCCACCTCTGCCCTCACCGAAGGGGTTGTCCCCGGCGCCGGCTGGCTCTACCGCTCCACCCCCATCCGCGCCGCTCGCGAGTGGGCCTCCAAAAAATGGGGCGAGAGTTTAAGTGGGCAGCTTGATCGTGTGATTGATGGTGTCGGTACGACGATGCGAGATGTGGATAACCTCGTCCGCACTGGTCAGCGTCGAGCGGCGTTGAAGGCTGGCACCGACCGCCCCGCCGCTGGGCTTACCCTCGGCCAACTCAGCGACGACCCATCCTCCACCGCCAACGCGCTCGAAGGCGTCGCCCAATCCACGTGGTTCGGTAACACCGCCAGCCGCCAACGCCAGTGGTCCAGCGAGGGCGCCAATCAATTCGCCGACGACCTCGCCAAGCAGCTCCAAGGCGTCTCCACAGAAGAAGTGGGCCAAGGTCTTACCTGGGCGGTCAAAGACAACTTCAAAAACCTCTACTCCGCTGCGGCCGACACCGCCTATGATGGTCTCCGCGCTGCCACTGCCGGCACCCGACCAGTCGTGGCCGTGCCTATTTTGAAGGACTTGCGCACCCCCAACTCGACCCTCGGCAACAATGTGATCACCGAACTGAAAAAACTCCGTAGCGTCAACCCTGACCCCCAAGCCATCGCCGAAATCGACAACCTCATCAACACCCTCTCGGTGACGCAATCTCAAGCCAACAAAGGCGCGCTCACCCGCATCCCCCCAAACCTATCCCTGGATCAAGCCCTCCGGCTCAAAACCATCCTGGGTGGGATCGCCGACTCGAAAGCCGGCCTCGACTCCATGGCTGACACCGCCGCCAAAACCACCGCCGAGACCTACGCCAAGCAGATCGATGACGCGATCAGGAAGGGCCTCGGCAAGTCACCAGATTTGTTGCGCGAGTACGACTCCGCCGCCGCCCACTACGCGCAGGGGGTCGCCACCTTCAAAAACGAGATGGTCAAAAAGGTGGTCGATGGGCTCACCAAATCCCCCGGCGCCCTCGAATCGATCCTCCTCAAACCTGAACAACGCGAGACGATCGCCGCAGTCAAGCAAGCGGTCGGCCCGGTGTGGGACTCACAAGTCGCCCCCAAGCTCCGCTCCATCATGCTCATGAACGCGAAGGACGGCGACACCTTCAACGGCCAGAAACTCATGTCCTCAATCATCGATTTAATAGGGCCTAATCCTGCCAAGAACAACACCATGGTCGAAATCTTCGGCGAGAAAGCCACCAAGGAGCTGATCGGGGTCGCCCACGCCCTCGAACTCACCCACAACCCCGCCAAGGGTGCGTGGTGGGTGAAGCTCAAACAAGCCTCGGCGATTGGTGTCATTGGCAGTGCTGGACTTGGTGCCGCTACCGGACATCAAGCAGGAGGAGTCGGCATGGGCGCCACCATTTTGATCACCCCCTGGGCTCTCGGCCACCTGACCGCCAACCCCAACATGCTCAAAGCGTTCAAGGATGGGATCGCCGCTACCTCTGCGTCGCGCCAAATCTCCCCCCAACTCGATGTCGCCCTGACCTTTTTGCGCCAGGCCGCCGCCTCCCGCATGGCCCCCGTCCACCCACGCCCACTCTCCAATGACCAGCGGCCCACCCCACACAAACCGCTCCCCACCACTGAGGTCAATCGCGCCTTTACCAATGAGCCCTAAGCCGTCCTCCAGCTCATCTCCACGATCCAGCACGCCCCCAATGCATTGAACACGAGCACCAGGCACTCCATCAACAATTCCAGTTCCATGTTCTACTCCCTCACAAATTCCACCCTGCCGTCAGGGTAGTTGATCGTGTTGCCCATCCGCACCCCACCCTCGCGATAGTG
>OFRO01000249.1_pt1 | contig 20736 bp, 30 predicted proteins | sample 1543091 | NCBI WGS metagenome assembly OFRO01 (sample SAMN07774217, study PRJEB24372) | wastewater metagenome | isolation source: Exp Tend NO 10WW | collected 2016-02
GGTGATGAAACGCGGGTTGACTCGAATGGGTTCGGCGTAGCCTTGCACGGTTACGCCTACATCACTTGGGGATAGATAATCGGTCCCCGCAACAAAATTAGCGGCCCGGTAGTCGTCTGCATATTGGGAATTTGCCGCGTTGTCGCCCGTATTTGTCCCTTCTAAATTGGACCCGGAAATTGAACCAGTAGCACTCATATTGCCAGTCGCACTCACCGTAGTAAACGCACCAGCAGCAGGGGTTTCGCCGCCGATGGCTGTGCCGTCTATCGTGCCGCCGTTGATGTCGATGGTCGTAACAGTCCCACCGTTTGACGTGGTGCCGCTGTAAGAGGGGTTTGACAGTACAGGGCTGGTCAATGTCTTGTTGGTCAGCGTCTCAGATCCCGCCAGGGTTGCCAGCGTCCCGCTTGTCGGGAACGTCACGCCAGTGGTGCCGGTGAATGTCAGCGTGACCGCGTAGTTGCCTACCGTGGAAAACGCGGCGGCAAACGTGATGCTGCTTTTGGCTTCCAGCCCATCCGCCGAACTGTTGACTCCAATGATCTTGTTGGCGTTTCCAGTCAGACCAGGAAGAAGGTCAAAGCCCGCTGCAATCTCTGCGAGTTCGCTGCGCGCGTTGGCCGATGCGCCTGACGAACTTGTCGCCGGCCAGCCCGAGGGGTTGTAGTAGTCGTTGCTCATCGCAATCCTCGACGTGGTGTGTAGTGGACGATCACGCTGTTGACCGCAAAGGGTGCGTAATCGGTGGAGTTGCTGCGAACAGTGATCTGCACGTTTTCGCCAGTGCCCACCATTTCGCATTCGGTCGGCAGCAGGGTCCGCCCGTCCCAAACAAAGTTGTCCCAGGTGAAGGCGTCCCATTGCGTGGTCACAAAGGGCGCCGCATAGGTCTGGCTGTTGGGCTGCAGGGTCAACGGGTTGGCATAGGCCAGCGAATAGCCGAAGTCCACCGTTGCATAGCTGGGGCCAGACAGTTCAATGGATGCCCTGCGGAATCGCTTGAGCATGCGGCTGTTGCGCATTGATGCCCAATTCAGCGTGAAATAGGCATTGATGGCCTCGCCGTCGAACGATGTGCCCACGTCAAACTGGTACACATGGCCGTCACTGCCGCCGACGAACTTGACCAATTCACCGTTGGCCAGCGTGCATTCCCATGTGCAAGTGATGTTCATGGGGAAGTACACCGGCACCGAACCCATGAGCTGGCCGTTCACCACGGTCATGTAAATGCCGTAGTTGTCGCTGAAGAACAGCCGGTACTGGCTCTTGTCGCGCGCCAGCATGGAAGCCGAAACACGGGTGCGGTGTTCCACAAAAAACGGTCGCAGCAAGTTGGTCAGGCTGGCCTGCTGGAAGTTGCCAAAAGCCAGCGACGTGGACAGCCCGAATACACCGCGGTCGTCACACAGGAACGTCTGCGCCAAGTTCTGCTGGCTGTAGTCCAGAGAGCCCGTGCCAATGTTGTAGTTGACCCGGTTCCAGTCTGCCGAACTGTTGCCGTACACCATGTTGGTGGAGTTGCGACAAAAGATTGTCATGGCGCCAGCGTCTTGCGTGCCAGGCTGAACCAGCAGCCCGGTCACGGTATCTCCGCACGGGATTTCCGCAGCGCCGCCGACGGACGTGTGGTTGTACGGGTCAGCAATGCCCGAGCAAAACGCCGACGACTGGTAGCTGTACCAAAGGTGGTTCTTGAAAGCCGCGACGTGCTTTGGCGCGTCAGTCGGAAGTCCCGTGTAGATTGGAACCAGCGTCTCGCCGTCAAACTCCCACATGGGATTGACGCCATCGGCACAGTACACCCGGATTCCAGAGGCTTGGCCAAAGAAGTTCGCTTGCGTGATCTCGCACCGGCCGCCATCCAGAAGCGTGATGTCGGTCTGAACTCCGCTCAGGGTCACGGTAGCGCCACCGGTCAGCGTTGCAGCGCCGGCAGCGAAGTTCCCGCCTGACACGTTGGTGATGACCAAGATCCCGGCCGCCGTGCCCGTCCAGGCGCCGGACTGCTTGACCACTCTCTTGACGGTGGCCGTCACACCGCCTTGGGTCAGCGTGGCGCCATCTGCCGGCGTGGCCACTGCGCCCGTGGTGAAAGACACCTTCTTGAAGAACGGAACCTGCACCCAGCCGGCGCTGCTCTGCTCCCAGAGGTTCATGGCCGTGGCGCCAGCGTTGTCCCGCAGGCAGTAGGTCAGGTCATCCAGAACGAACACCCCACGGATCGGCCCGCTGCCCACCGGCTTGGCGATGTCTGCGCGGTACACATTGGCCGCCAGATTCACATACTGAGCGTTGACGGACGACGACATCGCGCCTTGCGGCGTGATCAGGGTTCCAATGACGGTTGCCCCAACTTTCAGGGTGTCGCCAATGGTGAATGCCCCGGCCGCCTCGGTGTAGGCGATGTAGTTGTTGCCCACCGCAATGATGGTGCCGGTGGCCGTGGCCCCGGCGTTGGTGATGGTCTGGCCGACGGATGGCGTGTTGGTGAAGCTGGAGACGTACAGCAGCGCATAGACGGCATCCGAGGGCGCCGGCTGGCCGCTGTACCGCTCATACCCGCCGATGCGGCCGTAGCCGCCGTTTTCCAGGCATTCAAAGTTCAGGGCGTCGCGCAGCACACCGGGAGGCAGGGACAGCGTGGGCGTGATCTGGTCCAGCCCACCCTTGAGCGCCATCGTCTCGTAGAAGACTTTGACGAATTCCTGCTTCATGCCAGCGGCCCCGCAAACACGACTTCGCGCAGGCGGTCGGATTCGATCTGGGTCATGGCAGCAGCGAACTCGCGCTGACCCATGCTGAAGACCTCGGGGGCAGACTCAAAGCTGCCGTAGAACATCATGGCCCTCCAGACGATGGCCAGTTGCCAATACTCGGGCAGCGCGGGTTCATCGCTGTCGCCCGACATATTGGACGGCGCCAGGAAGTAGTCGCCGCGGATCGTGTAGCCCGAGATCGGGAACGGCCCCAGTGCAATCCCCTTGTCCGGGGTGATCGACATTTCCATGGGCCGGGTGTAGGTCAACTGGATGGCGCCGAACTTGTACCGGTCGCGCCACTCGTCGTAGCTGATGTAGCGCAGGTACTGTTCACTCCCGACTCCAGCCGACGTGTCGTAGCACCGGAAGGTGTTGCGCTCCCAGGCTCCGAACGTGCCGGCCGTGATACCGCATTCCGCCGTGGTGTAGGTCGGCTGCTGGTCAATCGTCGTCCAAGACGTGGACCGGCGCATCCAATCCCAGTCCTTGTGCTTGTTCTGGATGGCCAGCCATGCCGCGTTGGTCCAGTTGACAAGGCGCCCGGCCTCGCCGGTCTGGTTGACGGTGGTGGTGATGTTGCTCACCGGCACACCGCATTCCGTGGCCAGCCGCTGGACAAGCTCAAGGAAGGTCATGTCAACGCTCTGCCATCAGGCGGCGAAGCCACTCGCCGCCCTTGTGGTTGCGGTCTTCGAGCACGCTGAATTGGTTGAGGGCACGCGCGGTATGCGTGATCTGGTTCTTGGGCAAATCGCCAAGCGGGTTCATGCCGCCAATGACTTCGTTGTCCACGTTCACGGGCTTGGCACGCGCCAGAGCCTCGACGAACTTGCGCTTGGTGGTCACGGCAATGTCAACGGGCAGCCAGCCCAGTTGCACCCACTTGCCATCCTTCAGCACTTCGGCGCCGATGCCGTTGACCCACACGGGAACAGTCAGGGCCGGCTTCTGCTCATTGCCCTTGGCGATAACAATCGTCACCGGGTCGTTGTCCATCTTCAAGCGGTCGAGGTATTCCTTCTCGATGTGCTTGGGGTCCACCGCCTGAATGGTGTCGCTGAGGTCGGGCGCTTCTTCCAGGCTGTGCGGCGTGGGGTCACGCTGGGCAAGCTGGTCGTCGGTGTAGTCCACCGATTTGGTGATGGTCACGGGCGCGACGCGGCGACGGCGTACAGGGGGGTTTTCGACTTCGGTCATGGGTTCTCCGGTTGAAATGAAAAAGGCCCGGGGGTTAGCCGGGCCTTCAGGGAATGAGGGCTTTCACCCTCGGGGATCACGAGGTCTGCGGGCGATCCGGCAGCGTGAAGCAGTCCACCAGAACCTTGGTGATGCCGGTCTGGCTCGCTTGGTTGCTGGTGCCGAACGTCCATGCGCTGCCGGTGCTGATCACCTTGACCAACTCGTAGCCGATGGGGCAGAGGTTGTCAGGCACAACAGGCAGTTGCGGGGGGCCGTTGGTGAACTCGCCGGCATCGCTGTAGGCCACGCTGTAGCCGCCTTGGACGACTTTCAGGGCGCCAGACGAATCCAGGCAGATTGCGAACACGCCAGCCTTGTTCACGGCGATGGCATTGAATGCCAGACCGGTCGCGGCGTCGGTGGTGGGGGTTGCCGTGTTCGACACTGCGGACTTCTTGTAGCCCTTGCCTTTGATGCTGTATTGCACATCATTGGCCAGGGTCAAGGTGGTCGTGGTGCCCACCGCGAGGCCGCCAATCGTGGTGGCCATGGTGACGGGGATTTGTTGGAGGTAGTCCATGTTGGTGACTCCTTTTCTTGAGGGTTAAACCAGAACGGTCGGGTCAAACGGCCCGATGGTGTTCACATACAGAGCGCCCGGTGCGACAGTGGCGTCATCCAGCGGCGTGGTGCCGCCGACGAAGTTGCCAGTGCCAGTCGGGTTGATGATCACGAAGCCAATGCAGGCTTTCTTCTCCGGGAGCGGAGGCATGACCACAGCAGCCAAGGTAGCGCCTTCGGTGCCCATGGCGGAGGTCAGCGTTCCCGCCGAATCCACGTAGAAGCAGAAGACATTGAACTTGGCATTGGTGACGGTGCCCGAGAGCGCCGCCATGTCGGTGTTGGCCGTCTTGGTCAACAGGGTGCCGTTGGCAATGGCGTAAAACGCAGAACCCGCCTTCACGATCGCACTGCCACCAGCCTTGATGACAAGGCCGGCAGAGGTGAACGTGTTGGACGAGTAGCGATCACCAATGGCCTTGAAAGGTGGCAGCAAAGCCAGCTTGTCAGAACCGTTGGTCAGCGAGTTGAGCCATTGAGTGATGGTGTTCAGCATGTGTTTTCCTTGTGAGTTGGCCGGGGATCACTCCCCAGCCTGGTCATCACAGCGCCTTGCGGCCCACGTTTGCCGATGCCATCCAGCCTTGGTTTTCCAGCATCACGGCCTTGTACCACTTGGCACCCGCGTAGCCGCGCTGGCCTTGCGGGTCGCTCTTGTCCTTCTGGCCGGGCATGAGCATGGTCGGGTCGGTGGACGACTCGCCGCGCACTGCGATCTGGCTGAAGGCTTCTTTGGCCAAGACAACCATGCGGTACACGTCGATGTTGGTCCCGCTGGTTGAGTACAGGCCGGTCGCGGCAATCGCGGCCCCGGCGTCCTGCACAGACGGCAGATCCGGGGACAGCACGAAGCGGAAGCGTTCGCACGCGCCAATTTCGTAGTCGCTGATGGGCTTGCGGCTGGCGTACTTCTCCACGGGGATGAAGTTCGGCAGGTCGCGGATGTCCGGCTCCAGGTCGGTATGGGCGTACACCACATAGCCGGCGCTGACAGCCGAAGTACCGAAGTCACCCGAGGCGTTCAGGGTCGTGTTGACCATCATGCCGTGGTTGGCCGCCAGGTTCTGGGCGATCTTGCGCAGGAAGTTCAGCGTCACACCGCCGTTCACCGTGGCGCGGCTGGTGCCGGTGCCGCCGTAGTACACGTTGGTGCAGGCGTTCAGGGCGCCGTACACGATCTGCTCGTTGATCAGCGTCACACGCTCGCCAACGATGCTCGCGCATTCCTTGGCAATGTCGTCTTCGCCCAGGTCATAAGTCTGGTCGGTGAAGCCGTACAGGCAGTTGAACTGCTGGATCACCACCGTCGTGTCTTGCGGCGTGATGGAATCCGGCGTGGTCGTCACACCTTCGCTGGCCGTATTGGCCGCGATCATGGACAGCGTGCGGTCGCCAGTGCCGTTCTGGAAAAAACGGTTGATGGTGTTCGCATCGGTCGCGGTCGCGCCGTAGGGCAGAAAGCGGCGGGCAACGTAGGTGTTGCTGTTGTTCTTCGGCATCTGGACCTGACGGCCCTCGCGCTGCAGGACTTCGCTGGGGATGGCGCGCTTCAGAATGTTCCCTTTGAACTTCCCGATTCGCCACGGAGTGTTGAGGTAGCTATTGACAGACATGGCCTGTTCCTTTTTTCAGACGCAAAAAAAGCCGCTTACGGCGGCCTATTTGCTGGGGGTTGGTTGATTCACCCCGATGAAAAGGCGGCTCGGAACCCTGCGGTTTCGTCGCTTTCCAAAGGGGTGTTGCCGGGCATTCCGCGCGGCGTGGCTGCCGCTTCAAATCGGCTCTTTCGTTGGTTGGCTGCTTCGGCTTTCTTGCGTGCGTCTTCGGCTGCGGCCTGAGCCTTGGCCTGCTCTGCTTTGAACCGGGTGAGGGATTCACCGATCACCACAGAGTCATAGGTTTCGCTGACGGTCTTCTGGTACTCCGCGGGTTGCGTGGATAGCCACGCGCGGTATTCCGTCTTCTCGTCTGGCTTGCCGACAATTGCGCGCCAGTCGCCGTGTTCCTTGGCCAGCAGCTTTTCCGACACCATGGCCTCTACCCGGGTGGGCAGTGCTTCCATGACGGGGGCAAGTCGTTGCTGAACAATGCTTTCAATGTCCGGGGAAGTTCCGCCCGTCCCCTTCAGGCGCGACAAGACGCGGTTCAGACCCTTGGCCGTCATGGCGGCGATTTCGGGAAACTCACTGCTGAGTTCCGCCAGGTCGTCGTCGTTCAGGCTGATGGCTTCGCCGGCTGGCGTGCTCTGTTGGAGGCTGGCAATCAAACGGTTGATCTCGCCAATCTTCCCGAATGCCGTGTCCACCTTCTTGTCCAGCCCGGCCTTCAGTTCATCAACTGCGGCTGCGCGGGCTAGCAGTTCGGCGTATTGGTCTTCGGTGATCTGTGCGAGTTTGGGCGGCGGTGCAGGTTCCTGCGCTGCCTCGGCGGGTTCAGGGGTTTGCGTCTGCTCGTTGCCGGCCGGCGTTTCCGTGGGCCCGTCGTTGAACAGCGATGCGAAACCTGCCGCCTCGCTCTGGTCATCCACTTGCGTGGTTTCCACTTGTCCCGTCTGGTTTTCCTCGTACATGCAGTCATCCATTAAAAAAGCCGCATCTCTGCGGCGTCGTCACATCACACCCGGCGCTTGCGCGTGGGGTGCAGCAAAATGCCGTGTGCCTTGCGGCAGGCGGCGGATTCAGGATTCGATATGCGGAAGATCCTTGTCCAGGCTCAGAATGCGCTTGACCTCTGCGATCTGGCCGCGCGTCTTGGCGGTCTTCTCGGGGTTCAAGTCGCCATCGTTCTGGGCTCTGAGGACTTCCAATCGTTGTTCAAGGTGCTTCTTCAAGGCGTTCCATGTCGAGGAAACACGGTCAGCCTTGGCAAGGGTGAATGGTTCGTTCATTGCTCGTAGGCCCGGCCAGGTGCCGCGCGTCCCGGGGGTTCAGTCGGTGGCTTCAGGGCTTGGCCTGCGCCGTTCATGCTGGCCAGTTCGCGCTGCAGGTTGGCCTTGATCGTGGTGTCTGCCAACTTGGCCTTGACTTCTTCCAGCGTGAGTTCTCGCTTGCTGGCGTAGTCCAGTTGAGCCAGTTGCAGCTTGGCGTTCAGTTCTGCCATGCGGGCCTCGTGTTCCCGCTCGGTGCGCTGCGTCTCGGCTTGCACGTAGGCGCGATCCCGGTCGGTGTCGGTGGCGTCCCGTGCCATGGCGCCCTGCTCCCGCATCTGGGCAATCTGCACGTCCGTCTGTGCGCGGATCTGCGCGGCGGCCAACTGCGGGGGCGGCGGCGGCGGCGTGCTGCGCATCTTCTCGATTTCGGCCTCGGTGTACTGAAAATCCTTGGGGTTCAGCCGCTTGGACTTCAGCCACTCCTGCAGCCACTTCTGGGGGTCCACGCCGTATGCCGGGTTCAGCACCATGGGGCCCATCTGGGCGATGGTCTGGTCCTGAATGGCGCGCTCCACCAATGCCGCGGAACCGTGGGCGTCAATGTCAAAGTCGCCCTTCTCATCGTCCGGGATGTCCGGGTCCAACAGCAGCAGCTCGTAACTCTGCCGGACCACGGGGTCAGTGATGTAGTCGTCCACGGCATAGCCCACGGAGCGCAGCAACTGGTTGGCGTTGTTGTTCTGCAGCTGTGCAGCCCCGAAAGTGTCCGGCGTCGTCGGCCCGGTCTGGCCTTGGGTGATCAGGGGAATGCTGGTCGATTCCTCTGCCGTGCGGTAGCCGAACTCGATGATGGACAGCATGGCTGGCGTGACGTTGGGAATCACGAACGTCTGGAAAGCCTGCCGGATGTCCTCCAGTGCCGCCGACTCCAGGGCATACCAAACCTTGTCGGGAAACACGATCCACTCGCCATCGGCAGGGACAATCACGCCCTGCTTCACCACGATCTGGCTGCCGGCGCTCTTGCCGGCGTTGTTCAGCAGTGCGCGGGTTGATGCGTTGACAATGCGCTGCGGGGCAAAGATCTGCTCCGCGACTCCAACACCGGCCCAGTGCCCGGCGCGGCGCTGCCATGGGCAAGCGTGGTAAGGCAGTTCGCCGCTGTCCAACGGGCTGAACACCGCCTTGATTACGGTGTCGTTCACCATGGTCATGATGGCGTGGAACGTCTCGCCCTCGGGGAACTTCTCGCCAGGCTTGCAGCAGTAGATTTCCTCCATCTGCTCCCGGGTCATCTGGCCGTAGCGATACCAGACGGTGTAGCGGCCCTTCTTGTTCTCTGGGTTCAGTTTGAGCGTGCCGCCTTCTTGGGTCTTGCTCGGGCCTTCGTCCAGCACCTTCTTGACCTGCTCCTTGAGATAGGTCGGGTCGCGCATGAAGTTGCGAAGCTGCTTGTCGCTGAGAAAGTCCTTCTCGTAGAGGTAGCTGCCGTGCTGGATGTTCTCGCCGCAGCTTGCGTCCGGGTAGATGTTCCACGGGTCGCGCCACTCGTAGCCCGGGACGGTCTTGTCCAGGATCAGCAGCGTGGTTTCGCCGGCCTTGTCTTTCTTGACGGCCTTCTTGCGGCGCACCTGAGGGATCGGCCCCTTGATGATGCCCACCCCAATCCGGGCCATGTCGAAAATGACCTTGCGCATTTCGGCCGGGTACTGGCTTTCCACCATCCAGTCGTAGATGCGCTTTTCGGCTTTCTTGGCCTTCTTGTCGGCCAACTCCTGCTTTTCCTGCGCCAGGTCTTTGACCTTCAGAGGAACCTCGGTCGGCTGTGCCGGCATGCCCGGCTGTTGCACGACTTCCTCTGGCTTCAGTTCCCGGGTCGCCGGCTGGCCATTGTCCAACATGACATTGCGGGCGTCGTCCAGGAACTCAGCCACGCCTTCAGCGATTGGAGACGCTGTGAACGTGAAGGGCTTGCCGTCAATGGGTAGCAGGATCTCCTGCAGCTTGGCGGCGCCAGCATCGACATAGCGGCTGGTCAGGCGAATGAAAACGGTACTGCGGCCATCGTTGAACCGGGAATACCCGGTCGTGACGGGTCCAGACAATGCCGTGGGCTTGGCCCAGTTCGCCCCGGTGAACTCTGACCGGTTGGCGTCATCGATCCCGAGGTAGGCTTCTTCGGCCTGCTGCCAAACCTTCTCGATGCCGGTGTCCCGGCGCGCGCTGACAGCCTCGTCCCGCTCAGTCGTGAAGAACGTGCTGATGCGCGCCAGGCGCTCCATGCGCTCGGCGGGATCAGGCGTCACGGGTTTCGGTACGGGCTTGCGCATCGATCAGGTCCGCATCGGGTTGGCACGACGCAGGGTCATGGAAACCGTCAGGCTGGTGGTGCCGTCGCCGGCCGTGACTCGGGGGCGCACGTAGCGCGGCGTCTCCACGATCTGGCGAATGCCTGCCGCAGTGAAGCTGGCCGCCGATCCTTGGGCGTGGTAGAGGGTCGCCCAATTGCTGTTGTCGTTGCTGCCCTCGACCACGACAGTGCCGCCAGCGCCGAAGGTGCCGGTGACTTGGACGCACCGGTCGGCCCACGGGATCAGTTCCACGGGGCTGCCGTCGGCGTTGGTCGTGGTCAGCGGCGTCCAAGTGAACATGGCAACGCTGCCGTCTCCTGCGATGTTGCCGTCATTGGTGGGGGTGACTGTGGCCATTTCGTGGTCCTCTGCTTTGTGTGTGGTGGGCTATCCGAGTACGCCCATGCCGGGTACGGTCGAATAGTTGGGCGTCAAAATCTTGACTGGCGCTGGTGGTGGCGCGCCTGGGTAGGCAAACGTCAGGGCCAAGCTGTCAGCCCGGTCTGGTGACTTCACGCCTCGCTTCTTGGCGTCTTCTTTGCTCTCAATCAGCAGTTCGCCGGCCCGGTAGCTGTACTGCAGCGATGTCAGGTCGGTCTTCAGGTCCGGGTCATTAGGGATGGAGGCCGCTTTCAGCCATTCCCGCATTTCGCGCCACATAAAAGCCCGCAAGTTGTAGTCTTGGCCGTTGCCCATGCGAAGCGAGCTGTTCACGTCAACCACAATCGGCTGCTTCCGGCCCGTGGTCTTGTCCACTCGATCCGGGTAGTAGCCGCGCAGGATGTCCGCGACTCCGGCGCCGATGCCGATAGTGTCCACCGCGATCTGCTCGGGCGCCTCGTTGTAGGCGCTGATTTCTGCCTTTGTCCGTGCCGCCACTTGGGTGACATCGAGCTTTGCTGCGATGACCTGGCGCAACAGCACCCGGCCGCGCCTGAAGCTGATGCAGGTCTTGTCATCACCAAACCTGGCCACGTCAACCCCAACACGCAGGCCGCCGTGTGGCTTGACGTCGGCCGGTCCTCGCATCTGGGCGGCAAGCACGACTTCGCCCGGGTTGAAGGCGTTGCTGATGGAGCCTTCGTAGTTCCGGTCGATTTCCTGGGCCACGATCACCGGGTCCAGCGTCTCGCATTGGCGCTGATACCAGGCCTTGTCTTTCCTCGGGTCTTCCTTCCAATCGAACACGAACACCGAAATCTTGCCGCTGTGCCGCTTGCGGTAGAACGGATTGCCTGGCCCGTTGGGCGTGCTCACGTCAATCTTGCAGTTCGAGGTCTGGCTCAGAGCTGCGTCAATCGCTTCGGCATGCTCGTAGAAAGCCGACTCGTCCTTGAAGTAGATCGATGTTCTGTTGCCTCGTCCGATGTTGTCGCCGGCCTCGCCCACGATGCTGGACCCGTTTTCTCGGTTCAGGATCCGCATGTGCGGCGCGTCGGTGCGGTCGTTCCAGTCTTCCGGCCGGAACTCAATGGGCAGCAGGTTGATGAACTGCCGGATCTTCCAGAACAGCGACTTGGGGTCGCCAATCTTGTCCACGTATTCCTCTTTGCGGCTGCCGAATCCCACCACCACGCCCGGGTGGAACAGCCACATCCAGACGCCAACGGCCACGCACAGCCACGACACGCCCATGTCCCGGCTCTTTTCAACCAGGCCGTCTTCCCGGCCGCGCCACCTGGCTACCACCCAGTCGATGTACTCAACCTGCTTGGGGAACAGCACAAACGGGATCAGGGTTGGTAGCCCAATCTCCGCATTCCGCGGGTCGAACGTCATGCCCCAGTCGTCAATGAAAGCAACCGGGTTGTTTTTGTAGTGCTCCTTGAGCGCCGGCAGAGCCGCAGGATTGGCCCTCAATCGCTTGAGTGCTGCCGCCCGCTCCTTGAATTCGCCGTCGTAGTCCGGGCTTTTCCAGTCCCAGTCGCTTAAATTTTCAGCAACCGGTGTTTGGCTCATTTCCGCCTGTTTTGGGGTAAAACCCCGTGATTTCTGGCACTTCCAACGGTCCAGGCGCCCAAGTTATCCACAATCAGCCGCCCAAAATGGCCCGGTAGGCTTCGCTTGGCGTCATCGTCACTTCGTGCTCGATCTTCCCGCCGTTCTTCCCGCTGTGCTCGTGGTCGATCTTGTCGCGCCACAAGGCCGGCTGCCGGTTCCTCAGCCACAAGCTGGCCGCCTGGGTGTCTGGCGGGTAATGCTTGATGGTCGGAGTGATGACAATCTCAGCACCAGCAGACCGAATGTCGTCCTCTGGGTGGCTGTAGCCCTTAGCCCGGTGGAACAGAGAAGCGGCGATTTCAGCGTCTGCAACCTCTTTCCCGCGTGTGATGGACTCGGAAAAGCTGGGGTGCACCTTCTTCCATTCGTGGATCGTGTCCTCGTTCACAGACAGCAAAACGGCCAATTTGGCGTCAGTCGCGCCCAACAGGCAGAACTTGTAGGCCATGTCGTCGTACTCGGGCTTGTAAGACGTGGGGCGGCCTGTCTTGCGTTTGGGCGCTGGCTTTGCAACCTTCTTTGCCGGCGCCTTCTTCGCCGCTGTCTTCTTGGCTGGCATGGTCAGTTGACCCCGACGAGGCGCAGCTTCGGCGCTTCCAGCTTGAAGGGTTCTTGGTCTTCCTGCGGTGCCCCGAGGGTGTTCATGTGCTCCATCAGGAGGATGGCCGCGCGGTGTGCCGGGCTGTTGGGTGCGGCTTCGCCGTGGAAGTTGGTGGTGAGCTTCACGCCGGCCAGGCCGTCGTCTTCTAGGGTCAGGGTTGCCTTCATACGCTGAAGGCCTCCGCAAAGCCCTTGGCTTCCTCGGCTTGGCCTTCGGCCATCTTGCCGTTGGCTTTGTAGATGTCCATGGCGGTCTTGATGGCTTCCTGGAAGTCGCCAACGGGTTGCATGGATTCCTTCTCCATGCCGGCCGCCTGGGCGCCTTCTTCTTCGGCGGCTTCGTATTCAGCGGTTTCCACGCCCACGCTGATCTGGCCGTCGGCTCCCACGTAAATGCAGATTTCGTAGCCACCCGTGGGGGCGCCTTCTTCCTGCATGGGCTCTTGCATCGCGGGTTGTTGGGGCATCATGGTTGCCATGGCGGTCTTTCAGTTGTTGAGTTGCTGCCTCAGCGCGCGGGCGTCTGGCCGGCAGGCTGCGTAGGCGATGTTGATTTCGTCGGCTTCGCTTTGGAGCCGTTGGAGTAGTCCAGTAAGCTCTGCTGAAAGTAGCCCACCGGTTTGGGTTCCGTCTGGGTCACTATGCTGGGCTCCGGGGGAATCTTTGGCTTGGGCGCCACTACCACCGCCCCCACATCCGGGCGCGTTGGGGTCGCGCAGCCGGCCGCCAGGCACAGCAGCAAGACGCTGGCGAAGGTCGGCAACAGTCTTGCGGGCTTGGGCATCTTTCAACTCCTGGGCGTCTTTGAACTTGCGAAGCTCGTCCGTGGCTTTGTCGGCTTTCGCGGTTTCTGCGGCCAATTTGTCCCGCGCTTCGGTCTTCAACTTGTCCGTGGCCTGCTGCCATCTGGTGTTGGCTCTGGCCTCCCCGATGCCTTGCTGGTGATCGGCCCATGCGTTGTAGCCAAGCAGCAAGGCGCCGATGAATGCCGCGTACAGCAGCCAGCGGCCGGGGTTCAGCCAGTCCATCAGGTTTCAACAAACCGGAACGAATCAATCCGCCCGATTTCTCCCACCAGCAGGTTTTTCTGTTCGCAGCCCAACATTCGGTCCACTCTGCGCCACGGGCTGGGCGGCTCCATGCTGGCCATGCGCAATTTGCGGCGCGCCCGCATGCTTTTGGCGCGCTTGAATACGGGCTTTTTCCGGTTTGAAACCCAGTCGCCAAACACTGCCTCGTCGGCCATTTCCGAGTGGGAAAAGATCATGCTCATGCCAGCGCCTCGCGCGCCTTGTCGGTCAGGTCTTCGCGGTGCGCCAGCCCGAGGGTTCCGCCGTTCACCCGCCTGGTTGTTTTCTCGATGTCGCCAAGCAGGCTGTCGGGGATCTTGTCTTCCCACCAGGCAATCGCGGCTTCCAGCGCGAAACGGGGCTGCTCCAGCAGCTCGGGCATGCCTTCAAGGTCTTGGCCCATGATCTCGCCCACTGCGCGGTAGTTGTCGCGTCCCGTGATCTGCAGCGGGCCCCTGCCGCGGTACTTCCAGCCGTCGCCAGGTTCGGTGTTGCCCATCCGGCCGCCGTACACCCGGTTGGCCAGGGCCTCGGGGTTGTTGGCGTAAGGCTGCGCTTCTGCTTTGGTCGGGAACCGTCCGGGCCAAACCACGGTCAGGCGCTCGGCACTGTAGGTCAGGGATTCCTGCAGCCGGGTCAGGCCGGCGCTCTCGTGCAGGATCTGCCCAAGGAATGCGCTCAGGTCTTCGTCGCCAGCACTAAACGTCTCAGGCTCCACGACATCGGCAAACACCTCAGCCCACTCCGCAGCGACTCCGGGCTTGACCTCCAGCATGCACAGCACGTTGTACCAGTCGTGTGCGGTTCTCACTTCACCCTCATCAGCATGGGCGGTCAGGTTCTTCGCTGGCCGGCTGTTGTCTTTCCTCGGGGGCTTTTCGTTCTTGGCTCAATTTGTGCCCAGTCGCGGCGCAGAACAGGGCCAGAGCCCAGATCAGCAGTTCCACCGGTCCCGGTAGCGGTGTTTGGTTGGCGTACCAGCCGGTGCCCACGGCGCCGACGCAGCCCACGCCCAGGGCAATCCGCTGGGGCAAGGTGTCGGTGAACTTATGGGACCACACGGCCGCCACGCAGAAAACCGCGATCAATCCGCAGGCGATCAGGGTCACGAAGTTCATTTCCCGGCTCCCCGGGCGCCGAAGACCTTGGTAATGGCTGCGCTCCAGACCTCGGCAATCGGGGTGGCCTGGATGGCTTCCCAGACCTTTGCACAGACGGTCATGCCGAACAGGCCAAGCAGGAACCCGCTGAGTCCTTCGGGAAGCCCGGCTTTGGCTGCCGCCCATGGGGTGGCGTAGTAACTGACCACCGAACCACCAATGGCCATAGCCACACGTTCGGGCCATGTGCCCTTGAGAAAGGCAAGGCTGGCGCAAGCACCAACGGCGCCCGCGAGTTTGGTCAGAGCGGCGTCAATGTCGAGCATTCGGCGTCCTCTGCAAATAGAAAAGCCCACCGGCATTGCTGCTGGCGGGCTGTGAAAGGCTGCGTGTGCAGCCCGGAGACAGATTGGGTGTGCGGCCTTGGTCGGCCCCTGTCAGGACTTGGAGCCCGACGAATCGACCAGAATCCGCTGCGGTTGATTGCCCCGGGCCGTTGGCCCACTCATACCGCTGGGGCCAGCGCGGCGCTTCCCCAGGGGAGGAGACGGAAGCTGATGCGCTGGGTTTTGTGGGGTTCGGAATGCAAAAAGCCCGCGTTGTGCGGGCTTCTCGGAATCTTTGGGGGTGGCTATTGCCCTTGAACTGGACGCGCTGGAAAGTCTAGATTAACCAGAATCCCCTTCCGTCCGGCTTCAAACTTGGTCCCAAAGAAAAAGATCAGCTTTGACTCAATCTCCAAGGCTTCTTGCTCGGTCAGATCTTGGCGGATCAAATGGACGATTTCACTATCGGCAACACCCTGGTCGCGCAACTGCTTCAGCTCAACGCCGTGCCCCTCGTTTCTGGCCAATTGCCAAGCTCTCTGACCGCAGCCTTTGCCTATATAAAACGGCAATCCTGGCATGTACAGCTTGAATTCACCGCCTTTGATTACCGCTCGCTTTCGAGGGTTGATATGGGCATAGACATAAAAGCGGCGCTCGTCGCTCCCTACTGGAAAAAGATGACTCCAGTCCTCTGCCATGATGGCGTCCAACTGTGCAAGCCTCTCTTTGAAGCTTTTTTCGTCTGGCCGCTTGACCCCACGGCCAAACATTCCGCCGCCCACTGGGGCCTTCTGAAATTCCTCTACGTTACTTCCATACCCGCGCTTACTAAGCTCCTTGCGCAGATTCTCCCGCATCATCAGGAGCACGTCGGTAGGAAGATGCTTGTAAGGCAACCGGCTGATTTCGGCAAAGCTCATTCTTCACTCTCCCGGTCAAGGGAAACTGCCAACTCAGCAGTTTTGGGAATAGCTCCGCCATCAGGGGTTTCGGCCAAACTTTGTCTTGTAACCGACTGAAGCCCAGCCGGCCGATATATTGGCTTGCCCGCATTATGCTCAATTTTTGGGCAGTTGCAAGGGTTTGCCGCAGTACGGGCAGAATTTCAGCGGCTTGTCGATCAGGCGCCCAATGTACCAATGCCCCTCGTTGTCGTTGTCTATGGCTTGGCTACAGCCATCGTCTGCGGTGCCGCCCTCGGTCGCGCGCTGGAAGTCTGGGCAAGTGCAGGGGTCGCGCACTGGCTTTGTCGGCAAAGGCTCATTCAGCCATACCCGGATTTCTTCCGCCGATTTTGCTCCTAAGTTGAGCACGTCTTTAAGTTTGTTGGCCCTATAGGCTTGCAGGATCTCCTGTCTGGTTTCCAGCCCGGCGCCAAGCAGTGTGTTTTTTGCGCGCACGGTTAACCCGTGCAACGGGGGTGGGTTGGCCATTTCTAGCTCTTTGCGATGCTCACTCGCAATAATTGCGCGAATCCGCGTGGCAGATAGCCCATACGCTTTCGCAAGGTGTGCCTTTTTGGCGCCACAGCGATACTTGCTCAAGATTTGTTTTCGGTCTTCGGCGGTCGTCATCACAACTCCAATCTCGGCGCCAGCTTGCGCATCGCTGCCGGCGCAGCCCTGCCAGACTCGCGCTCCAACTCGGCCGCCATCCATCGTACAAGCTCCCGGTGGGCTTCCGGGAATTGCGTCTCCAGGATGATCTTTCCCATCCCTGCACAGGTCGGGCACGTCCGCTCACTGAGCGTCGGCGCACCTGGGGCCAGCAGGTAGCCATGGCCTCCGCAGGGCTTGCAGGTTCCGTGTCTGTACCACGCAAGGCAGGCCTTGGCCATGTCGGCGCACTGCAGGCGGGAGATCTTGGTTTCGATCTTGAAGCTGTACTCGAAGGCTTGCTGGGCAAGGATGGTCGCAATGACGTTCGCCGCGGTGCTGTCGCCGGCAAACAGGCGCTCCAGAGCCACGGCCATGGGGACTTGGCGGCTGGCCCAGCCCATGGCGGCCAGAACATCGGTGTCGCTCATCGTGGTTCTGGGGTCAACGGTCAGGCTGTGGCTGTTGACGGCGCTGGCGTAGCGGTCGGTGATTCTCATGCTGCTTTCCTTTTGCTGTCGTTCATAGCAACCAGACCGGCAAACGGATTGCTCCGGTCCACCCATGTGCGGTTTCTGCGGACGTGGCTCACAGTGGATTTGCACACGCCAAGCTCTGCGGCAACCACGATTCCCTCTCGCGGGTCGTTCCTGATCTGCTGGGCCAGTTCCATGGTCAGCTTGGCCTTTGCCCGTGCCGCTTTGGCGCTGGTCGCGCTGCGGTGGGCTCGCACGTCCGGGCGGCTCTGCGCTGCTTTGGACACTTGAGCCTTGGTCGCCAGCGCAAGATGCTCAATGCACCCGGCATGTCCACAGGTGACGATGACCTGCTTTCCCTCGGGGATCTTCCCTTTGCGCAGCTCCCAGACCACACGACGGACGCTCATGCCGCCGTTACCGTTCTTCACCTTGGGGATGCCCTTGCCGTTGTCGCTGCCCGTCCAGATCAGGCAATCGCCATCCTCGGTTGTCCTGGCGCGGAGTGATTCAAGGGTGTGCTTCATGCTGCTGCCAATGCCCAGACGCTGTTCCGTTTGGCGAAGGCTGCGGTGATCCGCTCCTTTGCGGCGGGTATGCAGTACACCGCAGGCGCCCGGCCTTTTCCACGCCCCAAGGTTTGAGCGGGTTTGTAGGTTTCCAGCCTGCCCAGATACTTGGCGTTGTTCAACGCCTTCAGGGCTTGCTCGTATGTGATGCCCAAGCTGGCGGCGATTTGTGCGCCATCGGCGGGGCCGTGCAGGCTGATGTAATCCACGCAGTCAGTTGTGATGCTCACTCTGTTTTGCTCCTGTTTAGAAGAACTTGCGTTCTTGTTCCATGCGGCGCAGCGCGGCCAACGGGGTTTCGTTTGGCAGCATGTCGTAGCTGCACCCTAAAACGCCACCTTTCCATGAACCGCTGCGCTCGCCAACTTCTTCAGAAAAATTGATATTGATGTACTGGCGTTCGCGCTTGTACGGAAACCATGGGCGCGTCCAGACGCGCCGTTCTATGTTCATAGAAGCGGTCCGCTGCTGAACCTCTCCAGAGCGCAGCGTGTAGGTGTAAGGCGCATCAACAGGCCCGCTCAGAAGCTCATGCAGCCGGTGCCGCCATCCCCAAGGCATTTGAATGACCTTCATCGGGTCGCTTCGTTTGCCATGGCATTTACCCCAGTGAAGGTGCATGCCGTCTTGAAAGAAACTAAACCCGTAGGTCGGCCCTGAGCATTGATAGTCGTCAGGCACCACCCAGCGCCACGGGAAAGAAAACGCCAGTTTGAACAGGCCAAAGCCCAGCCGCACCCATGCGCGGCGGTGCTCGTGCCAGTCGGACGGGAATTCGATCTCAAGGCGCGGGCCGCGCAGCCCCAAGTAGGCATACGCGATCTCGCCGTTTCGGTAGTCTTTTGACCAGCAGCGCAACAGATACCCGTGGCGCTCTTTCTCAACTTTGAATCTCATGGGTCACTCCGTTATAGGGAGAGAACTGCGGATCTGGCCGCATAAAGGCAGGACTCGTACTTGTCCTTAATGCTTAAATCGGCCTGATCCATGTTTGCAATCTCGCGAAGAACCTTCACCAGCTCGGCAATGCGGGCGTCCACTTCCTCGCACCTGTAGAACACTGCGGCCTGATCGGACTGGCCAGCCTCGTCGCCGTATTGGTCGTATTTCTGCATTGCTCGTCTCCGCTATTACCGGCTCAGGGCAGAGGCCATGAACGACTTGGCCCCCTGTACGGCGTTGTAATAGGACACGCCAGTCCCGCCCATGTACTCACCTGGCGGCGGCTCCCCGAACCTCAATCCGTCCTTTCCCGCCAACGCAGGCACCTTGAGCACGGTGGAAGATCCCACCTGACTCACGGTCATGGCTGGCGTTACGCGAAAGGGCGGACCAGCACCTCCATGCGGGAACGATCCAGGTCCTGCGGCACATCACCGCCCATCACGGCTGCAATCGCCGCAGACTGGTTGTCACGGGCTACCACGGCCTTCGGACCGAATACCAGCTTCTCGCTGGCACCTTCCTCGGCATCCTTCTTCGTGGGCTTCTCAAGAATCGCAACTTCAAATAACGGCATTGTCATTCTCCTTTGTGTAGGTCAGTAATCGACGCAGAGATAGCCTGCCTCCGGCGGCGGAACACCGCACGCCGGGAGTGGCTTCGTAGTAGGGGGTGGCACTGCGAGCGAGACGAGTGTCCGGGCATCCTGCTCCGGGTTCGCAATGGCCTCGCGTCTCGCAGAACGCTTCGGCTCGTAAGACTCTGCCCCGTGCTTGCATCACGGTTAACCCCACTGGTGGTGTATCCAAATTCATGGCGCTGTCGTTTCCATAGTGGCTCGCAGATCGGCACGAATGATCAGGCTGTTGTCCTGATTACTGTGGCGAGTCCATCCACCCTGGCAATCGTAGAACGTGCCGGTCTTGATGATCGTGCGTAGCGGCTTGTTCTCAAAGCTGCCAAGCGCGTCCTTTTCAAACTTGTTCTCTGGCGTCAGGACTAACTGAACCACGCCGTCCTCGATGTAGATTGCGGTTTTCACTTAGCTACCCGCCTTCGTTACGGGTGTGCTAGGCAACGGCATCCAGTGCGTGACTTCGTGCCATTCCCAGCACTGCCCGTCGTCGTTCGGATCGTCCCAATAGTTGAACGCCTTGAAGGTTTCTTCGTGACCTGGGGACTCGGTGAATATGGCACCTATCCGCAGCTCGCCGTTACGAAGTATCAGCACTGGCGTATCTTCTGGCGGGATGCGTTCACTGCATTGAATCCACTGAGGCCCTTGCGGTTCGACAGGTGCGCTAGGTTCTGCGGGCGACTCGATAACTATTCGCTCTCCGGGGTGAAGCCACGCGCCAACGGAAACCCAGTCGCGCAGGCCATCATCTCGGCTGTACTTCGCAAGCTCGTCGTACTGCGTCGCTGTCGCCTCTGGAGGTGCCTTGGCCTCAAGCAGGCCGGCGTAGGCAAACAGCGCGTAGGCTACCTCTTGCGTTTCCTCTGTAAGGAAATCGCCGCGCAGAACTGCACCTGTTGCAATCTCCCTCAGTCTTTCAGGCGTCACGGCATATTCCTTATTTGGGCGATCAAATCGTTTCTCAGCTTTCTGCATTCGTCTAAATGCGCCTCAAGCCGCAACACTTCTCTCGCTAATATTCCGCAGGCGACTGGGTACATGCCGCGCAATCCGTCCTTAGTCGCTTGAGCGGCGCAGGCTATAGACTCCTCGACACTGCTAGGTATTTCAGGCGTCACGGCTGTCTCCCAAGGCGGCGTCGATGGCCGCATCGAATTGTTCAGGACTTTGGGCGTTCATCATCGGGGCCGGGGTAGCATCGGCCTTGTCGTCAAGCCACCAATGATCACGCAGCCACCGATACCGCTCCGCATCCCGCCGCAGCTCGGCGACCTCGATGTCGAGGGCAAGATAGCAACGGGCGAGGTTCGAGTTCTCGCGCTTGTAGTGCGCCAGTGATCGCGCCTCGTCATGGTTGCACACCAGATTTGTGGTCAGGCTCTCACCGGAATTCATGCTGCCTCCCCGAATCCTGCCTGCACTGCGTCGCAGAACACGGAACATTCGATCTCGACCTCATCCTGTTGCTTGCCAGTCGTCGGGAGCAATTCATCCAGAAAAATCCGCTTGCCGTCCTGCTTGATAAGCCTCGCCCCAAGCCGTCTGGATAGCTCTGCCATGCGGTCAAACTGCTCAGGGAAGTGACGGCGGATCATGTTCCAGTAGCCCGCGCCGCCCTTCGGGCAGCCGATG
>OFRO01000254.1_pt1 | contig 20414 bp, 34 predicted proteins | sample 1543091 | NCBI WGS metagenome assembly OFRO01 (sample SAMN07774217, study PRJEB24372) | wastewater metagenome | isolation source: Exp Tend NO 10WW | collected 2016-02
CTGCTCGATGACCCGCTACCGGGCCGTCGACGGCGCGCTGCAGCTGGTGCGCGCCGACGCCACGCGCCCGCCCGCGTTCACGTATCGCATCGACGCGCTCAGCCCCACCGCCCGCAGGAACCCCACCAACGCCCGCGACCGGCGGATGGTCGACCGACTCCAGGCCATGCGCGGGCAGAGCTCGACGCACGCCGGTCCGCTGCCGCGGGTGGAGACGTCCACGCGCCACCAATCTCCGCCGCCTCCGCCGTCCTGCGCGCGCACCAGAGCCTCGACCGCGGGCGCTACAGCGTCCGCACCTCGATGACGCGCCGAGCATCGTCGGTGTGGGGAGCATCGTCCGCGAGCCGCCACGCAAGGCCCGCGTTGTCGTTCTCAGGCAGGGAGAGGGCCGCGAGGGCGCACGCCGCGATGGACGAGGCGAGAGCGGCGGAACGGGGTGAGAGCGTGGCTGGTTGGGTGGTCATGGTGGCTGTTCTTTCGCTTTCAGGCCGCGATCAGTTCGCCGCGCAGCATCGCGGACAGCGCATCAAACGCCCGTTGAGACTGCTCGCTGTAGTCAGGCCGTACCGGGATGCCAAAGGTTTCCGAAGAAAGAAGGTGAGTTCCGCGCCACAGGGTCCAGCCGTTCCACGACACCCGGCCCGCGGTCTTGCCCTCGGCGCGAGCCTTGATTGCAGCCGCCCCAAACCCCGTCGCTCGCGCAGCGCAATCAACGCCGTAGTGCGTCTCGCACATCACGACTCCATCGGCGTCGAGCACCCCAAGAACAACGGTCTTCTTCAGACCTACCCGCCCGCAACACTCGCAGTTCGTAACGTCCTGCGTGGTGCCCAAGATGCGGAAGCGCTGTGCTGTGTTCGTCATGCAGAGACTATGAGGCTTGCCCAAACAAACGTCAACTATGTTTATCAATAATTCTTCTCGCCCCTGTCGAATTGTTCACGGTTCTTGACGAATACGCGAGGAATCACCACGATCACCGGCCATGCCCCCGCGACTCGCCATCCCCTCCCCCTTCTCCCGCCGTCTCACCGACACCCGCGCCCTTCGCCGTCTCAGCGTGCGCGACATCGGCTCTCTCGCGGCGTGTTCAGGCGCGTACGTCTCGCTGCTCGAGCAGGGCCGCGCGGAGCCGACGCTGAGCGTGTTGGAGGGGCTCGCGAAGGCGCTGAGCGTGAGCCCCGAATGGCTTGCGTTCGGTGTGGGTGATGGGCCGGTCGAACGGGACGAGGTCCGGACGAAGGAGGCACCGAGGGCGGGGAGGCCGAGGAAGACTCAGCCCGCGTCGGAGCCTGTGGAAAGCCCCGAGAACACGCCCTGACAGCCCGCCATTTTCACACCCTTCTTCACACCCCTCGGCGAAACGGGTGGAAACGAATAGAATCGGGTCGATGCGAGAAGTAACGGCCCGTCACTCATCCGTTTACCTTGCCAAGGTTGACGTCGCGGGTTCAAATCCCGTCTCCCGCTCTAACAAAATAGTGATTGAATTCGGCTCGTTAGCGACAAACTGCTAACGGGCCTTTTTCATGCCCTCGGGGCTTTCACACCCGGCTTTCACACCCTCGGACGTGTCGGCTGTGGTGGGCGCATTCTGGCGGTCGGACGAGCGCTCAGATCCGCTCTCATCCTCTGCTCTCTTCGCCTTGGCGTCTTGCATCGCCTTCCGGACGCCCGCGAGATCCACCACCCGCCCCAACGCCTCCCGCTGCTCCACCTCCGCGACCGTCGAGTACCGGCGCTGCATCGCCTCGGTCGCGTGCCCCGAGATCGACCGCGTGACCACGTCGGCCACCGCCGCAGCGCGCGCGAGGTCTTGGAACGTGCGACGCATCCCCTTGGGGCTGAGGTGCTTGTTGAGTCCGATCTCTTTGCAGACCGCGGCGAAGGGCTTTTCAAGCACCGACCGTGAGCGGAACCGTCCCGTGAGCGACGGGAACAGAAGCTCGCTCTCGGCCATCGGACCTTCGGGGAGCGTGTCCGCGTGCCAGCGCAGCAAGGCGACGAGCTCGGACGGCAGACCGATCTTCTGATCGCGCTTGGTCTTCGTGCCGTCCATCACGATGTCGCCCTTGGTCTGCGACCGGCGTACGAGCAATACCCCTTCATCGAGCAGGAGGTCAGGTGTCTCGCCCGAGCGCCTCAGCGGACGCAACGAGGAGGGACGTAGTCCCGTGGCGAACCCGAGCGCGGTCATCGCAACGTGTTGGGGGAACAGCCGCCCCATCGCAGCAATGAACGCGCGGAGCTCGTCGCCGGTCAGCGCGTTCGGCTCCTCGTGGGTGAACGTGCGGTGAAGGGACTCGTCAAACGACGGGACTTTGTCGCACGGGTTGCGGTCGAGTTCGTGCTCCGCGGTCATGCTCGCGCAGATCACGCGCAGGATGGAGAGCCACGAATTCGCAGTCAGCGGAGAGAGCTTTTGCGGCAGACCCGTCGTGATCCGCTCGGACACCTTGTCGTGCCACTTCAGAATGTCCGCGTGCCGCAGTTGGTCGACGCGGTAGAGCCCGAAGGCGGGCTTGATGTGCAGTTTGAGGGTGTTCTCCCACTTCACGCGACCGACCTCAGACTTGATCTTGCGCGCGCGCAGTTTGCGGGCGAGGAGCGCATCGGCGTAGTCGCCAAAGGTGGGGAGAAGCGCGGGAGTTTTGGTGCGTGCGATGCCGTTGGGAGACGGGTCTGCAAGCTGCGCTTGGAGCCGCTCGACCTCAACCTTCAACCCCTGGTAGACCGCGCCGGGGTCTTCCCCGCCCACGACGCGCATCACCTGATGGCGCTTGCCCGTTCGCGGGTCGGTCACTCGCGCGCGCGCCAAAAAGCCCCCCGCCTTGAGCGCCCACACGCCGGGGAGGATCGGCTTCGCGCTGATCTCGTACCGCCAGCGAGTGACCCAGCGAGGGGCTTTGGTGGGCTTGTTCGTCGGTGTCACTGGCTTCGGGTCGGTCGGATCGCTCATGCGGTGTCTCCTGCTTGGGCTGTGCTGACTCAGACTGAGCGGGCTTGCGGTGCCTTCCCGCGGACATGAAGGCGTCGAGGTCTGTGCGTCGCCACACGAGCGTGCCCTTTCCGCCGCGTGTTCCAACGGGCGTGATACGCCCCTCCATCGCGGCCTTGCGTAGCGCGCCCGTGGTCTTGAAGCGGCAGTAGTCGGCGGCTTCGCGCGTGGTGAGGTAATCGGGCGTTGGGGCCGCGAGGGAAGCGGCGGAGAGCTGACGCGCGAACTCGGACACGAGCGCTTGAAACACGGGCGGGAGCGTGAGAGGGGCGCTCATTGGTCCGCTCCCGTCTCTCCCGCCGCGTCCGCGCGCTCACCACGCACACGTTCACCCTCGTAGCTCACCCGATCGGGCCACAGCTCCACGAGGTAGTGCGCGAACATCACTCGATGACAAGCCGCGCAGTTCTCGCAGAAGCACAGCACCGTGACGCTCCCGTCGTTGTCAGGGTCGCGCTCGTCCGCGAACGAGAACAACGCGTCGAGAGCGGGTGATGGAAGCCCCTCGCGACCGGACGCTGTCTGAGGGCGCAACACCGGTTCCATCGCGCGCCTGTATTCCGCCTCGTACCAGCCGACGAATGCACGCGAATGGCTGCGATCTGAAATCTCTGTGCATCGGTGAATCCCACGCGCAACGAACCGCGCGCCGGGCACTCCCAACGCGACGTTGAGCAACCACCGCGACGGAGCGAACACAGCCCCCAACGAGTCAGGGTGCTTGTCCGCGCCCGCTCGCGTGATGTCGAGCGCGCCGGGACCGGAGTAAACGCCGTGGCGGGCGGTGTAGAGCTTCAATTTCGGACTCAGCAGGTTCGGCTTGTTCACTCCGGTCACGACGCACGCTCCGTTCTCAACAGCCGCGCGATTCGCGCCATCTGCTCGTCAATCCCGCTGCGCATCCCCTCGACGAGCACCGTTCGCACGGCGTGCTTGTCGACGATCAACCGCACCTCAGGCGCGAGCGGCGAGTACAGCATCAGCACATCATCACCGGGCACAATGGCCTGACGCGATGCGGTCGCGAGAATTCGCCAGATGGACGCGCGGGCTGCATCCCTCTCTTCGGCGTCGGCGAACTTCGGGTTGGGGTGCCGCTCGATGCGCTCCAAATAGCGATCAATCGCGTGATCGTTCACCCACAGATGCACGGCGCCGAGAGCCTCGTGTTCAAGCTCTTTGACCAGATCGCGGAGCGTCCGAAGCACATCGGTCGGGGCGGCGGGCTTGAGCGCCTCTGCGAGCACGCAGAGCATCACGAGCTCATCGCCGTTGGGCACTTTCTCGCCTCGCAGCCCCGAAGCGCTTGGCGTGCTGGGGAGAAGCGGAGGCGAAGGGGCGCGCGCGATGATCCGCCCTGCCTCGTTGCTCCACGGGGTGAGCCCGTCGTCTGTTGTGAAGAAGCCGTCGGGGAGCGATTCGCGCGCGATCAGGGTGCGCTGCATCAGGAGGCGCGCGGTGTGCGAGCCTCGGAGGCTGTTGAGCACCGTGACCAGCATTCCGAGGCGCAAGCCCGCGAGAATGACGTGATCGCGGACGTATGCGTCCGAACCGACACAGGGCGCGCGGTGCGTGGTGATCGGCTGGGGGTTGGCGTGGTCTTGCGCTGTGATGATCTTGTGGGCCTTGAGTTCGTAGTCGGCCGTGATCGGCACAGCGACGGAGCACACCGGACAGACGCCCTGCCAGGGCACTACGAGACGCGAGGCGGGTGTGCTGGCGTTGGCGCGGGCGCGAGCGTTGGAGCCCGAGGGAGCGAGCGGATGCGAGGCGAGCATGGAGGCTTGGGCCGCGAGAAGGTGGCGCGGGAGATGTCCGAGGTAGCTCATACGCCTGTCTCGCGCGTCAATCCGCTCACTTTGGTGAGTAGGGTGGTGACTGTGCTGGGGCTGTCCGTGCGGTCGGCTGCGTCCAGCGCCTCACCGATCGCCTTCACCGCCTTCGCCGTCACCATGTCGAGCGAATCCTGATCGTCTGGGGGCGCGTTGGCCGCGAACATGAGCGCTCGCTCGATGCGCTTGACGCCGTAGACCGCGCTCGTGTGATCGTCGTACCCGATGACGCGCGCGAGCTCGTGGTAGCTCATCGCGAGGCGCTCGCGACACAGGTAGAGAGCGACGTGACGAGCGAGTGCGGGCGTTCGCTCGCGCGGGCCGGTGTCGGCGCGCAGCGAGGAGAGCGAGATGGAGAAGTGAGAGAGCGTGGCCGTGAGAATGAGGGCGGAACGGGAGATGCGCGCGGCGCGAAGGGCGACAGGGGAGAGGGCGCTCATCGGAAAGCCTCAGCAGCCGACAGCCCCAACGCCCCAACCCGTTCACCCTCGATGCGTCCGTCAGGGCGCACGATGAACACGGGCCGTTCCAGCCGACGCGCGTAGCGGACGGTCGACCACGTACCAGACCTCAGATTCTCTCCGATGACATCGCGCGGACACGCGAACAGCACCTCGGAGGCGTCCACGATGGCGCGGTTGCGTTCGAGGTATGGGAGAGGCGCGAGCACATCGAACGCCGCCAATTGAGCCTTGCAGAAGGCTTGTTTGCTGCGGTCCACGGGCGGGTGAATCACGATGCTTTTCCCCTCGCGATCGAACATCACATGCGCCTCCGCATCGGCGCCGATGCAGTCGCCGTGATGAAGCTCCGAGAGCGGACGCAACAGGTGCCAGATGTGCAACAGGGCGCGCTTCTGCACATCGGTCATGCCCGCTTGCGTGCCGGTGAAGCCGATGACGAGCGGGGTGCGAGAGGGGGGAATGGGGTCAGACATCGGCTGCCTCCTCATGCGCGCCCCGAATCTCCCCGTCCGCGATCCCCTGAAGCCGCTTCAGGTACGCCCACACCACGCGATCGCGCTCAGGCGCTCCCACGGGCTCCTCAAACTCACGCCCATTCCCCTCGCGCGGCCCGCCTTCGCAGTTCGTGTACCTGACCATTGAGCGGTCACACGAGAGATAGAGTTCCACCGCGCCGCCATACGGCTCATCGATGCCAGCGAACCATACCACCGAGAACACCCACGCGCCCCCGAATTGAACGCGCTCCTCGGGGCTGATCGCGTCGTAGTAGGCGCGCACGTTGAAGCGATCAAACCACCCAGGATCACCCGAAGGATGAAGGTGGAAGTATCCGGGCGTTTGGAGCGTGCCTGACGGATGCCCGTTGAGCGCCTCCATGTGCGCGATCAGACGCGGCACGCGTAGCGGGTTGTGAGGCGCAACGGGACCGGGAGCACCACACGGGATGCAAAGCCTATCAACGCCCATCATTCACCCCCTCGAACACCAGAACCACCGCAGTCATTGCACTGCACCCAACACTCATCGAAGTCATCGAACGGCACATCACCCTTGCCATCGCACTCCGGACACGGAGGCCATGCGGTGTGAAGACGTTGAGTCACATCGAGCGCGAACCGCTCAACCTCGGCGCGATTGGTGAATCGGTACGAGGTCTGCCCGATGGTTACCACCACGGCGCGAGGCTCTGACGACACCGAGGGGCGCTGATCGGGCTTATCCATTGCACACCTCCCCCACCACTTCCCGCAGCCTCTTCTCCGTCTCCTGCGCGCTCCCTGACGTGTCGACGGTGTAGAAGCTCGTCATCATCCACAGCTTGCGCGAAGCGATGATGTCCTGAGTCGACGCGCCAGCCGTACGCCGCGCTCGCTCCCAGGCCGCACCGAAGCGCATCCACACGAGTTCAGACTCCCGATACACCCGCCGCATCTCCCCCCTCCACTCCGCCACATCCGCCGCGCTCGCTTTCCCCTCCCGCTCCCTCGCAGCAATCCGCTCATCCAACACCGCATCCGGCGCGTCGAGCACGATCACCGCGTCAGGCACGCACGCGGGGAGCTCGACGCGGGCCAGGTGTGCGAGCGCGTCCGCTTCGCTCTGACCAGCCGCGAGAGCGCGAGCGATGGTGTTCGCGATGTTGCTCAAGAGGTAGCGGTCACACACCACCGTCTCTCCACTCTCCAACCGCTCCAACAGCGAACGACTGTGCACAGCGCGATCGAGGGCGAAGGCTGAGGCAATGATGCGCCAATCCTGTTCACTGCCGCGAGGAGTGAGAAGGTGTTGATACGGGAGGCGCGTGTCAGGCTCGCGTGTGACGTAGGTCAAGAGAGAATGTTCGCGCGCGAAGAGGTCCGCGAGGATGGGGAGCGCTGTTGACTTACCAACGCAGTCTCCCCCTTCAAGGCTGACGAACAATCCACGTTTCATCACATCACCTCCATAACCGACCGCACTCCCGCCGCCGCCACCGCAGGAATGATCGCATTCCCCAACAGGTGCACAGCCGCAGTCTTTCCCTTCGGCAGTTGATAGCCGACAGGGAATCCCATCACATCGCGATACTCCTCCACGCGAAGCATTCGCATCCTGTCTCCGTCCACGATGGCCCAACGGTCGCGCGTCGTGATCGTGCCAATCGGGCGATTCATCGCGCGACACGTCCCGCTCTTGTAGTAGGGCATGGTGAATCGCTCACCGTGCGCAGCGCGCCCTTTGGCGATGCGTGCGAGCGTGGCCGCAGCGCGTCCAGGGCGGTTCACGCGTGACCATCGACCCGCGTCCATGTCGATCACATCCGCAGCCGTCACCATCGGCATCTCAGGCAGCACGATGGCGGGCGGCTGTGCGTTGAGCGATGCGGTGATGATGACTCGCTCGCGCTCTTGAGCGAGCCCGAAGCGCGAGCCGCACACCACCTGAACGCGGAGTTTGTACCCGAGGGCTTCAAGCGCCTTTTGCCACAAGGGAAAGAGCGTCCACTTGAGGTAACCGGGCACATTCTCAACCACGATGCCGCGCGGTTTCCTGACTTCGGCACAGTCCACAATCGACCATGCCGTTGCGCGCGAATCATCCCACTGCGCATCCTCTTCGCTGCCACGTTCGACGCCTCGCGCGGGGCTGTGCCCCTGACAGGCGCACGACGCGACGAGAATGTCGTGGGACGCGAGGCGAGACGGGTTGAACCGCGTGAGGTCTTCGCAACGGTGCGTGACGTTGGGGTGATTGGCGCTGTGCCATCTGACAGCCCTTGGGCAATGATTGATCGCCTCCACGACGGTGCAGCCCGCGAGTTGAGCGCCGAGGGTGAAGCCGCCAAGGCCCGCGAAGTAGTCAACGACGCGCGGACGCTTGGGCGCGAAGAGGTCGAGGGTGGAGTGCGTCGAGGGGAGAGAGCGCATCGAGCGAGGGCGTTTGAGCGGCGCGTTCACAGTCCCTTGACCACCTTTCCCGCATCAAACTGCATCATCGCCGCCCTCAACACCGCGCTTCGGTTCGCTCTCGTGAAGCCGCGATCCTTCAGACTGCTCACCACCGCATCGAGGCGGATGAGGTCATCGTTGTAGAGCGAGATGCAGATAACTTGGTAATGAAGTGCCTTGAGCTTCTTTGGCTTCTCTTGAGTGTTCACGACCCGCTCCCTTCTCCCGATTCTCCCAACACCTTCGCCAACACCGCTCCGAACGCCTCGCGCGCTCGCTCAAACGCTTCCACCTCGGTGCGCAACAGCCGCACCATCTCGACGCGATCCGTTGCCCCACACACCACCAAACAGCGGGCCGTTCCGCGCATCTCGCGCAGCGCGTCGAGAGCCTCTTCGGCCTGGTAGGCGAGCTCACTCGCGTCCGCGGTATCGGGCGAGAACGCGAGGTCGCGCGCCTCTTCGGGAGAGCCTTCGTACAAGCCTGAACCGTCGTGGTCGTTCATCTCGCTCAGCGCGCGGTCAAGCGCTTCGTCGCGGCCACAGCGCACGAGTCCCGTCACTGCTGCAACATCCCCGATGCCCTGTGCGCTGCCCTCAGCGCGGGCTTGAGCGAGCACATCAGCCAAGACGCCTGTGGTCGCGAGCGCTCGAACGGACGGCGCGCTCACTCTCCACCCTCGATGCTCTGAATGGCGATGAGCGACGAGGGAACAGCGGTCAGGGCACGGTCGACGAGTTCGGCTACCTCGGCGGGGTCGAAGATGTCCTCACGTTCGGACGCCCTTTCGGCCTCCATAGTTGTTGACGCGATGTACTGCTTCCCGTTCTCAACACGTTGGCGGTAGACGTTCCGCGCTGACTCCCGACGACGGTGCATTGTGGCGAGTCGCGCGATGTCGACTTGGCGCGTGAGGAATTCGCGCATCGACAGTCCCTTGACGGGCGATGGTGCGCTCAGGTCTGCGTCTGAATGAGCGCGCCCAAAAGTCTCTCGCGCGATGTCGGCAAAGCGTCTCGTCAACGGTGCTGGAGCCTTCCCCGGTGCCCATCGGTCGCTATCGGCCTCGGGCGTACCCGGACGCGGAGGCAACTGCTCATCGGAGGGTTCGTCCTGCTCATCGAACAGGTTCTCAGGTCGGTGGAATCGCTCACGTTCAGTCACGGCAGACGTCTCCCTTTGCTGCTCCACTCCGTGAGCGAACAGCCTTCAGACTTCAGTGCGCTCAGCCCGCAATGTGCGAGCGAGCAGTCAATCAGGAGCCGCGTCGTGGATTCAATCCAGCGCGTAACGCGGCGCTCTCAAGGTCATGGAGACTCAAGAGAGCGCGACGCGGCGGAGAGGCTCAAGGCCGAGAATTCACCATCGCTTTGAGAGCGTCGATGTTCTCAAGATACTTCGCATACTTCTTGCCAGTTGGCGTGATGGTAAGCGTTTGGATGCGTGCTTCCTCAGCGGGAACGTAGTAGCGCCAAAGGATCTCGGAGTCTTCGCCAACGCCGCACAGGATGTAGAGATCGCAGGTCGGTTCAGGCTTTGGCCGAAACACGAAACCTCGGACGTGTCCCCCGGTCTTTGAGTTCACGTAATCGCCGTACTTTGCCGACTTCACATCGATGCGCACGCGGGCGTTGACCAACAGATCGTAGGGCGCCTTCACCGTAGTGAGATCAACCGCAAAGCCCAACGACTCAAGATGCTCCGCCGTCTTGTGCTCCGCATCGATTCCGCGAAGCGTCTCAGAGTCCTTGACGTTGAGTCCGAGACGATCGGCCCACGCGTAGAAACCACCGCGACGGGAGACGGCCACCGCAAGCGGGTTTGCGCCTCGCTCACGAAGTTCGTTCGCGCTCGGCATGCGGCCCGCCTCCGCGGCAACGCTTCTCAGATCGCGTTCGATCATCTCATCCGTCCAGCGTTGCCGCGGTGGTGCGCTCATGGGTCAGTTCGCTCTCAGAAAGGGATCGAGTCGTCGCCCATGCCCGGGTCTTCGTCCCACGGGTTCGGGCCGCGTTGCCCGTTGGTGGGCGCAGGAACGGGAGCCGGTCGTGCGGGCGGACGCTGGTTGCTCTGCGCGCCCTGCCCCGCGCGGGGCTGTGTGCTCGCGCCCTGCTGCCCGTTGGCGGGCTTGCTCGCACCCTGCGCCCCGCTCGTTCCGTTCGCCCTGAAGAACCCCTTGAGCTGGTTCCCGAGCGCCTGAAGCGTGGCCTTGGGCGGCGAGTTGCGCGCCTTCAGGTTCGACGCCGCGGACCGCAGCGGGTTCACGTACCTGATCGTCTCCTTGACCTTGCCCTCGTACTCCTCGTGGATCACGTCGAGTTCGACCACGTTGGTGTCGAGTCCGCCCGCGTTGTCCTCGATGACGGACAGGTCTTCGCCCGCGAAGCCCATCGCCCGCAGTTCCTTGACCTTGTACTCCTTGGCCTTGTCCGACATGGTCTGCGTGAAGGCCATGCGGTGCCAAATGGAGCGGTTGCCCATTGACGGTTCGGGCTTGTCGTCTTCGGGGTACGACGCGCTGGGGTCGAGCGCTCCAACGAAGTCCACGATGAGCATAGGGTCACCGGCTTTGGTGAGTTCCCACACCCAGGCACGCGCCTTGGCGAAGTGCAGACCCTGCGGGATGAGATAGGAAGGCGAGTCGTTTGAGTTGTCGTCCATGATTACTCAGAAGGCTCCGTGGTGGCAGACGTGTTGGTTGAAGCGGGGTCATTCGACTCCGCAGAAGGCGCGGTGTTGTCGGGCGGGTTGGCCGTGAGATTCGCCGCGAGCCAACTGTCGATCTCAATGAGCTTCGCGAAGTTGGTTCCGTGCTCCGCGAGCCCCTTGTCGAGACGCGCGCGCATCTTGGGATCGGTGAGCCCTACAGCCCGCTTGCGGATCGACGCGAGGAGCATCGCAGGGCTGTTGCCTTTGCCGATCGCGTCCGCCAGCACCTCCCATGAGAGATCCATGATGGCGGGAAGGCCAAAGCGATTCTTCGCCATGTAGGCGGTCGTCTCTTCGGTGCCGATCTGGCGCTTGTCGCCATAGGCGCGAGCGCGTTCCCCGTCCTTCTTCGCGACGGCCACATCACGATGCGCGTAGAGCACGGCGTCCGCGGCCTCGAAGAACACGCCACCGACCTTCTTGTCGACCTTCAGCTCCCAGCGGTCATAGTCGGGTCCGCCCGAGGTGTTGGGCACCTTTCCGAGCTTCGCGTGGGCGAGAATGATGGTGCGGACGGAGCGCTTCGTCCGCAGTTCCTGAAGCACGTTGATGAGGCGACGGAACTCCTCATAGGCCGCGATGTAGCCCTTGCCGAAGCCGAAGTCCTCCAGGCTCTTGAAGACCTTTCCGTCTTTCCCGCCGCTCGCGCTGGCGCACACCTTCTGCCAGCAAAGCCACTCGGCCTTGTCGAGCGTGTCGATGACGAGCGTCTGAAAACTGTGGGGTTCCGTGACGAGCGCGCGCAGGGCTGCGATGAACTCATCCCATGTGTTCACGCCCTCGATGCGGGCCACGTCGAGTTGCGCGGAGCCGCCCTCAAGGTCGATGAACACGGGTTCCGGGCTGTTGGCCGCGAGGGTGGTCTTGCCGACGCCGGGCGGTCCGAAAATCACGATCCATTCAGGCTGCGCCTTCACGCCGCGAGAGATGGTGAGCTTGGGGGCGGCTGAGTGCTGAGCGCGTTGAGGGGATGGCTGTTGTGGACTCATGGACATGGACTCTCCTGTGTTCCTTGGATCAACGGACAATGATTGAATTAGCGTGCTGCGAGTGCTGGCGCTGGCACATCCGCGAGCTCGACATGCACGTCTTCAAGGCGCTTGAACCGCGTCGGGTCTTCAATGCGCGCGGTGCCCTCGCACACGTCGATGTACGCGCAGCGCCCGTAGCGCACGCACGCGCTGGGGTTCTGTCGGTGATAGCCGTTGTGACGCCAGAACATCACGTCGCGGGCCGCGGCCCACACGTTGAACTGGTGTGAGGTCTGCTCATGCGGGAGGCGCACGACTTCGATGTGTTGGAAGTACCCATCGAGGTCAGCCGCGATGTGCGCTGCCAGGCGCTCGGTGTACTCCTCGGGAGTCTCGTCGTGCTCGCGCATGTTCGCGTGAAGACGCCCACCCGCATCGGTCAGAACGCGGCCATCCACGCACTCAACGCCGGACTTCTCATCGATGTGCGGAGCGGGTGAGGGCTTCTTCTTTTTGCACTCCGCGCACGCCTTGTCCTTCGCCTCGGTGTACTTCCGTTTCTCGACGGGAGTCGCCTCGCGCGGGTCGAGCGTCGGCTTCTGAAGCACGTCGTATAGGCACACGTCCGCGGTCAGGTGAAGTCCGGTGACGGGATCAACCATCGTGCGGACGCCCTCGAAGTATTGCGACACCTGGGGGTCAAGCATGAGACGGCGGCGATAGTCGGAGCCGACGCCGGTTTCTTCGCCTGAGGTTTTGTGTTCCAACACAGCAACCCGCCCATCGGGCAACCGCAGCACCCCGTCCATCTTCCCAGCGCACACCCATTCGCGCGCCTTCTCCCCGTTGGTGGGATTGCGCATCGGGAGGCGGAAAGGCACCTCGACGCCCAACACCTCCACAGTGGTCGAGAACTCCCACCAACGGGCATCGTAGCCCGCCAGAAGCGCCATCACGCGAATGTGCTCCCACACGTCCATGTCGCCATAGGGACCGGTCGTGGGAATGGCAGCAATGGCCGCGTCAAGCGCTGCCTCGTGGGCATTCTCGATCTCGGGACCGCGCGGAGACTTCCACCACGCTTCGAGCCCGAGGTGGATCACCGTCCCGAACTTCAGCGCTGCCGCGTCAACGAGTGGAGCGTAGCCGCGCTCGTAGCGGTACTCGTGCTGACGAGGACACGCGTTGATCGTCTTGAGCCGCGAGGCGGTCATCAGGTTGATCCGCGGCTTCTGAAGAGGAGCGCTCATCGCACTTCTTTCGCGGGCGTCAACCCGCACTCTCGCGCGCTCTGGACACCCGGCTTCACTCCAGCAACGCCACCCACGCCCCGCATCCTCACCGCCTGTGCACACTCCGCCGCGATGTCTCCGCCCACGGGTGTACGCACCGCGATCTCGTCACACGCTTGCGCACAGTGCTCGCGCTCTGCCCGGACGCACGCGCGGATCGCTTCGGTCAGCGCGACCGGGCCGAGGGCGTCCACAGGAGAACGAGCAACAGAGCGAGGCTCGTTGGCGATCGCGCGGAGAGCGGCGTGGAGTTGCTCGTTCTCCTCGATGAGAGCGCGAACGGTCTGAGCCGACTTCTCGCACTTGTGGCCGTCGAGCCAGATGACGAAGAGACGGGCGGCGTTGAGGGTGTCAGAGGCGCTCACTTCCCACCGCCCTTCACCGGCTTCACGAGATCGCGCCGAATGCGGATCATGTCGGCATCGACGATCCAGCGATTGTTGTAACCATCGTTCGGCTGCCCGTTGCTCAGTTGGAAGACACCAGCGTTGGTGTGAACAAGCGCCCGTCCAACCTTGTTGATTCTGATGTTCGCGAACCCACCACGCTGACGCTTCCCATCGGCGTCGCGCGTCTCGGTGTTCCGATCGTATATCTGCACCGTTCCACCGATCGCGATCGGCAGCGCTGCGCGCTCATCGAACGCGATGCTCTCCCGCACGCGCGCTTCGTCCGCCGCGATGCTCTCGGGGACGGGCTTTGTCTGCCATCCCGCGCCGTCAATTCCGCATTCGGTCGCGAGCGCAGCAGCCTCTTTGAGCATGTTCGCGAGGCGGCGCTTCTTCTCGATCAGCTCATTCGACTCGCTCACGACAATCCCGCCTCTCCGCTCACGCTTCCGCCCGACATCCCCACCACCCTCGCCACCGCCACACTCGCCTCTCGATGCGTGCTCTCCCACGTCGTTCGCTCACCCTCGATGCGTGCGACCCAGCGCAGTTCGGTCGCTTCGTGATCGATCAACAGCGATGAATGCCGGTGACCACCGAGGCGTTGTGCGCGTTCCAAGGTGGCGCGAGCGGCTTCGTGCGCTGCGACAGCTTCAGCGTGTTCAGCAAGTTCCGCAGCGTCGATCTCCGCGGTCATCGCCTCCGTCTCCTCGTCACACTCGGGACGATCGTCACGAGTGATCCACGCATCGAGGTCGCGAGCGAAACGCGAGGTGTCTGAGTAGAGTTCGCTCATGACGCCCTCCGACCGCTGAATGCGTTGTGGTGCTTGAACAGGTGCGCGATCAGGTCGCGTTGCGAGGTGAACGCAAAGCCCGTCGACTCACACGCTTCGCCGATGTGCCCGTTCACGCACGAGGTCACCTCGTGAAGCAGCTCGTAGCGTCCGCCCTCATGCCACACGACCAAGCGCGGAAACTGCAATCGGTTGAGACGCGCACAGCGGACCGTGGTGTCACCGCGGTTGTCGGCCTGAACGATCTGCCAGTTGAAGCGAATGGTCGGGCGCTCACCCTCGGCCATCCGAGCGCGCAGCGCAGCCACGTCACCACCACGCCGCGCAACCGCTCGCGCGGCCTTGTAGAGCGCCGGAACTTCGTCGAGGTCGTAGAGGCTCACTTCGGACGCGAACAGCCACGCGGCGGCAATCTCGCGCTCCCACGAGGCGCGCGTCGTCGGGCGAACCAGCGGCACGCCGTCGAGTGCGAGTCCGTGACCCCCGGCCACCGCGCCGTCACTCCAGACAGACAGCCGCCAGCCGTCCGCCGTCTCGCGGCGGGCGACGATGTGAACGGTGGACTCGCCGCAAGAGCAGAAGGTGTCGGCGCTCACGACTGCACCTGACCCACCACATCAACCGACCCGTTCGCCTCTTCGCGCGCTCGCTCCGTCCAAGCGACACACGCCGCGCCCACGTCACCGAGCTCCGCCCCGTACACCGCACGCCTCGCGGCATCAGGCTCACGCGCGACGAGCATCCGCAGTTCGGTGCGGCGGTTCTGAAGCCAGAGGAGCTCGTCGAGGGTGTGAAGGCGGGTGTTGAGCCCTTGAGTGCGAGTGCGGCTCACGCTGCCACCTCAGCCTCAACAGCCTCGCGCGCGTCCTTGCACAACCGACACGCGCACGGCTGCTCATGCGTGTTCAATGTGTCGAACACCGTCGTCGTGCGGTACGCCTTCACGCCTGCCTCGCGCATAATCCGCGCGACCACCTCCGGCCCCTTCTCGCTCGCCATGAGCGCGTTCTCGTCGACCGCGGACTCAATCCACGCGCCGACCGGACCCACCGTGACCGCCAGCGCGCGAACCGCGGCCTTCATGTCGCCGCCCTGCGCGAGCACGTTGATGGTCGCCACCGCAGCGCGATCGAACGCGGTGAGCGGGAACGAGCGCGAGGGAGCCGTGCGGAGCTCGGAGGCTGCAAGTTGCCACTGCGCGGACGTCTTCGCCTTGCTGACCAGCGTGCGGGCGGAAGTGAGGCCCGCGAAGTTCAGCGTTCCGCAGAGGGTGTAGCGGACGAGATCGGTGAGGGTGGGGTGACGCATGGTTGCTCCGTCCGCGCGCCGGGTTGAAGTGGCGGGGACAGGAGGACTATGCATCGCCGACTAAACGAATGCAAGGCCGATTATTCAGAAAAGATTAAACATCCTCATTCGCCCCATTTCCACGGGTACATCGCCATGTACTCCGCGGCTTCTGGCGGAACCATGATCGCCACGCCATCACCCCCCACGGGGTCGACGAACTTGGACAGCCGGATCGAGCTCACTTCCGGACGTGCAATCCCGAACCGCTCGAAGTCCCGCACCCAATCCTTCTCCCACTCGTGCGCGTGCAACGGCACCTCGTAGCCATCGGGCGCAAAGACCCAGCGGCGACGACGAATGCGCGCAATCACGATGGCGCTGAGTTCCGCCGCGAGGAGACGGAAGAGGGTGAGCGCGGGCACACGATCGGCAAACATCGTGATGAGTCCCGAAGCGTCCCATTCCGCGCGTTCGATGGCGCGTCGCACGGCCCATGGACGCACCCACAGGCGCTCCCCGATGTCGTCCACATGGTCTTCGTGGTGAGGGGCCGGAACACCGCCCCAAAAGAGCAGCACGTGGCCAAGCTCGTGCGAGATACGCTTGCGAATCGCCGCGGGCGGACCGCGCATGTTCACGCGGATGATCTTGTTTTCGATGTCGACCATCCCATCGCAGCCTGAACACGCACGCCCGCGACCTCGCAGGCCCGTTGCGCGGAGGAAAACCTCTGGGGGGATGATCGGCGCTCCGTCGAGTCCGAGCGGTGTCAGCGCCGCCAGCGCCACACAATCCGCGTCGATCGCCCACGATCGCGGGACCAATTCATCGCCCGTCCAATCAAACTCCACCGCCACGATGGAAACTCTACCTCCCCGTCGTGAACATTGAGCAACACGAACAACAAAACCGCAACCCCGGAGCTCTTGAGGCGGATCCCGCGGTCAAGACCCGAGAATGTCAATCGTTCGGAGAATGCGAACGCTTCGGCTTTGTGGGCGCGAGCGCGGCCTTGACCGCTTCCTCTCCGCTGCCTGGTTCGAGTCCCATCTCTCGCGTGGCTTTGTCCCACTCCTCGTCCAGCACAGCTCCGGCAGACTCGTCCACGTCTCGCGCGCGTTGCGTCTTGCCCAGCGTCACACGAAGCGCGAGGTCGCCGTAGGTTGGCTCAACGCCAATGCGCCGAAAGTACGCGGCCGCGTCGAGCCACTTCCCCGCGGCCTCGACGAGCTGCGCATCTTCAACGCCCTCAAGGTGTGCGGCGCTCTTGAGCGCTTTCTCGACGGTGGTGATGTCGCGGATTTCGTGCCGGTCTGGGTCGAACGCGCGTCCCAGCGCACGCGCGAGACGCGACGAGCCCGAGACAACAGGCACAACAGGATCGCGGACGAGCACGGGCTCTATAGGCGCCTGCACATCGTCGGGATCGTCGAACAGCTCCGATTCGGGCACATCGAGCGCACGAGCGAGACGGCGACGGAGCACCGCGTCCGCGTCTTTCGTTGTGCCGACCTCCAGCCGCGAAATGGTCACTTGGGACGTCTTGCACAGGTCGGCGAGGGCCTCTTGAGAGAGGTGCTTGGCCTTGCGGGCCGCCTTGAGTCGCTCGGATCTCACTGCCACGACCGGATTATACGATTGTGTATGCATCGTCGGTACGAATCCTTTTCAAACGATCTTGCATAGTTCTAGTCGCGACTGTATAGTCGCCACCGTATGAACACTCTCAAGTCTCGCCGCGAACGCGCCGACCTCACCCAAGAGGGACTGGCGAAGCTGGCGAAGGTTCCGCAAGCGACCATCAGCCGTGTTGAACGGGGCACCACCCCGGGCGTGGACATCGCATTGCGTCTCGCGAGCGCCCTCGGTGCCACGGTTGAGGAGGTCTTCACCGAGGTTGTGGAGGTCGAACACGCCAGCGCGGCCGAGCCCCCCAAACGCCCCTCTGGCACCTTCGCTCAAGTCTCCGCCGACGCGCTCCCCACCGCGACCGCGATCTACGACAGCGCGAAGGCGACGGGCTGACCTGTGCGCGCCCACTACCTTTTCGAGCTCCTGTGCGGCCTCTCCGCGCTCGCGCTCATGGCCCTCGGGACGCTCCTTTTCCTCCTCGCAGTGTTCGCCCCTCCCGGTTGGCTTCAGCGTGACAGCGCGCACCTGACCGCGCTCGCGCTTCTCTTCGTCGGCGCGCTGTTGTCGGCCTTCGGCGCGTGGCCCGTGGGCGGAGTGCTGCTGTTCGTCGGGGCGGTGTTGATCGGGCTCACGTACAGCGCGCGGAAGCACAACGCGGCGAATACGGGGCGGTGAGCGACGATGGACGCCGCACACAGCACGCCTCGCACCCCCGTTGCACCCCTCGGCGGGCCGCTGCCCTCGCTCGACGGACGCAGCGCGGTCTACGCCGATGCAAGCGGGGTGAACAACCCCAACAACAGCACGCACACCGACCCCTCCCCCGCGTCCGACGGCATCCACACCAGCGGCTATGCGGCCACGGTCGACCGCCCCTCGCCCACCTACGCCGCCGCCCTGCGCGCTCAGCTTCTTCGCCTCGCAGACACCGCACGCGCCGTCGCCACAGCACTTCCCGCTGACCTGAAGCGAGAGGACGCCCCCCAGGCCGAAAAGCTCGTCGGGGAGGCGCTTCGACAGCTTGAGGTGCGGCTCATGGAAGCGCTCGGACAACCCCACTTCAAGCCGAAAGCCCGTTAGATGAACCTGTCCACGGTCGATCTTCTGTCCGCTCTCGGACACGATCATCCCCTCGCGGTCGAGCGGCTCCGCTTGCTCCGACGAATGGCTGTCGGCGCGGAAACATGCAGGGCTGAGCCCGTCGCGGTCAGTGTCGACGCCAACGCCCCTGTCAGCGGTGTCTACGAGCGCGAAGACGCAGACGCCGTGCGCGCGCGCATCCTGGGTGCCTGTCGCGAGCATGCGGGAGTGGGCATCGGTCGCACGGACGCTGAGGGCCGCGAGGGTGAGGAGTGTGACGGTGGGGAAGAGCAACACCACATCAACCTGACCAGCACGAAGCGCGCGGGGCAGTTGTGACCAAGCGGCTTTCCACAACTGCGCGGATTCTCCCGACTTTGGGGCTGCCTGGACACTCGGCGCGATCCTCGGGCGCCTCGCACTCCAAGCAGCTTCTGCCCGGCCACGGTGAGGAACTCATCCGTCAGGCGCTCGAAGACCTCGTGCTTCTGCGCGAGCGCGACCCGAATCACCGCGAGGGCGTGAGTCAGGCGGAGTTGGCCGAAGACCTCGGCGTGAGCACCACGCGCGTGCAAGCCATCCTCGACGCCAACCAGCCCACGGTGAACCTGCGCGCGGGGCAGATTCCATCGCTTCGTCCGCGGGCTCGACGGGCCGTGTTGAGGGCGCTCCTCGCGGTGTGCGACGAACTCGACGGAGCGACCACGCGCAAGGCGCCCGACAGCCGCGCGCGACAGCTCGGCGGGATGTTCGGGCGACTGAACGAGACGCTGGAGAGAGCGCTCGAAGACAAGCAATTGGACAGAGAAGAGCGTGCGGATTTGCGCGCGCAGTTCGGCGCCATCGCGGCGGTCGCGACTCAGGGCGTCACGGATCTTGAGGAGCAGTGAGATGAGTTTGAGGCGAACAGACGTCAGGGGATCGGTGTGTCCCGTCGATGGTGGTGAGCAGCCCGTGAAGCGCCTCACCGCGATGACCGATGAGGAGTTGTTGAGAGCACAGGGCTTCGAGCACGCGCCGGAACAGGGCGGGCGAGAGATGTGCGTGGACACCGCGGGCGAAGGGCACGTGGTCACGCGAGAGACGGCGCTCAGGTGGGCGCGGAAAGACATGCCTCAGCAGGGGAACCAGCGATCACGGGGTGGCGCGTGATCCCCACTATCTACGCCCTCCTCGGTGCGCTCTCCGCGCTCTGCATCGTCGGCTTTGCGCGCGAGTCGCTCCGCTCTGTCAGCCAACGCCAGCACACCCGCGCACACAGCTACGCGGCTCGTTTGCGCGCTGCCAACGCCGCCCGCGACATCGCACAGGCGCGCGCTCTCGCTGCCTCTGCGGACGCTGCCAGAGCGGCTGATGCGCTGATGCTCACCCAACGCGCCCAACAGCAACAGGGGCGGGCGCTGAGCGAACTGAGACAGCAACGGGAGGAGATGGCGCGGGAGCTCGTGGCGCTGAGGGCGGAGCGCAGGGAGCGGGCCGAGAGCGCGCGACCGCGGGTGTTCGTGCTGGTGTCGAAGGGAGGGGTGGCGTGATGGACGCCTGCACAACACCGTCGCCGCGCACCCCGCGAGCCCGACGCGGGCCAACACCCGAGGAACTCTTTTGGGCGCACGTTGAGAAGGCCGAAGAAGGGTGCTGGCTGTGGCGCGGGGCGACCTGCAAGGGCTACGGCACTTTCGGCTCGCGTCGTCTCGGTCGCGATCCTGCGATCGGTCGCACGTCGCGCGCGCATCGGCTTGCGTGGATCTTCGCGCGCGGTCCGATCCCTGACGGGCTCCACGTGCTGCACCGCTGCGACAACCCGCCGTGCTGCAACCCCGATCACTTGTTCCTCGGAACGCACACAGAGAACGTCGCCGACATGGTCGCGAAGGGCCGTCACCGCGGCGGCATGAGCCCCGAACAGGCTCCACGCGGGGAGCGTCATTGGGGCGCCAAACTGACCAACGAACAGGTGGCTGCGATTCGCGCGATGCCCCGACAGCGCGGCCTACAGACGCGGCTCGCGCGGCAGTACGGGGTGAGCTA
>OFRO01000256.1_pt1 | contig 20374 bp, 22 predicted proteins | sample 1543091 | NCBI WGS metagenome assembly OFRO01 (sample SAMN07774217, study PRJEB24372) | wastewater metagenome | isolation source: Exp Tend NO 10WW | collected 2016-02
CTTCCGATCTCGTCTGACGCTCTCCTAACAAGCCCTAATGAAATTGGACCTCGAAACTTTCTCCCAATTGCCCAGCAAACACACCCAGGAGCCCGCAAGATGAACGAGATACCCAAAGAGAACCCTCCGCCATCATCTGCGCTAACCTCGCGGCCTGGAACGTCTGAGGCGCAATGCGCGACTTTGCTCGAACAATTGGGAACGGGTAGGTGCACAGTACGCAGGCAGAGACAGCGCCTTGGCATCGAAACCAGCGGTGTACGGTCTGCGCTTTGGTAGGCTTGGTTGTGGATTCGTTAATGCGAGCGCTCGCGGCGGATGCCGAGAGCAAGACCTAGAGACGCAGAAAGCGGCGAAGCTATGCTTTCTGTGGACGCGGGTGGTAGACGTGTGCCCTCTGGGCTATCAGGTTCGCGTCATTTTGTCAACTGCGCATTCATGTGCGATTTTCGCTTGACTATGCGACTAAACCATTTTACAAGCACCAAACCTGAATCGGTAGCTCAGTGGTAGAGCGGCGGCCTGTTAAGCCGTTGGTCGCGGGTTCAACCCCCGCCCGGTTCTCTTTATGAGTCGGTAGCTCAATAGGTAGAGCACTGGTCTCCAAAACCAGGGGTTGCAGGTTCGATTCCTGCCCGGTCTCGCAGTGTTAACCATTCCGACAGATGACCATGGGCCACGACCAAACCCGCCCACAACGCAATGCACACATGCTGAAGACAAACACATGGGCAGCAAAAGCGGCTGCGGTCAGTTCTGCCACGCGCAACCAAACGCAGCTCGCCAGGCAGACCGGATTTCCTCGAAACCTGCGAGCGGCACGGCTGTCACTGACCCTGACCCAAAGCGACCTAGCCGCATCGGTTGGCGTCACAAAGCAAACCGTCAGTGGCTGGGAGTGCGGCGCGACTGTGCCACCGATGCGGACGATGCTCGACCTGTGCCGCGCGCTGAACCTCACTCTTGACCAGTTGACAAAGGAAACGCCATGAGCACCACGGACCCGGAAAGCACGCTTGAACAGCGGATCGCGCGACTTGAGGAACTGGCTTTGGCGCAGACCCAAGGTGTGATGCTGAGTCATCACCTAAACCAAATGGAGCAGCAAAGGGCGTTGCTTCTCGGGCAGGCGTCGCAATCGCCAAATGACAAGCCATTGCTCGCCGCCGACCTGACCGAACTGTCCCAAAAGATGCAATTCACAGAACGTCAGTGGGAGCGTGCCAAGGCGTTGAGCCAGCAGCTAACCCAAGAGCTGTTTCAGTCCGTGGAGCGGCGCAAGGGGCATGGTGCAAAACCAAACGTGGTTGAGCTTCAACCACGCCGGAATAACACCCGGAACAGTTTAATCCGTGCCGATGGCAAAGAATACGACACAAAGGAGAGTGACCAATGAGCCAAGACCGACGCGAGAAGATTCAGGAGAAACTGCTAGAGCGCATCGAGGAACTGATTGCACAGTACGATGTAGACAAAGATACTAGTTCTGTGGAAGACAACGCTACTGTTTTGCGAAGCATTGCCGAATTGCTAGCAGCCGTTGGGTATCCCAGCCGAGAGCTTACGATGGGCATGTATGCTGCGCCTGCTCAAACACCACCACCGCCCCAGGAACCTCCCGCCTAACATCGTCGACCCAAGCCACCGTCATCGGGTCAAGCACGTCTCCGTGCACGACTAGCGCACCCTCCGCGATCTTCTCAACTTCCAACCCCCAAGCAAGCCAAGCGGGAGACACATTCAGCGCTGTGGCCATGCGCTCGATTACGCTTAGGCGCACGTCTGAGCCCTGGCAAAATTCGTAAATGGATGTTCGGCAAACCCGACACTGCGACGATAGCTCTTTTAGGTTAAAGCCCGCCCGCTCCATAGCTTGGTCCAATCGTGCGGCCCGACTCATCGCTTCGATCCAAACGCCTTGCCCCCGATTGGTTTGATAGACCGCGTGGGCGAGCTGGTGCCAGTTGCCGCAGGACCACCAAAGCCCCGATCTCGTCGCTTTGGTTCGAGTGCGCTTTGTGCCCTGTGAATCGGATACCGAAACGCATCGATGATATGAACCAAGTCCTTGAGCTCTTGCGGCGTTCCCTGTGCGTACGGATTAAACGGTGCCTTTTTGCACGCGGTCATCAAGTGCGTGCATGTGTCGAGCATAAACAGCCGGTCGCGGCGAAACAGTTCGTTGCACTCATCAATATTTTCGCGTCGTCGTGGGTCGGCAAAGTGTTTGGACTCTTTGAGCTTCCAGGTGGTAGGGGCGTGCATTTCCCACGATGGAATCACTAGATCGCCCTCCTCGTTCTGAGCATGCGTGGCGGAGCGAAACAGGTCATAGGACGAGTGGCCAGCCGATACGCCACCGCGCTGTCGTGACTCCGAGTTCTGCCACTGACCAGAGGCGTCGGCGATAAGGACGATCTCTTCCGGTCGCCATCCCGACTTGTAAAGCTCAATGATGACCTCGCGTTCGGTCATCGGGCGATCTCGGTCTTGCTCGTTACGAAACTCGCGCTCGGCGACGTAGCACAGCAGGTTGTTTCGCTTTGGGTCGCGGTAAGCTTTGAACCCCACAAACGCAAACCACGGCCACTTGTTAAAGTCCGTGCCGCCAAAGCTGGTGTAGGTCGAATGGTGACGTATGCAGTCACGCAGGCGCATGGCTGCAATCACGTCGCCCGTGACGTTGATCCAGTCCGCTGGAACCTCTTTGATCACATGCGATGGCTTCCAGGCAAAGAAGGTGACATCCTGGCTGTCGTTCCATTCGCTCTCTGCGTCAGCGCGCATCAGCTTGGGATTGACCACGCCCGCAAAGATTCGGAAGTTGTCGCGGCTGTCTTGATGGATGCGGGTGTTTTTGTCTGGGTTTACCCAAAACCACCTGACGACCTGCTGCTTTGTCTTTGGGTTGACCATGCGCCCGTCGTCAAATGCATACTTGACCTCTTTGAGCCACTGCCCGCGCGCTCTTCGTGGTGCGTTTGCTGCCATGATAAGCAGCCCACCGCCGTCGATTGTGTTTCCCGCGCAATGGACCGGGGCCTCGCTGTCGACCTTCTGACCTTCGTTCAGCCCGACGACATCGACCCGACCCTGCTTCAGGCTGTCGGGACGGTTAGCGCTCTTTAAATAGACCTGCGAGCCGTGGATGAACATATACCCGTTTGTCGGGTGGGGCCGAAACGTCCACCACCTCTCGGGAATGGCACCAAGCACTTGCAGCATCTCGCGGCTTGCAATGTCGCGACGCCTGGCAAGTACCGCCATGATGTCCTCATGTAGCTCGCGCTGCTCGGGGTAGGACGGAACCACAAGCCAGCCGATGAAGTTGACCCGATGGCCATCCTTGTGCAGTCGATACGGCACAGCCACCGCAGCCAGCAGAATGAGCGCTACCATCACCCAGGTTTTGCCGCCGCGCCGTTTGCCCGCCAGCACATCCACAAACGCTGGGCGAGGACGATCGCGCTGGTACGCTTTCAGCCACTCTCCAAACGCCTTGACGTATTCGACCTGCGAGGACTCAACCGTGAGCACATGGGCCACGCCAATGGCGCTCTGTGGTGCCGCCGCAATCTCATCGCCGACAAGGACCGTCAACTCTCGCGGCGTTTTCCATCGATTCAGGCGCTTGTCCCAGATTCCGCCGCCGCTTAATAAGCGTTCGCCTTCCACGGTCCGCATCTCGATGCGAATGTCTAAAAAGCGTTCAGTCTGGTCATACAGCGTCGCAATCTCTTGCAACAAATGAAGCGTATTGCGGCTCATTACTCGGCCTCGGTGTCAATGCCGAGCACCTTTGCGCCGCCTTCCGGGTCGTTGGTGAGTTCAATTACCTTTTCGGCCCATTCGCTCGTCTCTGCGGGCTGATAGTTGAGAGCAAGAACGCTTACTGATTTGGTCACAGCCGCGTGCCGTTCTGACGGACTGGCCAAGGGGTTGAGAGCTGCAAGACGCAAAGCAACCGCTGCCATTTCTTGGGCATACAGGTTGATTCGCGACATCCGCCCGATCTTGTCCGCCGTCTTGTCGTGAGGTCGAATAATGACCCCTATCACCGGACTGCCCACCTTGCGGAACTCAGCGACATCATCCGCGCTGTTGAGCAGTAGACCTCTCAGCCTGCGGATCTGCGCTCGCCACATTCGGCATTCTGTCTCTGAAGTCGTCTCACGTGCGGATCCAATCGTTGTCCATTCGAGATCCACAACGCGCTCGACTAGGCCCCACACCACCTCGCGCTCTGTTGTCCGGTCGGGTTTGTTGGTGCCATCAATTCGAGCCAGGAACCGAAGCGCACTCATTCGGTCGCGGTCCTCGGTGGCATTGGATAGCAAGGACTCAGCCAAGGCAATGCGTCGCGCTCGCTGGGTCTGCGGTGGGCCAAGGTCTTGCGAAGTGTCATCCCCTGGATTGGGCAGGTCAATCATCAGGTTGTCCGGCTCGCCTAGGGAGCCATCAAACAGCCGCGCCAGTAGTGCGCGGCATTCGGCCTGCTCGGATGCGTCCAGATTTGCCAGGCGCAGTGGTATCAGTGCGCGGGCGTCATCGTCTCGCGCCGCCTTGTCTGCGTTGCGGGCTCTGTTCTGTGCCCCGCTCGGTTTTGTGCTCATCGTAGGATTTGGCTCCCATCTTGGCCTAGCATATGATCGACTCGACGGCAATCAAATAGCGTTGCAAGCTCATATCTCTTGACAAATGCCGCAAAGCCCTCCTAGCCTCGCCGAGTGATTGACTACTCAGCCCTTGCCACAATCGCCCCCGCCGCCGCAACGGTATTTACAACCATCGGCGCTGTTGTCCTTGCTTGGATTGCCAGACTCCGACGCAAAGACGAGCTAGAGGCTCGTCTTGCCGCCAAAGACAATCCCGAACTACTTGAGGCGATCAGCAAGAGTATGCCGCCGGAGTCGAATCGTTCGACGCTACCGATTCTGCTGCTGGTGTGCGCCGCTGGGCTGACAGTCCAAAGCGGGGTGAACGCCAGCCGCTACGCCGAGCACTACGCCAGCGGCGACCTCAAGAAGAAGTGCCCCGGCGGTTGCCCACCGGAATCAACCTGCAATCCACGAACCGGGTCCTGCGAGGCTCAGGCTGTCAAGCCCGACAAACCCGTCAAGCCCAAGCGCATTGATTCCGAACCACGCATAGTGCGCTATCCCCTGCGCCACGATGCCAGGCTGCTGCGCCCGGCGTATTGGGAACCGCTCGATTGTAAGTTAAACGACTGCAGCGATTATGAGGAAGACGACCTATAGTCGCACTCTGCGCAGCCGTTAGGCTATGCGCACCCACTCAAACCCCTATCGTCATGGAGCCAAGTATGCAAATTAGGTCTGGTCGCAACCGTGGTTTTCTGTCCACAGTTTTCCTTGCCTGCGTAAGCTTGGTGCATTGCGCACCGTATGACTCGCCGACCGGCCAGCAATCGAAAGAGAGCTGCGCCATCAATGATGTTTTGGTTCGCGTATGGTCGAACGATCGCGCGCTTCCAGCCTATCAGGAATTGACATTCCCACGGGAAAAGGTTGGTCCCGAGCTACAGACCTTGCTGGGTTCCTGGGTCATACGCGATAGTACGGCTCGAATAGAGGTCATCAACCGACATTGCTCGGTTGATGCTCTTCCGCAAGGCTCGCCCGCTCCCTCTTGTTAGGACTCCTGGCGCAAATCGACTGTTTGACATTGCGCGGTTTTGGCTTTGTCAGCACTGCATGGATATGCGCCGCCAGCCTTTGAAGACTGGCTTGATAGTTGCAAGCCAGTGCTGCCGTTACAACTGGTCGGTCTAGTTGTCGCACTGCACGCCGCGTATCCCAAACGCGACATGACGACCCTACACGGTTGGATTTACGCCATCAATGCGCCGAACGTAGTCCAGCCCAAGGATTGACGGGGGCACCCCAGTAGTCGCGGCAGTGATCACCAAACGATCCGGATTCAGGCCGGCGCTTACGAAGCTGCCCAGGAATTTCATCCCGCCTTGCGACGAGCCGGCATACAGCGCGAACGTCGTACCGTTGCGCGTGATTTGCAGCCGCGCAACGGGCTGAGTCATCTGTGTCAGCGTGGCCGTGTAAACGGTCGCATTCACGCCAGCGATCGTTTTGCTGGCGACGATGGTCCACGAATTGTCAGCCACCGAACGCTGGAGCGACACTGACGCCTCGTTGTTGAGGTCTGGTACACCCGCCAGGGTTTGCATCAGCGAAAACGAGAACGAGTCGGGGCCGACCGTCGCGTTTGAATCCATCGAGAACCGGGTATATACGGCGCCTTGGGTCAGCGCGGTAACGAGCGGCTTGTGGTACTGCACCGGGTTGCCATCGCTCGACGGCTGAATGAGGAGCCAGCCAGTCCGCAGCGATTGCGAATGCCGAACCGTGGCAGGCCCGGCGAATGCGCCACCACGCTGTGGATCGCCAACGACCACGGCGGCTCCGGTGACAGTCCATTCCGTTCCCAGCGTCAGAGCGTTGAACTCGTCGTCGTCGGTCTGTGCGGCATCAGGCGGAAAATCGATGCCCAGCCCGCCGCCCAGCCCGCCAAAGGACGCATTCAGCCCGGTGGCGTGCCAGTAGGTACCTCGCCACTCAAACTCGACAGAGCCCCACGGCTGGCTGATCGTGACTTGCGGCTGCCCATCAATGAGCGCGGCGCTTGCGACGAATGTGACCGGATGCGCACCCCAAACGCCGGCACCATCAAAGAACCGAAGCTTACGCGAACCTGACTCGGTTCCGAGGGCAGCAGGCAGCGGAAGCGGAAGCGTGAGATCCTGCGCTGCGGTGACGTTTAGGTTTTGATCCGTTGCCAAAAGTGGCAAATCGGCAGACGAGGCAATCGTGCGAGCGCCCATTTCGAGCACGCCGCCGGTCAGCAGAACCTGACCAACAAACGAAGGGTTTGCATTCATCGAATCGGACACGGTAACTCCTTTACATGTCGTGAAGATCGCGCCTGTGTCATTACCTAGCGGCGTTTGGCGGAACGACGGCGCAGGCACCGCCTACACATTGATAGCCCAGACAGCACGGAGCTGTGACGCACGATGTGCCGATGCCGTACACGCAAGTCATATCTGTCGGCTCGCTCATGTCCGCCATGTCTGCGTGGGGTGTATCGCAGCGGCATGCAGACAGCAAGCATACACCTAACAGCAGCCACCTCATGGGCTCACCACCAGCGACTCGCTTTCGATCAACATCGACCAGTTGATCGTCTTACCGGCAAGACCAGTCGCAAACACTTGGCAGTCATTGCCTGCCACTGCTGCCGTTACCGACAGTGCGCCACCATAGCCAGTGTATAAAGTGTCGCAGGAATTGAGTTTCACCACGGGAGATGCTCCTTCGTTCTTTGCCCAAAACAGCGTAGCCTCTCCATTGGCGCACTCAGTTGCTGACGTGAATGCCGACCAATGGATTTCCTTTTGGATTGTTCCCGCCTCTGTACCCATACTGACAACGTGCATCAGAAGTGGCGTGGCGTTCGTGGTCTGTCCTTGTTCGTAATTTGCCATGACACTTTCTTAGGTCGCATTACAGGCGACGCGAATGGACGCGCTACCGCCAGATGGACTCCAATTTGATGACGTGATTCGTAACAAGAAAAGATCACCTCCTGTTACGCTGAACGTGTTTGAGGTATCCGCGCAGGATTTGTCTCCGCTGGAAATTGTACACGTAATAAGCGTTGCGACATAAGAGATCGTTGCTCCGCCCGCACTATGATGCAAGGTAACAGTTGTGGTTCCAGTGGCATTTGCGTTGCCTTGAACGCGCATGCCGACAACCGTTCCCGCGCAGGGAGCGACAAATGGACTAACCAGTGTTGCCGTCGCCGATGTGTCTCCGGTTGGTCCCCAATACCCGTTGGCGCTGATGCTTGTGCCATTAAGGACGTTCCATTGTACCGTTGCAGCGCGGACATTTTGCGCCAGCGTAAGCGAGCCGGGATTGGTAAAGTCAGTACTATAGGTCAGGGATAGGGTTCGGTTTGTGCTCAAGTCCCCACCGCCAGCTAGCGGCGAGGTAGTGCTAATCGTTCGCGATGGTGGCACATAGCCGGCGCCAGATACCGCATTATCCACATATGCCTTCGTGGCGGCATCTGATGTGAGCGTTGGCGTCCCCAGGTTGACGATCTTGTATCCGCCAGCGTTCAGATTGGCGCCGAGCGAGGGAGTGCCGCCGAGCGTATAGGTGCCGGTGATGGTCCCATTGATCACGGGTGACGAGCCGACGCCGATCGGCAAGTTTGACCCAGCCTGCTTGATATAGGCAATGCCCGTCCCGGTATCGAACCACATGTCACCATTCAGCGCGCCGACACATGGCCCGGCGCACTGCCGCAGCCGCCACGCATCGCCCATGGTGACGATGTTCCCGCTTGCATCTTGGAAGGCCACTCGATAAGGAGTAGTGGCCGTCGTGCCCACCACACAAACCTTGCCGGCTGGACAGGCACCAGGCACGGCTGGCAGTAGTTGCAGGCGATTTGCGGTCAGGTTTTGACCTGAAGCCGGCGTGGCAAGGAGCAACACCAATAGTGCAAGTAGCAGACGCATGCTAGACTCCCATCACGAGGTAGGGGATGTTGACTGGCGACGTAAGCCCGGCGGCAACCTGAATCGTCGCGCTTGACACAGTGACCAGCTCCGCGCCGCTTGAATCTTGAGCCACCGCAGCTGCCGAAAAATTGCCATCCTTGTCGCATTCGTTGCCGACAATGACTCGGGGTGGCGCCAGGTATGCCGGCGCAAAAGTAATCGACCCCTGAGTAACTCCGACGCCAAACGTGATGCTTCCCGACTGCCAACCGCCGCCTACTGGGTTTGCGGTGTAGGCCATCTGACTGACGCGCCAAGCATCGACGCTCAGGCTCATCACATCGTCCGGCACATTGACCGGACTTGGCAGAACCATCGTCGATAGCAGTTTGCCGGAGTAAACCACCACGCTCGGAGCGCCGCTTGTGCTGGGTCCGTTTGGATTGATCAGCTGCCACTCAATGGCAGGCCCGATGAACGCACCCGTAATTGGATCTTTTGGGCGGTGCATCTCGGTGTCAGTAAAGGGCACGCTCTGAAACGTCGCATATCCAGCGCCGTTGGTGGTAGCGACCCAGCAATCACGGTATCCAGGATCGGAGGTCTGGTTCACATCCCAGGGTAGGTAGTTCACGCCATTGAGATAGGTGATATCTGTTCGAGATGGACGCAGATAGACCTTCGCGCCGACAAGCGGCACCCGCACCCCAGAACTGTTCACGGTTCCGATGTAGATCGTCAGATTGGCCGGCATGCTACTGACCCTCGACGGCTGCGATCACTTGAATGGCATCGAGCGCACCAGGAACGCCAGCGGACTTGGCCAGCACTCGCACTGCGACCAGATTTTTTGCAAGGGCAATCAGCGCCACATCAATCGAGGTGCCAGCCGTTGCGGCAATCGTGTGCTCCACTGACACCGTCCCAGCGACATCGCTCACGATGTCCGCCCAATGGATGCGAGGGGCAAACCGACGGTCAGAGGTGCCGCCCAAAATGCCGGACGTGTCACCCGAAGCGGTCGCCGTAAAGTTTGCCGCCAGCGCCGAGTTCACATAGGCCGTAAGGCCGGCAGGTGTCCCAGCGGGCTCTGCGTTCGCCCCCGTGGGCAGCTTGATCTGCACCGCCAGATCCAGACCGGCAGAGCCTGTCGACGTGAACGCATAGGGCAGGTTTGCCGCGCCTGTCTGCTGCATGAGCTGCACCGTGTAGAGGTCGCCTGTGGTTCCCCAGATTTGACACAGCCCCTGCCCTCCGCCCGGTGTCCGAGTGGCAAAACACGCACCGTCAATCGGGAGAGATGCGCCCTGAATCTTGACCACGATATCGGCGCCCGCCGCATCCTTGGTGACGCGAGCATTCAGCGGATACCTCGAACTGCCGCCGGCCTCGTAAAGCACCGACTCGAATGCGGACAGCGCCGCCGGGTACGTTCCAGCTAACACAGCCTGCCCCGCGCCAGGGGTAGCCGCTCGATTGCACAGGATCAGGTTGTGGAGCATGTCGTTACCTCTGGATGAACAAGCGGTGATAGTCCACCGCGTAGCCTTTGTTGATCGTCGCAGCGGGGCTTGTGATGCCAAGCTGCCGGTTTGCCTGCGTCAAGTTGTCGCCGTAAACCTGCGTAACCACCAGCGCGCCGTCAATATATGCGTAAGCCGTGCCGTTCTCGCGGGCAATCTGTAGGTCGTAAAATCGCCCATCTACTATCGGCACCCCGGTATCGGTCAGCAACGCGCCGATCTGCGTGTGCCAATTGAGCGAGTCATTCCCGGCCACAAACAGCACATCACTTGGCGCGGTGTCGCGCAATCCGCCGAACCAGCCCAGATTCGCCAGGATGTCCAGCTCGGCCCGTGCATCAATGGCTACGCGCAAGCTGACTGTAAAGTTCAGTGTGCCGATCCAATATTGAGCATCCTGTAGCAGATGCTGCATAGCCCCGGCTGCCACGGCAAATACGCCCAACACACCGTGTTGCCCCAGAGCCGTAGGAACACGCCAAGTGCTATTGGCGTTGACGGCGATCCATGTTTCAAACTTTTCACGCGCTGTGGTGTGATAAACCAGCGTGGTGAACTCGTCGGCAACATAGGTTGCCGACCGTCCAAACGTCATTCCAATTAGGTCCGCAAGACCTTCCTGGGTGGGGTTTAGAAACGGAGCCGAAATGCTAGGGCCGACTGTGTCGACAAATGCAGCAAAGGGCACGTTTGGATATTGGTTTGGCCTTTTCATTGCACGCAGCACCCTTGGCTTGCGCCGTCCGGCCTGTAGCAGCGTGCCGGGTTGCCGTCGCAGGACAGGTAGTTGCCCACCTCGCACGGCACACACGAAGCCAGCGCCGGGCTTGCGATGGGCGTGAAGGTCGGCGTCACTGACTGCTCGGCAGCCGTCTCAGTGTATTGCACTTCGACAAATCGCTCCGGCAAATAGCGTTCAGTGACCTCCCAAGCTCCGCGACCGGCAAGCTTTTGATCGCGCTCTGCACTGGTCAGCGGCACGCACTTGCGTGCATCAGCACCTGCCCACATTGGGGACTTAACCACGCTGGTCGCTGGTCGCCAGTCCGCAACTTGCCAGACCGCCCACGCCGCATCTGCGACACGCCGCCAAACAAAATGCGGCCTTGTCGTGGCGGGCGTTACGGCAAACCCAAGGGAACACGCAGGATCAAGCCAAAGCCCAAGCTCTGCCGAGTGAACAGAGCGCGGAGCGGGAGTTGCTGACGGCGCCCAATCTTCAATGGGCAGCCATCGCATTTTGCCATCCTCAGCGCGAGCTGGCGCAACGGGCTCGCCTAGCTCATTGTCGCGAACATAGGCACCAATAATCGTCCCCCAGCCGTGTTTGACCGTGCGCAACTCGATACGCGGGCGGCGTGGCTGGGTAATTGGGTCGGCATGCACTGGAGGGGAACACGCCGCCACACACAGCATCAGGGTCGCCAGATGTCGCAAATCAGCCAAGGTGCTCCTATCCGGGGATACATTCGCCCGGTACTGCTTGCGGCGTACCAGGGATTGGGCTCTTTGTCAAGAGGAGATCTCCGCGCTGATAGCCGTGCCGTATTCGGGAGATCGCAGCCCGCGCTTCGCGGAAATCCGAAGCCGTTTTGATGCCAAGCAGCGCCGGGTCCGCATATACGCCCCACCATTGCCGGTGACGACCGCTGCCGCAGTTCACATCGGCGTTTGGAACTACCGCCGGCCAGGGCGGTCCTATGGCGACCGGCACCGATGGGCCAAGCGCCTCAGAGCGCGGCATACCAGGCGCATACAACACCGCGCCCGTCAGCGTCACGACTGGGCTTGCGATCTCGCGGTAGATCTCAATTGTCCAATTGCCGCGCACTGGATGCCCTGACATTTCGGCGGCAAACAAAATGACCGTCGATACCTCATGGGTCAGCGTGACCGGATTCCACTCTTTTTGGTAGCCATCGGGCGCAGTGAGCCGCACATGCAGCTGTTTGCCGGTGCTCGCGTTGAAATCCAGAGACATCCACGCGCCAGAGGACCACACAATGCCGCCGTCGTAAGGGTAAGGCGTGATCAGTGTGAGTGCCCCTGCATAAGATGCGAGAGCTGGGACCGCGAGCGGCACAGGGATCGGAAAGCTGTATTGCAGTGCAGTGCGCGCCGTGCTCGCCGAGTATTCGATGATCTCCAGCTGTGGCGGGCTCGCATATCCCAGCATGGTCCCGACGCTTGCAGCGATGCCAAACAAGGTGGACCCCTGGCCTATCTCGCGGAGTCTGGCAATCACCAGCGCGGCCAGGTCGCTACGCTTTGCCGGGTTGGCGATGATCTCGTAAAGGTCGCGCCAGTCGTCGAGCTTTAGGTTTGCCCTCGCAGGGTCTAGCTCCCGCTGCCAGATGTCGAGGTAGTCGAATCCGAAACGCTTGAACAGCGTCCCGATCCAGTCCATGAACTCGGCGTCCGGAGACTTGGCCTGACCGAGGCCCGGTGAATCAAATTCGTGCAGGATGCCCGGCGGAAATCCGGCAACGGCCAGCGCCCGCGCTTGATCCTCTGTTGTGCTTGCTTCGGGCTGCTCGGAGGGATAGGGCAGCACTCGCACAAGCGGCACAGGACAAATCAGTAGCGCAGACGGGCTTGTCGTCAAAACCAGCGCACTGTTGATTTGCGTGGTGCCGTCGAAGAATGCCGACAGATTTGGCACTACCGGGGCGCCGCCCGTGTTCTCGATTTGGGCTGCAATCTCGACCTCAAGGTAATCCCCTGTGAGCAGTTCACATGCCAGCCCGGTGGTTAGGTAATCGACTGTACGCTCGTCGTTGTTGGCGCTTGTCGGCGTCGTTGCATCGTTGCTCAAGATGGTGCCGCGCCGTTCTCCGGTGCGCCCATTGACGGCATAGACAGCAAACACGCCGGACCATTTGAAGGTCGCCGACGCATTGACCAGCTGGATGGCCCAGGACACCCGCCACGCAGCTGCCGGAATTGATACAGCCTCGACGGGGTCAGAGCAAAACTGCGCAATCGCCAGATAGCGCGTTGCGCCCGCTGGAATTGCCGCCCAGCCAGACTGTCCGATCTGCACCTGCCCGCCCACATTTTGCGCAGCCAACGGCCCCATGTAGCGTGAATTGACGCCAAAGCCCGATGGGTTGACCTCGTCCCAAAACCCGTAGTAGGCGCCGGCTGGCTTACGAATGTACTGGTCGACCGGAATCCCGGCTCGCAAGTACATCGTCTGAAACTGTCGCGGGTTGCTCGGCATCGGATTTAGTCCGTAGTCAGGATGCGCAACGGATACAGCATGCCGGGTCCATAGGTGCTGTTATCGGGGGCGCGCACGTCTGTAGCAACGAGCGAACCGTTGCCCACGCCGATTTTCACCTCGCCCGGCAAGCAGCGCTCAATCAGCGGAGTCAGGCCATCGGGGCCTAGCGTGTTCTTGGCTGCTGCATCGATGCCACCAGAAACAGCGCATGTGTCGTCCCAATTATCGTTTGGATCTTGCAGCCCAGATACCTTGGACGGGCCAAGGTTGTCCACGTATGTTTCCACGGAGCCGCTTACTCCTGTACCTGCGCAGATGAGATCTTGTCCGCTGTAAACCTCGTCCGTGTTTCCGGCAAGCGGTGCAACCCAGCCCGGCGGCAGCGGCGTCTCTAACGTCAGCGTAGTTTTCCCAAGCGCGTCAATGTAGGCAATGCACCGGACCATCGCTGGAATCACCGGTCCGGTTGGAAATCCGCCAGCGTCCCGCGTGTCCACGTACAGGCGCGGCTTCTCTCCGTTGGAGATCTTGAGCTTTAGATCATCAGGTGCCAGACCCGTGAGGCGCAGCTGATTCGTTCCGTTGAAACCGGCCAAATCCACGCGATACACCGCCGCGCCCCGACGCCAGTCGAACGCATAGAGCACCTTAGACGGCACAACGCGAAGCTTGATCACAAGTCCTGTGATCGCTGGGTCCATAAATGGCGCCAGTGTCCGAATCGAGTCGCAGATCGGCGAGCGGCCTTCGATGCTGGTCGTCCCTCGGATGTAGCGCGTGGTGTCGGCGACCAGCTGGGCAGACGGCATCCGGCCAAGCCCTGAACCCTTGACGGTCTGCACGCCCATGACGCCCCCCACGCCGTCGTAACCGCCACCTCCGCCCGTGTTGGCGTCGCCGCCGCTGTACCCGTAGTACCGCAGATTGGCATATGGCACATTGTTTGCATCAGTGACGGCATTGCCCCACTCCGCAAAGTCCTGTGGCGCGCCCCCCTTTGGAGGATAGCGCAGTCGGTCGGTAAGCCTTTTGCGTGCGTCATCGGGCTGCTCAATGTCCGTGCCGTTGCTAAGCGCTCCACTCAGCGTGACCTCTGGTTCAATGCCAGCGGGCGGCGTTTGCAGCGTCAGCACCTGCCCTGCCGACAAGTTACCGATAGCGCCAGCAGTCACAGCGTCAATCGTGACGCTGACTTGCCCGGTATCAGGAGCAACGCCTGACACCACGTAGGGGCCTGTGCCTGGTCGAATCTGAAAGACGGTCGTACGGTCTGGCCCGATAAGCGTCTGAGGAAGCGGGATCGCCGTGCCTGATGCGCCCTGAATGATGCCCACGCCTCCGGTTGCTGGTTTGGCGACCAAAAAACCGTAGCCGCCTGCTCCGTCTGGTAGTCCAAACGTCTCTGAGTTGCGCTGTAGGGACTCCGCGCTTGATTGGTCCGATGGAGGCCAATCTGCGTCGAGTTGCCGCAGTGCCGCGCCCTCGTCGTTAAAGTGCGCCGTGAACATACGCGCCACCTTGCCGAGAAAGTCACGATCCCCGGTCGCCCACGACGGCGCACGGTTGCCGGCAAAAGCTAGCGCCTGCGCTAGCAGGTTGCGCGCTGATGGTATCAGTTGGCTCGCTGAAGGCATCCTAGTTTCCTATCGCCATGGGTAGCACCTGCTCGTCGGAATTGCCAGGCGTTTTATAGAGGAGTCCGAACGTGATCACCGAGCCGTCTGACGTGATCTGCTGCCTCACGCTGGTACATTTTGCGGAGGTCAACACGCGCTCCTGAATCAGTGGCTCGCATCGGCGCTCTACCGCCGCAACAAACTGCGTTGCCGTCGTTGCACTACTTGAGCTTGTCTCTGCGAACTCATCTAGCAGCGAGCCCTCACGCGGAGTCTCTTCCATAATCCAGCCGGGAGACTCCGAGAGCATCGAACCGATCTGATAGGCCGGCGATGTGTCCTCTACCGGGTTCCCGTTGACTAGGACAATGCGTTGCCGCGCCGTCGAAAGGTTTAATTCGAGCTTTGGATTTGCCAGCGCCATCAGCCTACCACCGTGAATGTAAACGAGTAGATGCCCGGCGGAACCGGGACAGAGGAAAAAAACTGAATCTGCACCGGGGTTATCACGGCAAACACAGCGCCGGCAAGGCCAGCCGGCGGAATGGTAGCCATGGTTTGACTCGTCGGCATGGGTCCGCTCAGTTTTGGCTGCGTGGTCCACAGCGCGCCAAACTGCACCGTGCCAAGCAAACCAGCCGGACCGCCCACACTGACCATGGTCAGTGTCATCGCGATATCGGAGCCGACGACAACGCCAGCGCCACCGCCTAGTGCTGGTCCTGGCGCAAATGTCGGCAGGGTGTCCTTGCCGGCGATGTGGTCTGCGTAGACATTAGCGGTCAGTCGGATCTCTTTAGCGGTTGGCGATAGCTCTGCCTTAGCTCCGCCGCCGCTCTCTGCTGTCAGCGTGCCATCCTGCCGCGCCCATACCACCGCCTGTTTGCCGTCCGATTGGCTATAAAGCGCCGAGTCCCCAGACTTGCCGCCGGTCGGTCTGTAGTTGCGCATCGCCAGTGGGAAGTAAGCTGCGTTTCGTGGGTCGCCCAGCGTTAGAGCGCGCTGGTTTGTGCGCGGGACGCACAGATGCCCTGCCAATTCGGCGCGGCCCATGCTTGTGATTCCCTGTCCAGTTTCCTGCGAGATCCACGACTTTATGCCGTCGACCATGTACGAGTCGCCGCTATCTGCCGTCGATACCGTCGCGCAGGTCGTAAGCATTGAAATCCGCGCGAGGTAGTTTGGTAGCCACTCCTCGTTTAGATACTGCATCGTGCTTCGGCGGGAAGCCTCAACGTATCGCTGTATGTCTGCGCGAATTTGCTCAATCATGGGGTCCACAGCTTGTCTTTTTTGAGCGTGATCACCGTCGTCGACTTGATACCTTGTCCCTCTTCACTTTGATGATACTCGACGGCGCTTTGGTACATAACCTTATTCACGCCGAGCTTATCGCATCGCACATCGGCTCGCGCATTCGACGCGAACGGCAGCCCGTTTTGCGAATGGCCCTGCACCGTAAAACTGACCGTTTCTGACGCAAACTGCCCCTGCTTGTAACGCCACTCCGCCCGCTTTGCTGCGCGGCCTTCGGTGTATCGTTCATTGTCAGAAAACGTCAAACGCCGCAAAAAGTAGTCGCTCGTCGCATCGTAGTGCTTGGCAAAGCCGGTTTCCAAGCCCTCCATCGGGTTGTCTTTTTCGGCGATAGCCAGGGCGTAGAGCTTGCTTGAAACGCATTCGAGGTAGTTGTTAACCCCGGAGCCATCCAGATTCCGCGAGCCGTCCAGCACGTTGTTGCGCTCCGACAGCGCTTCGTCCCAATTGTAGTTGTAAACGTACTGCGGTGGCGTCGTGTAGTCTGGCGAATAGAAGCACAGATCGCCGTCTGGTGTGACGTTCACAAAGCGCGGCACTTCCTCAAGCTTGGCGTATCGGATCAGGATGTCGCCAACCGTCTCGCCGGGCTGCACCATGATCTTTGGCGTGGGTGCGCGCGTGCTGAGATTGTTGGCGATCAAGATCTCTTGCCGATTGGATGTGCGCGCAGCAAGTGCAAGCTGCTTGCGCGTTGCCTCCACCTCGGCATCCTCACGACCTTGCCGGATTTGGCGTGACGTGCTGATTCCGATGATGCCGCGCAGCCCGTAGCCGTTGCTTCCGTAAAGCTTGCCGACTCCGCCGCCGGGAGCGATCCACGATGGGTCAATCAGCTTCTGCGCCATGCGAGGCCATGACAGTCCTTGTAGGTTCATGTCTCGCCCAAACGGCGCGCACGATGTCAGTAGCCACCCAAGATCGTAGCCGGAGAACGTGATCGCGCTGCCACCGAGTCCACTACGTGCTTGCGCATTCAGAATCACGCCTCGCATCCACAGACGAGGAGCGCCTGCGTTTACAAATGGGTCCAGATGGTAGATCCGAATCGGGACATAGTGCTTTTGGTCAATCGCTTCGAGGAGGTAGTTTAGCTCTCCCTTTGGGTTGACCAGCGTGAACGAAAACGGGTCATACAAGCTTTGTATGTCGTCGCGCAGGCTGAAGTTTTTGATATCTTTTCGTCTGCCCGCTGGATCGCCCGCGATCTCGACTTCAATGCGCGGCGTGATGTTTCTATCGGCCAGGCTTTGACCTTGCGCCGCGCTGGCAGGCGCGAACACGTCACCCCCTGGCAGATTGGACGGACGGCGACCTACCGGCCCACCAAACGGGTCCTGACTGCTCTGCCCAAAGCGCGGGGCATTAAACGGGTCAAACGTCATGGAGCCGGAATCACCAGCACTTGCCCAGCTCGCAGCGCTTGGGGATTTAGGAGCCGGTTTTGCGTGGCAATGGTCTGCGCCAGATCAAGCCGGTCGCTAAGTTTTTTGGTCGGGTACAGCTTGCCCACTAACGCCATCAGCGCGATCTGCTGCGACACCGCCCACCGAATCGGCGGAGGCAGGTTCTCCCGAATCGACCGCGCCAGCTCTCCGGCTTGGTGCAAACTTTGCTCGGCTGCCGTGATGGTGACCTGAGCATATGGACTGACTGACGGCAGGTTGCGCCAGCTGGTCAGCGCGGCATCGCACAAGCCAGGCAGCCGACCGAGCGCCGCGTCTAGGCTGATTTGCTGCTGCCCCGCCTGGAACTGAAACAGTGCGGCCTCTGCATAGGAGCGCGTCGAGCTTGTGAAATCCGTCATGAGCGCCTGTGCTGCCACGGCTTGCGCTCGCAGTTGAAGCGCCGGTATCCCCCGAGTGTACTTGCTGAAAATGTCGGTCACATAGGCCGATGCCGCCGCGTCTGCTGCTTCGGTGGCGGTTCCAACATCTTCCGCGACGGTTCCCGGCGTCCGGTCAAATGTCGCGTTATTGGTCAGTGTGTCCTCTGCAAACGTGACGCTGGCTTGATAGTGCGTCCCCTTATTGACCGGGTCCCACTGCGCATCAATCGGCATCACGACAGCGCGGCGCTTGCCGAACATGTGATGAACAAAATCACCACGCGGCGCGGCAATCAGCGCCCCTAGCACTCGCTTAGCATCGTCCGCCCATCCGGTTCCCGCAAAGACCAAGGTGTAGGTCGTTGAGAGTGGGATGTTGCCGGTCTGCTCTTGCTTGGCCCCACTTCGATGCGGCACCCGGTGCGCGTAGAAGTCTGGTCCGAATTTGTCCTTGGCGTCGACGACGTATTTGCCGAAGTACAGGCCATTCCACGTTATTGCCTGCGAACCGGGAATCATCCTTGCTCACCTCCGCCGGACATCGGAACCGGCGATGCGGGGGCCACAAGTTGAACCTTTAGCACCTTTTGCCCTAAAGCGTCAGCGGTTGCAGCGGCCTGGTCGCGCTGAACATCCTTGGAAAAGATCTTACCGAACAACTCGCCAAGCGTCATGCCGTGGGTCTGCATTGCTGGCGCTCCGCCTCCAATGGTATCGGCAGACAATCCCTTGCCGACTCCTATGAGCGTCTTACCTTCTTTGATGGTTTCGCTTACGCCGCTGGACATTCCAAGCGCCGCATACGCGCCAGCCGCATAGGTTTGCGCGCCTGGGATGGCCATTGCATAGGGGCCATATTCAGCGCCGACGCCATATAGTCGCTCACGCAGACTGCTCTGCGATGACATATTAGCGCCTGACCCGCCGGCAAAGATCGCTCCCATATCCTGCGCTGTCAGTTTGGCCGCTCCTAGCGTTGCCCGCGCACGTTGCCGCGTCGCGAGGTCTGCCGCCTGACGCTGTAGCTCGGGAGTCTGCGCCAGCGCCTTCGTGCGTGCCTCAATCTCTTCAGCGGGCTTTGCCTCCATGGCCTCTGACACGTACCGCTGCAGTTGCTCGTTTTCAATGAGGGCACCGGCCATGAATGGAGCAAAGCTCTGCTTGGCCATGCGTTCCTCTAGCTCTCGACCTCCGCGCTGACCGGCTGCATGTTTTTTTATCAGCTTGGCCTCAATATCCATCAGTTCTGGAATCGTCCTGGTCAGCCGGCCAAACTTGTCCTTAAGGGACTGTCCCTTGCCCAACATTCCCGCGCTGCGAAGTTGCCTCTCCAGGTTGACAAGGTTGTCGCCCGAGTAGGAGCCAATGATCTGCTGCATGGCCATCTCTGACTCTTCGGGAGACAGTCCCATCTTTTGCAGCGCCGGAATCATCGCCGCCGTAGACTTGGCAAACTTCTCGCCCTGTCCGCTGGTCCTGGGAACCACGCCGGTCAGCATCGGCGCAATGCGTTCAAACTGCTGCGCCGCCATCTCGCCACTTTGGCCAAGTTGTCGCGCTCCGGCGATGGCTTGATCAAAAAACGGCTTGATCTTGTCGACGCCGAAAATGTTCTGCATCGTCGACGCAAGCGGAGCCATTTCGGCCAGGGTCTGCTTACCAAGCGTGCGGCTTAGGTCGCTGTAGTCTTCGGCGCTATCCTTGGCAAACTTCCACGACCCAGTGAGGCTGCGGACGCTATCCAAGTAGCGCGCTGTGTCCTCTGGCATCCGCTTGGTGCGCAGTGACACGGCATCGATCTCACCGCCGATCGTTTTCCAGTCGGTGCCGGTCGCGCCCATGATGCGGGTCGACTCCTGCCGCCATTCCCGTGCATCACCCAACGCCCGCGCAAAAGCTTGCTTCATCGGGTCGAGCATCGGGCCGGCGACTTCTTTTAGGATCGCCTTACTGGCCTCGGCTGCGCCTTTTTGGAAAGTGGACCACGAAGAGTCAAGCTCTTTTAGTGATTTCTTGCCCTCTTTTTCCAGGTCGCGGAATGACCGAGCAGCATCGGTCATAAACTTCACAAACTGCGCGGGGTCCGCAGAGATGATAATTTTTGCTTCGTTGTCGGCCATCACGAACCCCACTTACGCGCATGCTGCGCCGTGACCAGTTGATACGCTTCGGTCATCGATAGACCGAGCGCAGCCGCAAGCAGCGCTAGCCAGCGCCACCACTCCCACGTTTGGATGCGGCCAGCGCTCCGACCAAACCACGCGCTAGCCGAATCACTTTCCAGTACCCGTGCTCTGAGAGCAGGGCACTCAG
>OFRO01000257.1_pt1 | contig 20275 bp, 20 predicted proteins | sample 1543091 | NCBI WGS metagenome assembly OFRO01 (sample SAMN07774217, study PRJEB24372) | wastewater metagenome | isolation source: Exp Tend NO 10WW | collected 2016-02
AGTCCTTGAACAGATTGCATAACGCGGTAAGGGATTCTGCAATCCTTACATATCGCGCACGGCATTCTGGACACAACCTTATGGTTAAAAACTCAACTTTTTCGCCGCTGCGCCAGCATAAATCCTATTATGGCCAGTATTCCTACGGCCAATACGCCGCCCACACCCAACCATACCAATGGGTTATCGTATTTTGCTAGATTCTGTTCACTATCATGATTTTTCGAAGCAACACCGTCATCTTGACCCACAGTCACGGGTGGACTGGTCGTGTTTTGTACGTTGAATATATTGCCTAAATCGGCAACAAACTCAATTGGGTTGTCGTTACTAGCTGCTGAGTCTATGTTGGGTTGTTTCTGTTGCGTACTAGACAGTACAGAACCCCGAGATGCGCCAGCGGTGGTACTATCACCGTCACTAGAACTGGCCGGAGGAGGAGTGCTCTTCACGTATTCGCTATCACACGCATCGTCAATACCGTCTTCGTCTTGGTCTAAGCCGCTTTGTGCGACCGACACGCACGGATCAGATGCGTTACTGACTCCATCCCCATCCCAGTCAGTATTAGATTGTGCCGCGTAGAAGTACATATATTTTTCGACGATATTGTCGGCTATATCGGTGTACGAAATAATCAGCCGGTGATAACCGGTCTCAATATCCGCTGGAAGCGTGACCTCGCCCGATATAGTGCCGTCTGCAGCGATAGGAAGCTGTCCTAGCACCGTAGGTGTTGAATGTGCCGTGACGGTCGCAGATGTACCCTGTTTCGCAGGAAGCTCGTTGTTCGACTTCGGTAGGTTGATCTGTATTTTCTCACCCTTCGCAATGAGTGCTGGTGCAATATCTTTTTGGTAGGTGATCCTGTGGTTCTGTAGTGTGATTGCGACGTCGCCCACAAAGGTCATTCGCTTATCTATCAGATCAGCCATGCTATTCGAATTTTGAGGCATATCCTGCGATAAATTCATCGTCCTGAGGGTGATAGTCTCGGCCAAAAGTTTGTGACCACGTTCATTTGGGTGGAAACTATTCGGGCAAGCTGGCGTGTCAGGCACGGTGGCACTCGTGCATTCGTTCAACAAAGACCATAGATCGAGTCCGTTTGCCGCAAATATTGACCCAGTGCTGCACAAACGCTCCTCACCCGTGCGCGTGAACGCATCGCTGACGTCCACATATCTCACGCCGGCAGCATCAGCAGCTACTTTCACTGCAGAGTTCAAGTAGTTGATCATCAGGTCAGTCACAATTCTCTCCCCGTCATCGAACGGAACATTGCGACCGCACCTACTGCTGAGATCTGGGCTAACAATTTTGGGGTAGCCAATGACATAGAGCTTAGGGTCAGAACCGCCAAGTGAATTCTTGATATCAACAAAGTTTCGACTCCACTGTGATATCTTTTGGTCGATTTCATTGGCCTTGCTTTCTCGCTCTTCTCTACTATTGAAACACAGCTGATCAATCGTAAATCCATTAAAGACACAGCTTTTGACTATACCTTCAAAGCCGACGTCGTTTCCGCCCATGGATATTGTGACCATGCTTGGATTATGCTTAACAACAAAATCATTTTGCGGCACATACCCGGGACGCAGGCTGTTCGTATAGCTTAAGGATTCTTCTGCTGCGTAGGTTAGTCGGTCGACAATATTATTGCCAAGTACTTTGAATTTTGCTTTTGGATTACCGTTAACAATATAGTCGGCTACATCTCCATCATAGATTACATCCTTACTCTCCGATCCCGAACATGCAACAGAATGAAACCAATCCGCCTGCAGATTTTTCTGCAACAGATACGGGTACGACTTGCGCGATACATGACAAACGTTATATTCATCCGCAGTCACAAATCTATCAGTGGCTTCCAGGTAATCAAACGCACCCTCCCCCGAACTGAACGAATCACCGAGCGCAAGGTATTTCATTGGCAGACTACCAGGGATCGAGAGACGGTAGGTGGCGTATTGCCAGCTCGCCCCATCAATTGACGAGCGCACGTCGACGTCCAGCGCATCACCCACGCCGACAAATTCAACATTTCCGATAGAGACCTGGGCATCGGTGCCTATGATACTTTTAATACGATCAAGCAGTTCAATCGAGCGGCAATTCCGTGAAACAAACTCGCCATTCGGAGCTTCACATCGCGTCAGATCGTAGACCTTGAGACTATCGAGCTGCTGCGTGATCGCGACATAACGGCCATCATTACTCACGGTGTCATAGACACCCCAGTTCGATTCAGTTCCGTCTGAATACGGAACAATTTCATGAGTCGCTACGTTGAGCACAGCATGTGACTTGTTGCGCAGCAGCACGTGTAGCCATTCGCCATTCGAGGAAAACTTCAGTCCTTGTAGTCGTATCTCGACATAGTCTCCGTGTGAATCTTTCAGCTCGTAGTCATACGGTGTTGTCCGCGTATGCTGCACATTGGCATAGCCATCAGTCGTCAGCGAAGGAAGAAACTTGCTCGTCCAGTCGTTGACTAATTTCAGCTTTGCGCCGCCGTTGCTAAATGGATAATTAGCGTCGTATACCATGGCCAAGGTGTTCGTATTGGGAGCTGGGGCAACATGAATTTGTCGCATATCATCTCCGAGCGGATCCTTGAGCCGCTGCAACCAGTCAGAGCCATAGGCGACAATCCCCTTGTTGCTGATATCGAACTGTCCGCCCGCCATCGGCACCAAGCAGCCCTGGAAGTTGTACTTCAGCTTTGATCCCCAGCCCGGGTTGTAGCCCCACTCGTGAACCTCTTGGTACTCACACTGCGGGCTTATCGATCGCGCTTGAAACTCTTCACTATTCAGATCATTTTGTTTTTTGATTTCGGGCTGGACATCGACCCATGACGGCAGTCCGTCGCCCGTGTCGGCTTGGGCGACGCGTGAACCCAGCGCCAACAGCGAGAGTATTCCCGCGGTCGCAATAACACAGAGAGTCAACGTAACACGGCGGGGATTCATGCTACTGATAATAGTATATTTTCAGCGAATCACAAGGTTGAGCGGTTTACTTTAGTTTAAACGCTCGTTTTATATCTTCCTGGCTGTAGTCATTGTCCAGTAGAAACTCAATAATGGATCCGACAATCATTTTATTGATTTCTTTGTGCCGAGGGATAGTAGTTTTGCGATTAGTTGCGGGACATGTAGCCGTTTCGTGGTTACTGGCATGTTTTATTTCAAGACCAAGAGACCGTAGCCCTTTGATCATGACGCGATACTTCATGGGTATATCATGTTGTCCCATGCGATAGACGCTACGCCTTGACGAGACCGACTTTTGTATTGAGATATTTTGCCGGGATTTTTATTTTGAGTTCCTCGCGTACCGATTCGGGTGGCATAAAAAAGCCTATACGCTCCTTATACGCAGATGGTATATCTAGGTAGGAGTACAGTGCATCGTTCACCATTTCCACTAGCTCCTGGCCGGTCTTGGCTTGGGTAACTACGTTGTCGTTTTTGAAACTTACAATTTTGGCTACGTATTCGCCGTCAGACTCTTTGATTTCGATATCGAGCCTACTCGGAATTTTCCATGACACAGCAAACAATTCTTCTTCATCAAGTCTTCGCTGAAACAATTGGCGGAACTTAAACATGTGCTTATTATATCCATTATTTTATGTGTTGTCAATGTTTACAGATGCTGCTCACGCTTACATCATAACTGAGATTATCCAGCGATAGCAATCTATTTTTTACTGTCCGCCGTAGCCGCTGCCATAGCCAGGATACGTCAGTGCTGGCTTGTGGTAGTCAGTGACTTTGAGCGGCTTGTGGTCAGCGTCAACTTTGCCATCTTGGGCAAGTACATAGAGCTCGCTACCATTCTTCGAAAACAAGACATAGTTGTCTGTGTACCACCCATACGGGATGTAATCGCTCACGCCGACTTCGCGGCCGTTGTTACCGGCTTTGTCGCCGACAAAGATGACGTTTTTGCCGTCACGTGGCTCGTACCACAGCGTCTTGCTGCCTGATGGCGAGATCAGGTAGGTCGCGTAGAACGAGTTATAGAATTTCTGGTCGTTCGTATCAGCGGTCTCGGTCAATTTGCCGCTAGCATATTCGTAGTAGGTCGACTTGCTGTCGGCACGGGCAACCGCACGATAGTACACTTCACCCGGCTCATAGAGTTTCGCCTCGAAGTACGCATAATCAGCGGCAGCAAAATCTTTGAGACTTTTTTTGTTAGCGCCACCAACACCGACACTCATGATTGCTGACTTGCGATCACCCGAAGTCGTATATTGGCTGATATCCCAGCTCTTGGCGTAGGTCAGCGCGTCGTCAACAATATAGCCGTTCGCTAGTCCTTGCACAGCATAATCAGCGTAACTCGTCCCCGTACCCTGTGTCTCGTCGAGTGTCGTGAGCTTCGCTGTCTCAGCATTGTAGCTCTTGTATGCCTGTCGTTTGTCATCCCAGAAATTCTTGGTATTGCGCGTCACCTGATACACGAACTGGTGTCCCGCCCAGCCGATCAGCTGAAAATCAGCATCGCCCTCGTCTATGACCGTCAGCTTGCCGGTGCTCGCGTCGACGAGATACAGCTTCGACTTGTCGCTATCCCGGCTTGCTTGCAGCGCGAGATATTTCCAGTCGGTCGTCGAAAGCAGTACCGTGCTCGCATCAGTTTCCTTGCCAGTACCGGCGGCGACCACTTCGGCGTTAGTGCCGTCGAGGTCACTTTTCATGACATCGATCTTGCCCGTGCGCTTGCTCAGGAAGAATATTTTGCCGCTCGGCGTGAGGGTCAGCGCTACTTTTTGGTCATCAGCGTTTGTCACGGTAACATCAAACGCTACCTGGTTGTACCCCTCGGCCTTTACGGTGCCTTTTTGCGCCGCAGTCTGCACCGGCAAGATAATTTCCGCCTTGCCTTGGTCGTTGGTCGTAGCGTTCGCACCACTGACGGTGATCGTTGCGCCAGCAATACCTGCACCCGTGATCTTGTTGCCCGCGCTCACCGTCACCGTACGACCAGTGGCTTTCAGGCTTGGCTTCACGTCACTCGGCGCGGCAATTACCGGTACGCGGTAGGAAGAACTGGCGGATGCATAATATTTCTTGGTCACATTGAGCGTATAATCACCGACCGGCACAGCACTCAGTTTCGCAATACCTTTGGCGTCACTCGTTGCCGTGTGAGTTCCGAGCGTGACAGTTGCACCGCTGACCGGCTTTTTACTGACGCTATCAAGCACCGTCAGACTCACGTCTTTTGCGATAAACGTCCCGAGCATGCCGTAGCGCGTCACTGGGACAGCGATGAGGACGCCGAGCACCAAGAGCACGCCAACCACGATAGCGATGACCTTGCCCTTTGTAGTTTTGAGAAAGGCGACAAGCTTTTCCTTGGGTGACGTCTTCGGAGCATCTTTCACCTCAATACTTTGAGTATGTGTTTGAGGCTCTGCTTCGACATCAACCGGCGGCGTCAACGGCTCGATGTCAGGCACCGGCTCAGTCTCATGAGTATTGTCAGTGATGTTGAGTTCGGGTTTTTCCAGTTCAGGCTTTTCGTCATCCGCCATATCGCTTGTCCTTGTTTATTAATCTCAGTCTACGCTGAAACAGCAGGGGCGACAAGCAACTATTTATCCTAGCCAGTCTAAGATACGCCCAGTATGCCCTCGATGACGTACTGTGTATCACCCCACATCTTAACGGCTATTGTATCGATGCCCATAGCTTTCACGGGATAGTCGTTGCCCCCCTCCTCAAGCCGATCGCCAATAAATAATACCTCACCTTTACCAAGCTCTAGCATATCCAGCAGCTTGCCTATACCGTACGCCTTATCAATCCCTGGCTTGGTAATGTCAACCGAGCTAATGCCTCCCACTCTCACCTCAAACTCGGGGATCAATGGAGCGACAAAATTTCGTAGTTTATTCTTTTTTACATCGTCAGGATCCCAAGCTTCTTTTAGGCGCAGACCTTCTTCACCCAGTTCGCTGACGATCTCTTGCCCTAGCGCGGAGAAAGTAATTTGACTGCCCCTATCTTCGATGACGTCACCATAAACTTTCTTCTCTTCATAACCAAGTGCCTTTGCTCCTTTTTGAAGAGCAGCTATAATTTTCTTTTTCTCAGCTTCGGTAAAGTTCTCAGCATATTGCACCTCCCATGCACCGCTAGCGATATCGTACAGATAATACTGCGTTCCACAGGTAGGCATCAGGTGAAGCCTTTGCAGCTCAGTAGGAGCAGCCTCTAAATTTTGCAATAACTGCTTGTGAAATTGGGTGATCATACCACCCGAAATAACGCACACTTCATAATGTTTCAGAAGCTCAGAGATGAGCAAACCCATCCGATCCGGCAACGCGGATTTACTTGGAGCGAGAGTACCATCTAAGTCAAAAGCTATAATTTTCTTCATCGTATCAATCCTTGGCTTGAATTTTTTTTGCTATATCACCCACTTTTTGCACCAAATCTTTGCGCGCAACCAATATGCCGTCAGGTGTATTTACTACCACTACATTGTCGAGACCAATAACAGCAATCGGCTTGTCGAGTTCGTCATTACGGATATACGAATTCTCTATATCGATCATATGGACATTCTCGCCGCTTATGTAGTTTCCAGCCTTATCTTTTGGCACAACATCGTGAAGATCCTTAAAATTACCGATGTCCATCCAGTCAAAACTCGCCTGAACCACAACTAGTTTTTCTACTTTCTTTATGAGAGCAAAGTCAATCGCATCCGTGTCAAATGACAGGTATACTTCGGTGTACATAGGGTCTACATTACTTGGTAGTTGCGCGAGTCTGCTGTAGTCATTCCATAACTCAGGTGCGTATTGTTCCATCTCGCCTAAGAATGTCCCTATAGTACCTACAAAGTACCCGCAGTTCCAAAGAAAATTACCAGCTTCGACATATTTCCTCATCGTTTCGTAATCGCCACGCTCCCTAAACGAGTTCACGTCATACACTTCCGAAAGCTCGTCGATCGCCTCACCTCGCTCGATATACTCAAAGCCTGTCGCGGGATAGGTTGGTTCTATGCCTATTAAAGCTATGTGACCGCTATCTACCGACATACGTCCTGCCGCTTTAAACGAACGTGCAAACCCGGCTATATCACGTACATTATGATCTGAGTGAACGAAAGCAATCGGTTCATTATGCTCATGGTGACGCGCAATGTAATCGAGTGCGAAAATAATGCAATGTGCCGTACCACGCCTTCCAGGTTCAACCAAGAATGCCTCGTCAGACAACTCCGGTAGCTGTTGTTGCAAGGCATCTGCATGACTCGCTTCCGTAACGACATATACCGTATCGCCTAGCTGGGTGGCTCGGTCATAGGTATTTTGAACCATCGAACGTTCGTTGGTTAATTTTAGTAACTGCTTGGGGTTACTGTTGGTTGAAAGTGGCCACAGACGCGTCCCCGATCCACCTGCGATAATTACGGTAATCATATTCCTATTCTAAATCATAAACAACAATACAGCTCAAACTTGTATACTATTGGGTATGGAAATGAATTTTTGTCGGCGCTGTGGTACCGCTCTCACTCAGGTGCAAGGTCATGTATATAAGTGTACCGATGACCACACGCTATACGTCAATGTCTCACCAGCTGTTGGTATTTTTCTGGTCAACGAACGAGACGAAGTAGTCGTCGCAGTCCGTGCGATCGATCCCGGAAAGGGCAAGTTCGACTGCCCCGGAGGTTTCTTGGATGGTCGCGAGACGCTTGAGGCCGCGATCACCAGGGAAGTCCAAGAGGAGATCGGCGTCTCACCCGAGTCATATGATCCGCCACAATTCCTCGCAAGCGGCATCGATCCTTATGAATTCAAAGGCGAAACGCACGACGTACTCGCCAGTATCTTTTGGGCACGCCTCCATGCAGGCGCTGAGTTCAATCCCCAGGACGACGTCGCATCGGTAGAGCTCGTACCTCTGAAAGAATTGAACCCAGCCGATTTCTTCTTCCCGGCAGTACGCCAGGGAGCAGAGAAGCTCAAAGAATTGTTGTCATAATTACATATATTGACTCTGTTGCTTTCTACAATGGACGGCCTTGCGTCTCGGTTCTATACTACAGAGTATGAACGTACTCGTGACCGGAGGTGCCGGATATATCGGTTCGCACACCATTATTGAACTTCTGGCGGCCGGCCATAGCGTCGTGGTGGCCGACAACCTCATAAATAGCTCTGCCGAATCCCTCAAAAGAGTTGAGCAGATAACCGGGCAATCCATCCCTTTCGTCGAAGTTGACGTGTGCGACCACGACAAGCTCGGTGTAGTGTTTAACGAGCACAAGATCGATGCAGTTATCCATTTCGCCGGGCTGAAAGCTGTGGGCGAATCAACCGCCAAACCTCTCCTCTATTACCAAAATAACATCGACTCGACCCTGTCACTACTCGACGTCATGGAGCAACATGCGGTCAGGAAACTAGTCTTTAGCTCATCAGCAACCGTCTATGGTAACGCTAGTGAATCTCCGCTTACTGAATCAAGCCCGGTTGGAATCAATATCACAAGTCCATACGGCCAGACCAAATATATGATCGAGTGCATCCTGCATGACATCAGCTTAGCCAACCCCGAGTTCGAGGTCACCATATTGCGTTACTTCAACCCAATCGGCGCCCATCCAAGCGGCCTCATCGGCGAAGATCCCTCGGGCATTCCCAATAATCTCTTGCCCTATGTAGCGCAAGTCGCCGTCGGCAAGCGTTCTGCGGTGCAGGTGTTTGGTGATGATTACGATACACCGGACGGTACAGGAGTGCGCGACTACATACATGTGGTCGACCTCGCCCGTGCACATGTCGCCTCGCTTGAGCGATCGCACAAAGGGATGAAAATCTACAATATCGGGACTGGGCGGGGCACATCAGTTCTGGAGCTCATCCGTACGTTTTCTGAGGCCTGTGGCCACGAGGTACCGTACCAAATTGCCGCTCGTCGTCCCGGCGATATTGTCACCTGCTACGCAGATGTAATGCTTGCCGAACAGGGGCTCTCATGGCGTGCCGAGAAAACAATTGCTGACGCCTGCCGCGATGCCTGGAATTGGCAATCACAGAACCCGAACGGGTATAATCAAGGTAAGGAGAATCCATCTACATGACTAAATTACTCGTAACAGGCGGCGCCGGCTTCATCGGATCGAACTTCGTTCACTACACTATCAAAAACAAACCTGAGTTTCAGGTCACTGTCATCGACAAACTGACTTACGCCGGTAATCCAGATAATCTCGCTAGTATCCTCGACCAGATAGAGTTTGTTACCGGCGATATCTGCGACCGCGATCTCATGGACAAGCTTGTGGGTGAAGCCGATATCGTCGTGCATTTCGCCGCCGACACACACAACGATAACTCGCTCAAGGATGCTTGGCCGTTCATCGAAAACAACATCCTCGGCACCTACCACCTACTCGAGGCGGTGAGAAAACATAATAAACGCTTCCATCACATTTCTACCGATGAAGTATTCGGTGATCTCGAGCTCGATGACCCAAATCGTTTCACCGAGGAAACACCGTACAATCCGTCGTCCCCCTACTCGGCCAGCAAGGCTAGCTCCGACCATCTCGTCCGTGCCTGGATCCGCTCGTTTGGTATCCAGGCCACCATCTCCAACTGCTCCAACAACTACGGCCCTTACCAACACATCGAAAAATTCATCCCCCGCCAAATCACTAACATACTGAGCGGTATCGCACCAAAACTCTACGGCACCGGAGAGCAAGTTCGTGACTGGATCCACGTCGATGATCACAACGAAGCCGTACATCTCATCTTGGAAAAAGGTAAAATCGGCGACACCTACATCATCGGTGCTGACAACGACCACGTCAACAACAAACAAGTCATCGAGATGATCTGCGAGCTCATGGGCAAGGGCAAGGATTTCTACGAGCACGTCAACGACCGCCCCGGCCACGACATGCGCTACGCGATGGATTCGAGCAAACTCCGCCGTGAGCTCGGCTGGCAGCCGCAGTACACTGACCAAAACGGTATGCGAAACGGTCTCCAGGCGACCATCAACTGGTACGCGGCTAACGAAGACTGGTGGAAAGCCGACAAAGACACCATCGAAGCCGCCTACGCCGAAAAAGGCCAGTAAATATGGCCGACTGGAAAACGCTCAATTCACGAATTGCCTATGAGAATCCTTATATATACGTCGAAGAAAACCAAGTCATTAACCCCGGCGGCAAAGAAACGATATACGGTATCGTAAACACAAAGAGCAATGGTGGTGTTTTCATCGTACCTGTCGATAACGCTGGCAATACATACATCGTCCGTCAATTCCGATACACGAAAAAGAAAATGTCATGGGAATGCATCGCAGGCCGTGCCGACGAACCAAACCTGGAGGCTGCGGCTAAACGAGAACTTCGCGAGGAGGCCACAATCATCGCCGACTCGCTGACCTTACTCGGTACAATTGATATGGCGAACGGTGCAACAACCTTTACAGGAACAGTGTTTCTTGCGGAGAACTTGACCAAGACACACGAGGAACTAGATGAAAACGATGGGATACTAGAACTAAAGAAATTGCCTTTTGAAACAGCGATCGACATGATCATGAGCGGTGAGATACAATGCTCGGAGAGTATCGCCGCCTTTTTCATGGCTCGCGAATATATACAAAGGAGAAATTGATGTCAGTAGGATACGCCAAAGAACTCAAAGTGACCGAATCTCCAATTCCAGGACTATTCGTCGTTAATCTCACAGTTCACGGTGACGACCGTGGCTGGTTCAAGGAAAATTATCAGAAAGAAAAACTCGAAGCCCTCGGCCTCCCGTCGTTTGACATCGTCCAAAACAACTTTTCGTTCAACCTCGAGACCGGCGTCACCCGCGGGCTGCACGCCGAGCCATGGGAAAAGTTCGTCTCGCTCGCCAATGGCCGCGTGTTCTGCGCCTGGGTCGATATCCGCGCTGGTGATAGCTTCGGCACAACCTTCAGCATTGAGCTCACTCCTGATATCGCCGTCTTTGTGCCTCGCGGTGTTGCGAACGGCTACCAAACTCTCGAAGACAATGTCACCTACACCTATCTCGTCAACGCTCACTGGCGAGCAGATCTGAAATATCAGGCAGTTCACCCCTACGATCCCGCGCTGAATATCAAATGGCCGATCGCCCAAGAAAATGCAATCTTGTCTGACAAAGACAAAGCAAACCCTCTACTGGCCGACGTCGCGCCGATGGAATTTTAGTCATGGATACTTCGCGTATTTTTGTCACGGGCGGCAACGGACAACTGGGCATGGCTCTGCGAAAATTACTCCCTGAGGCTCATTTTTCAGATCATCAAGAATTTGACATGACAGATGAGACGGCTTATGCCGCTGTTGATTGGAGCCTGTACGATCACGTCATCAACGCGGCAGGTATGACTAATGTCGATGGTGCCGAAACGCCCGAAGGCGCCGCACTCGCCCAGAAAATTAACGCCGATGGCGTCAAACTTCTCGCAGACACTGCGTCCACTCATGGCCTCACGCTCGTGCACGTATCGAGTGACTATGTATTCGATGGTACTCGATCACCACACACCGAAGACGAAGCATTTACCCCACTCAGCAAATACGGGAGAAGCAAAGCCGATGGTGACATCGCTGCCGCGACTACCCCAAAACACTATATTGTCCGCACAACTTGGGTCGTCGGTAAAGGCAAGAACTTCGTCCGCACCATGTGGGATCTCGCGCACCGAGACATCAAACCAAGCGTCGTCAACGACCAGATTGGCCGACTGACATTTGCAGACGATCTGGCAGCCGGTATCAAACATCTGCTTGAGACCCAGTCCCCCTACGGCACGTGCAACCTCACTAATGACGGTGACATCGTGTCCTGGGCGGATATCGCTAGAGTAGTGTACGTCGCAGCAGGCAAATCAGCCGATGACGTCACGGGCGTCACTACCGCAGAATATTACGCAGGCAAAGAAGGTATCGCACCCCGTCCATTACAGAGTGAGTTAGATCTTGCTAAAATAAAGAGCACAGGATTCATGCCACGCGATTGGCGCGAGGCACTCGAAGAATATCTCGATCAGCTCTCGTCCGAATCAGCCTGATTCTGGATACGCTTCACCACCTGATCGAAATCTGACTCAAACAGCTTATCCTGAATTACTCGGAATTTTTCGTATTCACTCTCAGCTATCTTTTTGGCCGCAGCGGCACTCACCTGACCGGGATTATCCAAGATCTCATATTCGTTGAACTGCAGGAAGGCATCGAGCTTGTCCGCCCAATCAGCCATTTTCATCGGCACGCCACGCTCGGCTTGGTTCTCCGCGTAGTCGAGATACATCGTGACTACACGGTTCAATTCACTCATCTGCTTCTCATTGAGATAGTTTTTGCCCACCGTCACATCAGGTTTCAGCACCTTACCGTGCGGTGCGTTTCGCCACGTTTTCAAGCCCATGTGCTCTTTTTTGGCATCAGCATTACCGGCCACTAATTCCGCTGCGGTATGTCCGTGTATCGCCCAATGTAGTTTGTTTTGAACCGTCGCATAAAATCCTTGTGTAACAGGGGAGTGATTGTCGTAGTCAATTGATGTCGCGTAAATATCAGTCACCTTCTGATAAAACCGTCGTTCACTAGCCCGGATCTCACGGATTTGCTCGAGTAATTCGTCGAAATAATCTTTGCCGAAATGAGCACCGTTCTTCAGCCGCTCATCATCGATCGCGAAGCCCTTTATGATGTAATTTCCCAGTGTCCGTGTTGCCCATATCCTGAACTGTGTTGCCTGCTGTGAGTTGACTCTATAGCCCACCGATATGATTGCATCAAGATTATAGAAGTTGACCTTCCGCTCCACCTCACGCTCGCCTTCGCGTTGAACTATCCGGTTTTTCCGGATAGTTCGTGCTACTTCCAGCTCGCCTATTTCATAGATATTACCCAAATGGTCATTAATTGTACGTACATCAACCCCAAACAACTCGGCCATTCGTTTTTGCGTCAACCATACGGTTTCGTCCTCGAAAAACACCTCTACCCGCACCGCCCCATCCGGCGATGTATACAACAAGAAATCAGATCGTTTATATCCTTCATCGCTCATGGTACTATTGTAACAGATTGAAGTGACCTAAAATTTGGAGGAAAATACCATGCGAGGAATCATTTTAGCTGGCGGCTCGGGTACCCGTCTCTATCCAATCACCAAAGGCATCAGCAAGCAGCTCATGCCGATCTATGACAAGCCGATGATCTATTATCCGCTCTCAACGCTCATGATGGCAGGTATCAAGGATATCCTGGTCATCACGACACCACACGAACAGGATCAATTCAAGCGCTTACTCGGTGACGGCAGCGACCTCGGGATCAACCTCCAATATGCCGCCCAACCGTCGCCAGATGGCCTCGCCCAGGCGTTTATCATCGGGGAAGAGTTCATCGGGAACGATAAAGTCGCGCTTGTACTGGGCGACAACATCTTCTACGGCGAAGACTTCGAGACTAGCCTGAAGAGTTCCAACGATCCAGACGGCGGCGTAGTCTTCGCCTACCGTGTCTCTGATCCAGAACGATACGGCGTCGTCGAATTTGACGACCAGATGCACGCAGTGAGCATCGAGGAAAAGCCGACCGAACCGAAGTCTGACTATGCTGTCGTCGGCTTGTATTTCTATGACAACGATGTCATCGAAATTGCCAAAAATATTCAGCCAAGCGATCGCGGAGAGCTCGAGATCACCTCCGTCAATGAAGAATACCTGAAACGTGGTAAACTCAAAGTCGAGATCATGGATCGCGGCTCAGCCTGGCTCGATACTGGTACGTTTGAGTCCATGAACGACGCCAGCGAGTACATCCGAGTCATCGAGAAACGTACCGGGCTCAAGATCGGTTGCCCCGAGGAAGTAGCATTCCGCGAAGGCTTCATCAATGCCGAGCAGCTCGCAACAATAGCCGAGCCACTCAAGAAATCTGGCTACGGCAAATACCTAGAGAGTCTGCTCACTTAACGATCAGAGCGGATTTTATACCGTTCGTTCGCTTCGATTATGGCGATTTTACGCGCCAGACGATACATAGTGTCTTTTTCGTCAATTCGATACATGTAAGTATTTAGCACGTACAAAATAAAGGCGAGTGAAAGCATATAGAGCAGTAGATCCGCACCTCTTCCTACGCCAACCAGCTTCGCCAGATCATTAGTGAGCTCCGGAAACAATACAGCTACGATCATCACGATCGCAAGAAAAACCAAACCGATTTTTTTCCATGCTTTTCCCGCCGATGTAGTACGGCTGCCAAGCGCGAAAAACACTATTAACAAGGCGACTACTACGACTAAAATCTGTATGGCAATTCTCACTTCGTAATCTTCCTCAGGAGCGTATCAAAACTTATATTCACCGCGTTGATGAGGGATTGGCCTTTTTTCATGGAATACTCCGTATACTCAATCGTGACAGGAACTTCCCTGTAAGAGTAATTTCCTTTACGAATAATTTCCAAGATTTCAGACGCATGAGCCATGTCTGGCAGGGTGATCTGAATACCCTCCGCCACCTTACGATTGAATACCCTGAGGCCATTATGCGTATCCGTAAGCCGTAAGCCAGAGGTCACATTGCTGAATTTTATTGCAGCCTTCAGCAAAACATACTTCGATCTCTTCATGCCGACAGCACTGCCCAGGAAACGCGAACCTAGGATGATGTCCGTACCGCTCTTCTTTATCTCTTTCAGCATCAGCCCTACGTCTTCCAAGCGATGCTGCCCGTCAGCGTCAAAGGTCACAAAATAGTCAACCGGAAGCTGCCGGGCGAACTCAATCGCCGTCTGCAAGGCGGCGCCTTGCCCCATGTTTATCGGATGTTCGACGAGATATGCCTTCGTTTTCGATATTTCCGCCGCAGAATTATCGCGACTGCCGTCATTGACACAGACGACGTACTTGAAGTGCTTGCTGACACGGCTGACAACGTCTTTGATAACTTCGGCCTCGTTGTATACCGGAATCAAAACAGCTGTATCTTTGATTTGTTGTGGAGATGTGGCTGTCTTCATACTAGAGATAATTATACCTGAGACCCATCATCCGGATCAGATTTAACGCCGGATTTGAAGATGATGCGCGAAAACAAGCCGTAATTCCAGATCGCCACCATGCCCATGACGATGATCTTTGCGATATACGAGAGGATATGCAACTGTTCGACAAGTAAGAAAATCAAGATACTACTGAGCAGCATGTTCGTGAGCGCCAGACCCAGATAAAGTGCAAATTGTCGTCCGCCCTTGCCCTTGCTAGAGAACACCCATGCTTTATTCAGCGTGAAGCTCACGATTAGTCCACAAATAAAACTTAGGACATTTGCAGCAACAACGGGAAGCAATAGAAACGTTAAGGCGACAAATGCGCCATACTCAATCGCCGCAGCGCTGCCGCCAGAGACAATAAATTTTATGATTCTGTGATGCTTAAGAGGCATGGAGTCACCCCAGTATGAGCGGTAAAGTTTGATACAGACGATGATACACAGCAAGCACCGATCCGACCAGCACGACGACGCTCATGCATACGATGGCGCCTTTGAGGATTCGCTGGCTTTTGACGATATTGCCGTAGAGAGGCAGCAATAGCAGCGGCAATATAGGGATAAAATAACGCGACTGGACGCTAATGATGCTCGACTGATGCAAGGTCGTACTATAGACATACAGTGCGGTCGCTATCAAGACGCCGATCAAGACAAACAGAGCAATCACGATGAGACGCCATATTTTCTCACTCCGATCCAGGATCCGTACGACTTTTTCTCGGCTGCTCTTCACGAACAGCGAACAGATGACTGCCGTGCTTGCTATATATGCGTAAAGCGCTGGAAGCGGCGCGCTCGTCCAGATCGCAGCTCCAAATAGATCCTTCAGAGGGGCTTGTTCGTTTGTGAAAAAAGTATAGTAGAGCGTCTTGATATAGAGCAGCGGCTCCTGCAATACATACAGTTTCTGCAGTTGGAAATCGGCCTGAGGATTTGAATTGATATCGATGTAGCTGATTGCCTGAGTCCATACGAGCGCAGGTACGATGCCGAGCAAGACAACCGCCGCCATCAGGACGTAGTGACGAAGTGAACGATTACGCTTCTTGAGCAGTAACAATCCAGGTACGAGGAGTATGAGCGGCACATAGACGATCTTGATGAGACCGAGCGTCACCCCAAGTAAGGCAAAAATTCCATATTCCCATACGTACGGTGAACGCTTGAGATAGAACTGTCGCAGGATCAGGGCAATAAATAGAAAGGCGACAGCGATCTGCGGGGCGTCAGCACCAAGCGACGACGCCTGTATTACAACAACTGGCAATAAACCGAGGACGAATATGACCCATTTACCTACCGGTATGAGCCTAATGGCGAAAAACAGAGCCGCAGCCGTCACTAGTAGTCCGAAAATGCGAGCAATGATGACAATATGAAACCACGGCAAGGACAACACGTGCCCTATCCAAAATGCGGGAATATACACCGCGTACGCTACCGGCGAATAGAGGGCTGCGCCGCTAAAATTAATCGGCGTACGTGCCCCGTCATCCTTTAGCGTCAGGACTTCGGGCTTATACTCATACAACCCGTCGACCTTGACCGTCTTGTCCGTCACGGCGCCCGGTGCTCTCACACCAGTTTTGTCGTAGAGCTGTATGAGGCTCGTAGGTACATTGCCGCCGTATGCTTTCAGACCGTTCGGGGCAGTGACCTTTTCCGAAAACAAATTGCCTCTTGAGAGCTGAAACGCTCTATAGCTATGATCAAACTCGTCAGTGTTCCAGCCTGGTGGTATCACTGCGATGAATACGCCGCCGAACAAGATAAATAGCCCAAGAAATATATACTCTAGCGGAGCTTTTCTTGCTCGATCATAGAAGTCTTTCAGCTTCGAAATAAATCGCGTAGGCATATCATTTTTTGTATAAAAACTTTGAGGAACTCAGGAAATTGATAAACATACCGGCAACGCTACCGCATCCGACTGCGATCGCCGTACTGGCGACACTGGCAGGCAGAAAATGAACAACGATGATATAGACGATGTAATTGACGGCCAGGCCGACAAGCATGAGAGATACATAATGCAGCCATTCGGCAAACAGGCTTTTCTCAACTTTGCGCTCCTTGAACGTAATACTCCTATTAAAAAGCCAGGTGGCAAATGACGCGCCTAAAAAGGCAGGCATACGAGCCAGGTACTTTCCCAGCAATGAACCGAATAACAATGTTATCGCCAGGTCAACAACATAGCCTATCGCCCCGGCGCATCCAAATAAGAGAAATGCTTTATGTTTGTAGATGAATTTTTTAATCATTCTTATGTTTGATCGTCAAGTATGTTAGGTGTTTGATTTCACGCCGGCCAATCGTGACCGTATTTAGTATCAAGCCTACCGAAAAGCTCAAAAAGGCCGAGAGACTGAGCACCCCGGCTACGACGACAGTGGGGATCTTCAGGACCTGTCCCGTCTCAAAGAAGGTGATGGCAATCGGTACGATCAAAATTAGAGCGATAAGCATGAGTACACCGCCAGTTATGGCAAAAAATGTCAACGGTCGCTCAGACGCATACAACTTGATGATCATTTTTAAGATTTTCAGTCCGTCTTTGTAGGTTGAGAGCTTGCTAACCGAACCCTCCGGACGCTCGCTATATGGCGTGTCCACTTCTCCATAGGGCATCTTGATCTCCAGCGCATGAACCGTCAGCTCCGTTTCGATCTCGAACCCTTGTGATTGCGCCGGAAATGATTTGGCGTAACGCCGCGAAAATACGCGATATCCGGACAGCATGTCGGTAAACTCACCACCAAATATTTGCTGAACCGTTCCCGTCAGCAACAGATTCCCGAGGCGATGGCCAGCACGATAGTTATTGTTAACTTTCGAGTCCTCTTTGCGGCACCCGACGACCATATCCAGATCCTCCTCACGAAGCTTCTTGATAAGTTTCGGTGCCGAGGCGGCATGGTAGGTCGCGTCGCCATCAACCATGATATAGATGTCGGCATCAACGTCTGCAAACATACGGCGCACGACATTACCTTTGCCCTTTGCTCGCACAAAATGCACCGTGGCTCCCGCTGCCCGTGCTATTTCAGAAGTTTTGTCCTTGGAATTGTTGTCGAATACATGAATATGAGCCGCAGGCAGCGAACGGCGGAAATCCTTTACTACTTGTGCGACGGCTGCTTCTTCGTTGTAGCACGGTATGATAACGGCAACGCTTAGTGTGTCTTTCATGCTTGGCTTTCCTGACTGATAATTATAGTACCTTCATTATACGTGAAGGACATCTGTTTCGTCATCTTAACAGTTCGGATGATTTTTCAGATCGTAAATGATAACCTGCTCGTCATGATAAATAACTGGAGCACTGGTCGGCACGGGCTTGTTTGCCGCTGACGTATAGTAACGAACTTTATACTCCTTACAGATAGTATCGACACGTCCCTCACGAGTGGCTGCAAATATATGGAAGTCTTTCTCATCAACACTCTTCGGCGTGCGGGTCACATATCCGTAAACGAGCGGCTTACCGTGCAGTGTCTGATTGTAAAGCTGCTGGCTACCCGTCACCGCACCGTCATCGAGCACGGCGCCATACGGTTGATTCTTCAGGAAGTACACATATGGGTCAAATCCCGCTGGCGTTAGTGGCAAAGGTCCTGGCCATAGATCAATAAGACTTACGATAATAAAAGCACCGAGCAGTATTCTGCTTTTGCGTTGACTCAGATCAATCTTCGTTAGAATATATGAGCCGATTATAATTGCAGCGATAAGAGAAATGAGTATCCAGCGGATCGGCATGCCAGATAGTTCCAGTGTAGGAAAAAGTTTCTCTAGCACAGCATATGGCAATGGAATTGAATCGAGCGTGTGATGCAATGTACGGAGGCGGGGACCTAGCGCTAGCAGACCAAAGAGAACCAGTATGATCCACCAGAAGTTCAGCCAGCTCGGTTCGGATCCTCGCGTTTTTTTGATGAAAAATTTGCGTACCAGTGCGACGATCAGCAATGCAATCAAGCCGTACCCGAAGAACATACTTGTTTCGGCGAAGTAAGCCAGCTTGGTAGTATATGTGTCCGTCAGAGCGTGCCAGTACCATGAACCTCCCGGGATAATCACTGAGATCGGATCCAGCGAGAATATGGTAGCATCGTGCGACCCGAGAAGCGGGTCTTGTTTTGTCAGATGGATTAGCTGATAGACGAGCGGCCCTACCAGCAGGATACACAAGCCCGCAAACAAACCCATGACTTTGAGGAGGTGGGGAGTAATTTTAATCTTTTTGGTAATCAAGCACCACCCAAACCAGAGACCACCGACAATCACACTCCAGAACAGGTAATAATAGTCACAGAGCAAGACAAGAAAAAGGGCGCCGGCAGCAAGAACAGCGTAGCGGTATTTCATTTTTTCGATTAGCGTCCAGAACGCGAGCAGGAAGAGCGGTATGAATTGAAGCGATACAAGCTGCAAATGGCCCTGGCCATGAGCAAAATGATAGCTCGAGAAAGTAAAGAGTGCGCCGGCAATCAAGGAAATCCAGTACTTTCCATACAGCTTCTGAATAAACCACGCCATCGTGATGCCACCAAATACGAACGCGAAGACAACCGTGAAGTTTACTGCCTCTACTAAGCTGAACTGAAAGATATCCATGAGAGGTATGGCAATGAACGCATTGATGATATTCATCGTTTGAGGCACGAGATTGATACCGTGTGGCCAATGAAGCATAGTCGTGAAATAAGGATTCGTGTGCTGCTCGGTCAGCGCCGTATCAACCCACCAGATATTCCAGACATTTTGAAACCCATCGCCGCTATCAAGGTAAAATCCAGTCGAGAAATTTAGCAGGTAATGCGGCTGCATAAGAAAAAACAGCACGAGATAAATAACTGCCGGGATAAGAAACCAATAGGCGAACGAGCTGACGTAGGGACGCAACTTACGAAGAATTGGCTGGATGAGATCTAATATTTGAGGTTTATGCTGCAATTCCCAATCAGACCATGGGAATTTCTCACCATCAGGGCCTAAGCATCGTTGATTCCATCCCATGTTTAATACTTGTGCAACCATCTCAGGGGGAATCAAAAACCCTACCATAGTATGAGCAACGGCACGCATAGCAGTAAGGGAGCCACCTTGACCACTGATACTAGCGTCAATTCGGTCTAGGTACTTAACGGCTC
>OFRO01000258.1_pt1 | contig 20263 bp, 16 predicted proteins | sample 1543091 | NCBI WGS metagenome assembly OFRO01 (sample SAMN07774217, study PRJEB24372) | wastewater metagenome | isolation source: Exp Tend NO 10WW | collected 2016-02
GCCGATAAATCGAAGTTGAATGGGATTGCGACGGGAGCAACGGCCAATAGTAGTGACGCCACACTGCTCAATCGCGCAAACCATACGGGTTCGCAGGCTATTGCGACTGTTTCTGGCCTCCAGACGGCCTTGGACGGCAAGGAGCTGATTATCACTGCTGGTACCACGGGTCAGTACTATCGCGGCGACAAGTCTTGGCAGGCGCTTGATAAAACGGCCGTTGGTCTAGATAATGTCGATAATACTTCTGATGCGAACAAGCCGATCTCATCTGCAACTCAGACTGCACTCAACGCCAAAGTGGCTACATCGACCACAGTGAGTGGCACTCAATCAATAACAGGCGGCGGCGACTTGTCGGCGAATCGAACAGTGTCCCTAGTGGGAGATGCCGCCACGCCCGGCAACGACAAATATTACGGCACCGATGGTACCGGATCCAAGGGCTATTTCAATCTACCGGCAACTGCCCCTGATGCTACGACGACTTCAAAAGGCATCGTGCAGCTCGCTGGTGACTTATCTGGTACGGCCGCGCTTCCAACCGTGCCGAACAAGGTTGATAAAAATGTGACAATCACGTCGAATGGGCCCAGCCAGGGTTGGTGGCAGAAATTACATATTAATTATACTGCGCTCACTAGTGATAATGAGCCGTTATTTGTACAGTCAAGCGCCAGTGGCTCGCCAGTTCGCGTATTTTGGCTGAATGAGAATGGTGTCCCCAGGGCAGCGGCATCAAAACAAGGTGAAGTACCGCTCAAGGTAAACGGATTGCAGTCGGGGGGTCAGGTCGCTAATTTGACCGAATGGAACGACCGCTATGGTGGATCTGGGCGAGTGGTATATGCGTTAGATAAAGACGGCTTACCAGTGATTGGTCTTGCTGGTGGCTCGACAACTCCTGGTGCGCACACTATTGTACTTGCGGCTGCCGACCCCGTACCGACAGGCTTGCCCGCGGGCACTGTAATTGTCCGGAAGGCCTAGCCGGTGGCTATTTTACGCAACGCACATTTTGACGGCCAAACCACTGGCTATGTAAACACAGGTAATGAACCTGGTATTGATGGTATTGTAAATACAAATCCCCTCTATACAACCGCATATGTGCTGCATGGTCAAGCTGCGATGCTGAGTGAGAATGGCGGCGTAGCATCGACGGTGCGACAGAACCTTCCTTCTCCGGCAGGCTCAGCACACTGGCGCGCGTATGTGAATCGAGTTGGCACGAATGCGTCAAACGCTGCCTTTGCAGTGGCGCGCGACAGTTCAGGAAATACTACCTGTGCGACACTCGCCGTAGGGTCGTCAGGAGGTATTCTGCTGCGCGACGGATTTTCGACAGTTGCGACCTCAAGCTATTTGTGGACAGTTGGGAGCTGGGTCCGTCTTGAGTGGTTTGTTGACAGGGCAAACTCGACTCAGTCACTTGATATCTACCACGGGGCAAATCTAGAGGGTATGACACCATCAGAGAGTTTAAGTGGGGCATGTACTGCGGGTACTAGCCCGCTTGGTAACTTTCTGGCGGGGCTAAATGCAGCCGTAACAAGTGCACAGTTTGCAGTCGATGAGCTTGCTATTGGTGATGCGCCAATAGGACCTTTCGTTCCTTCGACGATTACAGTAAGCGTGTGGGATGGTGCTACAGAAGTTGCCGCAAGTATTGATTCGGTTGCGACTTAGTATCTAGAGCGAAAACCATACCAACCATACGCAGATGATTGGCACTCACATTGATAGAGTGCTAGCAGTGTGATATACTCTTGGTATGCAGCTTACAAGACGTCAAGAAGCAATCCTAGGAGCGATCATTGAGCAGTATGCTGAAATCGCAGTACCCGTTGGCAGCGTCACGCTTGCCAAGCTTTTTGCTGTGAGTAGCGCAACGATTCGCAGTGAGATGGCAAGGCTGGAGGAATTGGGACTCATCGCTGCGCCGCACACGAGCGCCGGTCGTGTGCCAACAGATAGGGGATATCGACTCTACGTCAATAGTATTACCGATGCCCAGATGAGCGAGCTACCGAGTAGTGTTGATCGCAGTGCGAGAGCGATTGAAGCACACGTCAATGCGCAGGCTTCACATGCTGATCGGGCGATCCGCAGCGCAGTTGATAGCCTTGTTGAGCTTACAGGAAATCTCGGCTTTGCGACCATTGGTGCCCAGTTGTACATGAACGGAATGGGTAATTTATTTAGCCAGCCAGAATTTGCGGAGGGCCGGCATGTGCAGGCGGTGGCTCGATTACTCGACAATATTGAACCATGGCTTCGTGAGGCCTCGCCGAACCAACCCCTCAATGTGTTTATCGGTGGCGAAAACCCTATCGGTAAAACCAGCGGTGCGACCCTAATTATTAGTAAGTTCCGCTCGCCCTATAGTGACAAAAGCTATATCGGTGTTATTGGTCCGACCAGGCAAAACTACGCTCGTACCATGACACTAGTGAAACGAACGGGCGCAATGTTAGAAGATGTACTGTAAAAGGATAGATAATGAACGCAAAAAAGACGAAACAAGACGAACAAATAGCTGAATTAACTGCTGATCTTCAGCGAATTCGCGCCGACTTCGAGAACTACCGCAAGCGTGTAGATCAGGAAAAAGTTGCTGCGCAGAATAATGGTGAAGCACGAATGATCATGAAACTATTACCCATTGTCGATACGATCGAGCGTGCTGTCGCACATACGCCCACTGACCTTGCAAGCCATCCATGGGTGCAGGGTGTTACGGCACTGACGAAAAACCTTGAAGCGTCGCTCAGTGCAATGAATGTACAGCGTATAGACGCGAAGGCTGGTACAGCATTTAATCCTGATGTTCACCACGCGGTGCAGTTTGATGAAGAGGCGGAAGGTGACACAGAAGTTGTTGCCGAGGAGCTGCAGGCTGGGTACATCTACAACGGCTCGCCACTACGTGAGGCGATGGTCAAAGTGACACGTAAGTAACTGTTCTAGTACTACGAACATGAGAATATGAGATTTTATCTCATATTTTTCATTACCCCTGTTATTTTGTCGATTGGCACTCTTGACACGAGAGTGCCAATTCGTCTAAAATGGAGATATTGGCAGTCCATGCGAGAGATTGCCAGGACTTTGATCCAGCTGTATAACTGTAAACGAAAGGAATACTTACATGGGAAAAATTATTGGAATCGATCTTGGAACAACAAACTCCGCGTTTGCCTACCTGGTAGCAGGCAAACCAGAGGTTATCGCCAACGCCGAGGGGAACCGCACCACGCCAAGTGTGGTCGCCGTCAACAAAGGTGGTGAGCGACTGGTGGGTCAGGTTGCTCAACGTCAGCGCGTGACCAATGCCAAGAACACCATCTATGGTATTAAGCGTCTAATCGGCCGCAAGTTTGAGGATAAAGAAGTCCAAAAAGACATCGATATCATGCCGTTTGAGATTGTAAAGCATCAGAGCGGTGTTGGTGTAAAGATGGCAGGCAAAGAGTATACTCCTGAAGAAGTTTCGGCGATGATCCTCAGCAAGATCAAAGCTGATGCTGAGGCCTTTTTGGGTGAGAAAGTCACCGAAGCGGTCATTACTGTTCCAGCTTATTTTGACGACAGTCAGCGCCAAGCAACAAAAGACGCTGGGAAAATTGCTGGGCTAGAAGTCAAGCGTATTATCAATGAACCAACGGCCGCCGCGCTTGCCTACGGACTAGAAAAGGGCAAGGAAGAAAAAATCGTGGTATTCGACCTGGGTGGTGGTACCTTCGACGTCTCGATCCTCGAGCTTGGTGACGGCGTATTCGAAGTCAAGAGCACTAACGGCGATACCCATCTTGGTGGTGAGGACTTTGACAACACGATTGTTAATTACTTTATCGACGAATTTAAAAAGACTGATGGGATTGACCTACGCAAAGATAACGCTGCCATGCAGCGTCTCAAGGATGAGGCTGAGAAGGCCAAGAAAGAGCTCTCGACCGTCACAGAGTACGAAGTCAATATCCCATTCATTACGGCAGATGCTGACGGTCCAAAGCACTTTGAGCTCAAATTGAGCCGTGCTAAGCTCGAAGAGCTTGTGGCTTCACTGCTTGATCGGCTTGATGGGCCAGTTGAAAAGGCTCTCAAAGACGCCAAATTATCAAAGGGTGATATCAATGAAGTGGTGATGGTAGGTGGTATGACTCGTATGCCTGCTGTCGTGGAGAGGGTCAAAAAACTATTTGGTAAAGACCCAATGCAGGGTGTTAATCCTGACGAAGTGGTCGCTATTGGAGCTGCTATTCAGGGTGGAGTTCTTGCCGGAGATGTCAAGGACGTACTACTCCTCGACGTGACACCACTTAGCCTCGGTATTGAAACTATGGGCGGGGTGTCAACGAAGTTGATCGAACGAAATACCACAGTTCCAACGAGTAAGAGCGAGGTATTCTCTACAGCCAGCGACAATCAGCCACAGGTAGAAATCCATGTGTTGCAGGGTGAGCGGGAGTTTGCTCAGGACAACAAGAGTCTCGGACGATTCATCCTCGATGGGATTGCACCGGCACCACGCGGGATGCCACAGATTGAAGTTACCTTCAACATTGATGCCAACGGTATCCTTAATGTCACCGCAAAGGACAAGGGCACGGGTAAAGAGCAGTCCATCACCATTCAAAACTCCGGTAACATGAGCAAAGAAGATATCGAGAAGGCGCAAAAAGAGGCAGAATTGCACGCTGACGAAGATAAGAAAAAGCGTGAGACAATCGACGCAAAAAATCAGCTTGAAAACGCTATTTACCAAGCGAAGAAAATGCCCGATGAGTTCAAAGACAAAATTTCCGATGATGACAAAAAAGCCATCGAGGGAGCTGTCGCAGAGGCTGAAAAGCACAAGGAAGCAACCGATAAAGATGAACTAGAGGCTGCAACAAAAGCCTTGAACGATGCTATCATGCCGATCGGTGCCAAAATGTATCAGCAAGCTGCTGAGGACAAAAACGAGGACGAGGCTACATCTTCGGATAGTAAGAAGTCGAACAAGGAAGAGCCAGTCGAAGGCGAAGTTGTCGACGAAAAGTAGTTGTTGTGTGAAAGATAGTCGGGTGAGGTGTTGTGTGCAATACCTCACGTTTGTATAGAGATAATGAAGCGAGCCTATGGGAAAAGAATAGAGCTGATTGGCAATGTATGGTATAATTCATTACTATACAAATGGACACGTTCATCATCGTTCTTGAGGTATTACTCCTTGTTGGTCTCTCGGGCATTTACTCGGGACTCAATATTGCACTTATGTCGCTTTCGCGGACTGACTTGGGTCGAAAACGACGGCTCGGTAATGTCGACGCGGCAAGAGTATACCCGCTCAGGAAAAACAGCCATCTTTCCTTATCTGCTATTTTACTTGCTAACGTAGCGGTTGTTTCTACGAGTGCTCTTATCCTCGAGCATCATACAGGGGGATTGATTGCCGGTATAGTCAGCACACTTCTCATCGTCATCTTTGGCGAGGTTGTGCCGCAAGCTATTTTCGTGAAACGCGCACTCAAGTTTTGTTCGTTTCTGTCACCCTTCTTGTGGTTTACGATTTGGCTTACGTACCCGGTCTCAAAACCTTTGCAGATGCTCTTGGACAAATTGGTGGGTCACGAACAACTTCACCTTCATTCGAGGGATGAGCTTGGGCTTCTGATCGGTGAGCATGCTGACGACGGGGCAAGTGAGCTCGACGACGATGAGGTAGAGATTATCAAGAGTGCCCTGCTCATGAGTGAGAAGCAAATTAAAGACATTATGAGACCAATCAAGGACGTGTATTGGCTTCGCTACGATGCAATCCTTGATGCTGATACTGTTGACGATATCAAAGCGCACGGCTATAGCCGTATCCCTATTTTTGATCGCGAGCGAACACATTGTTTTGGCGTACTCCTTATGAAAGACATGGTAGACGTTGATTTTGATGAGAATCCGCTACCGGTTCACGCGTTTCGTTTACACAAGACAAAAATGGTCGGTAGCCGAACAGCGCTCGATACGCTATTGCGGCACTTCTTTTCAGTGCGGTCACATCTGATACCAGTCGAAAAAGACGATCACATTATCGGTATCGTTACTATCGAAGACCTGATCGAGGAGATTATTGGTCATGAGATTGCCGATGAGACTGATCGCATGCTAGAGCGACAATAGTACCCCAATTCACTTGTGCTTTTAGGCGTAAACCAGTACCATACAGATATGGACCTAAAGGGTGAGCTTTCGAGTATTATTGAGGGTGATGTTGATGCCAGCGATCAGGCCAGAGAGTTTTATAGTCATGATGCCAGCTTATTTGAGCTACGACCAGAAGTAATTGTTTTCCCAAAGCATGCGGGCGATATAAAATCAGTTGTTTCTTTTGTTGCCCAGCACAAAGCAGATGATCTCAGTTTGAGTGTCACTGCAAGGTCTCGCGGTACTGACATGTCGGGCGCCGCTATCAATGACTCTATTATCATCGATACCAGCAAATACATGGTAAACGTCTACGATGTTTCAGCCGAGTCGGCACGTGTTGAGCCGGGTATGATGTATAAAGATTTTGAAGTAGAGACGCTCAAATATGGAAGTATTTTGCCAAGTTACCCGGCTAGTCGCGAGTTGGCAGGCATGGGTGGAATAGTAAACAACAACTCAGGTGGCGAGAAGTCGCTTCAGTTTGGTAAGACCGATCGCTATGTATCAGAAATGAAAGTAGTGCTCGGTGACGGTAATGAGTACACGATGCGTCCCCTTAACCGAGATGAGCTAAACGCAAAAATGAATCAGGGTGACTACGAAGCGCACTTATATCAGAGGACGTTTGAGTTGCTCGATCAGCACTACGATGAGATACAGGCAGCAGCTCCAAAAGTGACAAAAGATGCCACGGGCTATCACCTCTGGAATGTATGGAATAGAGACACCGGCATATTTGATATGACAAAGCTGTTTGTGGGGGCGCAGGGAACGCTGGGCATTATGACTGAGGCGACCATTAAACTAGTGCCAAAGCCCACTCATGCCGGTACACTGGTTTGTTATATGCGAGATATTGACAACCTAGGTGAGCTTATTCCCGCCGTACTGGCTCACAAGCCTGCTACGTTTGAATGCTTCGACGATAATACGTTGTGGCTCAGTTTTAAGTTTATTTTCGCGTTTATCAAGCGACTTGGTTTCATCACTTGGGTGATTATGTGTTTGCAGCTTATCCCAGATGGACTCGCGCTGCTACGCGGTGTGCCAAAGATGATACTACTCATCGAGTTCACTGGGGATAGCGTTGACGAAGTAAAACAAAAAATCCATACCGCAAAAAAAGATCTCTCACGCTTCAAGTTTAGCTATATGGAGGAGGATGATACCGAAGCAGCGAGTCGTAAGTTTTGGCTCATGCGTCGTGAGAGCTTCAACCTGCTTCGTAGCAAGGTAAAGGAAAAACATACAGCACCCTTCATTGATGATCTTGTCGTGCCGCCAGCTCGACTGAGTGAATTTCTGCCTCAGCTGCGCGGGATTATAAAGAAGTACAACCTCCTTGCAACCATTGCCGGACACTTAGGCGATGGTAATTTCCACGTGATTCCCCTCATGAAAATCGAAGATCCTGCGGAGCGAGCGAAGTTCGAGCCAGCGATGAAGGAAGTGAATACTCTCGTAATTAGTTACGGTGGGAGTGTAAGTGGTGAGCATAACGACGGCTTAGTACGCGGTCCATGGCTGGAACAAATGTATACACCAAGTGTGCTCGGCTATATGCGAGAAATTAAAGAGTTGTTTGACCCTCAAGGTATCTTTAATCCTCATAAGAAAACAGATGCGACATGGGAATATAGTTTTAAACATATCCGTGAACATTTCTAATTAGCACTCTTGCATACTGAGTGCTAATTTCGTATACTACATACAGTATGACAAAACGTGATTATTATGAAGTTCTTGGCGTCGACAAAAGCGCTAGTGATGATGAGATCAAGAAAGCCTTCCGTAAGGCTGCCGTAAAGCACCACCCAGACAAAGAGGGTGGTGACGAGGCGAAGTTCAAAGAAATCAATGAAGCCTACGAGGTGCTCAAAGATAAACAAAAACGCCAACGCTACGATCAGTTTGGTCACGCTGGCGTTGGTGGCGCGGGTGGCGGTGGGAACGGCGGTAATCCGTTTGAGGGATTCAATTTCAACGGTCAGGATGTTCACTTTGATTTTGGAGGTAACGGTGCATTTGGTGATATCTTTAGTCAGTTCTTCGGGGGCGGTCCGCAACAAACGTATGGTCCATCGCGCGGGCGAGATGTGGAGACTAGGCTAACACTTTCCTTTGAGGAGGCAGTGTTTGGTAAAGAAGAAAAAATAAACCTTGTTCTTGACGACGAATGTACTCATTGTAAGGGATCCACGGTCGAACCCGGCTATAGTGTGAAAAATTGCGAGACATGTAAGGGCGCTGGACAACAGATTCGCGTTGTGAATACCATGTTCGGTGCTATCCAGCAGGCGGTTACCTGTAATGATTGTAAAGGTAAAGGCAAGGTGCCCGAAAAAGCTTGCACGCGCTGTCGTGGTACCGGCACGGAGCGACGTGAACAAACGATCACCGTAAAAATACCAGCGGGAATTGACGATGGGGCTACCATTCGTCTGAAAGGTCATGGTGAGGCAATTGGCGGCGGCAGCAAGGGCGATCTGTATGTACATATTCGGGTCAAGGCTCACAAAAAGTTCACGCGTGAGGGTGACCTTATCTTGAGTGAAGAGCACATTAGTTTTGTACAGGCCACACTTGGCTGTGAAATAGATATTGAGACCGTGGACGGAACAGTCACCATGAAAGTGCCAGCTGGGACACAGAGCGGGACAGACTTTAAACTCTCGGGACACGGCGTGCCACACCTACGGAGTGAATCACGCGGCGCACATATTGTCAGTATCATTGTGGACACTCCAACCAAGTTAAGCAAAAAACAGCGTGAGTTGCTTGAGCAATTTGACGGAGCGGCCAAACGAGGCTTGTTTAGCTAGAACAAATATCGTAGGATACGATAGTAACAGCTAGGCGCAGCAATGTCTGAAAAACCAACATATCGTGATATTTATAGGGACAGAGATGTCAACGTAGTACGTGAGCTCGTTGAGGTATTAGTGAGGCCTCCAGAGCGTCCTTTAACTGAAAATGATAAAAAAGAAGTATACGCATTTGAGCAGACGATTGGTGATAAGGAAGTCATTGAGGGCCTGACTATTGAAAATTTATTTCTTGATTCATCAAATGAAGATGCGCAGGCACCACAATTTTTTGCGGCTGCTTTTATCGGCGAGCAGGCTGCACGAGTCGTTACAGAAACAGGTATAACTATCCCACCTTTTCAATCTCATCAAGAAGTGTATGTTTGGCTTGCGACTACAGCGTCGAACCAGTCGCTTGCATCTGCGGATATGCGTAAATTAGCGGCACATAGCTTACGGCAATTTAAGGATCGTATGGCTAGTTCATTGGTAAAAGGAAGCGCGATTGATGAGGAATGGCTCGATGTAAAGTCGATCGTACTGAACCCAGAGGAGGTACTTCGCACTGCGCCGCTGCTGGCTAGAGCAAGAACATGTCTGTTCGATTTGCGACGTCCCGAATCTGATGCTGGAACAATCGTCGGAGATGCAAAAGTCACAATGGTAGACTTGTATATTCGAAAACTCAATATGCTGCTAAGTTCCAACACCTCATTGCTCAACTATATATCGGAACAGGCAGAAATCTCAGGGGATGAGAACCTACGAGAACGCGCATTGAGCGCAATGCACGGAAAGTTGGGTCAAGTCGTTGCCAATGGGGGGAGTGACGAACTCTTCAGTAAGCTTGATCGTATGCGCACCGGTATGAACATAGGACTCGATAGCTTATCAGGTGAGGTAGAAGAAAAGATCCTTACAGCCCATGGAACTCAAGAACCCGTATACGAAAAACCATTTTTCACACCCGAGCAAGTTGCAGCCTTGAGGGCAGCGTATCTTCCGAAAGAGCGTGTCAGGCAAGGCTTTGAAAATATTCTGAAGCGGGCAGGAGTTCTCAGTAGTGTCCCCTGGCAAGAGTGGGCGCCGGAAAGAAAAAAACCCCCTCACGATGGCGGGTTTCAGGTTGTCGAAGACCCCACAAAATCTACCTTTACTGTTATCGGGTCAGATTGTTCATTTCGCACGCCCAATCTGCCAACCTCGCTTTTTCGTATCCTTAGTGTTGGGGGTAGTCATGAATTAACACATATTGACCAAGTGTTGACAGATAGAGAACTAGGTAAAAAGATTCGTTACATCAAATATTTTGCTGCAGGAGGTTCGGGAGTGCTAAGGGAAGGTGGTGCGAACGCACGCCAGCGGGCCTCAGAACGTGTTCTATTTGGTGAAGCAAAACCTGTCGCAGCACCAACCTATCTTCGCGCGCTTCAAGCACTTCGAGCTGGTGGAACGATTGCGGATGCAGCTAAGGCATTTTATGAGGTTAAATGCCAGGACAATGTGACAAATGATACGCGCGTATTTGCGGTTGAGGCAGCAGATAGGGTATTACGCCTCAATCGGTTTAACCGAAAGAACACGGTGCCAATGGAGTATGCGTTAGAGGGCGTGTTGCTTGAAGATTTACGCGATGCTTCCATAGAGGGTTTAGTCAGAGCTGGTCAAATTGACAGTCTCGATCTAGCCACTCAGGCGCGGTTACATGAGTTTGGTCTATTAACACAACCCGATCGAGGAGCCATTGATTGGGTAGGTCTTACACTAGAGGAGTTTTTTGATGATATTGTTACGGCGATGAAGGAAGCTGTGGTTGAGCCGCCAAAGCTTTCTTCATCTGAAGGAATGATCGTAAAAAGAGATACAAAAATTGACTTATAGATGAAAAAATGCTATAATTTGGTAAATTGCTATCAGGAAACTATTGCGATATGAAACAAGTACCAGCGAGCCAGAATAACCAACCTGTTATCGGGCTTTTTCGTGAGCATCGCGATATCGAAACTTTTGTATTTAAGGCAGCTCATTACAAACAGGCATATCATGAACTGATTGACCGCATAAATGAGCTGGGCGGCTATGTTGCGATTTTGATGGGTCAGTCGACGCACAAAGGAAATGGTGTTTTTACGAAACACTGGGTACAGGTACATGATGGTAGTGGGTATCGTTTTGAGAAACGTGGTCGTATCAAGGTTGATATGCTGTATGTCAAAGATTTTTTTGATGTGCCCGAAGGCGATCGTTTGCTCCAGGTAAATACACTCGCATTTCGTCAACTCTGCAGTGATAAACACGCCGCGTACCAGTTACTCGAAGACTTCCATCCAAAATCACGGCTTGTCTACACAGTCGCTGAGTCGAAAGAAGCATTTGATGATATACCTGGTACGCACATTGTCGTTAAGACACTCTACGGCAACTCAGGAACTGGCGTGTATGTAGGGCCAAAAAATGAGTTTAGTGTGACGAAATATGGGAAAGATTTTCCTTGGCAGGTTCAGCAATATGTTGAAACAGAACGCGGTATCCCTGGCATTGCCACGGGCAGGCATGATTTTCGCGTGGTGCTCAAAAACGGTGAGCCTGTCATCGCAACGCTTCGAACTCCGCCCGACGGAGAGTACAAATCAAATATTGGCTATGGTGGCGAGACGTGTCTGATTGACCGATCTAACATACCGGAAGCCTTAGTCCAGCTCAGCCGCCAAATTGATGCACGGCTATCATCGTTGGGCTCTGAGCGTTTTTATTCGGCAGATTTCGGGCTGACAGAGAACGGATGGGTATTATTTGAAGTCAATGCTCTGCCGGGTACACTTGACCGAGCGCGGGGCGAGGAGGCGATCTATTACCAGGAAACTCTCGCAGCGTTTTTAGTCGATATCGCTAAAAGAGAGAGGAGAAAACAATGACGAAAGTATTGGGAAGGGCGGAACGAGTTGACTTTGCTGACTATGGTCTTCGCGACATTCCGGCAAAGGTCGACACCGGTGCCTATAGCTCCTCGATTGACTGTAGTAAGGTAGAACTCCGTAACGGTGAATTGGAATTTATCCTTTTTCACCTTGGTGTTCAGGGCTACACTGGCGAACTACATCACACTCAAGAGTTTGACACGACTGAAGTAAAGAATGCCAATGGGGTACAACTGCGCTACGTCATCTTTCCTCTGATGACCATCAACGGTGAAACGCGTCGCTGTCGGTTGACACTTGCTGATCGAAGTAAGCTACGGTATCCAGTGCTGATAGGACGACGTTTTTTGCGTGAAGGAGAGTATACTGTGGATGTGCGTATTGGCAAGGGATTGCCCGATGACGAAGAGGAGCGAAACTTATGAAAATTGCTATTTTGTCTAATGAACCAACCAACTACTCGACACAGCGTCTCTTTGAAGAGGCTCGGAAGCGAGGGCATGACGTTGATATTATTTCCTATAGCCAATGCTATGTGTCGATCGAAAAAGACCACCCAGTTATTCGTTACGAAGGAAAGACACTCGATCATTATGATGCAGTGATACCGAGAATTGCCCAAAGCGTCACAAAATACGGTACGGCAATTTTGCGTCAGTTTGAAAATCAAGGATCATTTACGACGGCGAGTTCGATCGCAATCAATCGATCGCGCGACAAACTACGCGCCTATCAGGTTATGGCAAGGGCGGGCGTAGGTATTCCAAAAACGGTCTTTGCACGCGATACTGCCAATTTTGAAGATGTTGTCGAACTCGCAGGTGGCGCGCCACTGATTATCAAGGTGGCTCGCGGCACGCATGGCAATGGTGTGGTACTGGCTGAAACGCAAAAAGCTGCCAAAGCCGTAATGCAGGCCTTTTATGTCGAGGGTGTGAACTTTTTGGTGCAGGAGTTTGTCAAAGAATCGGCCGGAACTGATATCCGTGCTCTCGTGGTTGGTGGGCGTGTCGTTGCAAGTATCAAACGCCAGAGTCTTGATGATGATTTCAGGAGCAACACACATCAAGGCGGTGTGGGCAAGGCGGTAAAGTTAACTGACGAAGAGCGAAAAACGGCGGTGAAAGCAGCGAAGTCAATGGGGTTGGCGGTCTGTGGCGTCGATATGATGCGAAGTGAGCGCGGTCCGCTCGTTCTTGAGGTCAACTCGAGTGCCAGTATCAAAACTCCAGAACAGATTACTGGCCGCAATGTCGCTGAGCGTATCCTCGAATATATCGAGCAAAATGCCAAACGCCGTCCCAAAAAAGACAAAGTAGGAGCGTAAGGGCAACCTTCAGGGTTATGCTAGTGCTATACTGATGGCATGAGTTTCCTCATTGTCCTACTTCTTTACTTTCTGTTTCTATTTATCATAGCTTACCTATTTCGTAGGCGATTTGGTGTTGCGGGCGTAACACTCGCCGCCGGTGCAGTGTTGGCAAAACTATGGACCGACAGCTTGACGCCACTTGTTGCGGGTGCCGGGGTGATTATTATTCGTCCGCCGCTGGAGAGTATCGTGGCAATTGTATTAACGTTATTACCCGCAGTTCTTGTTATGTCACGCTCACCGAGAGTTCATGCTCATCATCGTCGTGTGGTTGGAAGTAGTATATTTGCGCTTCTAGCAGTTATGTTGACGTATGGTGCATTTGCTAACGCGGTGGTCCTCGATGAATCAAGCAAGCAGTATATAACGCAGTTAATTTCCTATGAAAAAATTATTATCACAGTGTGTCTGGTACTTGCCATTGTCGACATCCTACTTTCTCACAAAGTAAATCACGGGCGAGGCGAGAATACTAAAGGCAAATAGTAAAACGACCTACAAATACGTAGGTCGTTTTACTATGGAGGGCCCAGTGAGGCTTGAACTCACGACACCCTGCTTAAAAGGCAGGTGCTCTAACCGGCTGAGCTATGGGCCCATATATATGGGGGTACGGAAGGTGCGCGCGGCCCGGACTGCTTTCAAAATGCAGGTGCTCGACTGCTCAATTAGGCTGAGCTACGGGTCTCGTGGTCTTCAAGAATATACCATTTTACAGAGGCGATTGTCAACTGGTATAGGCTAGCCATAGCAAATGATAGTGGCAGCGCCATCTCCCGAACCAATGTGGTGTGATAGTATACTGGTATGTTTCAACGGCTACGCGATACAGTCCATCCGACTTGGCATCTCACGGCAGCGTGTGTGGGGATGGTTGTTGGTGCTACGGCTGCGTTTTGGTGGCCTCATGCATCAGATTGGTATTGGTATGTGGCTGGTATGGGGGTGCTGGCTCTTTGTATGTGGAAGCATCGACGCTACTTTGTAATCATTGCCTTTGGTGCCGGAGCTATGATCGGTTTATGGCGGGGGAGTGTCGATCGAGCAGTTGTCGAAACCTATACTGCGCTCTTTGGACAGCATATCAAAATCAGTGGAGTGATTGCCGAAGATGTTGAGCTGAACCATTTTGGTCAGACGAATATTCACTTGAGTGAGCTCAAGACTGACAATACAGCCCTGGTAGGGCATGTGTGGGTAACAACAAAGAGTAATGTCGGACTTCAGCGAGGTGACTTGATAACGGTCGATGGCAAATTAACACCTGGATTTGGTAGTTTCGCAGCATCACTAAATGATGCACGCCTCGATACCGTGTCGCGGCGTAGTGGAGGCGATCCATTTCTCGTCGTTCGAGATACGGTTGCAACCAATATTCGCGAGACGATCTCCGAGCCTGCGGCCAGTCTGGGAAGTGGGTATCTACTTGGACAAAAGAATAGCTTGCCTAGTGATTTGGCAGAGGCGCTAAAGATTGCTGGCTTGACACATATCGTCGTCGCAAGCGGGTATAACCTCACGATATTGGTGCGTCTTGGCAGGAGGCTATTTGAGAAAATATCAAAATATCTTGCTGGGATGACGGGTGTTGCACTAGTACTAGGGTTCGCAGGGATTGCCGGATTAAGCCCAAGTATGATGCGCGCTGGCATCGTATCCCTACTTGCTCTCTGGGCGTGGTATGTGGGGAGGACATTTCATCCTTTCACACTGCTCGTGATCGCAGCGGCAATTACGGTGATGATTGATCCTAGCTACGCGTGGGGGAATATCGGCTGGGAGTTGAGTTTTGCTGCCTTTGGCGGCGTAATGCTTGTTGCACCACTATTGCAGGCTTATTTTTTTGGTACCAAACAACCAGGAACAATCCGGCAAATTGTCGGTGAATCGGTCGCTGCCCAGCTAATGACCGCACCGATTATCGGTGTAATGTTTGGGCAGTTCTCTGTCGTTGCACCTCTGTCAAATCTGCTTATTTTGCCGTTTGTGCCACTTGCGATGCTGCTGACGGCTGTTGCGGGTATTGGGGCATGGGTCCCTGGTATAGGAAGTTTCGTCGGCTATCCTGCTCAGGCTCTTCTCGACACGATGATTTGGTTTATACATTACTTTGCAGCATTGCCGTGGGCACAGGTAAGCGGAGTCATATCGTGGTGGCTGGTCGGTGTGTGGTATACGGTTATCGCTGTGGGATGTTGGTATATGCAGAGACGTACCGGTTATCAATTACGCAAGGCATCAGTAGTAGAATAGAAGCGCTACATCTGTTATAGTAGGTAAATCAGCTACTAAAAAAGTGTGGAGAGGTGCGATGTCCGGTCACAGCAAATGGTCAAAAATCAAACGCGATAAAGGAGCAAATGATGCGAAACGCGGCGCTATTTTTACGCGTATTGGTAACCAAATTGCCATTGCTGCTCGCGCTGGTGTTGACCCGACGATGAATGCAGCACTCGCACTTGCTATCGAAAAGGCAAAGGCAGCCAATATGCCAATGAGCAATATCCAGCGTGCGATAGATCGTGTTGCCGACAAGAGTGCAGCGGCGCTTGAAGAGGTCACTTATGAGGGCTATGGTCCTGGTGGCGTCGGTATTATTGTGGAAACGGCAACTGATAACAAAAACCGTACTTACCCCGAAGTCAGAACAGCAATAACAAAGAATGGTGGCACCATGGCTGACGCTGGCAGTGTTGCGTTTCAGTTTACCCGAAAAGGCGTAATTCGGGTTGGCGCGAGCGATGAGTCGGCTCTCATGACGGTGCTCGACGCGGGTGCAGAGGATGCCGTTGAGGAAGACGACGAAATACTTGTCTATACTGACATGAAAGACTTGGCACATAGTAGAGCAACGATAGCCCAGAGTGGTTTGCCAGTGCTTGATGCAGAACTGCAGTATGTACCAAATGTCACGGTGCCGATCGTCGACCCGGATATCGCACGTAAATTACTGAAAGTGTTGGACGCTCTCGAAGAGCTGGATGATGTTGTTAACGTTCATACCAATGCCGATATCCAAGTAGATATTGACGACGAGAGTTGATGTAAAATATACATTTTTGTCGTGCTCATGGTTGCATGGTGCGATACCTCTCCGCTATACCTAAGTGAGAATTAGTTGTTGGAGGGGTATTGTGGGGAGAAAGAATATACCGCGCGTGTTGCTGGTGATACTTTGTGCAGTAGTGATGCTGCCTGGTGTTACATTTGCGGAGGCCAGTATAGATACGGCCTCGATTACTGTTCCGAGCGTTGTAACCCAAACACCTCCACTAGCTGTAGCGTCAACGCCAGATGTGATACTAACCGCTTTTTCGACGGGCGATCGACTTGAGGTCGCAGAGCTGTTTAACCAGTCAAGTGTTGCAGTCGATATGGGGGCGGTCACAATAACGACGATTGACTCCGTGGGAGGGCGTAGGGAAATCAGCCTACCATCCGGTTGGCTGCTATCACGTCACTACATTACGTTTGCGTACGATACGACGCTCATCAGAGGAGCAGTTCCCTTTGCGACATCCCAAACGGCGACGCCAGGAAACATCTCGACACTTGTCGTATCGAGACAGCAAACCATCACTCAGTCAATAAACATTCCGCCCATGGCGGGAAATAGTAATCCAAAAGACAACTACCTGTGGGCGCAACATAAGCAGCGAGGCAATGTAACGCTGAAGCAAACGGGTGATTTCGCGACTGATTTTGTGAAGAAAACATCGGCACTTGTTGTTGAGGGAACAGTTCTCTACCGGCCACCACGCGATGCGGGCGGGCTTACCGTTACAGAGATACATCCCAACCCAGTCGATTGCGCTCCGGGCACTGCTTCTGATATAGACCTACGATGCGGCGACTATATAAAGGTCGAAAACACCTCTGATAAATCTCTTAATCTTACCCAGTATCGGCTTCGCGTCGGCAGCTATGGCGACACGGCGTCACTCACAAATGCCTTCAACTGGCAACAGTCGGTCATGACTCCTGACGATGAGTTGATTCTCAATGCTCACGATTTTCTTACGATACATCTACGTGATGACCTGCACCCACTTTCACTTGTTGCAACAGGGAAGTACGTGTGGATTGAGGATTATTTTGGCATTGTGCAGTATGGCGTAGTCCAGTATCCCGATATGACTCTCGCGAAATATAGCGGTCTCTCGTGGGGAATCGACTCGTATGACCACACGTGGAAGGCGACGTTGCCATCGCCAACCCAGAGAAATAACCAACTGCCGCCGGAAGTCATGATTGATGTGCCGGCACTCGATACCGGACTTGTACCGTGTGGCGACAACCAGTATCGCAGTACAGAAACAAACCGATGTCGCAATCTCATCCAGGCGACTGTCCCTGCCCCCTGTAGAGACGGTCAGTATCGTAGTGAGGAGACGGGACGTTGTCGGTCGATTGTCGCAACGGTTTCAAGTGCGCTGAAACCTTGCGCAGATGATCAGTTCCGTAATCCAGAAACTGGCCGGTGTAAGAAGATTGCAAGTACTGACGACATACTTCAAGCATGTGACGACGGGTGGGAGAGAAATCCTGAAACGAATCGATGTCGAAAAATAAAGGTCACAGAGATGCCCGTCGTACCCTTTGCTGTACAGCCGATTCAGGCTATTTCCACACCATGGACAACGTGGGTTACGATTGCTGGTATTGCCACCATCGCTCTTGGGTATGGACTGTGGGAATGGCGTCAGGAAATTGGCAGTGTGGTACAGCGCGTCCGACTCACTCTTCGTCATCGACGGTGATACGCGCTATACTGAGTACGAGAGTAACAGCAACCGCCATTTCGCTGTAACTAATAATGACAAGGATAGCTTCACTATGAGAATAATCGGTATCGATCCTGGTACAGGAATCATGGGCTTCGGAGTTATCGAAGTTACCGCAGGAAAGACCGTGCTTGTTACCGCCGGGGCTATCACAACTCCTCCGCATACTCCGCTTGCTGAGCGGCTCGAGGAAATATATACGAGCCTACAAGGAATTATTGAAGAGACGAAGCCGCAACTAATGGCGATAGAGAAACTGTTTTTTAATCAAAACGTGACAACGGCGATGAGCGTTTCGCATGCACGCGGTGTCGCCATGTTGGCTGGACAACAGGCGGGCCTGAGCATCGAAGAGTACACCCCTCTCCAGATAAAACAGACCATAACGGGGTATGGCCGCGCGACAAAAAAGCAAATGCAGGAAATGGTGCGTCTACACCTCAATCTTGTTGAGACACCAAAGCCTGACGATTGTGCAGATGCTCTCGCCGCAGCCCTCATGTGTGCAGTTATGAATCGACTATAAACCGCGTATAATGGAACTATGCAAACAAAAAAACCACCAGCGCGGATGGGTCGGTATGCCAACCTTTCAAGTATAAAAAAAGCATCTCATCCCAAGCGGTCAGGAGCGCGCCATAAGGGTCGTTTTGCCTGGTTTCGTAACTTAAGCTGGCGCAAGAAAACTTTAGTCTTGCTCTCCCCGCTACTTATTTTTTTGATCGCGACGCCGATCATTACGTACGTTATGTATGCTCATGATATCGCCGATCAGGAACGGCTCATGAACCGAAACAACACCGGTATCGTTCTCACTGATATCAACGGTAAGACGTTTTATAGTGTCGGCCGAGCTGAGCATCGTGCCTTGGTGCCGTTATCACAAATATCAGATAACGTTAAACACGCCCTGATAGCGAGTGAAGACAAGGATTTCTATAAACACGGCGGCTTCAATTTGCTCAGTACAGTTCGAGCCTTGTTTACCGGAGTTGGCGGTGGGTCCACGATCACCCAACAGCTCGCAAAAAATACTCTCCTCAGTGATGAGCGAAGTATATTTCGTAAATATCAAGAGTTGACCATGTCAATTGCCATTGAGCAGACCTATACCAAAGATCAAATCCTTGACATGTATCTTAACTCCGTGTATTTCGGTGAGAATGCGTTTGGTATCGAGGAGGCTGCTCGAGTTTATTTCAACAAGTCGCCTAGTGACCTCGATCTTGCCGAAAGCGCAATGCTTATAGGCCTATTGCCCGCGCCAAGTGCGTATTCGCCCATCAGCGGGAACGCGCAGTATGCAAAACGTCAACAAACGACTGTATTAAGTCGTATGGTAACGAATGGTTATATCACCGAGGAGCAAAAGTCTGCTGCTCTGGCCGAGGAGCTCAAGTATGGGGCAGGTGCGAGCCAAGTGAACTCAGTAGCACCGCATTTTGCAGAAATGGTCATCGCTGAATTAAGCGAAAAATACGGCTACGAAAAAGTAATGCGCTCGGGCTACCAGGTAAAAACAACCCTCGATCTATCAACTCAGCAGACACTACAGGAAAGTCTCAATGCGGGGATGGGTCACATCACTGCTATGGGAGGAAGCAATGCAAGTGGTATTGTCATTGATCCAAAAACGGGAGAAGTTCGTGCACTGATCGGGAGCGCAGACTACAACAATCCCCAGTGGGGTAAGGTCAATATGGTGACAACCGCGCGGCAACCTGCATCGACCTTTAAGGCGATTTATTATTCATATGCGCTTGCCGATGGTGTCATTACGCCAGCAACAATTCTTCACGACGTAAAGACGACATTTGGTGGTGACTATACGCCACTCGATGCCGACAAAAAAGAGCGTGGTGATATTTCGGTACGCAGAGCAATTAGCCAGTCGCTCAACATCCCAAGTGTTGAGGTGATGCAAAAATATTCGATTGATAAATCAATTGTTGCAGCAAATAACTTAGGTATCTCAGCAGTCAGCAAGGACAAAAACTATGGCCTTTCTCTTGCGCTTGGTTCGGCTGAGGTCCCTCTCGAGCAAATGGCAAATGCCTATGCAGCATTTGCCAATGGCGGTAAGCAATACAGTAGGCTAACCCTCATCAAAGAAATAAACGATAAGTTTGGTGGTAAGGTAGAGTCTAGCTCTGCAGTGGTGCATCAGGCGATCAGCAAGGAAGGCGCATACTTGAT
>OFRO01000259.1_pt1 | contig 20226 bp, 38 predicted proteins | sample 1543091 | NCBI WGS metagenome assembly OFRO01 (sample SAMN07774217, study PRJEB24372) | wastewater metagenome | isolation source: Exp Tend NO 10WW | collected 2016-02
ACAGCCATACTCGTAAACTTTTTGGTACAACCTGACCCAAGGGAGGAACAGCCAAGTCGTACCAAAAAACGCCCTGCATCCAAGGCGAAGCGAACGCGACACGCTAAGGGGGAAGCGCGGAGTCGTCGCGGTCGAGGTAGTCCACTAATTCGGCATAGGCCAGCATGACAGCAGACGCAAATGCGATGCCGCAGAGAAAGCCTAACAGGAGTTCTGCGGTCATTTTGCTGCAATCTTGTTTTCAAGAATCATGCGCCAGTGTTTCGGCATAAGGCGCTTTTTGTCGTTGCCAAGCCAGTTATACACAGCGGCAGTTGTCGAAAATCCAAGGTATTCGGTAACGACGCGTACGCCACCGGCCTTATCAATAAGCTCGCGGTCAGTAAGTTGTTTTTTCTTTGCCATAGGTAAACATTATCACGATGGTGTGCAAAGTCAATAGGTTGACGACATTTATTTGCATGTGTTACATTTCGATTGTTGCTTTTCACGGAAGCGCACAAAGGCCAGTCTCATGACTCTTAGACCGTGAATCTAGGGGTCAGCAGACCGGCCTTTTTCATTTTCCGCATCAGCAGCAGCCAGAACTTTTGCGCTCAGCGCCCATTGAGGAACCGTCAAAATAAACGCTTGTCCGGTGTAGGGTACTTGCTCGCCAGCGGGGTTGTGTAGGCGTTTGCCTCCCGGCAACGCATCACTAACGGCGATCCGGTCAGGCTGATTGAGTAGCGCGTTGGCTTCGTAAACAACATCATCATGCTCCGCCATGTAGCACTGATGGAAGTCGCCGACAGAAATCAGAGATAGCAACCGGTCAACTACTGCGCGTTCTTCTTTGTTTAAGGCCATGGTGTATCGTCCTTCCCATCTGACTTAACGACTCCAGCCTCGGCCATCGTTTGCTCAAATTGTTGAAGAAGTTGCGAGCAAGTGCCGTGTTCATGGCCTAGCACATACGCCAGATGAACGAGCGTTTCCGTGTCCGGGTCAAGCGTCCACCAGACGCATGCTTTACTTCGCAGCCGGTACAAATCTTCAGGGTCTAGCGTTGGCTTCACTCTTGCTCCCTGTCGCTCGGCAAAATACGAAAGGTTAAGGACGTCACCGGGCTAATCCCCGCTGCTGCGAGCCGATCAGAAAATCTTTGCCAGTGTGTATCGACGCCTTGACGTTCGGCAATGGCACGAGCCGACTTAAGCAAGTCGCGTAGCGCGTGAATTTGTTCACGCATAACCTCAATTTCGTCAGCGGCTAGTTTCATCATCACGCCGTCGTACATGCGAAGCGTGGGCACGATGTCATGGTTACTGTCGTTCATAGCGCGTCCCTTACACAATCCGCAATCGCGTCAATTCGATCAAGCAATAGCCGCAGTCGATTGGCTTCCGAGTCTGCTATGGCTTGTGTCGTTTTTGATGCAGCAGGCTTAATCGCCAGCATCTCCATCTGGTTGAGGTCAAACTTCACAGAGCTGCGGCACTCAATGAGCATGTCTTGCATTTGATGGGCGGTAAGTAGTGTTTCAGCGGTCATTTGCTTTGACCGCGATGTATAGCGCAAGTAAGGCAAAACAAACGCTTGCTCCGATATGCGGCCAACCGCTGCCAATTGAGTGAATGCTTGAGCAAATAATTAATGCCCACATTGGAATGTTTGGTTTCACGTTATTTATCCTCAGGTGAATTGCTTGAAGCATTCCGGCTTCGTCCCATTCGCTCATGCGATCACCATTTGTTCACTTTGTTTTCCAGCAACATACGCCAATGCTTCGGCATGAAGCGCTCCGGGTCGTTGCCAATCCAGTTGTAGACGGCTGCGGTTGACGCGAAGCCGAACATGTCTGTAACGGCTTGAACGCCCCCGGCTGCGTCTACTAGTTGCCGGTCGGTGAGTTGTTTTTTACGTTTTGTCATGCCTAGAAGCATATCACCTGCGTGTGCCAGGTCAATGGGGTTTGCAAAATAAATTTAGGTATGCAACAATTTGGCCTGTTGCTTTTTGCGGAAGCACGTCGAACGCCTTCTCATGACTCCGTGCCGCAAATGCGGGGTCAGCAGAAGGCGTTTTGCATTCCGCATCAGCAATCGCCTGATCGCGTGAGACAAGTACGGTTGAAATCGCCGGTTATCAAGAAAGACAGGGCGCGCATACCTAGCGCAATCCCTCCGTGGCGTTTTGCAGCGACCACAATAAAACCTTCCGGTACACAGGTGAAGACAGGGCCGGTTGTGGATGGAATGCAACGTTATGCGAGCGGTAGCTTTCTCCCTATGAGACAAGTAGCCGAGGAGTGAAATACATCATTTCACCCTTGTAGAGCCTATTGCCTTTAACGATTGACAGGATGACTTTTTTGCAACAATCCGAAAATAGTTGTTGACACGATTGTGTGTTGTATGGTCAAATTACTTATCGGCAGCGCAGACACAGAAGTTGAAGCAAAGCCGAAGAAGTGGCCCCGAGTAGCAGTAACTAGCCGAAACCCGAACAAGAGTCTTATGACTCTCTCGCAAGAGGCGGAGAAGCGACACGCTAGCCAGCGCTACAGATAGTCAGGGGCCTGCCAGTTGGGATGGCGGACTTCGATGAATCAACACGGCGAATCAAACAGGAGATGGAAATGAAGGCACACCTCAAATCTTTGTATAGCCCTTTTCCCGCATGCAAGACCAGTGGACGCAACGGTCAATCAAAAGGCGTGGTTTTTGGTTTGTCGCCAGGTGAGTTTGCCAAGCAAAACGATCAATGTGTGATGTGTGTTCGAGAGATGGCGCGGCGCAATGCAAACGGCAATAAGCAACTTTCGTAACACCAACAGGAGTCGATCAGTGGCAAACATCACAGTAAAGATGAAAGACGGGACTGAACGCAAATTCATGCACGAAGGCCGCGCGGGTGGCAGTTACTCAAAACGGCTGAGTTATGCGGGCGCGTTTGCCGTGATTGAAGATGAGTACGGCAACAAGACCAGCATTCCCGCCGCTGACATCGCAGAAATTGAAGAACGTCCGCTTTACGCGTAGGGCTAGTCCACGCTTCGATAGGTAGAGAGAGTGTGAGTTGTGAGGCGGCGGCGTGGAAAGTATGACTAAAAACAGAATCAGAGTTTTAGCGATTTGCGTGAACTGCAAGCAGGAATTTGCTGCTGTTGCTTATGACGTCAAGCGCGGCAAAGGTAAATGCTGCTCGCTTGGTTGCGCTGCGGCATTGGCCGCAAAAAACCGTGAACAACGTGGGTCGGCAAATAACAACTGGAAAGGTGGAAAAAAGAAAGATAAAGCGAAGATGCTGGCTGAAAGACGCAATTATGTTTTGGCGAATCCAGAGAAGGCGATAGCTCATCGGCTGGCGTGGAACGCGATTCGCGCAGGAACGCTTAAGCCCATGCCATGCGAGAGGTGCGGGAAAGAAAAGACTGATGCGCACCATGATGACTACAGCAAGCCGCTCGCAGTACGTTGGCTGTGTCGCGCGCATCACATGCAGCATCACGCGGAGCAGCCGGACAACCCGGCCCGTCTCACAACACACATTCAGATATTCAACCGCAGCACCGCTGCATGATGGAGAGAGAGATAGATGAGCGCAAAGATTCAGCAGATGATCGAGTCAGCAAGTAAAAGGGCTGATCAAGCCGCGCAAGAGTGGCTTAAGGGACAAGAAAAAGACATCGCAAACACCGTGCATTCCATGCTTGACAAACGGCTAGAAAAGATTGTCTCTCAGCACATGGGGTTCGACTCTTCGTGGAGTGTTTGGGAGGTCGATCATTGCAACGGTCGCTCTGGAGAAAGCGCCGCTGGCGATTGGTTGCGCGAACGGTCTGGTGAAGCTGCAAAGCAGTGGCTTACCAAACAGGCGGGCAATCTTCCTGATTTGCCAAAACAAGCAATCGCCAGTCTGCGCGCCCAGTATCTGCGGTCGCTAGAAAGCGCAATACGCGAGCAATTGCGCAAACGCGCTGTTAGCGACGCAGAGCAAGCGGTCGAGAAAATCATTGCCGATCTTGACGCACCAGTAGCCGCCTAACCAGATCAGGAGTCACCATGACACGCGATGAATTGCGCTCAGTGCTACCAGGTGGAAAGCACCACGACGTAGCGATGAAGTGGGTTGCTGATGATGCGGCGGTGTTGCAGGCAAACCACGGGGACAGTGAATGGCACGAGACCAATACGCCGAGCTTTATTGTTGGACGCGAGTACCGCATCAAGCCGCAAGTGCTGCGGTATCGGGTGGCGATCATGCGCAACCTGAACAACACGTTGTATCCGTCTATTGCTGATTCTGACCTTGCGGCAGAAACGCTCTCAGGTTGTCACCACTTCGTTAAGTGGGCAGGCGATTGGCGGGAGACCGAGCTATGAGCCTAAAGGTCATTTGCTGGATGCAGCTCTCGTTTTGCTTTGACGTATGCGGCATGCGCAAGCTCGGGTGTTGCATACGTTCCCAAATATCTCTTGTCTCCTCTATTTGCATAGATTTGAGCAACAAACTTTTTCCCAACCGGGATAACCCCCAAAAAACCTGACTTGCTATGACTGGCCGCGCTATGTCTGTTTTGTTGGTTTACCGATCCGGTGGCGAGGCGCAGATTCGACCATCGGTTGTCGCCCCGTATTCCGTTTATGTGGTCAATAGCGCAATCGGGGAAATTGCCAGTCATATAAAGCCACGCTAAACGATGCGCCCCATACCAACCATAATTTACTCGGATTCTTGTATACCCGCGAGAGTCTCCGCCAGCATGGCTAAGCGCCTTTATTCTCCCGCGTTTTTTGCGCCAAACAAAAAGACCAGTGTCACAGTCGTAGTGCAGTACGCTTTTCAAAAGCGCTTGAGTCAACGGCTCTTTCGATTTCATTTGTGCGCATTCCAGAGCGCCAACATGGCAGGAGGTATTTTTTTCGTTAGTCGCCAGTTCCTAACGGCGTTGTCTTTTAATGGTAGGCCCGTTCTTTCCGTAAATTCCTTTGCAAATTTTGCGGGCGCGCCGATAGGGGCGATGCGTTTGAGAAGATCAGTTTTTGTCATGCCTGCAATTTTATCGCATATATCTGCTTAGGTTTAATAGGGTAAACCACTATTATGAATTGCTTGATTATCGCAGTTAAATGCGCAACAATAACCAGCATCAACATCGGCTTAAGGGGTCTTTATGTCTAATCCAGTAGAAGACGTAGCCACAGCGATTGCTGCGACGGTGCGGGAGCGTGGATTGAAGGTGTCGGTAGATCATCGCCACATTGACATTCACGACAACGAATTTATCGCGACGCTGCACTGCCAAAACGCCTCGCAAGCCAAGAGGCTTGCCGAGATGATGCGCGCACCACCAGCGCGCGGAGTATTTGACGCAATGGGCGTTGATCCTGTTGATCCGATGGATCGGTTTCCTTCTGTAAGAGGTAAGGCATGAACGAATTGAAGGCATCTCCCGGCCCTTGGGAGTACGTTGCAAAACTATCCCCGAGCGAAAACCATAGAGGCTTTTTCATCCGCGCCGAAAAAGCGACGCGAAACGGCAAATGGGCGCTCGCCGAGGTTCAACCTGGCGATGAAGACGGGAAGCTAGGCAAAGCCAACGCCGCCCTAATAGCAGCGGCACCTGAGCTTTATGCGGCGCTTGATGAGGCCGAAACACGAATTATTGAATTGTGCGGCGCCTACAGTCATCCGTTGCCGTTGGCGACTATGACACGCATTCGTGATGTTCTCAAGAAAGCCCGAGGCGAATGATGCGAGACAGCGTAACTATTGACGAAGTCAGTCACGATGTGGCGCAGATGCTACGTGACGAAATCGCCAGCGAAGATGATGCCCGCATCGCCCGTGAATTGCAGCCCACACAGCGCGCAATCTCCGATCAGATGGCGGATGACCCGGTCGCATTCTTCCGCGAGCTTGTAGGGGCCGATACGTCGTATGGCGAGGCATTGCTGATTGCGATTCAGGACATCAATAAGCCTGATGCTGGCTGGCCTGAACTGCTGGCGTACAAGTTTGCATTTGACCGATACGCCAAAGCTGCGGCATTGGCTGAATTAGGCGTAAAGCCGGATGAACTGAAAGAAAGGATTGCAGCATGAGTAATTCAAAACAAACAGCACAAAGCGGCGGGATTGGCTTTTTTGGCCTGCTTGCCATTGTCTTTATTGTCCTCAAGCTGACCGGCGTCATTGACTGGTCGTGGTGGTGGGTAACAGCCCCATTGTGGTTGCCTTTGCCTGTCGTGCTGATCTGCGTTTTCGGGTTCTTGGCTTGCGTGTTTGCAATTGATACGTGGAAGTCGCGCAAATGATCCGCCCCGAAGCCGATCCGGTGACTACTGATGTTGTGGCGGGGGTGGAAGCGTGAACCGCAACATATTCCAAGGCATCAAGCGCGACCGTGCGGACTGGTTCTCGCGTGAGTACAGCGCAAACAAGCTGGAATACATCGCAATCATGGTCGCCGTGGTTGTCCTATTGGCTGCTGTTGGAATGGCGAGGGCGGCGTGAGCGTGCATTTTTCAAGCGCGACTGATTTGTGGTCAACGCCACAGAGTTACTTTGACGAAATCGCCAAAGAATTTGCCTTTGATGTTGATGTATGCGCGCTTCCAGAAAACGCAAAGTGTGCAAGCTATTTCACGCCATCCGTAGACGGCCTTTCCCAAACTTGGACTGGCACCTGCTGGATGAACCCGCCTTATGGGCGCTCCATTGGGCAATGGGTTAGCAAGGCGTACGAGTCTGCGCAAGCGGGGGCAACGGTGGTCTGTTTGTTGCCAGCGCGCACAGACACGCGCTGGTGGCATACCTACGCAATGAAGGGTGAGATTCGCTTTATTAAGGGACGGCTTAAGTTTGGCAATGCCAAAACAAACGCGCCGTTCCCGTCTGCCCTCGTTATTTTTCGTGGCAATCAAGACACAGAACGGTTGGCAGCATGACCCGCCTCCTATCAATGCTCGGCGCAATAACGCTGATGTGCTGGCCAGCGCTGTCTGACCCTGCGCATGTAGAGTCGCATCGGGCGACCGTCGCAAAACATGCGGCTGTGCGTGATCGGCTGTTTCTGCGGAAGGCGATGAATCAAGCGGAAGTCAACGAATTACGGAAGGAATGGAAATGAACATCGGCGAAACAGACGTAGACGGCTGGACATACGTTCGCTTTGGTGATGCGGCTAAGGCTGCTCAGGAGGGGACGCATGACTGCGAGACGAAACACGTCGCCGCAGACGGAGACGAATGGAAGATTTGCTATAGCTTTTCTTCAAATCAGTACACCCTTTACCGCATCCGCGAGAAGACTCGCACTGTCACGGTGACGATTCCGAGGCCGAATAGCACAACATGGGAAACATCGAGAAGTGAAGAGCCATACGTGAAGCTGTACTTCAAGGCGGGGGAGCCAGTTTGGGATATTTGTCTTGCGTTGAGCAACGCAATCAGAGAGCAATCATGAGCGATGTTAAGCCGGTGGCGTGGTTGATTTCTGGCGTTGATGCGCGTAACGGCAATCCGTGGCGCACCGCATCCCTTCACAACGCAGCAGCCGATTACAGGGCGTGCGAGGATTTGCGCGACGTGACCGTGGGACTCCTCTACTCCCAAGAAACGATAGACGCCCTACAAGCCGAAATCGAGGCGATGCAAATTGTCTGCGCAGAGGCGTACCAAGCGGTCGGCTCAATGGCTAGTGACCTTGGCGTGTTTGAGACTTCAATCGAAGTTTCTAACTTACTGGACAACCTGTCTGAGTGTCGGCTTGTGCATGAATCAGTGCTGCCATTCCCGTCTTTTGAGAACCCGTTAAATGAATTGGACAAAGAAAACGACAGGCTGGTTGCAGCTTTTGTTGTCGTCCACGACTATATCGCGAAAGCAGATGACGCGCTAAACGCCGCCATTGCGAAAGAGAAACAACAGGAGAATTTGAAATGACAACCGCACTAGCAACACAAAACGACGATCAACTTGTCGAGGTATTGGGCGCGAGCCTGTACCCGACTGGCAGCGCGAACAGCATTAAGCTCGTGCTGAGCTATTGCCGCGCTGCTGGCCTTGACCCGATGCAGAAGCCCGTTCATATCGTGCCGATGTGGAACGGCAAGCTGAAATGCATGCAAGACGTGATCATGCCGGGAATCGGTCTATACCGGACGCAAGCCAATCGAACGGGGCAATTCGCTGGAATCAGCGAACCCGAGTTCGGGCCAATGGTCACGGCAAAGTTCGACAAAGAAAAAATCGAAGTCACCTATCCCGAATGGTGCAAAGTCACAGTGCGCCGCCAGCTTGCGAGCGGTCATGTCGGAGAATTTACCGCCGTTGAATACTGGCTTGAAAACTACGCAGTGAAAGGCGGGATGGAGAAGTCAACCGCACCCAACGCTATGTGGGCTAAACGGCCCCGTGGACAGCTTGCGAAGTGCGCACAGGCACAAGCCCTACGCGCTGCGTTTCCTGAGCTTGGAGCGCTTCCTACAGCCGAAGAAATGGAAGGCAAACCGATTGATGGCGAGTTCAAGGAAGTGCACCAGAGCACGAGCGTTGCCGGTCAGGAGTTCAGCAAACTGGACAACGACACGAAAGACATGCTGACCCGGCTTGCCGATGATGTCAAAACGCCATTGAACGATTCGTTCGCAGTGAGCGGCGATGACGACACATCAATTGAAATCAGGGAGCGCCTTGAAGCTGAGGCGTTTTCCAAGTATGAGGCACACAAGGCGTCAATGGACAGCGACATGCAAACGGCATGGTGGGCGCTGTTCGCCAGTAATGAGCGTTCCGCTATCAAGCGAATTGGAAAAACCAGAAAAGTAGAGGCATAACCATGGCATCGGTCAATAAGGCAATACTCATTGGCAACTTAGGGAAAGACCCCGAGATGCGCTATCTCCCGTCAGGTGAAGCTGTGGCGACGTTCTCCATTGCGACAACTGAGACGTGGAAAGACAAGTCAGGTAGCAAGCAAGAGCGCACCGACTGGCACCGCGTCGAGTTCATCGGCAAGCTCGCAGAGGTCTGCGGCGAATACCTCAAGAAAGGTGCGCCGGTCTATATCGAGGGTCGTATCCAGTACGACAAGTGGACAGATAAAGAAAACGTCGAAAAGACGATGACCAAGATTCGCGGCGACAAGATGCAAATGCTTGGAAGCCGGGATGCTGGCGAGCGCTCGCCACAGAAAACTGAGTCACCGCAGCCGCGCAGCAAGTTGGATGATTTTGACGATGACATACCTTTTAATTAGAACTGATCTATAATGGAGTAACGAAAGGCGTTATTCATGATCAGTTCAAAACAGTGCTTTAAGTGCGGCTCAATCCTGCCGCTGACAGAGTTTTACAAGCATCCGGCTATGGGCGACGGGCATCTTGGTAAGTGCAAAGAGTGCACAAAAAAAGATGTCTCAGGCCATCGGGCAGCCAATATTGAAAAGGTTCGCGCCTATGATCGAGCGCGCGCCTTACTGCCTGATCGAAAAAAAACAGCCGCTGAAATTTCAGCTCGCTGGCGAAAAGAGGACGCTAGGCGCGGCGCCGCTCACTATAAGGTTTGCAGGGCGGTAGCGAATGGGGACATAGAGAGAATGCCGTGCGTAGTTTGCGGCGCTCTAAAGGCGTATGCGCACCATGAATCGTATGACAGGCCGCTTGATGTGGTTTGGTACTGTCAGCCGCATCATAAGGAGCGCCATAAACAAATGGCAATTGAAGGAATCGAACCGTGAGCGAGCCAAAGCAATGGAAACAGGGGCGCGATTTGAAGCATGCGGATGCGTGGGATGGCCCTATGGACGAATTGACGAATAGCGAACACCGCGAGATTCCTCCGGGCTTGAAGTTGTGGCTCCCGGCGCGGCTAGTAGCTCCACATTTGAGGTGAGTATGGATAAACCGAATGCACCAGAACGAATTTACGGGTGGTTGAACACGCAGCTATCAATCGCGCGTCACTATGGCGGGTGCAAATACAACGGGCATGACTACAGCATTGCCCCGAATGAGGAAGGGCAACCGCTGGTGCGTATGGATGTGCTGAAACGCGAAAGAAAGCAGGCAAAGAAATGAGCAAGCCTAAGCAATGGAAACAGCAGCGCGAGATGAAGCATGCGGATGTATGGGATGCTGATCGTGTTGACGAAACCGACTACACCGAAGCATATCGTCAGTATTGCGGCGACGCCTACCCACAAGAAGCAGAGCCAGACGGTCGGCTGTGGGTCGGTAGTGGGGACTCGCAATGAACAAACTACTTGAAGCGCTGGCTGAAATTCTTGAATGGGCATTCTTCATCGCCGTTGTGCTTGGTTTGTTCTGGGTGTTCCACGGCGAGCCGGATTTATGGGACAAATGGCACGACCAAGCCATGCAAGACGCGTGCAAACAGGAGAGCCGCCATGCTGAGTGATGAAGACAAGGCAATTAAGTTTTTAATGAGCGTCAAAGCCGAAGTAATCGAGGCCGCGCTCGGCATTTGCGCGCTGCCTGAAAAAGAGTTGTTTCAGCGGCTTGAAAAGCTCTACATGAAGGGCGTAGATGCTGGTGTCACGCTTGGAGTCGAACGGGCAACCGCCGCCCTATCGAAACCAGCCAGTGAGGATGCGCGAGAGGGCTTTGTGTCGGTGCCGGTTGAGCCGACTGAGGCGATGCTTGATGCCGCCGAAAAACTCGATTGGTCAAACGAGGACATCCGAGGCAATTGTTGCAATATGTTTCAAGTGATGATCGCAGTAGCAGTGAAGGGAGACGGGAAGTGAATACGCCCTCCCCCTACGAAACACATAGCGCATCCGATATTAAGCGCTACGCAGAAGAATATCGCGATAGCCGCATTTTCACACTAGAGCGCGAGCTTGCGGAGGCAAAGGAGCGGGAAGAAGAAGGCGATGCCGTTTGCAAGAAGCTGTCTGATCTGCTGGCTCGTGTTGCTATCGCGCTGAAAGGCGAGCCGCCCGATATGACGCTGTGGAGCTTTCACGATTTGCCGGAATTGGTCGCAACGCTAGCGATTGAAAATGCCATCCTCAAGGAGCAGAAGGGAGACACCAATGCTGACGTCTGACCAACTCGATGAGGCGGCAAGGCGCTTGTGTAGAACGCGCGGAAACCGTGAAGACGGTTTTTCTGCGGAAGAAGCAAGGCACCAAATTTGTTGGGCCTTAGAAATTCTTGACGCAATCGAATATGCGAAGAATTTGAAATGAGCGAGCCAACCAAGGAAGTGATATTCGTGACCGTCGGCGTGTCGGAAGACTCGTGGGCTACCGTGCCAAAAGACGGCGCGCTGACATTGGATGAAGCAAAGTGTCACGCGCTAGCTCAGGAATTCATAAACGGCAACGTGACGCAGGGAACGACCACTGCGATGCTAGTTAGCGCGATCATCGCCCACGTCCGCAAGGCCGCGCGGGATGATGCGCTGGAAACGGTTCGTCAATGTGAGCGACGCAGTGGCGCGTGCGTTATGGTGCACAGTCTGCTCAATCCAGAGCACCCGAATTTGTGCAACGAGGAAAACTGTAGCTCAATCCGCGCTATGAACCGGTTATAATTGATGAATCGCTTGCAGGCGAACAAGAGTAAGCCCACTAGGGCAGTCTGCTCCTACTCGGAGTCCTGCAACGGCGCAAGCCGAGACTGTTCCTAGTGGGCTTTTTTCATTGGAGAAAGCAAATGAGAAAGATTCCACTTACGCGGGGTATGTTTGCGTTGGTTGATGACGCAGATTATGCCGATCTGTCACGACGCAGATGGTTCGCTCAAAAGGGACCAAGAACCTTTTATGCAGTATGCAATACCACTGTTGACGGGAAGCGCAAAACAGCACGAATGCATCGAATCCTTGTTGGTGATGCCGCAACAGGCTTGCAGGTAGATCATCGCGACGGCGACGGATTGAATAACCAGCGCGCTAATTTACGTGTATGCACTAGCGCCGATAACCAACATAATCAAAGAACACGCAAGGACAATGTCACGGGATTCAAAGGCGTCAGCGCGCCGATAGCAATGCGAAATGGTGCCAACAAGTACAGAGCGCAGATTAAATTTAACGGAAAACAGATTCATCTTGGCCGCTTCCCAACCGCAGAACAGGCGCACGCAGTTTACTGTGAAGCAGCCAAACGACTGCATGGTGAATTCGCGAGGTTTGCATGAAAACACAAGGAGACACCCAATGAACGGACACAAGATGCGGTCGCTGGTGGTGCCAGAATTTCGCATACCACATGGCAAATACTGGAACGAGTTTTATCGTAAATGGATGCCAGACCCAGAAGTAAAGCAAAAGGCAAAAGGTCTGGCCGCTGCTGATGAGTTCAACGGGAGCAACCATGACGCCAGAACAAATTGAAGTTGCCGCGCCAACTATTCGTGATCGCGCGCATACCTTGCGGCGAAGCGTGAAGTCCACAACGGATGCACGATATGACCAACAACCAACGGGCATTCAGCACAGTGAAGCCCTGCCGATCTTTGCTGTCGGTTGCTTGTTTTTATCCCTCGTTTATCCCTGAGAAGGAATTGCTATGAAGATGCCCGACATTGTGATTGAAACACCAGAAGAGAAGGCGCGACGCAAAGGCGTTCCGCTGATACCGAAGCGCGCGCCAGTTAAGCCGATGCGTTCAGACAGCACCATCGCTATTTGCGGCGAGTGTGGCCTTGAAATCAAGATGGTAATGGGCTATTGCTGCTCAAAATCAAACTGTCCAGCCGTGCTAGGTAGTCCATATTGCCTTGCCGAAGGAATCAAGTAATGGATGCGCCCCAATGCAGTCTGCGGGGTGAGGGGTGAAGTGGATTTGCGCTGAGTGCTCTTTCATCTGCAACGATGAAACGTATCTGCGTGCGCCCAACCCATTTGATCCGCGTGATGAGATTGTCGGGTGCCCGAAGTGTCGCGCTGTTGGATCGCTATCGGCTGTTTGCGAGGCTGACGGCTGCAACCGCGAATCAACCTGCGGAACACCTACGCCCGATGGCTACAAGCTGCTGTGCGGCGATCACTTCATGTTGCTGCCGCCTAACCCCTCGTAAGACGGCCCGCTGGTGAATTTGGGAGAATAGACACATGAACCGCCGCAACTTCATCGGAGCCCTGATCGCTGCCCCCGCTATTGTGCGGGCTTCTAGTTTGATGCCGGTGACGAGGATATGGACGCCAACGGGCTTTGGATTGTCGGCGCTTGAGGTCGCAGATCACGCACAAGATCAGCGCCTAGTGAACGCCGCATATTCAAGCCTCTTTGATGGTGATCAGTGGACACTAGAGCAGCGCGCGGCTATGCGAAAGCGGCTTGGTTTCCAATCGGTTGCCGAGATGAACGCTCCATGGCTTGAACGCGAGCGCATGTTCAATATGCTGTATGCGAATAGCAAATGAGTAACTTTATCGAAATCAAGTTGCGTGACGTTTGCCAGAAACTCACCGAGCAATCGGACGTGGCGGTATTGGGTGCACTCTGTGAGTATCTCGGCGTTCGGTCGCTAGACCTTGACGCATTGGCTGGACGCATTGTTATTGAGCATTTTCGCGGGACAGAAATATACCGAGTCGACAATATCCCGGTTGTGCGGCGCGACAACATTGGCGTAGAGTACACGGACGCCGGCCCGGTGGTTGCCACTCGCAAAGTGTATCGGTTATGGGCGCCTACTGCCGCGACCGAAGAAACGTCAGATAGTCCGCGCCCGCTTCTGCATCCCAAAACACCTTAATGAAGTCTGGTGATGTTTCCGGCAGATCGGTGTTGATGGTTGTCACTGCGCATGGTGATAGCGTCTGGTCGCGAAAACCGCGCTCCTTCGCGTAGCGGTCGAACAGCTTGTAGCTGGCAACCTGTATCGCGTGCATGGTGATTCCCGTTGATGGGTCTTTGTTGATGTTGTAGGCGCTGACGTGCTTGTGTCCGCAAATCGAGATGTGGTCGCGTACGCCCATGATCTGTGACTTGCTGACGCCATGTGCAGCGTTCCACATCGAGTGGCCTGCAAAATCGTGACGAGCGTTGATGCGAACCTTTTGCCCGGTTGGGAGCGCCAATTCAATGCGAGCTTCGCTTGACTCATAGAGTGCGCTGGATTGTCGGGCTATCCACTTGAGCGGGTCAGCGTCCCCGGCCCACGCATCATGGTTGCCGCCAATCACATACAACCACGGGCAGGCGTTGAAGAACCACTCTGCAAGTGTCCACGCTTCGCTGGTGGTGGTCTGTTGGACCGCATAGAGTCGCGCCAGTCGGCCTACCCAGTTGTTCGTTGTATCGCCCACGTTAACGGCGAACAGTCCATCCGTGCTGTTGATGAGGTCGACGTGGTTTTCAATAGCCTGCCAGTCGCAGCCAGGGTCGTCTAGGTGAGGGTCGCCAAAATGAAGGATGCCAATCGGCCCCTTCTTCTTGATTTGAATGGGTATCAGGTTTCTGGCTTTCCATGCTGCCGAAACTCGTTGCGACTCCTTTAGTCGGTCAGATCGCAATTCGTCAATCGTCCGTGACTCACTCGGCAGTTCTGGTGTTTCAAACTCTCGTTCTTTCTTCACAACTGCCGAAGGTTTGTAGCCCGCCAGATCAAGTCGGTGCTTGAGCGTGCCGACTGGCATGTTCATTTTTCGGGCGGCGACTGCAAGCTGCGGAATGTTTAGCGCCGTGAATTTGTCGACCGTTTTCTGTAGCTCTTTTTCAGACAGTTTTGGGGTCGGCATTGTGCAGTCTTTCGTAGAGGATAGGCTCGCGTGAGCCGGGGTCGATTTCACAGGCGATGCGCACTGCGGTGGTGATGTCGGCGCCGTTCTTCATGGCGCCGAGTGCAGAGTTACCGCCTGATCCAATGGCGTGAAAACCACGCTCTATCGGCTCCGGGATGAGGTCTTCAAACCAGTATTCCAACTTGTTGCTGGTCATTACGAGCGCGCAGAAGTTGGCGCCGAGCTTAGGGCGCTTGGTTGGTCGCCCCTCGCGCATCCAGTCGACAAATTGCCGGATGTTCTGCGACTCGCCAGCGCAACCCACAAGCGAACCGTGGATGTTGAATATCTTGGTGGACGGCCACCACAAATCGCCAGTGCTGCACATGGAATCAGCGCACATAGCCATCTCTCGCAAACTTGCTGCGATAGTTGTCATACGATCCTTTGGTTAATCGACGTTGGCGAATTCGCCGAGTTCGGCCAGTCCTCTACGCTTCTTGGTGAGGTAGACGCCGTTTTCTGCTTCTGCCTGGCGGCGGGCTTTTTCTCGTACTGAGCGCATCAGGTCTTCGCCCTTGATCGCCATTGTCGGGTTGGCACGATTCCATCGCTGGATTGCTTCTTGCGAGTCCGTGGCATCTCCCTCTTCGCGCTCGCGTGTGTAGCGCTGCATCAGTTGTTTTCGACGCTGGGTGAGCAGCGTTTCCTGATTTTTGATCGCACTCTTGCCCTCAAATCCTTCCATGCCGCGAGCGGCGGAGAAGCCAAGGAATTGCGCGACCTCTTCCGGGATGGTGGTTTCGTCAACGATGGTGATGCCGGTCTTGTCCTGAATCCCCTCTTGATCGTAGCGATAGGCTTTCAGCGGGTCTTTGATGGACTTCGGAAGCATCTCTTCAATGCCGCGTAGGGTGTTGCCCTGAGACATCGTTTGCATACCGTTGGCGATGTTGCCACCGATGCCGAACACGGGGCCGGCAATGGTTTCGAGCAGGGCTTGGTAATACTTCTTGCCCTCAAGCGTTTCCTGCGGCATACGGATCAGCAGGGAGTCCAAGCCAACACGACCGGAGATGTCGCCGCCAATTGCGTCCTTGATGCCTGGAGCACGGAAAACGCCATGAGCCAACACTTCACCCATGTCTTTGCCGAAAGTTTGTGCGAGATAGTTGCGCAGCGCAACCTGCGCGTCCCACGGCTCATCCTCAGAACCACCAATGGCAGATGCGGCCGCAAGGAGTGTCGTCATAAGCGGAAGCCCCAAGGCTCCAGCAAACATGCCGTGCATCGCCAGCAGACCGCCAAGGGTTTTCATAGCCTCCTTGTCGCCTTGCAGTGACTTTGCCGTGTTCCGCGCCAGCGTGTAAATCATGTTTTGACCATACTGCTTGAATAGCAGGATGACGCGGGCGGTTGGCCCCTGCATGATGCGCGGGCGGTTTGTGGCGCTGTAGTCGAAATGCGAGTCGTACGTGAGGTCGTGCGCCAACTTGTACGGGTCCGACACTCCCGACTCTGTGGCCATGCGATACGCCGCCATGAAGGTAACGCCACGGTTGAACTTCTCGGCTTCGTGGAACATCATCGAGGCAACGCGCATTACGCGCTGTTGGTTCTCGTTGAAAGCCCCTGATTTTCCTTGACTGACGCCAGCCAGATCATGCGCCATCGTCAGGTCAATCAAGCCCTCTTTCACGGCGCGGTCGTAGGCTTCGCGCTCCTTGCCCTTGAGTTGCGACAGGAGGTCGTTCTTACCCTTCACCGCATCGGCGGATAAGGACAGCAGCATCTTTGCCGCTTTGGTGAAGCCGAACTTTGACGCCAGCATTGGGTATGCCACCAACGCTGTTTGCGACAGGTTCACTACGGCAGACGCGGGAGACAGTCCCATGTGCCACATAAAGCCCAGCCCGGTCAGCGCATTGGCGACGGGCGTGTTCTGTGGGTTCATGACGTGCTGGTGACGCGCGTTCATTTCGTCGACTACGGATTGAGCAACAACGTTGCTGTAGTTCGGATCGGCCTTGATTTTGCTGTCAATGGTTTCCTGCATCTGCGACAGCGTATCGGCCAGCCGGTCGCCGTGGCGCAGCTTTGCAAGGTGATAACCGCCGTGGAACATGTTGCGGGCAAACGCGCGCATGGCGTCATTCGAGTAGCCCGGAGTGCCCTTGCGGTGAATTCCAGACTTCGCCCATGACAGGTCGGGAAGGGACGACAGCCACAATTGATTGATTGCGTCGAGCTGCGACTCCCGTACCTGTGCGTCCGGTTCCTCGTTGATGAGGGCGACCAAGTCTTTCATGAACCCACGCGATACCCCGTCGCGTTCCGCGTTGAATTCCTTCTTCTTCTGCACGGCGCCGACGACATCATTGGGATAGGCGCGGATCAGCTCGGCGCGCATCTGCTGGGCTTGGTTCGTGGTTTCTGCCATGTTCACGGATTTAGTGACGCCCGACGAATCTTTCACGATCACCATGTAGTCGCCAAAACGCGCAAGCGGGAAGTAAACCCCTTTCATCGACTTGGTGAATTCCTCGCGCATCTTGTCGAGGGTTCGCTGTTTTGCGGACGTGTCGAGTGCAGAGCGTTGCACGCGATCCAGCAGTTCAGCTTTCACCTTCTCGAAGTGCGCAGCGTAGGCATCCCGTGCCTCGCGGTAGATGTCTTTGCCCTCTTGCGGGAGGTTGACCCAGCGCTTGCGCAGATCGGAGAACTCAACCGACAACTCGGACTTCTTGGTATCGGGATCGAACTGCGCCAATGTTGCGTCATGCATCAACGCGGACAGGCTTGACGCGACCTCCGGGCGCTTGCGATTCAATACACGCCACTTGTCGATAATTGCGTCGGCAACGGCAGAGCCCTCATTCTGCTCGGCCTGCATGATCTGTAGGCGCTCGTTGTACTTTGGCAGTTCGGGAACGTCTTTGGTGTAGATGTCCGCGATTTGCCGACCACCAAGGAATTGCAATGCAGCGCCGCGCCGGTCGCGCGCCATGTTCGCTGTCGTTTTCAGGATGCTCTTGATACCAGAGCCAAGCCCTTGCACGACTTCTGCACCGTTGTACGCGGACTGTGCATCGGTTTGTTTCGGATCGAACAGATCACCGGGACGACTGAACCGAATATCTGCGTTGTCTTGTGAGAATTGTCCTGTGTTGCCCGTGGCGGATTTGATTTGATCGTCCGACCAAACCAGCCAAGAATCGCGCCCCGATCCTTCGTTACTGTTTTCGTAAACGATTCCGTCATTGCCAAGTCGAGCGGCATGATTTATGTAAGCGTCCCATGTCCTGACATCGCCAGCGTCTCCAGTGCGCATTGGGTCAAGTATTTTTAGATATACCGGATAAACGGTATCGCTACCTTTTCGGTCTTGAATTACATCGAGACGTTCTGCCGCTTGACCAGCATCGCCAAAGTGCCCACCCTCGTAGAATTTTGTGATGCCTGGCTCGCGTGTACCGTGATAAACAACCAGCGGCCTGCCCTGATCGTCAACCACGCGACTGTCGCCAAACCACTTCCAGAAGTTGCGTACACCCTCTTCTGTCGGGTGAATCGCTTGACCGTTGCTGTTCTTGGTGGGGCGGGTCTTGCCGTCTACTTCGATGGTGTCGGGCTCCAACACCGAAACACCATCCCGCAACCCATTCCGGCGCATGCCTGCAACGAATGTTGCAACCATGTCGTCTGACCATTCGATTTTGAACCCGGTCGCATCGGCGAGTTTGCCGAGCCAGGAACGAATCAAGGCGACGAGTTTGTCCCATCCCTTAAGGTTTTGCAGGTCGCTCACCGGCATATCGGCGAGGGCTTCTTCTATCGCCTCTTCTTGCCCGATGCCGTAGCGGTCCATCTGCTGCTGCGTCAGTTTGCGCAGGTTCGCATTGGTGTCGTACATCCCTTTGAGGATCGGCTTTGCGTTGCTGCCAAGCGTGTTGGCAATGCCCCGGTGCAGGGCTTCGTGCGAGATGACGAACAGCGCTTCTTTCGGCGAATGGATTTCGCTCGAAACGAGTATGACTTTGTCGGTGTCGCGGAAGTAGGCGCCGCGAATCTTGCCGTCAGGGACGCGGGAGAGAACGGTGTCGCGTTCTGTTGCCGGCATGTCGGCGACTGTGCGCACGACGGTTACACCAGAGAGCCCCGCTTCGGATAGTTTGCTGGCGAGGTCTACTGCGTCAGCATGGGTGAAGCCTACTTCTTGGCTAGTTTCGCCTCGACTCGCGCTTTCACTTCCGCGCTCAATGCCGCTCGCTCCGCGTCGGTTCTTACCGGCAGGCGAGCCAGCGAAGGACTCTCGTGTAATGGTGTCGCTGTAGGCTGCGCCTTGTTCAACATTTTGTATTCCAATCCCGAGTTTTTCCCAAAAGCCTTGCGCTGATGGGACGATATTCATTACCGCCAATTTACCATTTGGCGACGTGTCAAGCAAGGCTTTGACGGTCGCCGTGGCTGCGCCTGTCTTGCGTTTTGCGTTGTCGATACTGATGTCGTACAGCGCGATGGGTTTCCCATTGTCAAACACCGCTTCCACGTACCCGAGATACGCATTATCCGGCCCCATGATCGCGAAGTTGTACAACTGCTGATTGTCATCGGTCGGGAAGAACTCCAGCCGCTCAGTCGGGTTGGCATACGCCAGCGTTACGCCGCCGCCCTCAATGACCGGGCTACCGTCTTCGGCGGTAGAGAGTTGGGCGGAGCGCGAGAACATCGGCATACCCTGTGCCGCGTGTTCGCGCATCTTGTCGGTGATGTCGAAGCCGGGTTGTTGGATGGTTGTATTTTTTGTCGAGACAACCTTGCCATACTCGCCATTCATCTCAAGCGAGTACGCATAGGATTCAGCTTCATTTCGATCATCAAATGGGCCATCAAGCACGCGCCCTGACCCATCCTGAACTGTCCACCCAATCTTTCCACCAGACACGCTGCCGGAATCGACCTTCCCGCCGCCCAGCTTCTTCAGTACGTCATTGGCTACGTTCGGGACGATGCGGTCATAAAACGCTTTCATGCCTTCGCCGCCGACTTTGAGGCCGTCGCCAGAAAGAACGTCGCCCGCTTGTGCCGCCATCACTTTGTCGGCGAGTCCTTTGCCGATTATTTCGTCGAGCGGCTTACCTGAAAACTGCGTACTGGATTGGCCGTAGCCGTCCACTATGCCTTTGTTGTCAACCATCAATTTGATAGGGCTTCCGCCTGTCGGCGTGATGCGCACCGAGCGAGAATCAGCATTGACCATTGGCACCGTGATGCTGTCAACCTGCTTCGATAAATCGTACCGTTCCGCCGACTGCTCCCCATTGACCATCGCAATACGGTCGAATCCGTTGTCTACGGCGTAGCGAATCATTCGCTTGAGGGCGAGGCTTACCCATGCCTCGGTCTTGCCGACGAAGGGGGCATTGGGTACGCCCGATGCGCCACGCTTGATAAGCGCTTGCTGACGATCCCATTCCTGCTGATTGGTCGCCGGTCGCTGTAGTTCCAGCTTTTCCGCGTCGGTCAGGGCAATGCCGTTT
>OFRO01000260.1_pt1 | contig 20208 bp, 21 predicted proteins | sample 1543091 | NCBI WGS metagenome assembly OFRO01 (sample SAMN07774217, study PRJEB24372) | wastewater metagenome | isolation source: Exp Tend NO 10WW | collected 2016-02
GGTCGAGCCACGTCGTGCCCGCCGCCTTGAGCGCATCCCACGTCTTCCCTGCGGCGTTGAGCGCAGTCCACGACGCAGACGGGTCGCCGTAGTTCACCCCGGACGGCGAGTCGACCACCGTGCACGGCAAATCCCAGTCATACCACGCACCCGGGTCGGACGCGTCCAGCCCGAGCATGTCCGCCGGCCGGAAGTGCGTCACCGGACGCGGAGTCACCGACCCGACCCGAACATAGGCCCAGTCCCATAGCGTCCCCGGCATCCGCAGCAGGACAGTGCTCGTGGCCTCCTGCGTGAGGATCGCCAGCAACTCCCGGGCGGCCGGGTGAGTGCGGGTGCGCAGCGTCACTGCGAACGACCCGGCCTTGCGGACATCATCGAACGCGACCGCCGTCGTGCGCCCGACCGGTTGCAGCACCGTCCCTGGCTGCTCCAGTACGGGAGATGGGCGTGCCGCCAACCTGACCGGGAGGGTCAGGGGGGGGAGCCCGGGTAGGGAGATCCGGGCGCGGGTGTCGTTGATGGTCGCGGTCGGCGAGGAGACCATCGACGCCCCGTTCATCGCCTCGTATGCCACCGCAACCGCATGCGGCGCCTCATAGTCCAGTGCTGCACCCACCCCGCCCGAGATCGCGACCGACGACCCGGCTCCGGAGTTGCCCCTCACCAGATGCCGAGTTCCGTCCGGGTGCACACGCCACACCGACAGGTCGCCAGACGTGCCCCACCCCGTGAGAGTGACCGTGATCCGCGGCGGCTCAGCCAGCGACACGACAGCCGAGATCGCGGCAGCCATCAGGCCGCCCCGTAGCGGCGCTCACGGGCAGCGCCGTCCAGGGCCCGGCTGATCCGGCCGTCCACGAGCGGCACGAGTATGCCGCCGATGTCGAGCGAGCCGCTGATCCGCCAACCGTCAGCAGGCATGGACTCGCCCCCTCCGGCGCCGAGCAGTTGCCCGGTGCGTTCCCAGATGGCCAGGGATCGGGCGCGGCGGGATGGGTGCAGCGGGATGTACGCCTCTCCCCCGGGCGCCTCATTCCAGAGGATCGGGGAGGTGCGGGCCATGATGATGGCGTTGCGGGTGACGTCTCCGGCGGCCATCTTGCGGACCCCGCCGGAGGTGATCAGGCCTGCCGCAGCTTGGCGTTGTTCCATGGCGGCGGCCATGTGGATGGCGCCCTTGATCTGCGCGGCGTTGCGGAGCCGGCCGAGCTCGGCCATCGCCTGGGCAGCGTCGACGGTGAAGGTGATCGTCTTCGCGGTCGGGGTCTTCTCGACCTCAGAGGCCAAGGCAAGCACCTTGTCGCGAGTGAGCCCGAGCGATGTCGCCAACTCCTCGGCGGCGGCCTTGTTGCCGAGCAGGCGGGTGGCCTGCTCGACGAACGCGGCGCGCCGCTGCTCCATCGTCTTGGCGACTATGTCGACGGAAACGCCCTGTTCGAGTTGAGCTTTCGCTGCCGCGATCGAGGCGTCCCGAAGCTTGTCGAGGGCTTCCTCGTTGGCGCGTCCCTTCTCGGTGTTGATGTCGAGGGTCTTGCCGTTCTCCTTGATGGACTTCTTCAGTTCATCGAGGGCGGCGCCGTACTCGCGGTTCGCGGCCCGGGAGTCGAGGAGTTGGTCACGTAGCTTCTGCTGCGCGAGGTAGTAGTCCTTGACGGCCTGGGCGGCGTCCTTGGTGACGTCGGCGCCGGTTGAGGTGGCACGGGTAGCCTGCTGTTGGGCGGTCGTCGAGGAGCCCATGGCATCGGCCTTGCGCTTCCAGCCCTCGGCGCTTGCTGCCAGGCGTTCGGCCTCATCTCCGAGCGCGTACTGCACCGTGTGGATGGGCTCGACGATCTTGGCCTGGGCCACCCCGGCTTCCGATTGCGCTTGGCCCCACCGAGCCATCTGCTCGTTCAGGTGGCGCATCGCCTCGGCGTTCCCGAGCGCCGCGTCGGTGACCTGGTCGAGGGAGAGGCCCATCTTGCGGGCGTTCTCCAACACGCCTCGCTCTTCGAGGTTCTTCACGACCAGCGCCCGGGTGTTACTCGTGATGGCGCCCGTCTGCTCGTCGAGGGAGTTGGTCAACTCCTGGACGCGCTGCCGTGCCTGCGCCTGGCCCGACACCAGGTGCCCGACCACTGCCGCAGCAGCCATGAACGCCACACCCCACGGCCCGCCGAGCACCCCGAGCAGGCCAGACGCGGCCGACCGTAGGGCGCCAGCGCCGCCGACGAACGTCGACACCCCGACCCCGAAACCCCTGAGTCCACCCCCGGCTCGTTCAGCGGCCTGCCCGGAGTAGTGCAGCGCCTCCCCGAATGACTGCAGGTGACCGCGGGCCGTCGTCGCCATCGTCCCCACGGCGGCGCCGACCCCGATGAGCCGATCCTTGAGCAGTAGGAATGCGATCAGCCCGATCGTCGCGGACTGCAGTGGCGCCGGCAACTCGCGGAAACCGGACACGACCGCCCCAACGGCAGACGCGAGGGGGCCGAGCGCAACCACGGCGTCGTGGGCTACGTCGGCCGTTCCGGACAGGAAGGGGATCACCTGGTCGCGGCCGAACCTGACCAGGGACGTATATGCCGGCAGCAGCATGTTCCCGACCTTGACCGCCAACTCCTGCGCGGCGGCGGCGGTCTGCTTCTGCACGTTCGCTGTCGAGCTGGAAGTGCGGGCGAAGTCGCCCATCGCCCGGGACCCGTCCTTGGTGACGATCGCCAGGACCGCGGCGGCCTTCTCCTGTGCGGTGAGCGCCTGTGCGCTCTTCTTACCCGTCGCCGCCATCGCTTCCTGCTCGACCCGAGCGGCGCTGATGTTGGGGATCAGCTTCTGCAGCGAGTCGTACTCGCCGCGGAATCCGGCTGCGATCCGCTCGAGAACGTCTTCGGTGCCGAGGTTGTTGAACGACCCGAAGTCAGCCGCCAACTGCACCACGCTGCGGGACATCTCAGCAGCCCTGAGTTCGCCGAACCCGAGCTGCAGGAACATGTCCCCGAACCCTGCAGCGGCGTCGATCGCCGCTGCGCTGGACATGCCGAGGTTCCGCACGGCCCCAGTTGCCCACTCCCGCATGGCGTCAGCGTTACGTCCGAAGATCACAGTCGCCTTGCTGAAAATCTCGTTGGCTGAGCTGGCGGCGTCGATCGCGCCGCGGAACCAGTCGACGATCTTGCCGACCGCGAATGCCCCCGCGATGCCGGCGCCGACCTGGCGGATACCGGCCATGAAGGTGCGGGAGAACGCTCCAGAGACGCGGCGTCCGGCTTGGTCGGCGTCGCCGTCCATGCCGGCGAGTCCGGCCCGGATGTCCCGCTGCGCCTGCCGGATGCCCTGCCCAACGCCGCTGGTGTCGAGCCGCAGGTATCCGACCAGCTCGCCGACGTTGAAGGACATGTGCGCGTCCTCCTTCGGTCAGGGCTGGTCGTAGTCGTCGACGGGGTGCTGCGGCGGCGGCATACTGGGCGCCGGATCCGGGGTCAGGGCGTCGAGGAGGCGGGACCCGGCTGACAGCAGGCCACGGACGCGGACGAGGAACCACCGCCACGAATGGGCTTGCAGCGCGGTGCAGCTGAGGGGGGCGTCGAGGTCGACGTCGACCCCGTAGGTGGAGTGCAGGTCGGCCTCGATGAGGTCACGGTGCGCCCACAGGGCGGTCAGCGACCAGCCTGCCGCTTCCTCTTTTTCGTACCACTCCGAGAGCCCCGTTTCCGGGTCGTACTCGCCGCGGCCGGTCGGGTCCGGGTCTCCGTTGGGCGCCCCGTCCGGCTCGTCGCCGTCGGGGCCGGAGGTTTTCCCCCCGTGTCCCAGTACGCCTCGGCCGCAGCCTTGCCGGCTGTCCAGGCGAGGAACGCGGTAGCGATGGCCAGTTCCATCACCGGCTGCGGTATGCCGTCGGTGACCATCTGGTCGTATGCCGCACCGAGGCAGTCCCGGGCGAAGTCCCGACCCTCGGGGGTTTCGGTGTCGACATGCAGGTCGGCGGCAGCCTCGGCGATGTCGTCGCCTTCCATGCCTGCCTCGACGAGGGCGTCGAGGAACACGCCGCGGGCCAGCATGTTGGCCAGGTGGGCCCCGACGGCCGCCGTCGGCGGGTCGACCCGGTAGGTCTTCCCGCCGACCGGCAGCGTCAGGGTGAGGTCGAGGACCTCCAGGGCATCACGCACCGATCAGGACCGATCAGACGTAGACGTAGTCGTCGAAGGTGCCGTTGTCCAGCGACGGACCGTTCGCGTTGGTCACGGTCACGGTCTTCGTCGACGCGGCCTGTGCGGGCGCCTTGGCGACGATGCGGCCGTCGCTCACGACGGTGTACTCGGTGGCGTTCGTGGTGCCGAACTTGACCCCGGTGGCGCCGGAGACGCCGGTGAAGCCAGATCCGGAGATGACGACGTTGGTGCCGCCCGCCGCGGGCCCGGTGGCCGGCGAGAGGCCGTTGACGACGGGAACCGCGGTCGCGCTGTAGGGGTTCGTGATCGCGCTCCGGGCGCCCTGCCCGAGCAGGGTAACCGAGACCTCTTCGAGGCCCGGGGCGTCGCCGCCCTGCGGCTCCCACTGCACGAGCACCCACCCGTCGTACGCCTCGCCGCCGGTGGTGCGCTCGTACCACCGCACGTGCACCAGGATCAGCGAGTCGGCCGCGGCGCGCAAATACTCCTGGGCCGTGTCCCGCGACCCCGAGTACTTGTTCCGGCGGACCGTGCACGTGTTCTGGAACTTGCGGGCGGTGACCGCGTCGGCCCCCCACCCGTCGGTGTCGTAGTCCGTCATGTCCTGCACGGTGGCCGGGACGGCAGGGGTGAAGTTGGACACGCCCTTGAGTTGGGACCAGTTGCCGCCGCCATTGGAGTCGAGGTCGACGTCGAGGCGCCACTTGCTGTTCGTGGTCGGCGTGCCGGTGGTGGGTGCAGCCATGGGGTGCTCCTAAATGTGTTGTGCTGCTGGTGGATTCGCTGCTCAGAACTCGACTGCTACCGACGGGTCACTGGTGATGGCCTGGAAGTTCCACGACACTTCGTCGCGGTCCTGGGCGTCGAACCCGATCCGCCCGCCACCGACCAGCACCATCGCCTCGATGCCGGGGATGTCCTCCCGGCCGTGCAGGGCGGCCCGGGCTGCGTCAGCCAGGTCCTCGGCGCTCGTGGTCGCTCCCGCTGAGCCACGGCAACGGACCTGCACCCCGGTCGTGTAGGGCAGGGCGAGCGGGTATGCCGTGACGACGATGCACCGGTCCGGGTCGGACGGCATGCGGGAGAAGAAGATCGGGGCCGTGTCGCCAGCCAGGTACCCGCCGTTCGCCCGGTAGGTGCCGACCCCGGCGTCGGCCAGGGCTGTGGCGACTGCCTGCCGGATGTCGCGGGCGGTCACAGGGCGTCCCGGATTGCTTGTGCGACGAGTTGGGCACCGACCCGGGCCGAGCCCATCAGCGGCGCCTCGAGGTACTTCGCTTGCCGGCCGGCGTCGTGCCGGTAGCCCATCTCCTCGTGCTGCCGGACGGCATAGGGGGTGTCGTAGGAGACGGCGGCCACGATGCTGTCCCCGTCGCGCGTGGCGTCGGTCTTGCCGCTACGGGACAACGTGCCCTCTTCGATGGGCACCAGTTTGGTCGCCTCCCCGAGGACGTGCTCACCCCACAGGGTGACACCGCGGTGAGCTCCCAGCCTCAGTGCCCGCTCGACCCTGTCGAGGTCGAGCGATCCGGACCACTGCATGCGGTCCTCCTCACTCCAGGAACATCTCGACGTGGTTCGGCGTCGGCTGCGGGCCGGCTTCGTGGCGGGTGAAGGTGATGACCTTCGTCCGGGTCGCCCCGGATGACACGAGGGAGCCGACGGGGATGTCGGCGGTGGCAATGGGTGCGAGCAGGGTTGCGTTGGACACGACCTGGCTGCCGTTGGCGGCGCGGACGAGTCTCCTGGTGTGGTCGAGGTATCCGATCACCTCGTATGCCGTGCCGTAGGTGTCGCCTTCGGGGCCGTGGCCGGTCAGTGGCTGCACGGTCACGGTGTGGACCCACCAGTCGGCGAGGGGGTCGATGGTGGTCACCATGTGGCGACCGTGGATGTGAGGCCGGCGTCAGCGAGGACCGAGAGGGCATTCGGGGCGAGGCCGGTGAAGAGTGCCACCCGGTCGCGGTCGATGCCTGATCGGGCGGTGCGGGTGACGCTGGCGCGGCCGATGCTGGCCGACACGGTGCCGCCGGTGAACCCGGCCGGTCCGGCCGCCGGGTCGATGATCCCTGCGGCGATCATGGCCCGGGTGTGGGCGATGGTGGCGTCGCGGAATGCGGCAGCAACGGTGGTGTCGGTGGGGGCGCCGGCCTCGTCGGTGTCGTAGATGGCTGCGATGGTGGCGCGCCGGACGGCTCGGGATGCGATGTCGAGGAACTGGGTGAGGTTCGCGGGGGGTTCCTCGGTCGGGTAGGTGGTTGTGTATTGGGTGGTCGTGGCGTAGGTCGGCATGCGTCTCCTGGTCAGCGGGCGGGGCGCAGGACGCGCTCATGGCAGGGGCGGAAGGACCCGGGGTGACACCCCCGAGCGGCCTTCGCGGCGAGGTCAGTGTTCCCCGGGACCGCGTTGACGCCCCGCCCGTAAGGATCAGGGGATGCGACGGACCGGGCGCCCCCCGCGCAGGAGCGCCCGGTCCGGTCACGACGGTCAGGCGACCTTGAGGCCCCGCAGCTGCCCGTGAGCGGCCTCGTTGCCGTAGGCCAGGCCGATCTCGCCGTAGATCTGCACGTCGTCCGACGCGCCGGTCTTGGCCAGGGGCTCCTCGAAGAACACGCCCTTGCCGGGGACGTTGAGGAACACGGGCCGCAGCTGGTTGATCGTCGTCAGGACGATCGAGTCGACCGGGACGGCGCGGTCGAGCATGATGCCGAACTCGCCGAAGTCGGTTGCGACCCGCTGGATCGGGACGCCGCCGATGTTGTCGCCGTTGACGATCGGGTTGGCCTTGGCGTACGCCGCGGCGTAGGCGGCCGAGATGGCGCGCTTCTGCCGGGAGTTGACCAGCAGGATCGGCAGGCCACCGGTGAGGCCACCGTTGTCCCACACCTGCTGGATGAACGCCTCGATCGTCGGGACGTCCAGGTCGCTGGTGGAGCAGGACCGGTAGTCGATGTTCGCGGTCGACGTGCCGAGCGTGATGGCGGCGCCACCGGAGGTCAGGGCGACCTTGAACGACACGGTCGTGGAGACGGACGTGACGTAGTAGGCGCGGCCGACGACGATGTTCGACGCCGTTCCGACGCTGGAGAACACGACCCGGTCACCGACCGACAGGGAGTGCGCCGACGCCGGGGTGATCGTGTCCGTGGCGGACGAGGCCCCGGTGGCGACGTTGGTGCCCTTGTCGACCCGGTTGGTCGTGATGGCCTGCAGCATGCCGCGGGTCTGCCGGGGCGTGGCGTTGGTCGTCGGGTTGGCGTAGAGGCCGTTGATGAACGACCAGTTGACGTCCAGGGCGATGGCCTTGAGGGACTGGGCGACCTGCCAGTCCAGCTCGTTGGACACCGGGTTGCTGCCGGGCACGCCGCGGTAGGGCGCCGATCCGGGGGTGGCCAGCTGGCCGGTGGCCGACTGCTTCGTGTAGCTGACGGACACCTTGCGCTGGTGGATCTGGCACACGTTGCGGACGTTGGCGCGGACGCGGCCCTCAGCGGTCGGGGCGGTCGCACCTTCGAGGGCGACGTTCTGCCCGGCCTGGCCGAGGTCGTAGGTCTGCCACTCGAACTCGGTGGCGGACGTCTGGCCGCCGCCGGTGAGGCCACCGACAGCGGACAGCAGGGGCGTGTCGGCGGGGGTGAGGGCGAACAGTTCGCCCACGTAGTTGGGCAGGTTGAAGGTCGTGCCCATGGCGGTGATGCCGGCCATTGGATGCTCCTAAGGGTGCGAGGGGGTCAGGGTGCGCCGTATGCCTTCTGGCGCTGCAGGCTGATGGCGAGTTCGTGCTTGCCGGCCTTGCGGGCTGCCTCGATCTGGGCGTCGAGGGTGTGTGCCGCCTCGCCGGGCCCGCCGGCGTGTTGCACGGTGCTCGCGCCAGCCGCCAGGGCCGCCTTGAGCTTGGGGTTCGCGGCGACGGCTGCCTTGATGGCGTCGTCGACCTTGGTCGAGAAGTCCGACCCGTTCGGGTCGAGGTCCGCCACGCTCGCCAGGAACGCGCGGGAGTCCAGCAGTGCGGTCGGGTCGCCGCTGTGCTTGCTGGCCGCCTTGTAGACCGCGAGCTCGACGGCGGACTGCCGGGCCTGCGCCTGCGTGGCGGTCAGTTGTTCGGTGAGCTTGGCGGGGTCGGGCTTCTCGTCGTCCTTGATGAGCCCGAGGGCCTTGCCGATCTCTTGGGCGAGGGCGGTGCGGGCTTCGGCGGCGGCGTTGGCCTTCGCGGCGGTGCGGGCCTTGCCTGCCTCGTCGCGGGACTCGCGGATGATCTTCTGCGCCCAGTCGGGGAGGTCTTCGACCTTGCCCGTCTCGGCGGGCGCTGCTGGCGCCTGGGCGGTTGGCGCGGTGGGGGTGGCTGCCTGTGCCGGTGGGGTCGTCTGCGTGCCCGTGGTGGGCGCTGCGGGGTCCGTGGGGGTCGCGGCCGGGGCCGCGGCGGTGCCGTTCATCTGCGCGGCGCCGAAGGTGGCTCGATGGAACGCGAGGATCTGCTCGGGGGTGACGGGCCCGCCGTCGAGGGGGAACGCGGAGCGGAACGGGAGGGTCATGGATCGGTCCTTCTCCCGGCGCCCGGCCGGGGTTTGGGGGATGCAAGAAGCCCCCCGACGTCTGGCCGGGGGGCCTGTTTGAGTCAGGGATTCGAACCCCGAACCCAGTGTTAGTGCGCCAGTGGCGCGAGGGCCGTCCCGGCCTGCTCCCGGTAGCGAAGCCGCTTGAGGTCGTGGGCGTTGACGTGCCGGCGGATCTCGCCCTGCCACGCCCGGACCTTCCGGCGCGCCCCGGCCGTAGCCTCAGGCGTCAACGCAAGCGCCTCCCGGCGCTTCCACTCCCGGACCTTGCGTTCGAGCGCCCGCTGACGCTGCCCCGCGGCATACCCCTCGGCGTCATGCTCTGGCACCTGCAGGACCGACGCACCCGGCAGGTATGCCGTCACCCGGTGCCGACAGTTCGGGTGCTGGAACCCGGCAGCCTTCGCCTCAGCCAACGTGCCCGCGACCGGCGCGACGACCGGCCGGCCATCGGTCACGGACGGCACCGTCACCACATCCACCCGGCCCGACAAGGACAGCACCTTGCCCTCCCAGCGGCGACACAACGGGCACTCCCGCGGCGCGTCCGACACGACCACCAGGTCCACACCGACGGCCTGCAGCTGCGCCACATGCCCAGCCACCGCAGCCTGACCAGTCGTCGACCGCACAGCCATCTCGACATACGAGTCGAGCGCCCACCGGCGGCCACGTGCGTCGGTGAACCCGCGGATCCCGTCGGCCAACAGCCGGTCCAAGACCCGCTGCGACGCGGCCAGTCGGGTCGAGGACCCGCTGAGCACGTCAACGGCACCCGCAGCGACCGCCTGCTGGTATGCCGCCCCAAGGATCTGCGGGACCATCGCAGCAGCCCGCCGGACCATGACCGTCGGCTCGTGCGCGAGGTTCACCGCCGTCTCGGCGGCCGGCATTCTCCCGGGGGTGAAGTCGTATCCGGCGCGGTCCAGGTCGTGCACGGCGGTAGCGGTGCCGTGGTTGTATGCCGCGAGGATCGCCTCACGGATCTCCTGCTCGACGGTAGCCATCGTCTCGGCCGTGGCGCGCTGCGCCTTCGCCTTGAGCCACTGCAGTTCGGCCAGGCGCTCGATCGCCCATGTGCGGGCGTCGGTCTTCGTGTCCTTCGCCAAAGTCCGGGCCAGCAACCGCAGCAGGGCCGCCTCCAGGTCATCGACGAGCCGCGCCACCTGGTGGGCGTACTGGTCGCCGTCGGCAGGTGAGGCGGGCACGTGACGAGGCTACGCGCCGGGCGGGACGTCCGTGGCGTTGTCCACAGGGTTCGCCGTGGCGTTGTCCACAGGGTTCGCCCCGTTGACGAGGGTCGGGTCGGTCGGGTCAGGTAGCGGCGGGTTCGCCGCCTCCTTCTCGCCCATGATCTCCTCGACCTCGGCGGCGACCTGCCCGTCGTCCCACTCCGGGTGCAGCATCCGGACCAACGTCTCGGTCGAGGCGGCCTCGGCGGCACGCAGCGCCTGCGCGGTCTGCGCGAGGGCGAGTAGGCCCTCCTGCACCCCGTCGGGGAACTCCACGTGCGGACGCGACGGCGTGATGCCCGACCCGAACAGCGCAGCGTCGACCGCCAACAGCTTCTCGACCAAGGTTGCCAGCGCGGGACGCAGCAGCCTCAGCTTCCGGTCCCGGGTCGCATACGACCGCTGCTGCCGCGACCGGATCTCGGTCGCCGTCGTTGCCCCACCCTGGTCGTCGAGGCCGAACGTGTTCGCGCTGTAGCCGGCGGTCGCGATGATCCGCTCGAGCAGCTCCCGGCACGTCGCCCGGTGCTCCTCGTGGCGGATGGCGAACTGCTCGGCCTGCGCCAGGCTTCCCCCACCGGACGCCAGAGATGTCGGTGCGACGTTCAGCGTCGAGAACACTTCCCGGTCGGTGTCGAACGCGGCGCCCTTCCCGGCACCCAGGTCGTCCAGCGACGACGCGGGCACCAGCAGGCGTGCCTTGCCGAGGCGGATGTCTCGCATCCACGACGAGTAGGCCTCGTCGAGGGCGTCCATCGCACCTTCGAGTTGGTCGAGATCCGACCGGCCGTAGTGCTGGCCGATCGGGTGGGACCGCCACCGACGCTGGGGCCGCTGGTTCGGCACGTGCACGCACGCCAGCCCGGGGGTTCCGGTGCTGATGGTGTCCCCGTTGGCGGTGAGCCACTGCGCCAGACCTTCGGTCGTGGAGTGCTCGGTCAACGGCACCCGCACCCCGAGATCGGCGGCCGACCCTCGGTACAGGCCGTGCACGATCACGCCGTTGCCGGATGCGTCCAACTCGTGGCGCTCAAGGTGGCGGGTCACCAGCTGCCCATCGGCGTCCACGACGTGCCAGAACGTGACCGCCAGCAGCCGGCCCCAACGGAACTCAGGCAACGCTGCATCGACGCTGACGGCGGTGACGAACGGCCTGTCGGGGCTCACCTGCTGATCCCACGTGACTCGCAGGAAATGCCCGCCCAAGGCGGCGCCCTCTTCGGCGCCTTCCATGAGGGCCTGCAGCATGCCGTCGTCGACGAGTTCGTCGAGCCGTTCCTGTGCGGCCTCGTCGTCCACCACGAACGCCGGCGCCTCACCGTAGAGCAGGTCCGCGGACGCCTGACACAGGTCGGCGGCAATCGGGATGTGCAGCTTGCGGGGCGACTGGTTGTCGGTGCGAGGCCGGCCCCACCAGAAGCGGGCGACAGCCCCGACGACACCGCCGGCATACTGCGCCGGGCGGACGTACCCGCCGGGCGAGTAGGTCCGCTCCAGCCCCTCTGGGTCACCAGTCCACCAGGCCGCCCACTCGGCGAGCTTGATCGTGATCGGCGCGAGTTCCTTCGGCGGCCAAGGAGTCCCGTTGGCAGGCAGTGGCATACGTCTGCCTCCTCAGGCTGCGCGCAAATGTTGACGCCAGATGGTCTCGGTCGATGCGACGGCATACCGGCCGGCGTCGAGGCTGTGGTCGGCCACCTTCAACGGCTTGTCCAGGCCCCTCTCGGTGGCTTTATCGTCCCACGAGTAGCCGGGCGCCTCGTTGATCCACCCGGTGCACCGGTCAGACACGAGCAGGTCATGGTCAGCCAGCAGGGTGGCCACGGTGCGGATGCCGTAGTTGACGTCGTTGTCGGCGTCAGCGACCCGGTGCAGCCCGTCGGTGTGCAGCTGGACCTTGAACGACGCCGCGGACGGGTCGACCATCACCCACTCGATAGTGGGGTCCGAGTGGCCCGGCTGGTGCGGCATACCCATCCAGTCCCGGACGGCGGCCGACAGTTGCCCGTCGGTCAACTGCACGCGGGCCAGGGTCGGGTCGTGGCGCCATTCGTCGACCAGGAACAGCTTGGGTCGGTTGTCGACGTGGGCCAGGCCGAGCAGGATCGCCGACGTGGCGTTCGTGGTGCCGTAGTCGACTCCCACGGCAAGCAGGCGTTCCATGGGGGGCAGTTCCGCCCACGGGACGACATGCAGGGCGGGGTCCCACATGCCGTAGACGGCGCCCTCAGCTGCGACCCACTCGCCGAGGATGAACCGTCGGTACCACAGGCCGGTGAACTCGGCCCGCTTGCGGGCCTTGTAGGCCTCGCTCAGGCCGGGGTTGTCGTCCATCGTGAACTGCCACGACCGCCAACCGGGCAGGTCGGCAATCCGGTCGAGGAACTTCGCCTTGAGCCAGTGCGCCGGGTTGTCGGGGTTCGTCGTCCCGAACAGTTGCGCGCCGGCCACGCTCATGCGGCCGAGCAGCTGCGTGAAGAAGCCCTCGGGGATCGTCGTGACCTCGTCGACGTAGGCGCCGGCGACGGTGAGGCCTCGCAGGACGAGTTCGGCCTTCACGTCCGAGGCGCCCATGACGTAGACGCGCCGACCCATGATGACCACGGACGGAGCGCCGTAGTTCCCGACGACAGCGGCCGCCACTGGGCCGGTGATCGACGGGTCCTGTAGGGGGGCAATAGCGTTGCGCCACACCGAGTCCCGGGTGCGTCCGACCATGATCAGTTCGCCGCCGCGTGGTGCGGTGGCCATGAAGATGGCCCAACGCAGCAGGGACGCAACGGTTTTCCCGGACCGGATCGACCCGTCGAGGATGTTGACGTCGCCGGTGGACTCGCGCAGGAACGCCGTCTGCTTGGCGCCGAGCCTGCCCAGGGCCAGGTCACTCATCGGCAGGTGCCAGCCCCAGCCCTTCGGCGATGCTGCCCAGCAGGGACCGGGCGACCTCGGATGCCGGGTCGGTGGCGCGCTCGGTGAGGTTCCGCACGACCGACGCCGACGCGGCGCGGGCGTTCGCGAGGGCCCGTTCGTCGCCGGGTGGCACGAACGGCAGGTTGGTGATCCGCTCGCCGCCGCCTTCGCCGCGAGTCATCGTGGTGTGCTGGGCGGCGCCGTGGTAGACGTCCAGGAGCCTCTTCTGCGACAGCTCCAGCAGTTCCAGTTCGCGTTCGAGCGCGGCGGCGGCTCGGGCTCGGGCGTCGATGACGCGGGCGCGGGTGGCGACGGCCGTGCCGGTGCGGTCGAAGGTCAGGCCGAGTGCTTTGGCGCGGTGGCTGACCCCGCCCTTGGACCGGTGCAGCGCCTCGGCGATCGACGACAGGGACGCGCCCTCGGCGTGCATGGTACGCAACTGGTCCAGTTCGGTGGTGGCCCAGCTGTGGGGGACTTTGTGGCCGCCGGCGCGGGTGATTCTGGTCCTCAGGGACAGTTCGGCGGCCCGAAGCTCCTTGATGCGGTCGATGTTGCCGCCCCACACGTCGGCGTGCAGGAGTGCGGCGTTGAGCAGGTCCTGCCAGTCGGTGGCGCCCCACGCGGCGACACCGGGGGTCGTGATCCAGGCGTCCCACCATTCGCGGGTCTGCTCGGGCCAGTCGATGCCATCGGGCAGAGCGAGGGGGGCGGGGCGCTTCGGCTTCGACACTCCCGCCCCCTCTCTTGTGTGCTCAGGAATGGCGGTGTGCTGTCGATCGGGGGGTGCCCCCCCGGGGTTCCTGGCCTGGCTAGGCTCCCGCTGCGCCGGAGGATGGGGGCGTGTGGCCTGTTGCTCTTTGCCCGGTTGCATCCCCGGTGCGCGGCGCGCTTGTTGTCGAGCGTGTCTGGGCCGCCCTTGTCCAAGGGAATGACGTGGTCGACGACGAACGCTCCGGGGTCGAGGTGTGGGAGGTTGTAGTCGATCGGCTCCCCGCAAATCCAGCATGGAGGCTGACCGCGGCGGATGATCGCGCGATGCCTATCGCGGATCGATGTGTTGCGAATCACGGTATCCACCCGGCGGATGCGCGCATCATTGCTGCCATGAGAATCACCATCGCCGTCGCGTCCCTGCTTGCTGTCGCTGGGTGTGGTGCAGCGCCTGTGTCCTCCACCCCGCCCACCTCGACGCTCAGCGCAGCATCAGCGGCCCCCAGCTCGGCGGCAACTTCCCAGTCGTCCACCTCGTCCGCTTCGGCCCATCCCCTGACCAAGCCGTTCGGCTCGACGTTCACGTGGGACGACGGACTCGCGGTGACGATCTCCACGCCGAAGCCGTTCACGCCGAAGTCTGACCTGACCTATCAGGACAAGGTCAGTAAGACCTTCGTGATGATGGATGTGACCCTGCGGAACGGATCTCCCGAACCGAAGTCTCCGGGGCAACTGTTCCTGGCGGGCACGACCGGGAACCGGGAGTCTCAGCGCGTCTTTGACACGGCGTCTGGAGCAGACCTCGAACCGTGGGCCAAGGTCCTTCCGGGTCGAGAGGTGACGTGGAAGGTGGCCTTCGGCGTCGACGCCGGCAGGCCGTTCACGCTGCAGGTGGACTTCGGGTTTGACCGCAAGGGCGGGGTCTACGAGGCGAATCTCTAGCTCGGAGCACGGCTTACGCGCCACAGCGCAGCGCGTCCCAGATTCCCTGCGCCACCCACCCGGTCAGGTAGGCGTGTACTTCATGGGTCGGGTCGGTCTCGCCGATCTCGTTGAGCATGAACCGTGCGACGTGCGCCGCCTCGTGAGCGACTACGAGGAGCGGGGTTCGCTTGACGTCGTCGTGATTGGCGTCGACCCACACGAAGAAGGTCGGGTTCGTGCCGTTCCCCATGGTCAGGGTCTCGGTGCGTCCCACGCCTGGGTCCTCGGCCAGTGCGCCGTCGAAGTCCTTGCGGAGTCGGCGCCACTGCTTGGGCGTGGTCGCGATGTAGATGGTCCGCCCGAACGGGGCGCAATACATCGAGTGGTGCCGAGCCTTGCTCACCAATCCCCCTCGTACGCACGAATGCCCGGGCCGTCTGGCTCCGGGCATAGGTGTTTCACCTGCACGCGAGTGTGACACGTGTCTGAATGTGGCGCAAGTATCACCCTGCGTCGGCGCGTCGTTGGGCTGATTCCCGCACGAGTTGGGTGACGTCGCCAACCCGATAGCGCGGCCGTGCGCACGGTGGGAGCGCGTCGGACCTGAGCCTGGGCACACTTCTTCCCCAGTGCTGTCACACTGCCACGCGACTGGCGGGCTGTCAAGCAACGGTCACGCATCGGCGCGCCACCGGTCCCGGTCCACCAGCGAGGCGAGGACCTGCACCCGGTCGTACACGGCACGCCCGTCTGACCGGTAGCCGCCAGTCGCGAACATCCCGCGGCGAGCCCACTGCCGCACCGCTGCCGGCGTGTACCGCATGCCGAGGTCGGCGTGGATCAGCTCGACGAGCTCGGGTGCTGACAGCAGCCGCTGCGGCCCGACGATCTCGGCCAGCCACTCGGGCAGGGTGCGGGTCGAGCGGCAGCCGGGACAGGTGATCTTCTGCTCCCAGGCCGGCTGCCAGTCCGACCATGGCGGGTATGCCGTGGGGTCGGTGGTCGGGTTCGGGGTGCGGATCCAGGGGACGGCTCTGGTGGTGATGTCGCGTCCACAGCGGCAGGTGCCGATGGTGACTTTGTCGCGTCGGGGGGGTTGGGAGACGTGGCGGGCGGCGCGGGCGAGTGGTTCGAGTTCGTCGGCGAGGCGTTGGGCTGGTTCGTCGTGTTCGGCGATCCGGTCGGCTTCGCGGTCCAGCAGGTCGGCCATGGCGGTCACGTCGGTGCAGTCGATGGTGTCGGTGGTCACGATCATGCGGCCGGCGGTGTCGTGGGTGAGGTGTTGGAGGACGACGGGCCACTGGTCGACGAGTGCGTGGACCCAGTAGGCGAGGGTGAGGGTGATGTCGGCGCGTAGGACGATCGTGGATGAGGGCAGGGTGTTGGTGCTGGTGCGGCCTCGGCCGGCGCGCATGGGTTCGGCGGTGGCGGTCCAGGTGGCGCGGATGGTGGCGAGGTGGTCGCGGATGGTGGCGGTGAGGCTGGTCTCAGTCACGCCCGACCTCTTCGCGGATCAACCGCCCGCCCTCGACCAGTGCCGCGAGCACAGCATCCTGCACGGCAGGGTCGGTACGGATGGCGGCCAGGAGCCCCACGGCCGCCTCGTCCGGCGTCGCGGCGAAAGACGACCGTGACCCGCCGCTTCCGTGCCTGGGCGCCGACCGCGGGAATGGCTGCGATCCGGGCCAGCTCGTGTACGAGCATCAGTCACCGTCCTCGTCTGCGACGTCGGGCACGGGACGCAACACCTCGGGCATCTCGGGCACCTCCACGTCGTCGTTGTCAGATGCCAGCAGGTGGAGAGCGCTCGCCCAATCGGCGACGTCGCACCGGGTGTCCTTGTCCCAGGCCGCGATCTCGTCGACGGTGACCTCCCGCTGCCCCTCCTGGACGAGCTGCAGCAGGTCCGCGAGAGTTGCCGGGTCGACGTCGTCGACGAACGTGGGCTTGACGTCGGTGACGGGGCCGGCCGGGCGCTCCGGTGTCGGCGCCTCCTCGTCCGGCTCGGCGACGCGCTCGACCTCCCATGGGGTCGGCGTGTAGCCGTAGGTGTCGGTGTCGGACAAGGCGAAGAGTTCGGCGAGCACCGAGTCGAGCAGGAACCCACCGCGCGTTTGGACCACGAGTTCACGCTCGATCTCGTCGAGGGTGTTGCCGGTGATCGTGAGCGTGAGCCGGTAGCGCGGCACGGGAGGCGTCCACTCGGGCCCCAATGCACCCGCGCGAGAAAGCTGAACGTGTGATTCTTGCCCCCCATTCGTTCCCGTGCTCATGCTGCTGCTCCTCTCCTGCTCGTGGCCGTGTGGCCGTGGTGGCTTGCTGGTTGGGTGCGTGTCCCGGCCTGGGGACACACCCGGGGACACGGTGAGTCCCGGTGTGTCCCCCGTAGGGGAGGGGACACACCGGGACACACTCACCGCACCCCTGTGTGTCCCCCGAAAAGGACACACCTGGGACACACCCGGAGAGGGGGGTCACGCCGACCCCTCCCCCGGCTCCTCGACGTCCACAGCGCCGTCGCCGAACGCCATGACGACGTGGTGATTCACGACCCGATTCGGACCCATTTCGACCCGAAGATAACCCTCACGAATCAAGCATTCGACAGCTTGGTCAATACCGGACGCTTTACCGCGCACCCCGGAGCGAATGCCACGCAATGTCACACCGGGGTGATGTCCGACGAAATCAGCGACCCGACCCATAAGCACCGTCGGCCGGAAACGCCCCTCCTCGTCGTGCTCCATGCCGGGCACGTCCAGCCACGCCGCGACACCCCCATGGGGGTCGGTGGCGTCGATGTGCAGGTCCGCGACGGTCACCCCGACCGGTCCGACGTCGCCGTGCTTGTCCTTGTCGATCACGAGCTTCGCGTGGCCCTTGCTGCCGCGGGCCATCGGGCGAGAGACGACGAGCTTGTATGCCGTGCCGGTGATGCCGGCCAGCTTGTGTTGGGCGCCGATGGCGTACCGGCCGCGGGTGTCGGTGTTCTTCGTCACGTGGTCGATCTGGACGACGGCGCACCCGAGGTTGGCGAGCCGGTTGGGCAGCAGCGCCAGCCAGGCGGCGGCGTCGTCGTTGCTGTTGGTCTCCAGGCCGTGCAGGACCATGGCCTCGGTGATGCCGTCGATGACGGCCAGGTGGGCGCCTTCTGCGGCAGCGGCGACGTGTGCCCACCCAGAGGCGTCCAGGGCGGTCTCTGGGCGCACGTACCGCAGGTGGGCGGCGATGGCGTCCCGGGCGGTTCCGACGGCCAGCAGGCGGGCCACGATCGCTGAGGGGCGGTCCTCGTGGTCGATGTAGAGGACGGGGTGGCCGAGCTCCAGCTGTTGGGCTGCGGCGACGATGGCGACCCAGCTCTTGCCGCTGCCGGGTTCGCCGGCGATCGAGTGGACGGCCCCCGGGTAGAGCAGGTGCTTGCCGTCGCGGCGGGCCATGACGGTGGCGACGGGGGCCGGGTTGGAGCCTTCGAGGTATGCCGTGAGGTCGACGGGGGACCACGGGTGGGGGGTGTCGGTGGGGTCTACGCCGGCGACGATGTGGGTGCGGGCGTCGTCGAGGGCTTGTTGGGCGAGGTCGAGTCGTTCGGCGGGGGTGCGGGTCTGTCGTAGCCCGGCGAGGCGGTGCTCGAGGATGGCCAGGCGCCGGTCGGTGGCGTGGTCGAGGATGCGGCCGACGAGGTGGGCAGTGTCGCCGACGCCGACGCCTTCGCCGTGGATGGCGAAGAGTTCGGCGAGCCCTCCGACGCGGCGTAGGTCGCGGCCGAGTTGGTCGGCGACGGCGATGGGGTTGACGGGTATGCCGCGGGCGTAGAGGTGGATCGCGGCGTCCCAGATGTGTTCGTGGCGTGGTTCGCCGAAGTCGTTGCCGTTGAGGCGTTCCGCGGCGTGGGCGAGGGCTTCTGGGTCGCGCAGGATGGCGCCCAGGAGTTGCCGCTCTTGCAGGGCCCAGACGGGGCGCCCTGGTTGTTCGTGTGGGTCGTAGTCGTCCGGCGGTGGGGACTCGATGGCGCGCAGGCGCCGGGGTTCGTCGGTGCGCTCTGGCATCACGACGGACCCCGGTGGGTGGTGAACCTGTTCTCGAGTTGCCGCAGCCGAGCCGTTGCGGCGGCCAGCTCGCTGATCTGCGCGTCGGTGGGCATCCGCTTGCGCAGCGGCACGTTGACGACCGCTCCGTCCGTGGGGGTTGGTGGGTCGAGGCGGGCGATTCTGCGCCGGAGCGTGGCCATCTCCATCTCGGCGGCGGGGCGCATCCACTCGGTCTCGGCAGCGGCTCGGGCGGCTCGGCGCGCGTTCCGCTCAGCGGCCGCGGTGGCTTTGCGGCGTGCGACGGTCGCGTGCCGGGCGCACAGGTGCGGGGTCGCGGGGGCCTCGGGGGCGGCGCACACCCGGCCGGCGGAGTCCATCCACGCCCAGCAGGTGCCGGTCGGGTAGTCGGCGCGGAGGGCGAGGTGGCGCCAGAGCAGGCTGCTCGGGGTGGTCACCGGAGGGCCCTCACGGCTCGGGCGAAGCGCGGCTCGTTCTCGATTGCCGCCAGGCTCATCATCTCGTCGGGGGTGGCGAGCGGGCTGGGAGCGACGACGATCGCGGTCTCGCGCGTCACTTTGGTGACGCAATGATGAGAAGGCGAGTACCGGTTGAGGGGGGAGGGTTGAGGGTTGTAGGGGGAGGGTTGTAGGGAGTAGGGCATGGGTTCACGACCCCTTTGCGGAAGGGTTTGCCGAAGGGTTACGGGAACCCTTAAGGGAAGGGATGCCGCATACCTCGGAGAACAGGTCCGGGTACGCGGCGGCGAATGACGCCCACCCGCGGGCGTCGGGTCGCTCACGGTGCACGCGGGCAAGCTCGGAGATGACGGATGTTCGGATGCGGGGTGAGCGCACGAGTTGCAGCGCCCGGCCCATCGCCTTGGACACGTTCGGGACGTTGAGAATGTCGTCGTGCCGAACGAACGTGCGGGCGGCGACCTCGGCTGTATCCCTGTCCAGCACAAGGAATCTCGCGTCGTCGAGCGCCTCGACAGCGCCGGTGAATCGACGCTCGGTCATGTCGGCGGACATGGCCTTGAAGCGCTGTGGAAGGTACGGGTTCACCCCACACCACGAGAGGTCGCGAGATGACAGCACTGCGAAGTAGACCACTTGGTGCAGTGACGGAAGGGCGATGAAGTCCGGGTCTTCCCAGATGCTCACGAGGATGCGGGCGTGCTTACGCGCCATCGCGCCCCCCGTCTCTCTCGCAGCGACACACGGCCCTTTCGTTGTCGAGAACGAGGTCATCCCACGCGTGCTGCTCGCAGGGCGGCACAAGTTCGGACCCAGGAGCGTGAATCTTGAGCATTTGGGCGGGCTGCGAGTACTCCCGTCCGGTGCGGATCGGGACCAACACGCCACACGCCCCGCACTTGGCGACGTCGATGGCTGGCGCGCCAGCGGGCAGCATGAGGAATCCGTTAGTCGATCCAGGGCACGTCTTCGGCGGCCGGAACGCTGTGACGCAGTCCGGCTCGAAGACCATCCCGGTCTTGGTCACGTCGAGCAGGGCGACGATTCCGGGCATGCCGACGGCCTGCGCGTCCGCAGCGGCGTCCGCATCGAGAGCGGCAACGCGCGCCTCAATGACCGCGCGTATCTCGTGGCACAGATCTTGGTCGTCGTCCTGGTGCCGGCGCAGTCTCTCTATGGTGCGGAATCGCCATCCACACCGGTGGCAGTCGAGCATCGCT
>OFRO01000262.1_pt1 | contig 20096 bp, 28 predicted proteins | sample 1543091 | NCBI WGS metagenome assembly OFRO01 (sample SAMN07774217, study PRJEB24372) | wastewater metagenome | isolation source: Exp Tend NO 10WW | collected 2016-02
CGCAAAGAAGCGAGTGCGGGCAAGACACTATTTCAATCAATATTCCAAAGAGCGATGCCGCCAATTGGATACCTGGCGGGATGGTGCAGTTCACCATTTACACGCTGCCAGAACCCGCAAAGGCAACATCATGACCGACGACGCAACAAAGATGAAGCAAGAGCGCGATATGGCACTGGCTGAGTGCGAGAGGCTTAGGGCTGCGCTGGAAGAGTTCGTAAGCATAGTGGGCGAATCGGCTGAGTTTGAAGCCGCCATGTTGGAACCTGATGATGCATTTACGGAGTTCTTAAACAAGCAACAGGCTAGAGTAGATAGCGCAGTAGCAAACGCCAGCGCACTTCTCGACGCAGCAAGGGGTAAGCCATGATTGAACGCTCAAAAATCATTGAAAAAGACGACTCTGAGTATGGAAAGGAATACGTCTTGCTATCAGATGCCCGCACCTACGGCGACCAACGCGCCGCTGAGGCTCGGGAGCAGATGCGGGAGGAGTGCGTGAAGCTGATCGACGCACGGATATGGCTTACGTGGGATGTCAGAGCTAAGTTGATAACTTTAATCAGGAAACTACCATGATCAATGATCAGATAGTCGCACGGCTGTATGTGTTCATTCGTGAAAATATAAAAGGCGGGTGTAAGAAGTTCTCTCTTGGCGACAAGTGTGAGTGTCCGTTGTGCGATCTTGATAGGTTACTCGACGCCAGCAATCAAGGAGCTTCCATGAGCCAACACACTGAGCTAATAGCGAGGCTGCGAAATACGCCAAATTGGCAGCGAGAGTCTTACGGAGACTGGAAGAATGGAACGCTGTTTTATGACCGAGCGCCTTTTGAAGCTGCTGATGCTTTGGAAGCTGCCGCCGCCCTGCAAGCACTTGAGCGCGTGCCGATGACGGACCAAGAATTTACCGCATGGATAGAAAGCAGTGGGTTTGTAATCGAGCCACACACAGCTTGGACGATCAAAGAACTGGTAGAGCGCCACCACGGCATCACACCACCGGAGAACAAGGGATGATCACTGTTTCAAAATTACACAAAATGCTAGGCGCTCTACTTGAGCAAGGTCACGGACGAAAACCTGTCGTGGTGAACAAGCCCAGTTTTTACGACGCACGGGAATTGGATGGTTGCGTTTTATTGGAGGTTTTCGGAATTGATGGGCCGCGCTGGATACCAATGGCCGATGATGATGGTGGAACCAAGTGTAACGCTGATGGAACCGAATCAGGAAAGCAGGTTGTCGTGCTTTTTGGCTGCATGGGGGACACCAAATGAACATCACAAAAGAGCAAGCGGATAAAGTGATTGCGGCGCTGGCCGTGCTGTGGTTCGCTTTTTCCATCTTTTCACTACTGCTGTGGGCCTTTACTGGCCTTGCTATGTGGGCTCCGACTAATGGATCATTCCGCGAGGCAGTTCTCGGGCTTTTCTACATGGGCGGCATTGCAGTGCCAATTCTTTATTGGGTTAACAAATGAAAGACGCCATAAAAATCGCTATCGAGGCGCTGCAAGCCAATCAAAAATCATGGAAAACACTGGCAGACAGTGGCGACGCTGGAAACTGGAAAGCAGAGGAACAGCCAGTTTGGAGGCAGACTGAAGACGCCCTATCCATCATGCGAGGGCTGGCTGAGGATGCCGAGCCGGTGAACAGATGCATTACAGAGCTATTGGCGTTCGCAAAAGATCATCCGGGCACGTACATTTTCCCAAGTTGGGATGGCAGCCGTGTGATGAAGTATCTCGCCACATCACCCCAATCAGCCCAGACCGAAGCCGCCCTGCGCGAAGTAGTCCGGCTCAGTGAGGATGCGGGGCTGTACGGTGCTGATTTTCAGACCGAAGCACAGCAGGCGTTCATCCAACCCCCTCAGCCCTACAAAGTATCGCCAGGCCGTGGCTGCTAGCCTGGCAGTAGAATCCAAACCCCTTTAACCCAATCACAAATTACCATGACCATCACCACTGCTGTTGTCCCTGCCTATCCAGGCTTCACCCGCGAAGTCATCGACTCCCGTACCGGCAAGTCCGAACTGCGCCACGTGGTGGCGTGGGCTGTCAAAATCCTGCCCAAGGACGATCCGCGCAAAGTTGGCCCCGACCCGGTCGAACTGCAGGCCATCTACGCGCCTACCGCCTACTCCTACGACGACTACCAAGGTTAAGCCATGGCCCGCACACGCTTGTGGGGAGCATCCCCCGCTGAGTGGGACCACCTGTCCCTCGTGCTCGGCCTGACCGCTGACCTGCTGCCAGTAGTATCAGACCCGACCGCCACTATCAGCCCTAACTCCGAGATGAAGGGCTTGGGCAAGACACCCTCACGGCTCAACCGTCAGGGCTACGTCGTTGGCATCCCCAAGTGGACGACCATCGCAGCCACGCGTGACGACATCGAGTCGTGGTCCGACGCGGGCTACGGCGCCTGTATCCAGACACGCCATGTCAGGGCCCTGGACATCGACATCGCGGACCCTGGCCTTGCGCAAGGGGTCCATGACGTCATCAACAACTACCTTGGGTGTGACCTGCCCTGCCGTTCACGGGCTGACAGTGGCAAGCGGCTGCTGGCTTTCAAACTCAACGGCGACCACCCCAAGCGCGTGATCACCACAGCCACTGGCATCATCGAGTTTCTCGCCAACGGCCAGCAGTTCATCGCTGTGGGCACACATCCATCAGGCCAACCGTACCAGTGGCTGCCTGCACTGCCTGACCTGATCCCCACCATCACACTGGACCAGTTTGAATCCTTGTGGCTGGCCCTTCAGAAGAAGTTCGGCGTCACGCCAGCCGCATCATCCACCCTCGCCACACGGCCAGAGATTCCACGCTCGGCCAATGACGTCAACGATCCCACCGTTGACTTCCTTGAGTCCCACGGCCACGTGCGCAGCTGGGCATCCGATGGCCGTGTGAACATCACCTGCCCGTGGCAGCACGAGCACAGTGGTGACAGCGGTGACACGGAGACGCAGTACCTGCCAGCTGGTGTGGGTGGCTTCGAGCAGGGCCACTTCCACTGCCTGCACGCGCACTGCATCAACCGCACGGACGCCGACTTCGACCGCGCCATGGGCATCTCCGCCAGTGAGTTCGCGGAAGTGGTTGAAGAGGCCCACACAACAGACCCAGCCACCCCTGACAACAATCGCTTCAGCCTGGTGCAGGCCGGCGACTTCAGCCACGGGGATCACCCGGGGTGGTTGATCAAGGGCGTGCTGCCCATCGCGGACATGGCCATGGTGTACGGTGAGCCCGGCAGCGGGAAGTCATTCGCTGTCTTGGACATGGTGGCGGCCATCGCCCGAGGTGAGCCGTGGCGTGGCCACAAGGTCAAGCAGGGCAAGGTCGTGTACGTGTGCGCGGAGGGGTCTGGCGGCTTCAGGAAGCGCCTGCACGCCTACGCCCGCCACCACAGCATCGACTTGGCCGATATTGAGCTGTACGTGGTGCCTCGGGCACCAAACCTGTTGCTGATGGCGGACGCCAAGGAACTGATCAAGGCCATTGGCTCAGCTGCCGTGGTGGTCATCGACACCTTGGCGCAGACCACGCCTGGTGGTGACGAGAACGCGGGCAAGGACATGGGCAAAGCGTTGGGACACTGCCGCCGTATCCATGAGGCCACCAGTGCGTTGGTGATCCTGGTGCACCACAGCGGCAAGGACGCGTCCAAGGGCGCCCGTGGGTGGTCCGGGCTACGTGGGGCTGCCGATACGGAGTTCGAGGTGCTGCGCATGCCTATGGGCCGCATCTTGCGGGCATCCAAGCAGAAAGACGGTGAGGATGGCCAGAAGTGGGGCTTTGATCTGCGCGTGGTGCCGGTGGGGGTGGACGAGGACGGCGACGCGGTCACCAGTTGCGTGATCGAGGCAGCCGAGGTGACCTTCGCCGGGGCCACCAGCATCGTTCCCAAGGGCGTGTATCAGACGGCCATTGTGCAGGCCCTGGACGTGATTGCGGAGTTTCAGACGCAGGGCATCGAGGTGGTTGAGGTGGTCAAAGCTGCGGTGAAACTGGTCGACGCACCCACGGACGGGAAGCGTGACAGGCGCCAGGACAGCATCCAGCGGGAGCTGAAGAGGCTGTGTTCGGAGCCATCGAGCCCGTGGGAAATGTCAGAGGATGGCCAGTTTCTGGACATTGTTTGAGGTAAAACGCATGCAAAACTTTACCACTTGGCTGTTTTCTGCAACCAAAAAAGTGTTGTATAAAAACATCCCACACTCCCACACTTGCTCCCACACTCAACTGTGGGAGGGTTGTAAAAAACGGAGTGCTGCAGCATCCCAACACCAAGGGGTATCCTACCCCCTTGGTTTATGCGCAGCACGTCTGTGGCAGTGTGGGGGCAGGGTTCAACGCCTGCGCCCACCAAGAATTTCCTCGATTGTGCGAAATGACAGCGGGTACTGCACGGAAAGCCCACGGCTGATTATCCCAACAGGGAACCCCTCAGCTCGCATCGACCTTGCGATTTCGCGCATCGTGGCAACATCGGCGTCGGATACCCTTGGTACGGCAGGCCCGCGCTTAGGCCGCGCACGCTTCACCTTCGGCTTGTGCTCAGCGCAAAAAAGCCGGGTGAACAGCTTTGACGCGTGCCTAAGCCCGCCAGGAGGGTACGCAGATGGTGTGTCGCTGGCGGGGGTCTTGAACTCCCATGACGCACGACAGCCGTCATGGGCGCACGCCGTGCGCCAAGCGTTCAGGAACGTGCGCGACCCATCCACCCGGATGTATGGTTCCACCCCAACAAACTCAAAGTCGTGGTCGTTGATTCGTAAAAGCATGCGGTTTCTCCAGTTAATCCCAACAGCTAAGGTGTATGCTGTTTGGTGTTGGGATTGTACTTGAAAAATGGCAACTTCACCAAAGAAGCTGCAAGTGAACAACCTCGGATACCGGGTCGGGGAAACGCATCACCGTGCCAAGCTGTCGGACGTGGATGTCGAAACGATCCTGTACCTGCACGAGGCTGGGCTGTCGTACACGCAGATCGTGGCCAAGTTCGATGACGGCGTCACGGTCAGCAAGTCCACGGTCCGCGACATCATCACCGGCCGGATCAGGCACCAAACCGGCCAAGCCCCGGACGGCGTAGCCAAACGGCCAAAACGTGGCTAGAATGCGCGACATGCCTAAGCCAGAGCCAAAACCATACCCCGTCATCCCCAACCTTGCTTGGCGAGCGGTGTTCCTTGCTGCGCTGCGTGAATACCCTGTCATGCGCCATGCGTGTGAGGCCTCGGGCGTAGACCGCACCACAGCGTGGAAAAACCGCAATGCGGACCCTGAGTTCGCTGCCGCCTGCGATGAGGCCATGCAAGAGGGCATCGACAAGGCTGAGAAGGAAGCCTACCGCCGTGCCGTGCACGGCTGGCACGAGCCTGTCATCCACCAAGGTGAGATGAAGTACCAACACGTGTTTGAAGCAGGCGAGGATGGCAAGATCATCCCCAAGGTCGCACTGGACGAGAACGGCCAACCCATCCCACTCACGGTGAACAAGTTCAGCGACCCCCTGCTGCAGTTCGTGCTCAAGGGGCGGCGTCGTGGGACATATGGCGACCGAACGGAGCTGACGGGGGCGGGCGGCGGCCCGGTCGCGCTTGACGACACGACCCGCAACGCACGCTTGGCTGCGCTGCTCGCAGCCGCGCAGCTTCGCAGGGACATCGGATGACGCACCGTACGTGCACAATGTGCGGGATGGAAAAAGCATTCGATCAGTTCAACAAGCACAAGGGCTGCAAGCACGGGTTGAGCCCCACCTGCCGTAGCTGTGCAAACACGGTGTCAAAGGCGTGTAAGCAAGCCAACAAAGCTCAGACATACGCAACCGTGCGAGCGTGGGTGGAGCGAAACCGGGACCGCTCACGTGAGATAAAACGCAAGTGGAAAGAGGCTAACAAGGGCGCGGTGCTGGCCCACACAAGAGCACGCCAGGCGAGGCAGCGCATGGCCGTACCCGCTTGGGCTGATCTTGAAAAGATAAAAGCGGTGTACAACGCAGCGGCAGAGCTTCGCGCCAAAGGCTTTGACGTGCATGTCGACCACATAGTGCCATTGAGCGGCAAAGATGTTACCGGCTTTCACGTTGAGTACAACCTGCGCATAGTCGACGCAAGTACAAACATGGCTAAAGGTAACAAACTGGCGCCCGATGTCGTGCCTATAGCGGCACTGGATTTAGCGTGACTCCGGCGCAGGCTGGTGAGCTGTGGGCGTACATGACCCCGCAGGAGCAGAAGGAAGCTATGGAATTGATAGCAGCCGACGTCGAGTCGGTTGTGTGGCGACCACTGCCCGGTGGACCACAGGAGATGGCCTACAACAGTGTTGCCGATGTCATCGGCTTCGGTGGCGCAGCGGGGGGTGGTAAAGGGGCTGCACTCGACACTCTGCTTGCTACTCCTGCCGGGTGGACGACCATGGGTGAAGTGCAAGCGGGCGACACTGTATTCGATCAGACCGGAGCCCCCTGCAGAGTCACAGCTGTGTCCGAGATCAACCACAGGCCCTGCTATCGTCTGACCTTCGACGATGGCAGCACGTTGGTTGCCGATGACGTCCACCGATGGGTGACGCTCGACGCCAAGGAGCTTGCGGCGCTGACCCGTCAGGACCCGCAGTGGCGCGCCGCACGCCGCGCGGGCAGGCCCAGCCGCGCCAAGCCAACAACCAGCTCCGCAAGGCTTGCGGCACTGGCCAAGCTCAACGTCGTACGTGCGGCTTCTGCGCCACCCACAGGCACGATGCGCAGTACAGCCAGCTTGGCGAATACGCTGAAGGTCAAAGGCCGCACAAACCACGCCATCCCCACCGCAGGTGCACTGCAGACCGTAGACGCTGACCTGATCGTGCCACCCTACACTCTTGGCGCTTGGCTCGGCGATGGATCAAGCCGCAACGGGCAGTTGACGGGAGAGGACGCGTACGTGTGGGAAAGGATCGAGAGCGAAGGGTTCGAGGTTCGCCACTACGTACGCAACGCGCAAGCCCACAGTGTTATCGGCCTGAAGGTTATGCTACGCGAGCTGGGCGTTCTGGAGAACAAACACGTCCCGGTGGCGTATATGCGGGCCAGCTATGCCCAGCGGCTGTCTTTGCTGCAAGGCCTCATGGACACCGATGGACACGCAGCGCTCGATGGAGGGTGCGAGTTCGACGGTGTCAACGAGACCCTGGTCAACGACGTTCGAAGGTTGGTATCAACACTGGGCATCAAGTCCACGATCCAGCAAGGCGTGGCCAAGCTAAATGGTCGCGTCATCGGGCCGAAGTGGCGCGTTAAGTTCACAACCTCGCTTCCCGTCTTCGGCATGCCGCGCAAGGCTGAACGACTGAAACAGGAGACCCGCCGTACAACGCGGATGCGTTACCTGGTCTCGTGCGAGCCTGTGCCGAGCGTGCCAACCCGCTGCATTGCGGTAGACAGCCCGACGCGTCAGTACCTACTGGGCGAGTCACTGGTCCCAACGCACAACACCGATCTCGCATGCGGCAAGGCCCTCACACAGCACACGAAGACCGCAATGTTCCGACGCGTGGGCACTGAGCTGGTGGGCATCATCGACCGCTTGGTCGAGCTGTTCGGCAACCGTGACGGATACAACGGGCAGGACAAAATCTGGCGGCGTGACGGGCTGCAGATCGAGCTGGCCTCAGTCCCCAACAACGGGGACGAGAAGGGCCATCAAGGTCGACCCAAAGACCTGCTGGTCATCGATGAGGCAGCCAACTTCCTGGAGTCACAGGTGCGCTTCCTGATGGGCTGGGTGCGCTCAACCAAGCCCGGCCAACACAGCCAAACGCTCATGACCTTCAACCCGCCAACCTCGGCCGAGGGTCGGTGGGTAGTGTCGTTCTTTGCGCCATGGATCGACAAGAAGTACGCAGGGCCTGATGGTCGTGCATTGCCTGGCGAGCTGCGGTACGTGGGTATGGTGCCGGGCACCAACGGTGTGAGCAAGGACGTGTGGTTTGGTAAGACCAACCCTGGCCAGTTCGTGATCATTGACGGCCAGCCTGTGTTCGAGTTCGATCCAGCCAGGTATGCGCCAGAAGAGATCATCACACCACAGTCGCGCACCTTCATACCCTCGCGCATCAGCGACAACCCATACCTGGCCAACACCGGGTACATGGCCGTGCTGCAGGCCATGCCCGAGCCACTGCGCTCGCAGATGCTGTACGGTGATTTCGAGGCCGGTATGCAGGATGACCCATGGCAGGTGATCCCGACCGCATGGGTCGAGGCTGCCATGCTGCGGTGGATCGATCAGCCTGTGAAGGGTGAGATGCTCAACATGGGCGTGGACGTGGCACGCGGTGGCCAGGACAACACGACCATCGCCAAGCGCCACAAGGTGGGTAAGGTCGAGAAGTGGTTCGACAAACTCAAGGAGTACCCCGGCAAGGAAACACCCAGCGGCCACCACGTGGCAGGGCTTGTGATCGGTGAACGCCGTGATCTGTCACCGATCATGATCGATGTCATCGGTGTGGGCGCATCACCCTACGACGTACTCAAGTCATCCGGCCAGGACGTCTACGGCGTCAACGTGGCAGAGAAGGCCACACACCACGACAAGTCCGGCAGGCTGTCGTTCATGAACTTGCGCTCGCAGCTGTGGTGGGCGCTGCGTGAAGACCTCGATCCTGCAGCCAACAACGGCTTTGCCCTGCCACCAGACCCCGAGCTGCTGGTGGAGCTGTGCGCTCCGAAGTGGAGCATGTCAGGCCTCACCATCAAGGTCGAGAGTCGTGAAGAGATCATCGAGCGTATCGGCCGCAGCCCGGACCGCGCGACAGCGGTCATGCTGGCCAACATGGAGATGCCCAAGGTGCAGGTGCTGGGCAACCTGTCGCAGTCCGTCAGAGAGTCTGTGCTCAACCACGATCCACTGGCCAACCTGCGGTAGTGCGCATAAAGCCGCATATTGCGGTTACAGTGCTGGGACTTACCAGAACGTACCCTTCCAACACACGGAGCTGCACATGTGCCTGTCGAGCCCAAAAGTTCAAGCCCCTGCCGCAGTGACACCTGCTGCAATGTCCAAGACCCCTGACACACCGCAGATGATGGCCGAGAAGCGCAAGAAGCAGCTCGGCATGTCAGGTGGCACACTGCTCACCGGGCCAACGGGCGCCGCACCGGCAGCGGATCAGCTGTCACGCACCTCACTCTTGGGGCAGTAATGGCTGACACACGTACACCGCAAACCCTGCGCGAGCGCGTGCTGCAGCGCAAGGCTGCGTTGTACAGCGAGCGCTCCAGCTGGGAAGCCCACTGGCGTGAGATCAACATCTACCAAATGCCACGTGCTGGACGCTTCCTGACCTCGGACAAAAACAGGGGGGAGAAGAAGCACAACCACATCAACGACAACACGGCCGGCAAGTCCCTGCTGACGCTCGAAGCGGGCATGATGTCCCACGTCACCAGCCCAGCCCGGCCATGGTTTCGCACCACGATCAAGGACAAGAAGCTCGCAGAAGCGGGCGCTGTCAAAGCCTGGCTGCACGAGGTCAACGAGCTGCTGCGCCGCATCTTCGCGGTGAGCAACACCTACAACACGCTGCAGGGCATGTACAGCGAGTTGGGCGCATTCGGCACCGCTGCCGACTTCGTGCTGCCTGACTTCGAGAACGTGGTCCACCACTACCCCATGACCATCGGGGAGTACGCATTGGCCATGAACCACAAGGGCGTGGTCGATACCATCGTGCGCGAGTACGAGATGACCGTGGCGCAGATCGTTGGCAACTTCGGGTTGGAGAACGTCAGCCAGTCCGTGAAGAACATGTGGGACACCAACAAGTTCGAGCAGATGGTGCCGGTGATCCACCTCGTGCAGCCACGCACCAATCGCAACAGCCGGGCGCTGGACAACAAGAACATGGCCTTCGAGTCGATCTACATCGAGTCCGGAGCAGAGAAGGAAACGCAAGCCCTGCGCGAGTCGGGCTTCAAGCGCTTTCCTGCGCTCACCCCGCGGTGGGATGGTAAGGACACCTACGGCAGCTCCCCCGGCATGACCTGCCTGGGCGATGTCAAGCAGCTACAGCACCAACAGCTACGCAAGTCACAGGCCATCGACTACCAGGTCAACCCACCACTGCAGATACCAGTGGGGTACAAGGGCTACGCCGACGCACGGCTACCGGGCGGCACGTTCTTCGTTGACGCCACTGGTGCAGGCCAGGGTGTGCGCTCAGCCTTCGAGGTGAACCTGGACCTTGGCGCATTGCGCGAGGACATCATGGACGTGCGTGAGCGCATTCGCTCGGCATACTACGCTGACCTGTTCCTGATGCTGGCCAACGACCAGCGTTCCAACGTGACGGCCACTGAGGTGGCAGAGCGTCACGAGGAGAAGCTGCTGGCCCTCGGGCCGGTGCTGGAGCGCTTGCACAACGAGCTGCTGAGCCCGTTGATCGACATCACCTTCGACGCTGCGGCTGAGGCTGGCATCCTGCCGCCTGCACCACCCGAGCTGCAGGACATGGAGCTGGACATCGAGTTCGTGTCAACCCTGGCGCAGGCTCAGAAGATGGTCGCCAGCCAGGCCATCGACAGCGTGGTCCAACGCGTGATGACCATGGCGCAGACATGGCCACAGGTGCTGCACAAGATCGACCCGCTGCAGATCGTGGACGACCTCAGCGATATGTACGGCATCAACCCGAAGGTGGTGGTCCCGGACGACATCGTGCAGCAGAATATGGAAGCCGACGCGCAGGCCATGGCCGCGCAGCAGGCCGCTGCCGCAGCACCGATTGCAGCCGACGCAGCCAAATCATTGGGCGACACAGATGCCGCCAACGTCGAGGACGTCATGTCTCGGCTGCAGGGCTATAGCTCCACTGCCGGGTAAGGTGGTGCGGATAAAAGCCGATTTGTCGTTTACAGTCGCACCGTGAGTGAACCAACAGACATCCAGGAGCACGACGATGAAGCTGCACTAGCCCGCAAGACGCAGGATTTGCAAGCGCACCGCGAAGCTGAAGACTTCCGGTGGATCGTCAGCACACCACAGGGCCGCAGGGTCGTGTGGCAGATGTTGGCAGATGCCGGAGTGTTCCGGTCGGTGTTTTCAGCTGACGCCCTGGTGATGGCCTACAACGAAGGCAACCGGGTAGCAGGCCTGAAGCTGTTGGTAAAACTGATGAACGATGCGCCAAAGGCGTACGAGATGATGACGAAGGAAAACGCAAATGCCTGAAGCCCTGTCGCTGCTGAGCCCTGAAGCCCCTGCCGGTACACCACCTGCAGGCGAGGCGCCAGCTGGTACGCCACTTGCAGGCGAAGCTCCTGCCGGTACGCCACTTGCAGGCGAGACACCCGAGCAGATCGCCGCTGCGGCTGCACAGAAGGCCATCGACGATGCTGCCAAGACCGCGCCGGAGACGTACACCTTCAAGATGCCTGACGGCATTGAAATGGACAAAGACGCGGTCGCTGAGTTCAGCGCTATCGCCAAAGAGTTGAAATTGCCACAGGATCAAGCGCAGCGCGTTGCAGAAGTCGGGGCCAAGATGGTCCAGCGGCAACAAGCGCAGCAGGCGGCACTGGTGGCCAGTTGGGTAGAAGCGAGCATCGCGGACAAGGACATCGGTGGCGACAAGCTGCCGGAGAACATGGCCATCGCACGCAAGGCTGTGGCGACCTACGGGTCACCTGAGTTGAACGATGCGTTGGAGCAGAGTGGCTTCAAAAACCATCCTGCTTTCGTGAAGGCCTTCTACAAAATTGGGCTCACGCTCAAGCAGGACGCCATCGTCCCCGGCGGCAATGCCACCGTGGAAGTAAGCGCTGCCAAAAAGCTGTTTCCAAACCTTAATTAACGGAGCTACAAATGACCACCTTAACGGTAACTAACCCCACGCTGCTGGATATTGCCAAGGCAACCGACCCAAACGGCAGCATCGCAACCATCGTTGAATTGCTTGCGCAGTCCAACGACGTACTGCAGGACATGACCTGGGTTGAAGGTAACTTGCCAACCGGCAACAAGACCTCGCAACGCACCGGTCTGCCCACCCCAACGTGGCGCAAGCTGTACGGTGGTGTGCAGCCTGCCAAGTCCACCATCGCGCAGATCACCGACAACTGCGGTATGTTGGAAGCCTACGCCGAGATCGACCGGGCTCTGGCCGACCTCAACGGCAACACCGCTGCCTTCCGCATGATCGAAGACGCTGCCCACATTGAGGGCATGTCCCAAGAACAGGCCAGCACGCTGTTCTACGGCAATGAGGGCACCGAGCCCGAAGCCTTCACCGGCCTCTCGCCACGGTTCAACTCACTGTCCGCTCAGAACGCCGACAACATCATCGACGCCTTCAGTGGCTCTGGTGGTGATCTGACGTCGATCTGGCTGTGCGTGTGGGGTCCACAGACCGGCTTCGGTATCATCCCCAAGGGCAGCAAGGCTGGCCTGCAGATGACCGACAAAGGCCAGGTGACTGTCGAGAACGTCGATAACGCTGGTGGTCGCATGGAAGCCTACCGGACCCACTACCGTTGGGACGCAGGTCTGACGATCCGCGACTGGCGCTACTTTGTACGGATCGCCAATATCGATCTGTCCGAGCTGGATACCATCGCCAACACCAAGAACTTGATCAACTGGATGGTCATGGCCACCGAGCGTATCCCAACGCTGGGCAAGGGTCGTGCCTGCTGGTATGTCAACCGCAAGATTCGTGAGAAGCTGCGCCTTGGTATCCTGGAGCGCGTCTCCAGCAACCTCTCATGGGAAACCGTGGAAGGTAAACGTGTGATGACTTTCGATGACATCCCTGTGCGCCGTACCGACGCGCTGGTGAACACCGAAACCCGCGTGGCCTAACCCTTCGCAACTTCAGGAGAATCAACATGATTATGGACGAACGACTTGAGTTTGCCGACGCCACGACCGTGGCCTTGGCAACTGGCACTACGGTGCTGGGTGATGTTGTTGACCTGGGCACTGACGGCGTCAACGACGTCGAAGGCATGTACCTGGTCATCAACACCGACACCGAGGTCATCACGGGCGGTACAGCGGGCACGATCCAGTTCCACCTGGTATCGGACGCGCTGGCCACCTTGGGCGCTGGCGTGTTGGCAAACTGCACTACGCACGCTTCCAGCGCATTGCTGATCACGGATGACTCTGCAGCCAACAGCACACAGTTGAACGCTGGCGAGTACATCTTCGTGGTCGCACTGCCGAAGGGCCAGTACGAGCGCTACCTGGGCGTCCTGGTGACCGTGGGCGCTACCACTGTCACAGCCGGCAAGGTGAACGCGTTCCTGACTCGGAACCCACCAACCTGGAAGGCTTTCGATAGCCCAAGCCAGGCCTAAGTAGCAGACCATGAAAAAAGTGGTAGCTATCGCACTCGGGTTCTATAACGGAGCCCGTGTGCGCAAAGGTTCGGTGATCCACGTGCCTGACAACTTCAGAGGTTCTTGGGTTGCGGATGTCGAGACACCCGCAGCTCAAGAGGCTCAGAAGAAGCCGGAGCCTGTGAAGCCGATGGCCTTGTCCGAGCTGGCGAAAGCCAAGGTCGAGACAGCGTTGGAGACTGGCCCCACGTCACAACCTGACGCAGGTCCAACCGCCGACTCTACTGATCTCGGCTGAGGTAGGCGATGGCCGCGATAACCCCGGTCACCACCTTCCCCATCGAGACAAGTCGCGATGTGGCGGTGACGACTTGGGAGGCCATGCAGGCAGGGGATGACGGCGCAGCTGTGAGGCTGGCCGTCTACTCCGACCGATCTGTGCAGGTGTCTGGTTCCTTTGGTGGCGCGACAGTGAGCATTGGTGGCAGCAACGACGGTGAAACCTACCACGCGTTGAACGACGCGCAGGGCAACACCATGTCGTTCAACGCTGGTGTACTGAAGGCCATCATTGAGTTGCCGGTCTACCTCAAGCCGTGGGTTACGGGCGGGGACGGTACAACAAATTTGAAAGTGGTCCTCTCGGGCCGCAAGGCTTACTAGGAGTTTGCTATGAAAATCGAAGCACTGTCCACTTTCCTCGATGGCCGCGAGCGGTTCGAGAAGGGTGATATTCGCACGGTAGACGACGCCAAAGGCGCGTACTTCGTGGAGAATGGCTGGGCCAAGGATATCACCTCCGACGTGGTGGTAGCACCGTTCGTGGGTGACACGGACCTGGCCATCCAAAACGTCAACTTGGCAACGGGGGTGACAAATGGCTAAGACCACCGCAGACCGCGTCCTTGACGGCGCGTTGAACATCGTCAAGAACAACGACACGCGCATGATCGCGTGTTCGGCCCAACCCACGACCTACACCGAAGCCAACGCCACCTACGCGCTGGCCGACGTCACGATGGCCTCGGGTGACTTCACTGCAGCCAACGGCGACACGAGCGGGCGCAAGCTGACCGTGGCTGCCAAGACCGGTGTGCTGATCGACACCAGCGGCACCGCGACCCACGTGGCCTTGGTTGATGTGACGGGCACACTGCTGGATGTAGTGACCACCTGCACCAGCCAAGCGCTCACCGCCAACGGTTCCAACACGGTCAACTTCCCAGCCTTCGACATCGAGATCGCTGACCCAACCTAAACCACCATGCGCACAGTTGACCTACTCTTTCTGTGGGCGCTGTGCGTCCCCGCCTTCGCAGCGCCTCCGTGCCTGCCGGGTGGGCCTTGCCTGCCGGGATACAGCCATGTTCCGAACTCGTGGCATTACGAGGAAGTTCTTGAGACCAACTGGAAAAGCCGTCACGGTTACTGGAAGGTAGAGGACTCAGCCGGACAGCGCAAATGGTACAAACTGTCATGTGCTGAAGGTAATGACTGCTTTACCGTCAAATGGGCGGTGTATCAGATCAGCATGTATCTGGCACCCGAGGCCGATAAGCGGCGCATCCAGGAAGCGGCTTACACTGAACAGGTAACCTACACATGCGACACGGAAGCCTTCAAGCGTACTGATTGGGTTGGTCGGGTGTGTCGTGAGCAGAACAACATCCTGGCCGCTAAATACGGGGCATGGGACGCCTTGTTACCCGCACAAACCAAATGGGTGGTGGCTTACAACAGCGCCTGCAGCGACGCCAACAAATTAGCTGGCACCTGCACCCGCCCAGTCAGCGTTTACAACCCCGCCACTAAAACTCGCAGCGTGGCTAAGGGTGAGACTGTGGCCGTGGGTGCACCCTGTTATCCGGCAGTGGTGACGCACAAAGATTCCGCCACCAGCAGCATCACGTATATGGCCATTTACCCGGATCGCACGGATCGCGTGGCAGTTTGCACCAAAGGATAAATCATGACCACACTAAAGCAACTCAAGTATGAGACCGTTGTCAGTCTGATGACGACTGATCTGAACTCGCTCGCCAACAATGCATCCGTTCTTTCTGCGGCGGCAGGCGGCGATACTACTGACGCCAATCTGCTCGGCGACTTCGAGCTCGTAGTGACGTTCGGCACCAATCCGACAGCGGGAACTACGGTGGAACTCTACCTGTTGCGCTCTGCTGACGGTACGAACTACGAAGATGGTAGCGCCTCCGTTGCGCCAAATGCTGGCTCTCGTGTGGGCTCATTCCCTGTCCGTGCAGTGACTACCGCGCAGCGCATCGTAGTCAGGGATGTCCCCCTGCCGCCCGGTCTATACAAGGCGTTGATTTTGAATGACGCCACGGGGCAGGCGTTCGCGGCTTCCGGCAACACGCTGAAAGTGCGACCACACAATCTACAGAATGTGTAACTCAGCATGCATATTCCCGCTACTGCGCGAGGCAATGGCCTAGTCAAGCCAGCGGGAGAGCTTCGGCTAAATCGCAACCATCCTGCTGCGTATGGACTGAAACACCTGTTTATGTGCGACGGGACGGGGATGACCGACCTCGTTACCGGCAAACGCTACAAAGCAACAGGTGGCTCCAAGGCGGTTGATTCTTTTGGCATTGGCTGGAAATCAGGCGGAGCGGGAACTTGCATCGTTGGACCCACTGGCGCCGAGGCAAATAAGACTGGCAACGCGGACAACGGTGTTTCAGTCATTGTCAGCGGTAAGTTTTCAAACAGTACATCAGCTGCTGCCGTAGCCAACTCCTACTATGCGACTCAGGGCGGGTGGGTACTTAAGGCAGCTCAGTATCCCGGCACCTATCAAGTTGGCTTTGGATCTTTTGGTGTGTCTGACTATGCATCAGGTCTTGCGACCCCAACTGTAGGCGGGTCAGTCATATCTGTCCGTGTGGTGGCTGGGACTACCCAGTATCGGGTTAAGAACTCCACCGCCTCAACGGCAAACGCAACGCCCTCAGATGTGGGTGACTATATCTCTGTAGGTGCTGGCTTCAAGTTCAACAGCGCTACTCCGGTAGACACGCTGAACTCTGGAGACATTGTTTACTGGGCCGCGATCTTCGACAAAACGATCAGTGCAGCACAGGCTGATGCTTGGCACCGTGGCCCGTTTGGGTCTATCGTTGTGCAGGAATGCGCCGTAATGCTTGTGGGGTCTGAGTCAAGTGGAAGTTCCACCAGTCTAACCATCCAGGACATGGCGCACGGTGTCGCCATAGACAACATCACGCTGACGTCGCAGACGGCGTTGATCGTGAATGACATGCTTCATGCCGTAGCTATTGAGGCTCCAGTGTTAACAACCGCCACAGTATTGGCTATCGCCGACCTTGCGCACGCGTTGGCCACCGACAACCTGGCACTGACGCTAGATACGTCGTTGGCCATCGCTGAACTGGCTCACGCGCTAACCATCGACAATTTGGCGCTAACGACAGACACCGCGCTAGTCATCGCGGACCTCGCGCATGCGCTGGCCATCGACAACCTGACGTTGTCAACGGCAGCCAGCACGGACCTTGTGATCGCCGACATGGCCCACGCGCTGGGCATCGACAACCTGACACTGACGCTGGATACCACACTGGCGATCAACGAGCTGGCTCACGCACTGACCATCGACAACCTGTCGCTGACGCTGGATACCACGTTGGCCATCGCAGAGCTGGCCCACGCGCTGGCCATCGACAACCTGACACTGACACCGCTGTTCGGCACGAATCTGTTGATCGATGACATGACGCATGCCGTGGCCGTAGACAACATGGCATTGACGCTTGACACGTCGCTGATCATCGCTGACCTGGCCCACGCGCTCGCGCTGGACAACATCGTCCTGACATCGGCCACTGCGCTGGCTATTGCCGACATGCTCCACGGTGTCAGCATTGACAACCTGACGCTGTCCATCCCTGGCGGTGGCTACAGCACCTTGGACCTAATCTTCAAGATACTGACCAATCGACAGGAGCTGAGCCCCACTGCAGGTACGTTCACACTGTACGACGATGACAGCACGACGGTGCTGTACACTGCGGCGGCCTGGGCCGACACCGCTGGCACTGTCCCCTACTCGGGCGGCAAGTTGCAGCGCATTGACGCGTTGCAGTAACCAAGGAACGCATCATGCTACTCAGCTCAACCACCGACCTGATCCAAGTCCTCACCAGCTCCACCTCGTCCCTCGACGTGCAGGTGAACGGCTTCGACATCGACACTGCCACCACGGATCGCCCAACCGGCTACCGGCTCAACACCGTGATCGCGTCTATTGCGACCACGACCATTGCAGGCTCACCAGGCAGCGCCACCATCGAGCGCACGATCCAACGCGCATCACTGCGCAACAAGGGTGTAGCCACCAACGTGGTCACCGTGCGCCACACGGACGGCACCACACCGGTCGAGATGATCGAGGTGACGCTGGCGCCTGACTGCTCGCTGCAGTACCACATCAGCCGTGGGTGGTGGGTCACCGACACACAAGGGCGCGAGGTCGTGGTCAACATGGCCTTCTCCGGCTCGCCGATCACGGACTCCGACACCATCGTACGTCTGACCAGCGACATCACCAACAACAACGCGGTGGCCAACAGCATCGCGGACGTCACAGGTCTGTCGTTCCCTGTGCTCGCGGGCAAGCTGTACGCCTTCGAGTTCAACATCGCGTACACGGCAGCAGCCACCACAACCGGCTCGCGGTGGTCCATCACTGGCCCAGCTGCGCCGACGTACCTGGGCTACACAAGCGAATACGCGTTGACCACCACGACCACTACCCGCAACGCACTGTTGCAGGCCTATGACGTGCCAGCTGGCAGCAATGCCACCAGTGCCGCCACCGGCAATAATTGGGCTTGCATCAAAGGTATCATCCAGCCAAGTGTTGACGGCACGGTCATCGCCCGCTTCGCCAGTGAGGTGGCCAGCAGCGCCATCATCGCCAAGATCAACAGCTTCGTCCGGTATCGCCAGATAACCCCGTAAGGCCTGGCCATGTCAGCAGGCTTCTTCGATCCGCTCCTCGTCCCGGACGCATGGTTCGACCCGCTGTACACCTCGGGCGGGTGGTTCGATGAACTGTACACAGAAGAAGAGGCTGCAGGTGGGGGCACATCCACCGACTTGGTCATCCAGGACATGGCGCACGGCTTGGCCATCGACAACGTGGTGCTGACCTCGCAGACGTCCCTCACCATTGCCGAGATGGCGCACGGCTTGGCCATCGACAACGTAGCGCTGACGTCCTCGACAGCGTTGGTCGTTGCGGACATGTTGCACGGCCTGACGATTGACAACACCGCGCTGTCAACCGCAACCCTGCTGGCTATCGCGGACCTGCTGCACACGTTTGCGATGGACAGTGTTGTGCTCACCTCGCAGACCACGTTGGTGGTGGCGGACCTGCTGCACACCTTAGCCATCGACAACGTCACGCTCAGCACGCTGACCGGTACGACGTTGGCCATCGAGGACATGCTGCACGCGCTCACGCTGGACGGCGTCGCGCTCACCTCACAAACCACGCTGGCCATCACCGACCTGTTGCACGGCGTCAGCATCGATAACTTGACGCTCGCACTGCCGGGCGGTATCACGGAAGAAATGATCCTGCAAATCCTCACAGGCAAGAAGATTTTCAACGGCATCGGCTGGAGCGTGTACGACGACACCGACACCCTGCTGACCGATGCTGGCGGAGTGATCTGGCACGGTGGCGTGCACGGGGCGCTGCTGTGGGGCCGCCAACTACTGCTGGACATCCTGACCACCCTGCGCCGACGCCAGCGGCGCTAGTGCGCATATCGCCCTGTTTTCAGGGTTTAATACTGCAAGAGGTACATCATGGCCAACCCTGTCGAAATCTGCAACCTGGCGCTGTCGCACCTTGGCTCTTCGGCCACAGTGTCCGCCATCTCCCCACCTGACGGCAGCGTTGAGGCGGGTTACTGCGCACGCTTCTACGGCATGGCGCGTCAAATCGCGCTGACTGCGGTCACGTGGCAATTTGCCCTTAAGCGTGTGGCCTTGGCCGAGGTCACCAATACCAGCACGGTGTGGCTGTACGCTTACCAAAAGCCTTCTGACTGCCTGAAGCCATTCCAGATTTTTAAGTCCGGCGCAGTTGATGAAGCCTACGGCGCGGACTACGAGATGGAGGGGCAGGTCATCAGGACCAACGAGCCAGAAGCCGTGCTCAAGTACGCCTACGACGTCACCGACACCACGCAGTACACCCCTGAGTTTGTGTCGGTGCTCAGCTTCATGCTGGCATCGTATCTGGTTGGGCCAATCGTCAAAGGTGTTGACGGGGCCAACGCAGGCGCCAAGTTCCGTGAGCGGGCCATGGGTGAGGCTGCGCTTGCGGGTGCGTCTGACGCCAACCGCTCGCACTCATCCCATGGCGGGCAGACCCCGTCAGCCATCGCGGCACGAGCATGAGCCAACAAAAGCAGCTGATCCGTTCGTTCGCCGGGGGTGAGATAACCCCTGAGTTGTTCGGGCGCGTGGACCTCGGAAAGAACCAGACCGGGTTGGCCAAGTGTCTCAACTTCATCGTGCTGCCGCACGGCCCGATCACACGACGGCCGGGTACAACCTACGTGCGCGAGGTCAAGGACAGCAGCGCGGTGGGATGGCTCCTGCCGTTCGCATTCAGTGCCAGTCAGACCATGGCCTTGGAGTTCGGCAACCTGTACGTGCGGTTCCACACCATGGGCGCGGT
>OFRO01000263.1_pt1 | contig 20067 bp, 23 predicted proteins | sample 1543091 | NCBI WGS metagenome assembly OFRO01 (sample SAMN07774217, study PRJEB24372) | wastewater metagenome | isolation source: Exp Tend NO 10WW | collected 2016-02
CGTATACTGTGTCAGCATTTCCCAACTCTCTGTGAGATTCGACCTATGGAACTAGCACCTGACGTGGTCCGCATCAACTTCAACTGCCCGACGGCCCTGAGGGACGCCTTCCAGGAAGTCGCCCAAGAGCAAGGGCGCGCAGTGGGCTCGTTGCTCGAGCAGCTCATGCTGGAGCACGTCCGTGCCTGGAATGGTGCTGAGCGCCTGCTGGATCTGCGCCTGGCTCCGGACTGGATCAAGCGGCAGTTCCACGCCCCTGTGCCCTTGGAGACGCAGTCCCTCGCGCGCACGAAGATCGGGCCAGCAGCCCGCGAGCCGCTCGAGGAGCCGGTCGAAGTCGAGGACCATGCGGCTGTGTCCTCACGCCTTCTTTGAGGGCGCGGCCACCGCGGCGGCAGCCGGCGCGGGCCACGGATCGTCGGTGAGTTCGATGGTGGGCTGGCCCTTCAGCCAGTCGGTGTGCTTGGCCTTCACCGGCACGCCGGGAGGCACGACAACCAGGCCCTCGGGGTCGTAGATCGAGAACTTGCCGGTGTTCTTGAGCCAGACACCGGTGGGGTACAGGACGATTGGGGTGGTCATTTTGTTGACTTGCTTGATAAGTTGCTGTAGCGTTGGGCCATGCCTTCAGACATCCCTGCGGAGATTCTTTCCAAGTGCCAGGCCAAACACGGCGATGCGTTTCACTACCTGAATCGCACGCGCCTGCCAGTGGGTCAATCGGGCCTGTTCTACCACCTGCAGTTCACATGCCGGCTCCACCCTGAAGTGGGCGTTCTGCTTCAGCGTCAGGACTCCCACATCAAAGGTCAAATCGCTTGCCCTTCTTGTGCCAGCAGGGCGCGAGAAGGGCGCGACCGGAGCTCCTTCGAAACTGTAGTGGAAAGCTGTAGGGCTGTACATGGAAACAGGTATGACTATCTCAATATTGGCACGATACCGGGCAAACCCACTACCGTCACCGTGAGATGCCCAAAAGGTCACACCTTCACCTGCACTGTGTCAAACCACACATACCGCAAGTCCGGCTGCCCAGTTTGCACCCTGCCTCGGCACACCTTCGAAACGGCAGTGCAGGCAGCCAGGGAAAAGCACGGTGACCGTTTCTCGTACACCGCGTTCCATCCCCACGAACTCGGCAAGCGGTCGACCATCTCCTTCCTGTGCCCTGATCACGGCCCCCAGACGCAAACGCTGACCGTGCACCTGAAGGGGGTTGGCTGTGGGAAATGTGGCCGAGCGCAGGCAGGGGCAGCTGTCCGCGCAGGGCGAGAGAATGCGCTGCAGAAGCTGGAGCGCTCCGGATCACCGCTGCGCCTGCTGGACGAGACCTACACCTACGGCACAGCCAAGGCGTCATTCGTCTGCCCGAACGGCCACGTCACGCAAAAGCTGCCGGCCCTGCTGGAGTACAACCCAGGCTGCAACCTGTGCACGTCCCGCGTCAGCAAAGCCAACCGGGAGATCCAAGCCCTGCTGCCAGGGTCCGAGCTGGAGGGGTCTCTGGGCCTGCGCTTCAAGGTCGACGTGCTGCATGAGGCAACCAAGCTCGTGGTGGAGCATCACGGCATCATTTGGCACAGCGATCGGTACCTAAAATCGCCTGGCTATCACCGCGACCGGATGCGCAAGATCCAAGAACTTGGCTACCGTTACCTGCAGATCTTCTCCGATGAGTGGGCACTGCGTCGAGGCCCCTGCGAAGCAATCATCCGCCGCACTGCGGGGCTGGACACAAGTCCGCGCATCGGCGCCCGATCCACCTCCGCGGTCGAGGTCTCTGCCCAGGCTGCCCAAGCGTTCCTCGAGGAGCACCACATTCAGGGCTCCCCCCTGGACTGCTCCAGGGCCTTCGGCCTCACGCACGACGGCCAGCTGATCGCTGTGGCCACCTTCACTCCGATGTCGTCAAGCCGCAAGCTGCTCGAGCCCGGCGCGTTCGAGTTGAGCCGCTTCGCCACCGCCTGCCGCCTGCCTGGGGGGTTCAGCAAGCTGCTGAAACACGCCCGTAGCCAGCTCGGCGCCACGTCCTTGCGGACCATCTCAGACAACCGCCTGTTCACCGGCCAGACCTACGCACGGTGCGGATTCAGGCGTGTGGCAGACATCCCAGTGGACTATGCCTACACCGACGGCACTCGGAACTCCCGGATGCACAAGGCCAACTTCCAGAAGGCTCTGCTTGTCGCCCGGCACCCAGAGCTGTCCATGGAGCAGACCGAGCAGCAGATGACCCAGCAAATCGGCCTGTACCGGGTCTATGACGCCGGCAAGGTGCTCTGGGAGTGGCAGGCATGAAAAAGCCCGCCGAAGCGGGCTTTGCTGGGGGGTTGACGGGGAATCAAGCGATCGTCAGGACGTCGAAGGCCTTCAGCTCGGAGTCACCGAACATGCGGTAGCAGGCTTCCGACCAGTCGATGCGCAGCGCGCTCTTGCGCTCCATCACGAAGGCTTCCGAGGCGCTGTAGCTCGCCGCGGTGTTGGTGACCTTCACGATGCCGCGCGAGCTGTCCAGGGCCCAGACGGTGTTGGCCGGCACCGGGCCGCCGGAAGCGGCGTCGTCGGTGATGAACCACTTGACGTCGTTGCCGAAGCCCGAATTCATGACCACGGCCTGCGGGTCGATACGAGCAAGCGTCGGGTCGTAGTTGTTCGAACCCGGGCGGCCCGTGCGGCTCTCGACCTTCAGGTAGGTGTCGATGTCGCCGGCCACGTGCGTGATCTTGCGGTACTTGCGGTTGCGGGCCAGGAACTTCAGCCACGACTTGTGGGTCACGACACCACCGGAAGCAAGTGCGTCCAGAGAGGTGGTGGTCACGGCCGAGACCGCACCGGTGTTCAGGTCGCCGTCGCCGGTCCAAATGTCCGACATGAATTCGTACACGTGGGCGTCGCGCTCGACTTCCATCAGGCGGGCCATCGTCAGGGCGACGATGTCCAGCGTGCTGGCGCGCAGGGCTTGGTCCGAGAACTCGGCGCCGAACGACCAGGTGGGCAGGCGGCGCAGGCGATCCGCGGTCGAGAACTTCGCGACCATCACCGGGCCGGCCAGCTGGGCCATGCGCTGCGAGCGGGTCTGTTCCGGGCCGCCGGCCGTGCCGTAGTTGACCACCGGCTGTTCGAAGTTCTCGCTGGCGATCGACATCGGGACCGCGATCATCTGATCGAAGGTCACGGAGTCGGTCGTGCGGTCCTTGGCCATCGCCGATTCGATCATCGTGACGACCGCGGCGGGGAACAAGGTGCGCGAGGCCGAGCCGAAGGGCGAACCGACGTCCTTGGTGTTGGCAGCCGCCTGGAAGCCGCTCTTGCCGTCCAGCACGTCCTGCAGCGTGGCCGGGCGCAGACCGAACTGGTTCGCGCCGGGCATCGTCAGGCCTTCGGACGCCAGGATCTGCTGGTAGGGCGTGCCCTTGCCGGCATCGCACGCTTCAGCGTAGGTGCGATTGATGAACTGAGGCACCGACAGGTTGGCGGCGTGCGCCTCGCGGTAGATGGTGGGGGAGATCTCGACGTGCTGAGTGGTGCCAGCCGTGTCAATGAAAAATGCCATGGTGATGTGCTCCTGTGACTGGCTGGGTTCAGCAAATGCGCTGGATGACGCCCTGGGTGCCGACCGCGCCGGTGCCTGCGGAGCCCAGCGAGACGACGCGGAACTTGTGGTTCAGCGTGGTGCCGGCGCCGGTGGCCTTGCAGACCTTCGGGTAGGTGGTCAGGGCGGTGCCGGCTGCGGTGATCGTGCCGGCAACCACGTAGTCGCCAATGGCGACCACACCCGTGCCGGGCGTGGCCTGCAGGCCGTCAAAGACGACGAAGGCTTGATCGAACTCGACGCTGACGCCAGCGATCGTGAACTGGTTCTGAGTGGCGGTTTCGACCGAGGTCACAATGCCCTCGATCTCATCGCCAGCAACCGCCAGGTTGTACTGCGACTCCGCAGCCAGCTTGACGATCTTGCCTTCTTCCTTCTGGGTGTAGCCCGCAGCCGAAGCGCCGAGACGCGTCGTGATGCTCTTCTCGGTGACGCCCGACGGCTGAATGTAGTGTTGACGTGCCATGGTGAGTAACTCCTCAGTGAGTGGGAACGCTCTTGGCCATGGCCAGGAACATGGGGTTGATCGGGGGCTTGATCGCCGGCTTCGGGTCGGTTTCCGGAGCAACCGCAGCCACACCACCCACCTTGAACTTGTCCTTGAACACGCCGCCCAGGCGCGCGTGCTCTGCCAGGATCTCGGTCGGGCCGAGCGTGTCAGCCGACGAGGCCGTGCCGCCGAGCGCCACAGCCATGTTGCGCACGCTGGTACGTGCGATCGCCAGCAAGCCGTCCTGGGCCGAGCGGGCCTCGTTCAGCTGGCCTTCCAGCACCTGCTTGTCGGCCAGCGCCTGGACCAGGTTGCCCTGGGCCTTGGTCAGCTCGCCTTGCAGGAAGGTCACCACGTCGACCGGGGCGCTGGCCACCGGCGCCACCGGCGCGGGGTCAGCGGTGATGGGCGCCGGATCGGCGGCCACCGGCGCCACAGGGGCAACGGGATCGGTGACGGGGGGCGTGGCCGCCGTCATCTTCAGCACCTCTTCCATCGGCGTGCCGGCGGCGAGAGCTGCGAGTTGGGCTTCAGTGAACATGTCGGTTGGTCCTGGTTTCTCGGAATTGTGGGATGCCACCACAACTGTGTCCACAGCTGCGGTAAGACTTTTGCGCACATTGGCAGGCTTGGGCGCTTGAGCCTTGGCGTAGGCCAGGGCATCACCCAGGCTTCCAACCACATCGATGCCACCGGCTGCAAGGGCATCTTCTGCCAACATCGTGCGACCCTGTCCAATCTTGCGATCAGCCACAGCCACAGTCATGCCACGACGTTCGGCCACATGACCCAGGAAGATCGCAGAGAGGGCATCGGCCTTGCTCTGCATTTCCGCCTTGGCTGTGTCCGACAGCGGTTCGTAGGGACTGCTCAGGGCCTTGTACTTGCCTGAGCGGATGATGGTCGCCTTGACGCCCATCTCGTCCATCATCTTGGACTTGTCCATGTGGACCATCATGGTCCCGATGGACAGCACCTCGGCGGTCTGCGAAGCGAAGACGCGCCGGCCGCTGACGCCCAGCCAGTAGGCTGCCGACATCATGGCGCCACCGGTGTGCACTGCCACCGGCTTGACCTTGTTGACGTTTGAGATCAGCGTGGCCAGATCCTGCACCCCGCTGACCTGCCCGCCAGGCGAATCGATCGACAGCACGATGCTGTGGACCGTGGGATCTTGCACTGCAGCAATCAGCGAGTCGGCAATGTTGCCATAGCCTGTCACACCGAAGAGGCGCATGAAGCCGGCATCACCGGAGATCAGCGAGCCTTCGATGGGGATGATCCCGACATTGTCCTGGACCTCCACACCGGAGCCCATCATGTCTTCCATGCTGCCGCCGCGGGCTTGGAACTCCGCTGCTGACACCACGGCCTTCAGGTAGGTCTCGTAGCTTGCTTCAGTACCCAGCCAGAGTCCCGATTCGAGGGTCTCACGCACAGGTTTGGAAAGCTGTTTGGCCATGGGTGAGGACTATAGCGAAGGTTGTGGGCAAAGTGAGTGCCAACTTTGGTCAAGGCTGACCAAAGGCGATGACCGGTAGCAAGCCCGCATTGACCAGGACGCGGCCGGTGGACGTGGTCGCAGCGCAGTAGCAGAGGTAGGTCACGTTGCGCACAGCACCGGTGACCTTCTGCAAGGCGTAGGGCGTGGCTACCTGCGTGGTGCCCACCAGGAGCCCGCTCGGGCTGGGGTCCGTGCCGTTGACCACCGAGATCGTCGTCACGGCCGAGACGATCGTCTCCGCATCCACCAGACTGTCGGTGTAGTCGAAGGTGAGGACATCGGTCTCACCCACTTCGAGAGGGACGAGCCGATTGGGTTCACGGGTGATTGTAGATATAGAGGTGCCTCCTGAGTTATGTGATGGAACAGCAAACATAGACAAGTCCGGCAGCCCGCCATCGGCCCCCCCATCAGCCGACCACTCAGCCGTTGCGTATTCGTCGGTGGCGTAGGTCATGGCTTTACAGGGTGTTCGCCGTCACGTTGTAAACGTTGATCCCGCTGTAACCGAGCGTGCATGTGAATGCGGAGCCAGAAATCGACGTCGCCTCCATCCACACCTGCAAGTCAGTCGCGCCGGTTGGCATGACGATTTCGCCAGAAAAATAGGCGTCGCTGCAATTGGCCTGTCGAATGAACGGGATGATGTCAAATGCCGGGCCGCCCACGGGCCGGCAATACACCCGGAAATTGCAGTTCGACATGTTGGCAAGCGAAATCATGCCGGTAATTCGCAGGGTCTGGCCTGGCGTCCAGCCGGATGATCCGAGCGATCGAAATACTTCAGCCGCTGCCGTCTGCGAGATTACGACCGTGCACTTATTCCCCCTTGCCGGGTATGTCGCCGGGGCAAGGCTAAATCCCTCGCCAGTTATGGTTAACCTTGACCACCCGTCTGGCCTGCCATTTGCATCCCCGTCTGAAAGTAGCAATGCATTGCTAAATAAGCCCTCCCCAAGCGAGTTCGACCGGGGAAGCAAATAGCCTGTTTTCCCTGCTGCCAATAGACCGGCCATGTCAAGACCGACCTGCAGCATCGTCGATGGGGTCGGATGGTCTCCATCCGTCGTGCACCCTGCAACCCACGATCCATCGGTGTCGATGTATCGACTCCATGGATCGACGTAAGCGATGCCAGCCGACTCGCACCAAAGTCGCTCAGGCAGCCAATAGCCGATGATCGTCGAGACCGTCGTTTCGCGAGTTGGCGAGGCGATAACCAGCGGCACGAATCCGCGCGATGTGATCTCTGCCGCCACCGCTTTTAGATTGGAGATGTGGGTCGCCGTTGAAACGGCTGCATTTGCGTCGTTTGTTCCCTCCATCATGGCAACCACATTGCAACTGGCGGGGAGCGTCGCTGCTTGGCCAAGCATTCCAGCAGAGGTAACGCCTCCCACGGCCGCCTTGTACTCCATCGTCGCCCGACCATCGAGCGCTCCAACTGCAGCGTTAATGAACGACGTGACAAACGCCAAAATCGAATTACCAACAACGCCGATTCTGGCGCCGGTACTATTCAGCAAGGAAAACACGGCCCCAGCCGAACTGGCTTTCACCGCGGTTGCCAACTGCAGTGAAATGCCTCTGGCTGGCTCCAAATCCGTCATCTGCTTTGCGGTCGGGCCGAGCGACACCACCGCGGCCGACGTCAGATTGATCGCACTCCCCGTCGAGCTGTCCACCAGCGTGCCGCGCGTCAGAGTTGCAGTGGCGTGCGTGTAGACGCAGCCGGTGCGTACCTCCCAGGCGTTTCCTTGCTCGAAGGTCGGCTCAAAGCTCTTGCCGTCCTCGGCCGCGGTGAACGTCCGGCGTGCTGCTGACGTGGCCGCGCCTACGACGACATTGCCAGCCAGGCCCGGCGTGTTGGTGATCGAGCAGCGCAGGCGGTTGATGTGGGTGGTGGACATGGAATTCCTTCAGCGCGCGGGGCGCGAGATGCGGCGGCCAATCGCCGGCCGGTTGACGATGCGGGAGAAGCCGCCGCGCGTGACGCGCCGGAAACCTGGGCTGAGCGTGCCCAGCTGGACCAGCGTGGCGGCCCAGGCGTCCGAAATGGTGATGCTCTCGGTCTGCGCCGCGAACTTGGTGACGATGGCGTCGCAAGTCTCGGCCAGGCCCAGGCTGTCCGCGCTGCTCCCCGCGGTGGCCAGCGCAGCGCTCGAAGCCTCTGTCAGGGCCAGCGCCTCGGCCTGGGCCGCGGTCAAGCCCGACACGCCGGTCGAGCTGTCGGCAAGCGCAAGGGTCTCGCTCTGCGCGCCAGTGCGCGCCACGCTGCCGGCGGTGGAGTCGGTCAGCGTGAAGCTCTCGGCCTGGGCTGCGCTCGTCACGCGCGCGGCCGCGCTGGAGTCCGTGAGAGTCAGGGCCTCGGCCGCGGCCGCGCTCGTGAGATTCGACCCGGTGGCGGTGTCGGTGAGGGTCAGGGCCTCGGCCGCGGGACTGGCTTGGGTCGTGATCGCAGACGGCGTGTCGGTCAACGTCAGCGCCTCGGCCGCCGCGCCGGTGAGGCTGGCAAGCGCGGTGCTGCTGTCTGTGAGGGTGACGGCCTCGGCCTGCGTCGCGCCGTTGAACGTCGTGCCGGTGCTCGAGTCGGTCAGGGTGATCGAGTTGGCGCTGGCCGCGCTGGTCAGATTCGCGCCCGTGCTGGTGTCGGTCAGCGTCAGCACTTCAGCGCCGGCCGCCGCAGTGGCCTGCGTGGCGGCCGCGGTATCGGTCAGCGTGACCGCTTCGTTCTGCGGCGTGGCCGAGCCCGAGATACCAGTACTGGTATCGGTAAACGTCAGGCTCTCGGCGCCTGCGGCGCTCGAGAGGGTGGAGCCGGTGGAGCTATCCGTGAGCGTGACCGATTCGGCCTGGGCCACCAGGTTGACGCTGGTGACCGCCGCGGTCTCGGTCAGCGTCAGCGCTTCGACGCCGGCCCCGACCAGGGATCCGACGCCGGTGCTGGAGTCGGTCAGCGTGAGGCTCTCGGCCTGCGCCACGTTGCGCGAGCTGGCCCCTGTGCTGCTGTCCGTGAGCGTGACGCTCTCGGCGCCGGCAGCAAGCTGCAGGGCGCTGGCCGTGCCCGTGTCGGTCAGGGTCAGCGCCTCGGCCGCGGCGCCCGCCAGCGCGCCAGTGGCGGTGCTGGCATCGGTCAGGGTCAGCGTGTCCGCACCGGCGCCGGTGAAGCTGGCCAGGGCGGAAGCGCTGTCCGTCAAGGTGACGGAGTTGGCGCTGGCCACCGGGAAGCCCGTGGCGCCCGTGGAGCTGTCGGTCAGCGTGACGCTCTCAGCGCCTGCGCCCAGCACCAGGCCGCCCGCGGTGCTCGAGTCGGTCAGCGTCAGCGTCTCGGCCGCGGCCGCGCTCGTCGCGTTGGCCCCGGTGGAGGTGTCGGTCAGCGTGATCGCTTCGGCCGCGTCCGCCAGCCCCGCCTGGGTGACCGCGCTGGAGTCGGTCAGCGTCAGCGTCTCGGCACCGGCCGCGTTCTGCGTTGCCAGGCCAGTGCTGGAGTCGGTCAGCGTGAGGCTTTCAGCCGCCGCATCAAGCAGCAGCGCGCTGGCTGCGCTGGCGTCCGTCAGCGTGAGGCTCTCGGCCGCGGCGCCAGCAAGGGTGCCGGTTGCCGTGCTGGAATCCGTCAGCGTGACCGATTCGGCCGCGGCGCCGGCGAGCGCCCCGATCGCGATGCTGGAGTCGGTGAGCGTGAGGCTCTCAGCCTGCGCCACGTTCTGCGAGCTGGTGCCGGTGGAGCTGTCGGTGAGAGTGAAGCTTTCCGCCGCCGCGCCGGTGAGCTGGCCCGAGGCCGTGCTCGTGTCGGTGAGGGTGAAACTCTCAGCTGCCGCGACCGGCAGGCTCGAGACGGCCGCACTCGAGTCGGTAATTGTCAGCGCCTCGGCCTGCGCGACCGAGACGATGAAGGATGCCGCGCTGCTATCGCTGAGGGTCAGCGACTCGGCAATGTCTCCTGTGAGCAGGGGACTGCCGGCCGTGACCCGGGTCCAGTTGATCCGGACCTTGCCCGCAGGGGCTGTCAGCGCCAGCAGCAGCGACATGGATTACTCGTGGTAGAGGTTCGGGCTAACCACCCACAGGAAGGTCTCGGTCGCCGTCGCCGTACCCAGGATGATTTTGCAGATCACCTGCACGTACTCGCCCGGGTTGATCACCAAGGGCGCCTCGAAGTTGAACTGCAAGGGCGTAGCTTGCGCGCCGACCGCGGCCGCGACCGGGAAGCTCACCACACCGATAGGCTGCACGCGCCGCAACTTGGTCGTGCCCGTCTGGAAGGACGTGGACTCCGTTGCTGCCAGGGTGATACTCGACCCACCCCAGGCGACCGCGACGGCGAAAACGCTCGCTGTCGTCGCCACAGCCACCACCTGGTTCACGCAGTCGACCTTGATGCCCCTCAGCTTCATTGTGCGCGGCGTCTGGGTGACTGAACCGGCCGGATTCTGATAACTCGCAATGATCACGTCCGTGGCAGACGTGGCCGGCGCATTCATTTGGAAAAGCCCGCCCAGGAAAGCGCCCAGGGCGGCTGTGGTGTTTGTCGCAGCCGCGGCAGTGGGCAGCGCAGTGTTGACCCACTGAATTTGCGGAGAGCCGGCCGAGCCACCGTTGAGCTGCTGCATGCCCAGGCCACAACTGGCCATCTGATTGGCCCAGGTCTGATTGCTGGCCAGGTCCATCAGCGTGACCACCACCGAAGCGGTCTTGCCGATGACATTCGGGCTGGTGGCCACCACCCCGAGGTTGTACTTCATGTCGAAAACAGGCAGCGCGACGTTCAGGAACGGCAAAGCGTTCACCACCGGCAAAACAATGGACCCACCGTACACGTCATCGACCCAGAAGTCGACCTGGTCCTGGCCCACCACGATCGTAAATTTGTAGGTCGTGTTGATCGAGGGCGTATTCATGATGGACCCGAAGGTACGCACCACAGTCCCGCTGTTGTAACGAACAACACCGCACATCCCATAGCTGGAGGTGTACTCGATCCAGGCCCCTTCAATGGGGTCCGCACCCGTGGTCGGGTTGCCCAGACCAAAGGAGAACACCTCATTGGCAATGATCACCTTGTCAAACTGCTTGCGAATCTCGACGCACACCGGCGCCGTGCCAAACAGCGGGAAGTAGCGCCAGGTCTTCAGGTAGGCGAAGTTGCCGCTGACCGTCGAGGTGCCTGCCGCGTTGGCATTCAGGAAGCCCCCCGACTGGGTCATCGTCATCGTCGTGAACGCGTGAGACCAGTTGCTGATGTTCTGGGAAGTGGCGTTGAACTCGTCCCGGAACAGCAACGTGTCCATGCCCACCCGCAGCCGGTAATCCTGGCTGGTCTCGGGAGAACGCAAGAATCGAGAGCCCGCAAAGGAGCCATTGTCGTTCTCGCTGAACATGACCATCGCACCGGCTTTGGTCGGGTCGGTGTTGGTCACCACCTTCACCTGGTGATCAGCATCAACGCCAGAACCGGCACCGGTCGAGTAGTCAGAAATAACGGCAGGCAAAGACATGGTGATTCCTCGTCAATCGGCCCAAACGAACCGGAGTTTGAAGGTGCCCACCAGCGGATTGAGGCTGGTGGCATAAATCGTAAAGCCAGTGGCCGCCGTGGGCGTGCCGCAGGTCAGAGCGGCCAGAGCGGCGAACCAGCGATGGTCCACATCAGTGTGGTCAGAAGTTGTGTCGTCGGCCATGATGAAGGCATCCGCCTTTGATGTGGCCAAAATGCTGGTCTGGCCTGTGACAGCCACAGACGCCTCTGTGGCCCCTGGCCAGGCCCCGAAGTCAATCGTGACTGTTCCTGTTCCGGTACTCATGGTCCATCCTCATATCGGAACTGGGTTGAAGCCCCTGTGGTGGTGATCGAAAGCGTGTAGGTGGTATCTGTTGAGGTCAGTGTTTGCCAAGATGTGGCCCCCACAGATGAACCCCCAGCATCCAGCCACACGAGTCTAACTTGTCCGGACGCGCCCAGGAAGTAGGCAGCATCAAGGTCGACCGACCATGTCCCAGCTGGGATGGTGGCGGGGTTCCCGTTGCTGTCCTTCCACCCGAAGGTGGCCGTCGTGCTCAAGTCGGGGCTGGTGATGTAGTCGCCCCGGTCCAACGTCACATCATCGATGTCAGCGTAGAGGCTGCCCCCGCTGCTCGAGGTCCAGCCGGCCACGCTGATATCGCTGCCGGGGTAGTAGGCGGTGATGGCCGGTGAACCAAGGCCCACGAAGATAGGCTCGCTACTCCTGGCGAAAATGCCCCAAGGGCTCTTAGACCTCTCAAGCGTCCACTGAGCCGATCGCGCCGACGTAGAGAACATCGTCAGGTAGCGAGGCCCAAGATCCCCGAACTGCCAGATGCCGTCCGAGGGGTTGATCGTGACGCTGTTGACCGCCCCCAAATTGCCTGACGAGTATGAGCCCATCGAGACACCATTGACAGCGCCAATCAAGGTGGCCCCATCGTATGAGAGAGCCACCGCCAGCTCGCCACCCGCTTGTGGAGGCACACTCGCCATGGCCAGGGTCAGGGCATTGATCGTGTTCGCCGCAATCTGGATAATGATGTTCCCGCCGCTGAACGCAATGTTCAGGAATCCAGAGTTGCCAATGGAAAGGCTTGCCCGGTTGGCGTTGCCGTCCCATTGGAAGACGTGCAGGATCGAGAACGGCGTTCCCGCGGTGGAGAGCGATGCGATTGGAAACGCGATCGAGGAGGTGATGGAGGCCGCGGCGTAACTGACCCCGGCCTTCGAGGCCCCTTGGGTCATCCCCGAGCCAATGACAGTGGGAGCTGAGCCTTTCGCAAGGTTGGTCAACCCGGTGGCGGGATTCCACAGGACAGAGACGCTTGGCTCAATCGTGGGAACCCGCCCTTGCGGCTGCCGCGTGCGAGGCCTGGTGATGGGCCAGATCATCGGTCACCCCAGGTGTGTTGAGGTGCCGGCCGAATGACCTGCCGCGGGTTATCCCACAGCTGGGCATACTCCTGCACAGTCAAGGCGCGGTCCCAGGCCAGGACAAGATTCGTGCTTCCTCCGTTGCCCAGGTAGGTCTGGCGCAGAGCGCTGGCCGCGGGCAGCTCCGAGATCGCCAGGGTTCGAACCAGGATCCCCGCGCAATAGAACTTCCAGTTCGTGCCGTCGGCGGTCACCATCACGCGGTGCGCAAACTGCTCGCTGTTGGCCCCCAGCACGGACCCTGCGTTCTGGTGGCCTGTGTTGAAAGAACTGAGTACGAAGGTGTTTACCACCGTCAGGGAGTCATCGAAGAAGAGGTACATCCCCTTGCCGTTTGTCGAGTCGTACGACGACAGCACGACAGCAAAAGAGGCGTTGGTCTCCAGGCACCCATCCACAAAGATCGAGTAGGGACCGGTGACATTGTCAAGTTTTGTCTGCGCGGGGAAGATCGCCGCCGTGCTAACCCACTTGTTGTACGGCACAGCCGGATCCTGAAACCTGACCGTTTTTCGGAAAGAGGTGGTGGTGGGCTGAAAGGCCACCATGCCGGTGATCAGGTCGAGGAACCCGCCAGGGATAGGCACAGCGCACAGCACGAGACCTTTGCTGAGCGGGTTGTTCGAGTTGATCTCCAGCGCAGGCCGGCGAAGGTTGAGCGCGATTGGACCAACCGCTGCCAGCGTTGGTCCGCTGGACGGCAGCATCACCGACTGGCGAGTGCTGATGCTGCCGGTCATGGACGCTTAGTTGTAGTAGCCCTCTCGGTACGAGGCCGAAACCGTCGCACCAAGAGCTGTTCCAGCGTCGTTGTAGAGCACGATACCCCACTTCGGGTCGATGCTCGGCAGGTCGAACACACCCACCGCGGTCACCGCCACCGCCCCCTGGTTCAACGGGATCACACCAAGGTAGGTCAGGGCAGTGGGCGAGCCGATGGCTGTCAAGGCCTTGTCCGTGCCATCCACGTTGTCCGTGGTCGAGCTGTTGCCGGTGTACGTGCTTCCGTCTTCCGACTTGTACGCGTACACAATGACTTGCTTGTTCCCGGACGGGGCCGTGGCCGTGGTGAGTACGCTCACCTTAACCTTGACCGCCGTGATGTTGGCCGTGGTGCTGGTGGTCACTGCTGCCGACGAGCGATTCGCTGCCGACGCCAGCGAGCCGGCGGTGATGGTGATTGAGGTGTCAGTACCCCATTGGAGTGCCATGGTCTACCCCTTACCCGAAACGCAGCGCGTTGAGCACGTCGTCGTTGCTGACCTGGCCCTCGAAACCCCCAAGGTTGCCAGGATTCCCAGTCGTTCCGGACCCCGTGCAGAACAGCCGCTCGCCACGCAGGGTTGGCCGATAGATCGCGGCCTTCACCGCAAGCCACCCGGCCGACTGAGAGGCGCCGCCTGCTGCGGTGTAGAGCGTGGACAGAGCGTCGTTCAGCAAGTTGCGCACATTCGCACGACCCGTGGCGATGCTCGAGGCGCCCTGCATCAGGATCATGATGTTCTGCTGGCACAGCAGGGCGTGGTAGGCGCGGTTGGTGTACAGCGCAGTGCCGTCGGGCGTGTCGGCCGGCGTGAAATTCTTCCACGTGATCGCGTTGAAGACGTCCGCGGCAGGAGTGGATGAGCGCCACACCGTAAAGGCTGGGTTGGCCGCCCCGTTGTAGAACGCTGCCATCGCGCCGTGCTCGTTGGCGTTGCGAGCGGCCACGAAGGTCGGGTCCGTCTCGGCCAGGATCGCCGCCTTGAAGGCCTGCAGGAGAGAAGCGTCCATGGTGCCTCCGCTCAGCAGTTCAGGGCGTAGGTGACGGTCAAGCTGTCACCGGACGACACGGTCTTCGCGCCGCCCGAGAACGTGCCGGCGCTGAACAGCGTGCCGGTCGTGTTGTCGATCGCGGAAGTCCCGTTGATGTTCAGGAAGCAGCCATCCACCGTCGCGCCGGAACCCGACGTGATGGCGAAGGTGTAGGTGCCGGTGGAGGGCTTGGTGCGGCTGCCCGCGCCCGAGCCGCTCGCGCTGGACCAGGAGATGGTCTTGCGCGGCGAGGTGTAGGTCGGCGCATTGGCAGCGCCGATCTCCAGCCAGCCGGCGTGCGAGGCTTGCGTGTCGCCGACCGCGGCCGAGCCCGTGCCCTTCAGGCCCATGTAGGTCGTGGCGGTGAAGGCCGAGCCCGCAAGGATCGTGTCCAGCAGCAGCTTGGCGCCGACGTCGGTCACCAGGTTGGGCGCCGTGTCTTCCCACAGCAGGTTGCCGTCCTTGTCGTGGCACTTGACGTAGTAGGTGCCGAAAATCCGGAAGGACTCGCCGCTGCCCATCATGGAGGCCAGCGAGGCCGCCGAGACGTCGGAGATTTGGATGGTGTTCTGTTCCATGTTGTTTGCTCCTTAGGCAGCGGGGGCGGCCGGCACTTCTTCGACCTGGGTCTCTTCGAACCAGCGGTCCTTGAGTTCCCCGTCGAGCTCGTAGGCCACAAGGTAGAAGAATTTGCCCGTCTGCGCTTCGTAGCGCACATCCAGGACTTCGCCCTGGATGATCGGAACGACCTGCTTGACGACGGTGCCGAGTGCGTATGCCATGGTTGCCTCTCGAGGTGTGTTGGCGGTGGAGACGGTCAGCCGACCGCTTGAACGGTGATGACAGCGCCTGGCGCTGTCGCGCTGCCGTCGCTGGTATCGGGAACCGGTGGGGTGTGCTCGCTCTCGCCGGCAGCAAGCCGTTCATCGATGCGAGCTTTCAGGTAGGCGCGCTGCTCGCGGATCTTCTCGATCTGGTGGCCCAGCCCCTGGCTCATCTGGATGAGCTGAGCCAGGCTGAGATCGGCAATGGCGATGGATTCGGTGGCCATGGTCAGTTCTGGATCCGCATGGTGGACGCGTTGAGCGTGAAGGTGCCGCCGCTGGTGATGACGTCGGAGCCGAAGTCGCTGACCGCGATCACCTCGTCCGCGCTGGAAGCGCCGCCACGCGACTTGTAATAGACCGCCTTGCGCGCGGTGATGGTGCTGGTCGTCCAGGTGGTGCCGCCCAGCGAGATGTCGACGCGGTCATTGGCCGTGTCGAGCGTGACGGTGACAGTTGCGGTGTTGCCGCCGGCCGTATAGCCCGTGCCGGTGACCTCGTTGGTCACGTCATCGCGGAAGTCGTGCGTGTCCTTGTTCTCGGTGTAGCTGCTCGTCGTGAGCATCACCTTGAACGTGTCCGTGTCGAAGTCGATCGTGCCTTTGGCCCATTGCTCGAGGCAGCGATTGAAGATGAGGCTTGCCATGGGGTGTCAGGCTTCCGCGAGAGAGAAAATCTGGGCCTTCGGGCCGGCGGGGGACTTCGGGCTCGCTGGCGTGCCGGGCTTCAACTGCTTGTTCATCGTGCTCGTGCCGCTGGCGGGGTTGCCACCAGGCTCAGCGGTTGCAGCCGCCGCGCCCATGAACATCGTCCCGGTGAGCGGCTTGTAGCCCGCAGGCGGCAGTTGGCCGGTGAGCATGACGCAAGCCTGCTCGTCGGTGATCAGGCCCAGGCTCAGCTGCATCAGGATGCGCGACTGGTACATCGCCTTGTAGGCCTCGAGCTCCGCGCTGGGGCGCAAGTCAAGCTGGGCGTACTGGAAGTCGATGTAGACGTCGTTGCCGAACAGGCGCACGGCCAGCGTGAACATCCGGCTCCAGAACTCGTTCAACTTCAGGCGCACGATGTTGGCGTGCTTCAGGAACAGCATTGTCTCGGCGCTGGCCGCGTTGGCCGCGCTCGTGTGGCCCAGTACCGCGGGCATCACCTTGGCACCGGTGGCCACCTTCGCGTTGAGGATGTCCTGCACCGACTTGAAGACGCCTGCGATGTCGCCCGCCTGGCCTTCCATGTAGCCATACTCGACCGAGTCGAAGCCCACCAGGGCATCCTCGGGGGACAGGCCATTGATGACCGTCTCGACGCTGGCCAGCAGCAGGTTCAGGAAGCCGCTGTACTTCTCCGGATCGGAGAGGATGTCGGGCGGCGCCGTCAGCTTGATCTTGTCCTCGATCAGCTTGGCCATGATGCGCGGATGCACCGCGCGCTTCATCACGCGCCGCAAGTCGTTCGTGAAGTCCGCATCGGCAAGGATGGGCTGAATCGCCGCCTCGAAGTACGAGCTCGAGTACGCGTTCAGCAAGTCCTGGTCGATCGCGATGTAGATGAAGGTCGGGATGTCGAGGTCGATCTCCGTGCCGCCCACGTACTGGATCGGGCGCAGGCCCGCGCCGTCTTCGTAGAAGCGCACGTTGGTCGTCGTGACGGGGATGATCTGGGTGGGCAGGCGGCTCTTGTCGAGCACCAGCTCACCGGCCAGCGCGCCGTACTCCAGCAGCTCCTTGGTCAGGCTCTCGCTGATGGACTGGAGGCTGCCGAAGTTGTTGAACCCGAGCGTGTAGTCGGGCACGTAGGTGAAGCGGCGCATGAGCTGGTAGGCCAGCGCTGTGGCTTCCGGGTTGATCGAGCCGTCCATGTTGCGCCCGACCATCGTGAACTCTTCGGGGATGCCCACGCGCAGGTAGGTGGACGTGGCCGCGGCCAGATCCGGGCTGCCGGCCACCAGGCCGCGCACCACATCGTTGGTCGACGCGCCGGTGCGGAAGCTGAGCAGGTCGGTGTTGGCCAGCGCGCGGTCTTCGCGGCGGCGCACCGAGGTCGTGTTGGCGATCTGGGTGCGGTAGCCCGGCAAGCTGGACTGCTTGTTGGGTACCTTGGGCGGCGGGATCGGCGCCAGCGTGGCGCTGGAGACTGAGGCCTTCGCCTCGAAAGGCGTCGAGAAGTCCGACCCCCACGCCCGCGCGGTTGGCTTGGCGATCAGATGTCGGATGGTCGAGAGCAGGCCCATCGTTCGATTATGGTCTACGGCCTGCTGTGTGTGAGTGCCAACTTTAGCGCTGTTTGACCCTGAAGGACTTCACCAGAGGCACAAGGGTTCGGTCGAATGTGCCTGACGCAAGACCTCTCATCTTGATGGCAAGGTGTAGGTACAACATGCTGAAGTGGAAGTGATCCTGGCCATCGGTCTTTTCCCAGCTGTAGACCAACTCGTTTGTGCGATCGAATTTCGCGATCCGCTTCAAGCTCATCATCTCCGACTTCCATGTTTCATCAATGGCGTCCTGACGCTGGATGAGGAACTTGCCGGCCTTCAGGTCGGCCATCAAGCTGTCGAAGGCCATCGTGCGCGTGATGTTGATCCGGCGCATGTTGAGCTTGCCTTCCTTGGCGTCTTCCTCCTGCTCCTTGACGCTGTACATGACGCTGGGCGTGCCGGTGGTGAAGACGCCGGCGTAGGCGTTCGGATCCTGCTCGGTGATGCGCCGGATCATGTCGACGTACGGCTGGGCATCGTGCAAGCTCACGGCAATGCGGTAGTCCTTGCGCAGCTGCGCGCGGCGCTCTTCGAACTGGTGGTAGGGCACGATTTCGCGGTGCACCACGATGATGACGCCGTCTGGACTGATCCGGCCGATCGAGATCCGGCACAGCAGGCCCATGTCCGCGCCCAGGTAGTGCGTCTCGCCGCTCTGCAAGTCTGCGCGTGCGAGCGCGGTCTCGAGATCCTTGTCGGTGATCGAGTCGTCGGAATCCTCGGAGGTCAGGCCCAGGGCCTGGTTCATGAACTCCGAGAACTTGTCGTACTCGGTGGAGTTCTTCACCAGGTAGGGGATGCCGATGACGGTGGGCGCGCTGAAGGGGGTGATGAACCACGCGTTGGCGGGGTAGGCGTCCATCGGGTTTTCGCAGACCCATTCCTGGTTCTCGGGTTGGATGTCGGGCATCTTGCCGCAGTGCGGGCACAGCAAGCGCGCCTCCTGCCACCGGACATCCTTCAGGTTGGCCTTGGTGATCTCCTTCTTGTCCTTGTCCCAGCCGGGGATGACGACGTTGTTGAAGTAGTCTGGCAGGAAATGATAGTTGCAGTGGTTGCATTGCAACATTTGCCGATATCTGCGCGCAGTTTCCGCTTCTTTGCTGATTCCGTACTTGTTGACTGTCGGGGTTGAGAACAGTTTGCGGATCTTGTGCGGCTTGTGCTGCAAACGAGACACATAAACTGACATTTGTGTCAAATTTGACTTATCCACCTCATCGTGGATGACAGCGTTCGCAGGAACTGACAGAGCTGCGGTTTCTGACAGCGTGCCGCGGAAGTAGATGAAGCTGTTGCGGTTGAACTGCTTGATCTCGGAGTTGTTGAGGTTGGGGTTGATGGCCCGTGACAGCTCGGCGGAATCGTTGATGCAAGGGTCGATCCGCGTCTTGCAGAACTTCTCCGCGTCGTTGGTCGTGGGGAAGGTGTAGATGACGGTGAAGTCGCTCTGGGTAGTGCAAGCGGCAAGGGTCCACCTGGCGAGGATCTCGGACAGGCCGACCTGTGCGCACTTGACGACGATGGACGTATGGGCCGCGTCCTGGATGATCGTGCGCTGGAACTCGTGGCCCTTGAAGCTGAACTGCCGGCCGTCGAGCTTGGTCTTGCGTTCGATCCAGACGTCCAGGTTCTGCAGGGCGTAGGTGTCGGAGAGCGCGTCCTCGATGCGCTGCAGGTGCGCTTCAGTCTGGAGCATCGAGGTTGGCCCTGTAGGCCTCCATGAAGGCGGCCTGCATCTCGGGGAAGGCCTTGAGCGTGTCGATCATGATCATCTCGATGCGCTTGAACTGCTGCGAGTTGTGCAGGTCGGTCTGCAGCTTGATGATCTGGCTCAGCACGGCGGTGACCGCTGCCAGGACCTGGGCGCGCTGATTGGGAGGCACATCATCGTCGGTGAGTACGCTGCCGGCCAGGTTTTCGGCGCGCTGGTACTGCAGCATGAGCTCCTGCGCGGTGTCGAGCTCGTTGAGGTTCTTCAGCGGGGCGTCGAACTGCAGCTTGGGACGGTCTTCGTGCGGTGTGCGCGCGTCGTCCATGTCGAAGTCGTCAAGCATGCTTCAAGCTCCGGATGTTGGCGATGTGGCGCCACATGGTGCGCTCGGAGCAGTTGGCGGTAAGTGCCGCCTTCTTGCGGTCAAGCCGGCCTGCGATCACGTCTTCGGCCAGCTTGTCGCGAAACTCGTTGCGCGCGGCCAGCAAGACCCGCTTTTCCTTGCGTGTGGCCTGTGCCTGGCCGGGAATCTTGCCGGGGAAGGTTCGGCTCAGGTGGGTCTCGCTGACGCCCAGATGGCTGGCCAGCTCGCGGGTGGTGATGCGCCTGTTGAACAGGTCCTCGCGCTGCTGCGCCGTGATGCGTTCGCGGAGTGTCATGGCGGCGCAGTGTGCCCTTACTTCTGTCAAATTGCTACGAAAACATGCAGAAATGAGCAGATATTGCTCGATATGACGTCAATATAGCCCCAAATGTGGCACAAAATGTGAAAATTTTCAAAATTTTGGGTAAAAAACCTCAAATTCGCTCAAAAATGGCACATTTTTGCGAAAAATCTGATAGGCGCCGGAAAGCCCTGGGGCGCCGCCGCTCACCCCGCCCGTTATTAAAATGCTATACGTCAAAGGGGGTGGCCACCCCGACAGCGGCAAAATCCATGCCAATGGCCACCCCCTTA
>OFRO01000264.1_pt1 | contig 20036 bp, 25 predicted proteins | sample 1543091 | NCBI WGS metagenome assembly OFRO01 (sample SAMN07774217, study PRJEB24372) | wastewater metagenome | isolation source: Exp Tend NO 10WW | collected 2016-02
ACTTTTAGAGTATGACGGCTATAACTATCCTGTATCAATTAAAAATACAAACTACGATTACCGTAAGTATGTCAATGACAGGTTAAAGAGTTTGGAGTTAGAATTTGAATTTAACTCATCACGAATGACGCATCTACGATGATAAGAATGTTTATTGAAAATAAGGAGTTGGATATTTCAAAAGACTTATCACAAAAGATAACGTATGCCATTGACGATATACGCAATCTTGATAGCAAGTCAACAGCGTTCACTAAGACAATTGTATTACCTGGAACGGCTAATAATAATAATCTTTTGGGTAACATCTTTGATCTGAATAACAGCAATTTTACAAATGACCTTAACCCTAATGTTGAGTACAACTTTAATGCTGCAAAAGCTGCAAAGTGCAGAGTTGATGCTGACGGTATGAGGGTAATTAAGGGCGTGTTCAGGTTGCTGAAAATTATCCGTGACGGTGCAGATATTGAGTACGAGTGTAGTGTTGTTGGTGAACTGGGTGGGTTTGCTATGAAACTGGCTGCTAATAAGATCGAGGACTTAGATTTTAGCGCTTACGATCATACATACAATGCCGCCAATATTTCAGCGTCATGGGATCACGCAGGAGATGGGTACGGGTATTACTATCCTCTAATGGATTACGGAAACTACGGGTTAAACTCTAAACATGACTGGAAGATAAATACTTTCAGACCGGCCCTTTTTGCTAAAGAATATATTGACAAGATATTTGAAAGTGCAGGTTATACCTATGAGTGTGACTTGTTTTCTACTGATAGGTTTAAAAGGTTAGTCATTCCGCATAACCAAAAAGTTATGACGGCATACGTTCCTAATCTTTTGACGATGGAAATTAATACACTTAAAAACAACTTCGCGTCTCCGGCAAGTGCAAGGATACTTCATTTTGACGTATTGACCGGTACTGGCTTAACAGACAGCAATACTAAAAGTCGGTTTACTTATACAGGTACGCAGCCGATAACAATAGAAATAGATTATAATCTTATAGGTAATTGTGCAGTAGCGATAATACACAACTCCCTTGAGGAAGGACATGGTATTTTTCAAGTGTTGAAGAACGGCACTACTACGTCAGGAAACCATGCGTATCAGGGAGTGTATAATATATCGGGGGTGGTTACATTAAGTTTAGTTAACGGTGATTACTTTGAGTTGCTTAACTATCCTACATACCTATCTTTTGTAGCTACTTCATATGGATTAGTCCATATTACATCTGTCCCTCCGATAACCATACCCATATCAGAAGGTGACCCTGTAACGCTTAATACCTGCATACCGTTAAACATACTGCAAAAGGATTTCTTTGTTTCTATAATGAAACTGTTTAACCTTTTTGTTGATGAGGATAACTTTGACGAAAAGCATTTAGTTATAAAGCCGTTCCCTGATTACTATACTGGCGAGGTAGAGGACTGGAGCGATAAGATAGACAGAGGCCGTCCGATGGAGTTGGAACCCATGAGCGAATTGAATGCCAGGTATTACGAATTTAATTGGAGGCAAGATAATGACTACTACAATGAGCTGTACAGAAAAAGATATAATGAGGGGTACGGATGCCGTACGCATGATACGGTGTACGATTTCGCAAAAGAAACGCAGACGATGGAATTGATATTTGCAGGCACCCCGATTGTTGGTTACGGTGGGGAGGAGAAGGTTTACTCAACAATATTCAAACAGACCGGTAACCCGCCGACAACAACAGAGGAGAATGTGGATAGCGTTATCCGTATTTTACTGGCTAAGAAAATGACCGGGCTTACAAGTTGGAATATCCGAAATGTAACAGACACAACAACGCTTGGGTCTTACACAACCTATGGTTACGCCGGGCACCTTAACGACCCTGATGCGCCGAGTAACGATCTTAATTTCGGAGTGCCGAGGGAACTGTTTTTTGTACTTGTCAGCGGTGACATTACGGTTAATCAGTTTAATGTTTACTACTCTGCGTACATGGCAGAGATCACTGATAAAGATAGCCGAATGTTGAAGTGCTTTGTTAAACTAAATGATGCTGATATTCATAACCTATCATTTGCTAAGTACAAATACATTGACGGTGGGTTGTACCGGTTAAACAAAGTTTTGGACTACACGCCTAACAGCAATGAAACAACCAAGTGTGAATTATTGAGAGTAATTTATCAAACATATTTATAACTTTTTTATAATGAAAACAGTAATAGCGGCAGAGGTTAAAGTTGACGGCTTAGATCAGGCCGGGCAAAGCGTAGGTAGTTTCCGAAAGCAGTTGAAAGAGGCGCAGCAAGACGTTATCAATATGGCGGATAAGTTTGGAGTTACATCTAAACAAGCTGCGGATGCCGCTATGAAAGTAGCACAACTCAAAGATCGTATAGGCGATGCCAAAGCCCTGGCAGATACGTTCAATCCCGATAAAAAGTTTGTTGCGTTGTCAGGAGCATTGCAAGGTGCTACTGCCGGATTTTCCGCTTTAACAGGCGCAATGGGTTTATTCGGCGGGGAGAGTGACGAGGTACAAAAAACATTGTTAAAAGTTCAGTCAGCAATGGCCCTGCAGCAAGGTATCTCAGGGATTAAAGGTGCTTTGGATAGTTTTAAATTACTCAGTGCTGAAATAGGCGGGGCCGTTGTTAAGGCGTTCTCATCTTTAAAAGGTGCCATCATAGCCAGTGGTATAGGTGCGTTGGCTATTGCGCTTGGATATGTTGTAGCCAATTTCAAAGAAATAGAGGAGGCGATTAGCGGGGTTAGTTCAGAACAAAAGCAACTCAACAGCATTAACGATAAGGCGATTGACAACGCAGTAGAGGAGCAGATAAAAGTTAAGCTACTCGTTACAGAATACCAGGCACTCGGCACAAGCGTAGGCAAGAAAAAAGAGATACAGGATAAGCTGCAAAAAGACTACCCCGCTTATTTTGGCAACCTAAAAACTGAAAAGGAATTTGCGGACGGGTTGTCGGCAGCTTACCTTAAACTATCGCAGGCATTGGCGGTTAAAGCTAAAGTGCAGGCTGCTACTTCTTTGATGACAGAGAACGAGGCAAAGGCGTTAAAATCGGAACAGGCTTTACAGGACTTGCTTAGTGGCAAAGTGGCAAATAATTTATCACAGGGCGTTATTGATAAACTAAAAGAGGGGTTGGTTAATCAGGCTGCTGAGTACAGAGAGAAAAACCAGTTTTTAATTGATACTATATTAGCCGCTAACAAAGAACTTGAAGGTTTGGGCGGCGATCCTAATGGCGGCGGTACTAAGACTTCAGTTTCTCCTAAAGTAGAAAAGAAAAAACAGGAAGAGGTAGAACTTGAAAAACTAAGAAATGAAGCTGCTGCAAATGAACTGGCAGACAACAACCAATTACAGGAGGACTTAGCAGCTCAGGAATTGGATAGTGCAGAAAAGGAAAGATTGGCAATGATAGAAGCCAATGACTTAATGCTCCAAACAAAACAAGAGATAGCTGAGCTCAATCTTTTAAATGACCCTGACAGTATTGATAATAAGATAGCAAAGATCAATGCGGATTATGAAATTGAGTTGTCTAACCTTGATCTCAGGGAAAGCGAAAGGGCTGTTATAATGAAGCGTTGGTCAAACGAAATTATATCAATAAAGGAGCAGGAGGCGGCAGCTAAGAAAAAAATACAGGAGATAGAATACCAGCAGGTACAAACGGGATTGAATGCTATCGCAGGGGCATTGGATGGCTTTGCCGATTTAGTTGGCAGGGAAACAGCAGCGGGCCGGGCACTGGCAATAGCTGGATCTGTTATCAAAACAATACAAGGCGGTATCAGTGCGTATATGGGTATGATAACAGCTATACCTGGCCCCTGGGGGATTGCCTTGGGTATAGTAGCCGCAGCAGGGGTTGTAGCATCAGGCGCAGCATCAATAGCGAAAATGAAGGCTGTGCAGATACCGGGGCAGGGCGGAGGTGGTGGGCCTACCGTTCCGCCGTTTCAGGCTCCCGTTGTGCCGAGGGCTCAAACTACTCAGCTAAATGCGGGGTCACTAAATGCCATAGGAAACGCTGCTAACAGGGCTTATGTACTTGAACATGACGTTACCAATAACCAGGAAAGGATAACCCGTTTAAACCGTGCCGCCCGTATCAATTAATAATTTCTGTAAAAATTATATAGTATAGTATGGATTTCCCTATTTACGAATTACAGATCAACGCAGAGATAAAGGATGATGCTGAAGTTTCTTTTATCGCCTTAGTAGATACACCTGCTATTAAACGGGATTTTATAGCGTTCAAAGATGCCGTAAAATTCGAGGTTGTTAGCGAAGATCAGCACATTATCACAGGGCCGCTAATGGTGCCTGATCAACTTATTTATCGCAATAGCGGCAAATTTGGTGAGCATTATGTAAAATTTTCTGCCGATACAATAAGGGCAATAGCTATCAAGTTTTCAAAACAGGGCTACCAAAAAAACGTTAACCTGATGCACGATGAGGCAATGCAGGTTGACGGGCTTACCATGTTTGAAAGTTTTATATCCAACACACAGAGAGGAGTTAAGCCTATGGCTGCTTTTACAGACTTGCCGGATGGCAGTTGGTTTGGTTCTTTTTATGTGGAAAATGAGAATGTTTGGGCAGCAATAAAAGACGGCAAGGTAAAGGGATTTAGCGTTGAGGGCCTGTTTAACTATGTTGAGCCGCAAAGCGAAGACGATCAGGTTTTAGCTGAATTGAAAAGAATTTTCGGCGTAAAATAATAATTTCTAAAAATTTTATATAGTATAGTATGACCGCAAAAGAAATCATCGAAAAGGTTAAGATTCTGTTTACAGAACTAACTACGCCACCAGCCACACCAGTTGCAGCCCCGTTAGCAGCACCAGTTGTTACAGAATACGATCTTAAAGACGGCGGTAAAGTATCTATTGATAAGTTGGAAGTTGGTGGTATTGTTATGATTGACGGAAACCCGTCACTGCCCGGTGATCTTGAATTAGCAGACGGTACAAAGTTAACCGTTGCAGATAACGGCGTTATCTCAGCAGTTACACCAGGTGCAGCCGCACCGCCTGCCGCCCATGAAATGGATATGGCTACTAAGTTTGCCAGTTTTGAAACATCGGCTACTGAAAAGTTCACATCATACGAGGCTAAGTTTACAGCCTATGAACAAAGGTTTGCAGCTAATGAGTTGCAATTTGAAGCATACAAAACAGAGTTAGCCAAGTACAAAACAATGATTGAGCAGTTACTGCAATTCGGTAAGTTAATGGTAGAGAAGCCTGCAGCATTACCAGACCCGGCAGTAAGGGGTCAATTTAAAGAAGAAATGAAAGAAACAGATTTTACACCCGGATTATTTTAAAATATTAAAACCACAAAAAGATGGCATTTTCATTAGGTACGTTATCAGCATATACAAAGCAGCTTGTTAAGCCGCTATTGGAGGCCGCTGTATTTTCTGCTAAAACGCAGCAAATGATTAAAAAGGGTGGTATCACACTACCTAATGTTAAGAGTGTGGTAGCAATACCGATATTCGATACGGATGCCGTTTTTGGTACGCAGTCGTGTACCTTCGATCCGTCCGGTACAACAGCTTTCACTCAGCGGTCAATAACCGTTGGTAAGATCAAAGTTGAAGAAAAACTTTGTATGAAAGACATGGAAGCCTACTTCTTACAGGAGGCGTTAAAGGCCGGAAGCACCTACGAAGATTTCAGCAACTCCGATTTCCAAAAAGCATACCTGGAACGTAAGAACCTTAAAATTGCCGCTAACCTTGAAACAGCTATCTGGCAGGGTGACACATCCAGCTATGCGCCAAACCTTAATAAGTTTGACGGGTTGCAAAAACTGATCGCAGCCGGGTCACCGGTTAATGCAAACGTATCGGGTTATACAGGTATCGCACCTATCACTACCATTACGCCATCAAATGTTATAGCCGCTGTTAAGGGTATGAAAAATGCCATACCAGCCGCTCTGAAGGGCATGACTGACCTTATCATATTCTGCGGATATGATGTGTATGATATGTATGTTGATGCAGGTGTTACAGCTAACCTATTCCATTACGATTTCAAAGATGACAGCAACTACGGCGGTTTAAAGATACCGGGTACTGGCATCCGTTTGGAAGCGGTACATGGTTTGGACGGCACCGGTGATATGTACGGTACAAGACTGTCAAACATCGCCGAGGCGTTAGACCTTGAAGGTGAGGAGCAGAATTACCGCTTATGGTACAGCGAGGATAACAATGATGTGAGGTTCAGGGCTGAGTGGAAGTATGGTGTAAACGTAGCGTTTACAACAGAGGTTGTTAGCCTGTTAGCTTCGATCTAATAAAAACAATATTACTCATAAAGGGCGGTGCAATAAACGCCGCCCTTTTTAATACAAAATAAAATGGCTTGTGCATTATCAGCGGGATACTCAATAGATTGCAGGGACGGTATAGGCGGTATTGATGCCGTGTATTTCGGGGAGTTCGCCAACATGACACTAACCGATGCCAGTGGAACTATCACAGCGATAACCAAAGCAACAGGTAAGCGTTTTTGGAAATTCGATATCCCTACAAAATCCACTGCAACAGCCTCATCTAATCCTACGCCCTCAACAGAGAACGGCACTTTATTCTTTGAGCAGTCTGTGGATATGCCTGTTAATAAAAGGGATGCTACAACAAGGAACATCATTACCACCCTGGCTAAGAACAAGCTGATAGTAGTAACCAAAGATAAGGACGGCGTTTACAGGATGTACGGTAAGGCGTATGGCTTATTTATGGACGTATCTACCGGCATGACAGGCGCAGCGGCAGGAGATGCCAATGGGTATGTGCTGAAGTTCACCGGATCGGAAACAGAGGACTTCTTTGTGGTTGCCTCAGCCGTTGGCCTGGCACTTGAAACACCTGGATAATTGAGTAGTTAATAAATAAATGATAGCCCCGTCCGTTGCAAGACGGGGTTTTTTAATATGCTAAACTTTAGGAAAGGAAATACAGAAACGGTTTATTTTACGGGTACTGAAAACGCTACCTTGACAGCACCGTATTTTTTATTTACCTTTACGAATAGAACCACCGCTGACGTTGTTAGTATCATGGCAACCAATGTAAGCACAACTGGCAGGTACGATAAATTTTCGCTGGCTGTGAATATTTACTTTGCGAATTATGATACCGGCTTTTGGGAGTACGCAGTAAGAGAGAAGGCATCGAATAGCGATATGACATTAACGGGAACGGTGGTAGAAACGGGGTTTATGTTTTTAAGGGCGGCAACGGATTTTGAGCCAACAGAATACTCAGGACAATCTAACGCATTCACAGTTTACGATGGACAATAATAAAGAAAATACAGGCAGCTCTTACGCTAACATTGTTACGGTTAAATTTGCCCAGGCGCAGCAGCCGAAATACCAGGAAAACAAAGCGAAGGGGTATGTTGAATTTGGAAAAGACAATGACTACCCTGAATATCTTTTAGGACTTTACTCCGAGAGTGCAAAGCATGGCGCAATTGTTAAAGGCAAGGTAAACTATATTTTCGGTAAAGGGTTTGACAATATACCTAAACCAGCTAACAAAAAAGAGAGTTGGAACCAAATAGCAAAGCGTTGTATTTTAGATGACGAGCTTTACGGTGGTTACTATTTGCAGATCATCTTTAACCTGGCTGGTGCAATAACAGACGTTTACCACATTGAGTTTTATAAAGTACGGTCTAACAAAGCGCAAAATAAATTCTTTGTAAAAACAGACTGGAAAGATAACGCAGAAAAGATGAGAGAATACCCTGCGTTTACGGGTGTTTATGACTCTACCAAACCTACCTGCATACTATTCGTTAAACAATACAATCCAAAAGCGGATACATACCCTGTGCCGAATTACTACCAGGGGCTTAACTATATAGAAAGTGATGTCCAGGTAAGCCGGTGGATTTTGGGTAACGCTAAAGACGGGTTTGCTGCTGGTAAGTCCATCCAGTTTTTTAACGGAGATCCTGTTGAGGAACAAAAAGGGCAGGTAGAAAAATCTCTTAAAAAGAAGTTCTCCGGCAGCGAGGGTGACAGGATAGTACTGATATTTAGTAAGCCAGGGGAAACTCCGGTAGCGATTAATGACCTGGGTAATACCATGCTAACGAAAGAGGACTTTAATCCTATCAACTTACTCATACAACAGGAGATATTCAGCAGTCACCAGGTTACTTCACCTATGCTTTTCGGCATTAAGACTGAGGGTCAATTGGGAGGCCGTACTGAACTTACGGATGCCTATGAGATATTCAACAACACCTATATAAACGAAAGGCAGCAGGCCCACGAAGAAACCTTTAACGCCCTGTTTAAGATGGCTGGTATCACAGGCGATTTTAAGATAACGCCGGTAGAGCCTTTGGGCTTTACGCTTAAAGACGATATGTTATTGGACGTAATGCCGAGGGAATACTTTTTAGATAAGTTAGGGGCAGATCAAAAATACTATGCTTTACCTCCTGCAAGAACACAGTCAGCAGCGGGTGTACCTGCTACCGGTGCAGATGGGTTGCCTATTGCGGCAGTTAATGAAAACCTATCCAAGATGTCAGGCCGGCAGTTTCAACAACTTGAGAGGGTTGTCAGGAAATTTAAGTCAGGTAAGATAACAAGAGAGGCTGCGGCAATGATGCTAAAAAATTCTTTTGGCATAAGTGATGAAGAGGTCGGGCTGTTTTTAGATGCTGATAGTAATGATCAGCAATTCGCATCGCAGGAGGAGCAGGACTTTGCTTTGGTAGAGCAGTTCTCCGCCGTAGGAGAAAATGCTGACCTTTACGATATAGTCAGCAGCAAACCGGCTAAAGAAACTGAATACTTCGCAGATGTCAAGCAGTTGAATGAGCTTGAAGCTAATGTGCTTAACCTTATAAAAAAAGACAGTAAGGTTACAGCCGATGTGTTGGCAACCGTTTTAAAACAGGATGTTGCGGTTGTAAGCAAAATAATATCAGGGCTTGTTGAGGCTAATATCCTTTCTGAAACCGTAACAGATGCTGGCACTGAAAGAGCAGCAACAGACCAAAGAGTGGGAGGTGATAAACCTTCAACGGTTGATGTACTTTTAAGGTACAGCTATAACTGGCGGGATATTGTACCCGTTACTGAGCGTAATACTACAGATCACCCGTCCCGGCCTTTTTGCGTAAAAATGATGCAATTGAACAGGTTGTATAGCAGGCAGGATATTGAAACAATTAGTGCCAGGTTAGGTTATTCTGTTTGGGACAGGGTTGGCGGGTGGTGGACAGATAGCAGGAACCCTACGCCGCCGCAGTGCCGTCACGAATGGTTTGCATTAACCGTAATAAGAAAAAAACAATGAGCGCCAATACAATATTTATAAAAGGGCAGTTGCTTAAAGACCGTACTGGAGTAAGCGATGCTATTGATGATAAGCAGTTAAAGCCGCAGATAAAACTGGCTCAGGATATGTACCTGCAACCGGCATTGGGCAGCACTTTATATCTGCGCCTGCAGTCTGGAGTTGAGGCCGGTAACCTTAATACGAATGAAACAACGCTACTTAATAATTACGTTACAGACTGTTTGGTTTGGTACACCATGAGCCTGTTACCGATTGCTTTAGGATTTCAGTTTTTTAGTAAGGGTGTATTGCAAAAGACGTCAGATGAAAGCAATACACCGTCACGATCAGACCTTGAAGTTATAAGCAGCCAATACAAACAAACAGCAGAGTTTTATAAGCAGCGTTTAATTAACTACCTGCGCCAAAACTATTCGCTGTTTGCCGAATACATAAATACAGGCGGTGGCAGAGATGTTATATTCCCCGAAGCCAAAGCATACACTTGTCCTATATTTTTAGGAGTTGCGCCGGTAGAAGAGGCAGGCAGGGCATTTATAAATGACAGCTCATCAGGAACACCGGTATCAATAGAGATCAGCCCTGCAACGGGAGTTGCATCGTTTACTATTACCGGATTGCCTGGTAATGCTACAATAATACTTGCTATCAGGAGTGGTGTGCCAAAGGGCATCACAAACGCAGCGACAGCTAATACTCTGTATTTACAGATAAATGGCAGCACTTGCACATTACCGACAGGCGATGTTACAGGATCAGGTGAATTATTTATATTTATGTATCGTTAATATATGGCAGTAAAATATAAGCAAAAATTAATCGACAAAGTTTTAGAACATGACTTACAATCAGTTGATTTCAGAGCTGCAAAGCCTACTGGAAAGCCACGCAATGATAAAGACGGTAAAGAACGTGCCGCCAAACGAGTGGATATACGAAGGGGGCAATGATGTAGTCTTTCCTGTATGCTTATTTTACTGCTACAACCCTGTAAAATTCAGCAAGGGCAGACAGGTAGTATACCCGTTTCAGTTTTGGTTCTTAGATAAATCGGGTAAAGAAAGAGAGTTTGAAAGAGATGTTATCAGCGATCAGGTGCAAATAGCGAATGATATTTTTGAGTTGTTGCATGGCGTTAAACGGGATTACTTTATTGATGATGAGGTAGATGTCAATACAATATCAGACGGCAAGATGGAGGACTATTTATCAGGCTGTGAAACAACATTTAATATAACAACGCAAAGCGACTTTGACGGTTGCGATGTACCAACAGAATAACATGAAAAAGATACTTTTTATACTACTGTTACTGCCTTTTATAAGCAAGGCGCAGTTAGAGCAAAACCACCCCGAACCAGGGGGGCACCTTTTTGTAGGGGTACGTTCTACAAGCTGGCTACGACCCCCTTCTGATACCGCTACAAACAAAACTGGTATTGCCAGGATCGGTACTGCGCTTTATATAGGTAACGGCACATATTGGAGTGCTTCAGGATTGATATATACAGGCACTACGCCGATATCTGTATCGGGTACAGTTATATCTATGGCACAGGCAAGCGCTATTGCAAGCGGGTATTTATCATCGACTGACTGGAGTTTGTTTAATGCAAAACAGGATGCGCTTGTATCAGGAACGAATATAAAAACAGTTAATAGCTCATCTATTTTAGGCAGTGGTAATTTATCGGTTGGCACAGTAACAGGTACAGGTACAGCCAATACAATGACTAAGTGGACAAGTTCAACAGCAGTGGGTAATGCTTTAATGACGGATGATGGAACTAATGTTAGTTTAATTGGTACATCAGCATCAGGCGTATCAACTCCTTTTACTGTAATTGGTGGTACTGGTACATCAGCAGGGGGACTAAAAATGGGTGCATACAATGCAACGTACGGTGGGTTTTGGAGTAACAATGTAACGCCTTCAACTTCAAACTATGCGTTAATTTCAACAGGTGCGACAACTGATTTAAACGCAATCTCTACTATTGATTTTACCATTAGTGATGTGGCTGCATGGAGGATAAATAGTTTAAAAGGGTTAGTGCCATCAGCAACTACAAACACCGTTGACTTAGGAGGTACTTCTACTCTTATTCGTTCAGGCTATTTCGGTACATCAGTTACATCTCCTTTACTCATAGGTGGTACAGCAGCCAATGACGATATAACTATTCAAGGCACTACCAACGCTACAAGAACAACAAGCTATGTTAATTTGCAGCCGAATGGGGGTAATGTCGGGATAGGAACAGCAACACCAGATTCTAAGTTGCAAGTTGTTACATCAGGTAATACTGCTTTTAGGGTTGATTATACTGGTACTGGAAGTGGCAATAATTACTTAGATGCTGGAACTGCAAGTGCTGGTTATAATTACCTTAGAGGCAATACAGCGATAACAGGCGGTGCTACAACGGGAACAGGGGCAAATGCACCTTTTAGCGTTATAGCAAATTCTTTAACATCCGGCAACGGGGCTGATATAAGTTCATCGTCATTAACCACCGGAAACTTAGCAGCGATTACCTCAACAAGTACAGTACACAACAATCCTAATTTATTTAAAATTCAATCAGCAGGCGTAAACGGAACTGCATCCAAAACAACCAACGGTCTTTACATCAACATAGCCAATACAGGAACTACCCCTGTTAATAACGCACTGATAGTTGAAAACGGCAACGTAGGCATAGGTACTACTTCACCAGCTACAAAGTTAGACGTTAATGGCAGTTCGACATTTAGGGGCGCTCAATATGTAAACGTAAATGTAATTACAGATGCAGATTACACAGTATCATCTACTGACTATATAATCTCTTGTAAGAACTGGACAACTGACCATAGGATTACATTGCCAGACCCTACAACAAGCACTAACAGGGAGTTAATTTTTACTAATACAGGTAGTGTTGGGCGGTACTCTTTTAGCAGAGATATTACACAGATTAGTAATAGCGTAATTACAGCCACTACAAATCTTACAGCCGCTTTTAAAATAGTTTCAGATGGAGCGGTTTGGCAAATAGTATTAACTGGACTTGACATTTAATGACACTAACAACATTGAAATTCTATTATCATGTTATACAATAAACCATGAAACTAAATATAATTACATGTGCTACAGATAGCATAAGGGAACGTTGGGAATGTCGTGTTCTTTTGAATAATTTACAGGAACAGGGCCTCCTTAACAAAACCACCCTCCTTATTTTCCAAATGAGGGAAGATTTCTTAGAGGCATTTCATGAAGATTGGGACCTTTTAGAAAAACAATTTCCAGAGGCTAATTTTGTATATTTTAAAGACCATCAGAATATTACAAGGCTTTGTCAAATATTTCATTACATTCCCCTCTTCCGTTTATATGTTCTTCAAGAACATTTTAAAACCAACCCACAATTAGAGCAAGAAGCTATTTTCTATATAGACACAGACATTCTAATTACAAAGCCTCTTCCTTTTGAAAAATGGTTGGAGGGTGACATCAACTACCTCTCTTGGACAGGCAATCCCCAAAGGACAGATAATTACCTCTGGCAGCCTTATTTTGATAGCAAAATAAAGGAGGTGGACCATAAGAAATTAGAACAATATAAGAAACAAGACATTCTAGCACATGTCGCAAACATATGTGGGACAACAAGAGAGGCAATTACATTAAACTCCCCAAATATAGGAGGAGCTCAATACCTCTTAAAAAACATTAATAGCCAATTCTGGACAAATTGCTTCAACTATGCATGTGAAATAAAGCTCTATCTCGAAGGAACAAATATTACATTCATGAATGGAGATACATTTCAGAAGAAACAAGACAATGGATTTCAAGCATTTTGTGCTGACATGTGGGCTGTTATGTTTCAATTAATAGCCCTTGATAGGCCTGTACAATGCCCTAAAGAGCTTGACTTCTCATGGAGTTGCGATAGAATAGAAAGGTATGAACAATGCCACCTCCTGCATAATGCGGGCATAACTTCAGATGCTAAAGTGAGGGTGGCTTTTGAAAAGCTGCCAGATGGCTCTAATAAATTTGAAGAAGCCCCTCTTTTTTACAAAGGAGCCTACATGACTTCCTCTCCATTTGAAAATATAGAGGAATTAAAAGAAATATATAACAACCCATTAAATAAACAATTCTGCAACAATAAGTATGTAGAAGCAATTTTAAAAACAAAAGAATATGAATAACAAAAAGTACTATGTAAGGCTTGATGGCCAAAATCGAGCAATCGCAGGAAGCGGTGTGTGGCGTAACAAAATGCCTGTTACAGGTAATTGGATGTTCGTTGAAGGAGATGTCTGTTGTAGAGCAGTTGTGTCCCTTTCAGATGAACCAACAGCTCCAGGAATGATAAACATCACTGTCTCCATCCTATGTGATGGCTCTCAGGTGGCTCTCTTCACATTAACAGGAAGCTCTTCTAGCTCTTTGGCTACATTAGCAACTGAACTTAATCTCCTTTTGGGATTTTTAGGCACCTTCTCTGTTGTAGGGGATGAGATACAGCTTAATATGTTCTTAGAGATTGCTCAGGCATATTGTGCTGACACCACACTATTAACAATGGCTGTTAGTGGCACTACAACTTCTACCACTACTACGACCAGTACCACTACAACAACTATTGCTTAAACTGTATGCCAGAGCAGGAAAAACGTATTTGTAAAGCTTGCAAAGAAGAAAAGACCTTGGAGAATGATTTTAATTTTCATTCTCCAACAGGTTATTATTCTAGAACATGCAAGGATTGTGCAAATGTGGAAAGACGTAAAGATAGGCAAGAAGCTTTAGCTAGGGCTGGTGTTATTGTAATGCCAAGTTCTGACAAAAAGAAAATTTGTATTCATTGTAAAATTGAAAAAGATTTAAATGAAGAGAATTTTCTACTGAATAAAAAGAAATTTAGTAGCTCTTGCAGAGAATGTCATGATGCATTTATACTAAAGAATAAAGAGAATAGACAAGGTAGACATGTATTTAAAGCAGAATCCACCGAAAATATCAAATATCTTACATCTCATAGATTTAGTGTTTATAGAAGAGGGGATTTTGAGAAAGGAATGAATTTTTCCTTATCTTATGAATTTTTAGAAGAGTGTCTCCTAAGCAATTGTGTTTATTGTGGATTTCCAGCTACTGGTGTTGATAGACTTGATAATTCTCTGGGTCACACAAATGAAAATTGTGTTCCTTGTTGTACACAATGTAATAGAGCTAAACAAGACTATTTTACACCTGAAGATATGAAAAAATTAGGTGGACTTATTCGACAAATAAAACTTGGCAGACAGCCTAAGAAAATTCCATCAGAAATAGACAAAATTGGATGACCATAATTAAAAAAGACTTTCCCTCAATATTAAAGGAGAATGAGATTGCTTATTTCTCCTTAATAGAGGGTCTTATTTCTTCTATTGATAACAATTGCGTCCTCGAAGAGAGGAAACTTTTACAGAGCTATAGCTTTCGTATTAGCCCCTCCCTCCCCTCGTATGTGAATAGCCTCATACATGAAATAAACGCTCTCCATAACCTCATGGGAATACATGTTGAATGGGGAAAGAGTCTTAAAAATGCTTGTATTGTCAGCTTCTTCCTACCAATTAATTAACACAATTTTAACACATAAAATTAGGAATATCCGATAATTGTTCCTATATTTGTCCTCTAAAACCAGAAAATATATGCATGTAGTGAAAGAAAATACAAATGAGCCACAAGGGCCAATGGCTGAAGCAGCCCCTAAAAAGGGACCAACCTTCAACCCTCAATTAGCCTACCAATGGGAAAGTAATCAAGACCTTATAATTAAGGGGGCAGAATTACATTTCTTAAAACAAACAACAGAGGCTGCTCTAAGGAATATTCCAGAGGCTCCCCTCGTCCTTTCCTTAGCAGAGAATTTAAAGGTGTTGAATGAAATGATAGCTAGAGGAGTGGAAATGTCTCTTATAACAGAGGCTCCCCCACAGGAAGGAGAACCAGATTTGTCTCCTAGGAAATAGTTGGAGAGCAGAAAGGAGGCTTTTGAGCAACACCTCTACTCCAAAAAAGAAAGGACCACGTAATTGTGGTCCTTTTTGTATATGTTATATGCTAAAATCAATTCTACACTACCCCTCTAGGCTGTTTTTTCCTCTCTAATATACGAGTAGATAGAAACCCTTGTTTCAGCTTTGCTGCCTCTAAATCGTAAACGGTGAAGGCATATGCTCCCCATTGCTTGATATTAGGGACAGATTCTCCAGCCCCTATTATTTTTCCAGCTATTTCTCTCTCTTTATTCTTCATCACCTCAAACACCTCATAGGCTATAATTTTCCCTGTTTCAGGGAGAGTTTGAGAATATATTGCTACATCCCCTTGCCTATCCACCAGCTCGTAGGCAAATCCATTCTTATTGTATTTCTTCTCTAATGGTTTCATTTTCCTTTTTTAATTCTTCTTCATTTGGGAATATTGAAATTTTCCCATTTACACGGAGATAATAATCTATCGCACGTATATCCCCAAATTTGTCCCATAATTTCATCATCCTACGTTTGTGTGATACAGGATACTCTTGTATAATAGCCCAATTTGCTATTTTCTTATCTCCAGCCTTTTCCATTTCCTCTGTGTAAAGGTCTCCCTTTTCATTTGTATATACAGGACTGGAAAGCTTAATTAAAGCTTTGTAATATACGACAGGCAACATAGCTGCCAACTTGCGGAGATATTTTCCCATTTTTTTACGTTTCACCTTGTTTTGCATATTTTTCTTTTAATTTGTTCCTAATTTCGTTTATTTTTGGGAAATAATACATATCTGCTTCCACCCTAACATGTTCATCCTCAGTGAGTATGATGATGTTCTCTTCATCATACCTACCTTCTTCACATTTATGTTTAGGAATGATGTGATGGAACATTGTTGTTCTTGGAGCGTATAATTTTTCTCCAGATATTTCTGAGCGTCCTACTCCACCACCCACTCTTTTTCTCCATATTTCCAGAAAGAATAATTTCATCTTTACTCCTTCCTGCCTCTCCTGTTCTATTTGTTCTGGAGACTTTATTTTCTTCGCTATTTTGCTCCTTTTTAGGGGCTTTTTTCTTTCCATCTATATATAATGTTTTTACCACCCCACTGGAGGGGCATATTACTAGAAACATCCAGTTGTGTCGGCTATAATCAAGCCTTATTTTAACAGCCCTTAATTTGTCTCCTATTGCTTGTCCAGAACATATGTTCTCTTTTGTTATTCGTGCCATTGTAGGCACCACCATAAATTGTCCCTCTACACGTTCTTCCATACGTTTTTTAGCATGTAAAGAAAATATTAAAGGTATTAAATCTTTTCTGTACTTCCAATTTCCCTCCAAAATCTCTCTTCTTCCTACATTCATGTTATATTTTTAAACGTTTTTCCTACAAAAATGGTATGTATTACTTGTTCTGGTAGATTAAATTTTTCAGAAAATTTTTTGGTAAATTTTCTAATATCTCCATATTCTAGTACTTTATTTTTAATTAACATAGCTTCTTGTTTTATTTCTATTATCTGTTCTTTATTTAAGGAGGTATATTCGTATTTAGGAAAATCTTCTCCTTCATATAACCAATAATATCCTCCACTACTTTTTGCACTTTTACTTTTATTTATATGAATACCAGATAGTCTTACAGCCTCATTTCTAGAATTAAATTTCTTTATAAAATTTTTATCTAAATCATACTGAAATATCTCTTTTCTGGAATTAAATAGAGGTTTTACTTCTATTTTATTTTGTTTTATCCAAGACCATCTAAATTCTGCTGCGGTAGCTGATTTTCCTCGGCAAACATTAGATATACCAGCCCTATCAACTTTATGAACTTGAGCTGCAAACTGTATACTTGAAAAACTTTCTATATAATATCCATCCAAAGTATATTTATGGACTTCCTTTGGAGCAAAGTTTTTGTCTATATATCCACCATTTGCTAACAAATTTTTATTATATAATAGTTTATAGAATCTCCTATCACTTTTATTTTTTAAGCACTCTTGAGCATAATACTTGTCTAAATACATTTGTTCTCTTTCAAATATTTGTTTTTGAAATTCTTTTTTAGAAATCTCTTTAGTAAGATATTTATTGTTATCTATATATTCCAATACAGTATATTCGAGTTCTTCTTTTCCATATTTGTTGTAATCTTTTTGAAAAGATTTACTTATATGTTCGCCACGTCTTAAATGTGAATTATGTCCATCTTTTCTATTATTTAAATCTATAGAAGAACCTATATATAATTTAGTGCCTTTCTTAAATCTATAACAATAAACTCCTGATATAACCTTTCTTTTGTTCCTCATAAAAATTAAAGCCCTTAAATTAGAGTCTCATATCCACCAGCATCTGGTAAATCTCTAAAATAAGGGCTATTAAATTTAATATTTTCATGCTGATGAATATGAGAACATAAAGATAAACTATATAATTGAAACTACCAAGAGAATCGTCATATTTATTTTTTTATAATATGTTACTTTACATGATTGTATATACGACTAAACTTACTATTAAATTCGTCTATTAGCCTATTTGTCTCTTTCTTATTTGCTCCTTGTTCGATTCTCTGCTCTATTAATTCTCCCATCTCCATAGCTCCCATTTCCACCCTATCTGCCTCTTCTTCATCTCCCTCTTCGTCTAAAATAGGTTTAATACTCTTCTTCATACCTTAAAATTTTCTCTTTTATAATATGTGGGAGTATTACATCCCTCATGCTATTGTTAATGTACAGCCATTTCTCCGAAAAGCTCTCTAACATATGTAGAGAGAATAGGGGAATGTTTTGTACATATGCTTCCATCATTGACATAATTATTATTTTTTACCTGTGCTGCCATGTCCACCCTCTGCACGTTCTGATTCAGAAAGCTCTTCTTCCACAAATTCTATTTTAGGAAATGGCATAATTATTAATTGAGCTATTCTTTCTCCAATTTGATATATTACTGTATCAGGAATAGCCTTAAACCTACATTTAATTTCTCCTCTATACCCACTATCAATCACTCCAACACAATTAGAGAGGATTAGTCCTGTATCACTACAAGAGCTTCTTGGAAATACAAGGCCAACATACCCATCAGGTATTTCAAGAGCAATTCCAGTGCCATATTCTATGTACCCATATTGACTTTCGTCCACCATTCTCATAGAGGTAGCTGTAAGGTCCATTCCTGCATCTCCTTTTTTAGAATATTTAGGAATAACTCCTTCCATTCCTTCCTCAATCACCCCAAGCTTTTTAATTTTAACCTTCATTCTCTTTTAATTTAATTAACACTTGTTCTTTAATTTTATTTAATAATTCGGGGTTGTCCTCTAAAAATTCTTTTGTAGCTTCCATCCCCTGAAATTTAGCCTCTTCTATTGTAAACCATGCTCCTCCTTTTTTAATAATATCAAATTCACATGCATAGTCTATTATTTCCCCTAATTTATCAAATCCATCTCCCCACAGGATATTAATCTTTGCTTGTCCAAAGGGTTTTCCAAGCTTATTTTTTACAATATCTATTGTAGTTTTATTAAGCTCATTAGCCTTATCATTCATCTTCCACACCTTCCACCTCATATCAGCATAAAACCTAATAGCCTTTCCTCCTGTTGTAATTGTAGGTTCTCCCATTCCTCCAATAGAGTCTCTCAACTGGCTCACCATGAATAACGTCACTTTATGTCTATCTAACAGCCCCTTCACTTTAGCGCAGAATTTACTATTATTCCTAGCCTGCACACTAATTGTAGCGTCCCCCATTTCCCCATCAATAATACTCTTTGGAGTGGCAGCTGTTTGCGAATCCACCACTATACAGCTCACTAATTCAGCTTGTATTAGTCCTAATATCATATCATACCCCACCTCTTGATAATCAGGTTGATAGATTAATAGCCCATCAACATCCACCCCCAAGCTGATGGCATATTTCTCATCAAAGGAATGTTCAAAATCAAACAAGGCCACCTTCTTTTCAGGGAAAGCCTTTTGATATTCAGCCATTTGATGTAATGTAGTGGTAGATTTACCACTAGAATTTTCCCCAAATATCTCTATAAATTTCCCTAAAGCTGTCCCCCCTATATGTGTAGCCTCATTTAATTGTATACTCCCTGTATTAATTATTACAAGGTCCTCTGGACTTACACGTTCCATTCCATATTTCTTCTCTAAATCCTCAAGGAGTTTTTCTGCCCCCTGTTTTTCTATTTTCTCTTTTTTCGCCATATTTTATTTTATATTTTTCCATGTTTCATTATTAACTACACTCCTAATTGTTGAATAACTAACTCCAAAATCTTTGGCTGTAGAATTCATTGATTTTCCTCTAGACACTATCCTTCTTATATCTAAAACTTGACTAGAAGTTAGTTTATGAAAAGATGAATTTTCCCCATATTTTTTATAGAATGGATGGTTTTCTTTTTTGTAATTAGCTTTTCTTGTATTCAAGCTTTTAATTCTAGCCTCATCAGTAAAAATAGGATTATCCTTGCCTAAATTTTTCAATCTTTCACTTTGCTTACTATTAGCTTCTAAAAACCTATTATTTATTCTAGAATAATTAGTATTATCTTTACAATCTAACCA
>OFRO01000265.1_pt1 | contig 20030 bp, 13 predicted proteins | sample 1543091 | NCBI WGS metagenome assembly OFRO01 (sample SAMN07774217, study PRJEB24372) | wastewater metagenome | isolation source: Exp Tend NO 10WW | collected 2016-02
TATGCCGTATTTCTTTGCGCTTGCCTCCGGTTAGTGGTGATTTCTCTATACGGTTGCCTTGTGTTTTCTTTTTAGCTGCTTCGTGGTTGTCCGTATTACTTGGGCTATTAGATTCATATAACGGTTGGTCTTCATTTATCAGCCCCTCACTCACTAACGACTTGTAATTATCGCTTTTTACTTCAATGGCATCTGAAATTTTAAATCCGATTGAAACTAACCTCCTATTGTAATCATTAACTTCTTCCGCATTAATTTTATTTCCATAAAGTATTGCATTAACTCCTCCATATTGAGTAAGCAATTCAATAATTTTGGCATATTGATTATTTTCGGGGAGCACGAATTTACCTACTACCTCAAGCGCATTATTTAAAACAAGCATTTCTGTTTTGTCTGATACGCCGAACTTTTTTGTAGATAACAACATTGCAACATCCGAATAACCTGTTATTTTATCGGGGTTGTAGTTTTCAGCAAATACCTGTTTAGAAAATGATAATACCTGTACTTTGTGTTGTGCCTGGTTTTGCTTTGTTATGTCGTTTACTGCATTACTTTGGGCATCAAATGTTACATACTTACCTGATTTTAAATTGATAATTACCCCATCTTGTAAATCAATTCCTGTGCCTTCTAAAGATTTTTTTAATTTAGAATATACATGCATATCTGCATCCGAAGCTCTTAATGCGCCTGATGGGTGGTTATGTACAAAAGCTACACTTTTTGCCCCCATTTTTACGGCATTACCTGAAACTAACCGGCCATCAATTACGGTAGACGCTATCCCTCCTGTGCTGAGATGCTGCACTACATAGCTTCCATTGGGCATAATATAAACAGCAAAACTATGTTCTACGGATTCATCTTCTAAATTGTGGAACAGCCATGCCACATCGTTAAGGCTTTCTATTTTAGTTCCTGCTGTAAAGTCAAGTTGCTTATATTCGGTAAATTGACGTTCTACGAGAGCAAAATCATTACCTTGTTCGGTATTTTCTTGCCGTTGTAATAAGTTGGTGGAGGCGTTATTACCATCTTTTTTGCTTCCCGTATCGTACACCCGGTAGGGTATTTTTTCGCCTTCGCTGGTTTTATAGTACTGCGTTTTTTCATCTTCTTCAAAGATAGTATTACTATTTGAAATACCGCTTGCCATGAACCTTATATTCCCCGTTTCATTGCTGAATGTTCCTGCGTTACCGTCTTTATCTTTGATTAATTCGCTGTCCTCAAGATAGGGGGCGTTTTCGGCCATGAACAACGGCTGCCCTTCCTGTACCTGCTCCCTCATTTCGGGAGTGATGGTGATAGAGTGTTGGGTTGTTTTTTTAGGTTCCCTATCAGATACTAATGTTCCGTCAGATTCATAATATTCCCTGACTACACCTTCTGCAAAAGTCCCTTTACTGGTTTTTTCAGAAGCAATCTCAATTTTTTTCGGCTCCTGCTTCCACAGGCTTTTTGCCACATTGCCTACTATGCCTAAACTACCTTCTGATGGTGAACCGTAAAATCCTTTCATACCTTTGCCGCCAACTTTGAGTTGTTGCCCAGTTAGCTTACCTTGCTTTACATTGCCGCCTTCCCAAACCTTGCCTTCATCGTTTTGTATTTTTTCCGCTATATCTTTTCCTACATAATCTTCAACCTGCTTTAATGTAAGATTAGCCATCATATCTCTTGTGCCAACTACACTACCGTCTTTTTTAGGGGTAATATTATATGTGCCATTTTCGTTCTTTTGCCATCCAATTTCATCCACCTGCTTACTCAAATCGTACCTTGCGTTTTGCTGTTCCCCTGTTGTCCAACTTATAGTCGAAGCGTTTTGCCTAACCCCCTCTTTTAGTGCTACTTTCAATCCGAGTTTTGTCCATGAGTTTGTGTCTGTTACGAATGGGGCGGGAGTTATTTTTCTTTCTTGGTTAACCGCATCTCTCCATTTTAGTATTAAATCTTTGTACTCGTATTTAATATCAAAATCATTTAATGGGTCTTTGCTTTTAGTAATAGCTGCTGCGGCTTGTTGCCATGTATCAAACCCCAAGTTACCCATTTCTTTAATAGCAGAAACAGCATCTTTACCTAATTGACTATCCCACTCAAATTTTTCTGTTTTAAATCCTTCTCTACGACCAGTCTGAGCATAATCTGATTGCAGCTCTTCTAAAAACAAAACCTTGTTACCCTCTGCATCTGTTGCTTTAGGGAAAACTTTAGATACTTCTTTGGCATCTAATGTCTTTACATAACCAAGAAACCCATCTCGGTCAAATTCTTTACCGTCTATATAATATTTACAAGCCATTTGCGTATCTTAAATTTGTGTTATTATTCCACTTCCCCTTTAGCATACCTTGTAGGTAAACAGTGTGAATACCTATTGCGTTTGCCGCATCAGCAATGCTATCATAAATAACTCCGCTTGCAATATCTTTCACTTGCTTCCTACTTCGATTCCATTTCTTTTGTGGGTACTTATACTGAAAGTCGGTTTTATTTGGGTAAGTCCCATTAAGCATATTTCTAAAATATCTTGGTGCTATATTTATTGATATTGCTGCTTCTTTTGCGTTGACAAATTCTTTACCTGTTTTTAAATTAATAACTGCTTTGCTTGAACATTTATGAAACCATTTTTGGTTAATTAAATTATCTATGCAATATTTTTTGCCTTTGTCTAAATAAACAGAATGATATGCCAATGATGTCGTGTTAGTTAATTTACCGGTTAAATAACCAATTAGTTGTGTATATGCAATTTTATTTTCTTTTGCTGCAATAGTAGCATTGTAATATATTTTGCCAGACAATACATCAATTACTTTTTTTGAACTCCTAATACTTGTATCTATTTTTTGCTTTTCAGTGATTACTATCCCATTTGCTCCATCTCCTCCGTTTGTCATATTAACAAGTGTTCCGTTTCCTAAATCTTTTCTTCCGTATAATGCAATAAACTCTTGTTCTTTTTCAAAGCAAAACTTTTCATCATCACATTCAAAAATAATTTCTTTTTTATAGTTACCATTGTTTAAAGCAACTACTCTTTTCCACCATTTGCTTCTTTCTTTACTAACCATTCTTTGGTTATCATTTCTTGATAGCCTGCTCCCTTTGCCAATATAGAACACCTCATTGGTGTCAGGTCGTATGTGGCGATATATATAAAATCTATTTTCTAACATATTACTTTTAATTTACCGCTTTTTTTGTATGCTTCAATTAACTCATTTGAGTTTTTATCAACAATTTCAGATAGAGTAAATTCAGGACTTGACCGCCTCACGTTCATTCTTAGATGTACTAAAATGTTCGGCTCGTCAAAGTGGGAGGATTTGAATTGCTTATCAAAGTCAGGTTGTGATTCTTTACTTAACCTTTCAGCTTGTGATTTTGCTAATTCATAACTACCAAATTTTAATTTTACCCCTGTTTTTTGATTTACTGCATAAAAGGTGTTTGGCGTTCTGTAATCTTGCTCAACTACATATTCTTGTTTTGACTTGGCAACTGGCATCGTAACCAACACCTCTTTGTAGTTCTCCTTCTCTCCTGCAAGTTGGTATTGGGAGAATTTGGTGTTATCTGGTTTAAAGTTATCCTCCCATGCGCTGTGTACATTGTTCTTTTGCGCTTCCGTAAGCTCATTAAACGATTTTCCGTAGGCTTCCATAGCCAACTTATCCCTATCCAATTCCTTCCCTTGCCCCTTCACAACTTCCACTACTTCAATCCTGTTATCTTTCATAAAGGCTTGCAGTTCGCTTTTCTTTACCTGCTCATTGGGTTTTTTGCTTTCCAAAAAGTCTTTCAGCCCTGTCCATACCATTTCATCTCCCTTGCCTAATCTTTCAAGCCATTTATTTGCGCTTAGGTTTTCTGCTTTTTCATCCAACAGTTTCTTTTCTATGGGGGAGTAAAAACCATTGGTTACGGCGGGTAATGTTTTTACCTGCTGCTTTGTGCCATCGGCCATAAACCGGGTATAGGTGCGGCTGCCGTCTTCATCTATGGTTGGGTTTTCAAATTCTTGTATTATCTTTGTTAAGCCTTTGGCTCGTTTGGCAACGTCACCGGAATTGGACTGGTGTTTGTCAAGCCAGTTAAGGGCTTTTTCTTTATCAGTCCATTCCAATAAATTATCCCCTTTAGGGTCTATCCATGTTAGTATTGAATTAATGTTGTCTTTAGGATAAATACTTCTTACGCTACTTACTTCGTTATCCCAATTCATTTGTACGGCTACAACCATATTCACCCCGTCTTTCTGCATTTCAGTTAATACAACCTTGCTGCCTATTTGGGTTGCGCTTTGAAAGACTGCAATAGGATTGGCAAGTGCATCTACCAAATCTGTTATTTCACTTGGCTTTATACCATGCGAGCCTTCTTTTATGTTTAGCTGACTGCTTTGTAGTTCAATCGGTTTATCCGAAAAACCTGCCGCCAATAGTTTTTCACTTGGTATGCCTAACTGAAAAACGTGGCTGTTACCTAATTTTCCTGCTACATAATCTTTTAACTCTTGTATAAACCTTGTTCCGGCTTCCCGTATGTTTTTCCTCCTGTCGGCAAAGCTCATAAACTGTACGCCGCCAGTTTCCCTGCTATCTGATTGTGCCAATGCCCTGCCGCTTAGTATTCTTTCAGTTGCGGCATTGCCAAACTGCTCCCATGTCATTTTATAAAAATCGGAAAGGGTTTTGTTTTCAAAGTCTTTTGCGCCGGGCATGGATAGCTTGATACGCTCCCAAAGGTCTTTGAGCCATTGTACAAACTGGCTGCGGTTTTCTACTATTTTGGCGGCACGGTCACCTATCATGTGAGCAAGGGCTTCATCGGCAATAAATTCATTTATTTGCTCTGCGGTGGCTCCGTTGGCCTTCATTTGCCGTATCTGCTCTTTGTATGTTTCATTGGCTAATACCATTTCCCTGTACTTGTTTGGGCGGCTCATGAGCTTTGTGGCAGCCTTGTACAGGTCGGGAGCGTTTTCTTTTGCCCAATCCCGGAAGATATGCCCTGCTTCGTGGGCTGGTGTTTCAAGGTTTAGCTTATCGCCATTGAGGTATATCTTAGTGCCTACTTTTATGCCGTAAATAGTGCCATTGGGGCGGCGGAAGTACTTAGGTTCTTTATCTGATTCTTCTGTTTCAAAAATCTGCTTACCATCATCGTATGCTTGTGCAGCCCTTCGGCTCATAGAATACCCTACATATCCACTATTGCCGCCTACGGGCTTTCTGCCGGCCATCATTTTTACATCCTGTTGTCTTTTTGCCCAATCTACCAGTTTCTGAAAATCCTGCCCGTGCAGTACTTCTGTGGAATAGCCTTTTATTTTGCTTAGAAATCGGTTAATGGCTTTTTGCAGCCTTTTGAATTTGGGGTCGTTGGGGGTTAGCAGTTTAGGTTCCTGGCTTGCAGTTTGTGGATTGCTGTTATCGGCACTAAATGATATTTCTTCTCCGTTAATTGTTAGGGGCTGCTGGACTTCGGTTTCTTCCATGGGCGCAGATTCTTCTTGTGTTTGTGAGCCGCCTTTTTGTTCCCAAAGTTTTGCGATTTCTGCTTCTGTGGCTTCGGGGGAGTATTTTTCCCATAATTCCTTAGCCGCAGATGCCGGGCTTTGGTGGCTGCTTAATACTTCTTCTATGGCGCGTACATAATCCCTTGTATCAAGTCTGCTGTTGCCATCGTTGTGATGGTTTGCTTCGGATTCTAACTGCTCTGCCAGTTTTTCTATGTTGGGCGCATCTTTTGCTAAAAGGCTGAACATGGATCTGCGCTGTTCTTCGGTACTGGTACTTTGCCTTATGCGCTCGTCTTTGCCGCCGTATTGCTCTTTTACGAAATTGGTATTTATCTTGCCGCCGAGGGCAAAGTATTTGAGGACACGGCCTATGGGGTCTGTAATGGCTTCTAAGTCTAAGTTTTTTACCCGTTGCAGGAATGAGGGTGGGTTGTTTACAAGGGCTTCCTGCTTTTTTGCATACTGTTTATTGGTTGCATCTATGGCACGGGCGGCTACTTTGGCGGTGAAACCTTTGTGCCACTCGTTGTATTCTTCGTCTGTTACCAATCCTGCTTCCCGGCCTGCTTCTTTTTGGTCGTTTAGGGATTGTTCTTCGGGTGTAAGGATGATGGAGCCAGCTTCACGTCCATTTTGTAATATTGTGGCTGTGTTTTTGCCTCTTTGTGGCAACTGTATAGTATGCGTGGCTTTGCCACCGGCTACTGCCTGTAACGGGGCTATGGCTTTTTTGCGTTCCTCGTCAAGCTGGCTGGCTTCGGGGGTGTTGGGGATTTCTACTTCGTTTTGCTGTGGCTGGCCGGGTTGTTGAGATTTTCCACCATCTATTGCGCTTTCAACATCCTTACTTTTGCTGCCGTCATGTTTTTGAGTTTCTGCTGATTTTTGTGGCTGTTGGTTTATTAAATCAATATCGTTTTTTAACGCTTCAAATTTATCAATAGCCTTTTGGTGAAATACTTGTGTTTTTTCATCTTTACCAGACTTTTGCTGTTCGTGAAAGTCAATTAATTCTTGTAATGCTGCTTTCGGATCGTTTTCTAATCTCTCCCTTAAAGTGGCATCGGTAGTAGGCAGTGATACTGTATTATCAATGAAAGTAGCTACTCTTTGTTTTGCTTCATCCTGCTCTTTTGTTAGTGTTTCCTTTTTGGACTGTGTGGACATGGCAGGTACTTGCGCTTTTGGCTGCTTGCTCAAAAAGTCTTTGGCTTCCTGCTCGGTGGTAAAGGATATATCTTCGCCCTGTTCGTCTTTAAAATAGCCGCTTATACTGCTTGTGGGCAGGTATTGTGTAATGCCGTCTGCGGCATCTACTTTTTCTACGGAAAAATCACCGTTGCCACTTTCTGTTTCTTCATCTACAACAGATGTACTTGCTGTTGATTTTTTTTTGACCTCAGTGGCTTGTTTTATTTTTTCAGCCAAGGCTTCTTTTTCTTTGCCAAAAACTTCTATTTTCAAAGTGCCTTTTGCTAATGAATTGGCAACCGCCGGATTGCTTAATGCATTATTTATTTCTTCGTGGCTGAAAACTGACTGCCCACCATCGGCATAGGTTACAATGGCGTAATCCCCCTGCTTTGTGGCAGCAAAGTTTGTAATATTCTGTTGCGCATTGGCTGCTTTTAATTTCCACGCTTCACGGGCTATCGGGTCTTTTTCGGTAGCCATATTTGCCTTAGCTTCTTCAAACTGGTAATTGAGTGCTGCATATATCCTCTGTTCACCTTCATTCATTCCTAATTTTTCTGCACTTTCAGTAATAGATTTGGCTTTATCTACGGTGGCATTTAATCGGTTTAATTCCTTGTCTGTAATACGTCCACTTTGATGTAACCCTACCAATACTGCTTTAGCTAATTTTGTGTCGCCTATTTTTACAAGATTAAAGGCATATTGGTCTTGCTGGGATGCGGATGCCCCACCGATTTCTGTGGCTTGAACAAGAGCATCTACTTTTTGGCTGTAGGTTACTTTATCTGCGAAATGCGTAACCACATGGCCGCCGCCGCCCATTGTTAATGATAGCGGAACTATGTTGTAAAATGTATATTTTGCTTTTTCCCATGTGGCGTAGTCGAGCATATTTTTCCAGTCTCCAGTTTTCTTTATTGATTCTTCCTGTAAGTTTTGTGAAAATTCTGTAGGTAATTCTGTACCAGTTTCTATTGCTGTACCCGCTACAATTTTTGCAACCAACGGGAGTTTGTTAAATGATTTTGAGAAAAACGGCATCCAGCCAAGTCCATATAATGGCAGGTTTATCATACCGGCTTCATATTGCTTTTGTGCTGCGTTTTCTGCTTTAGCGGGGTCGCCTGTTTCTGCCAGCACGTCTTTGTATGTACTATGGGCGTTATCGGTATTTTCTGTAAGCCACTCGTTTGCGCCTGCCATAAATGCCCGAAACGCCATACCTGTATTTTTTGTTACCGCCCCGGTAATAGCCCCGGCAGCAATAGCAGGCCCCATACGCCCACCCATTGTAGCCGCTGAACCAATAACTTTGTATGGGCTTAAAAAATCTGAAAACTTGTTCATTTCAATTTGCTGCGGATTAAATTCGTTTGCCCCAGCAGCAAAAACCGATTCTATACCTTTAAGCCCCATGCGCCCTGCATAATTTGCCATCGCATCGAGGAAATTATGGGTGAACATACTATCAAATGCAGATAGTGTTTGCAGGAAACCTTTAGGGGCCTTAGCTGCATCTTCATCTGTAACTGTTTTTTTATAGGCTTCTTCGTAATACCTGTTTATTTTTGTCAACAAGCCTGGGCTTACCTTGAATGCCTTTAATTCCTCGTTTTTCTTTGCTAATTCTTTTTTGGTGGAAGCTTCTAATGCTGATATGCCTGCCATGTACTGCTTGTTGTACTTAGATGCTATACGGCCTTGTTCTTTGAATAACTCTTTGCTCCAACTGTCTGTCAATGCCTTATTTTCATCGTCTATGGCTTGCAAAGCTGCTAATTGCTGATTGTACATTTCGTACTCCTGCGGCGAACCAATGAACTTTCCGTCTTTTATAAGATGGGCAAACTGTTTTTCAAAAGCACTTGCCGCCTGTTCCGATATTGCATTTCGCTCATCATATAGAGGTTTATATTTAGTGTTAAATAAATCTTGCGCCTCTGCTTTGTTTGCAGAAATAGTTTTTTGGGCCAGGGTTTCGGCCTGTAATTTGGCTTTTGAATTTATATCTGCTGCAGATTGTATTATTGCCTGTTGCTCGGCAGATACTAACTCCTGAATGGATTTGCCTGTTTCTTTTTTTGAAATCTCGTTGGCATTTTTTTCTATGGTTGGTTTTTTGATAGCATATTCTACCCCTGCGGTTATCTTGCTGTTTAAAATGTCGTAAACAGGGCCATCTTTACTAAACCCGGCACTTTCTGCCCTGTTGTTTATATACTGCCTTATCTTTATAGGGTCTGGTGTATGCACGCCGTCAACTGATGAAATTTTGGATAGCCTTGTATAACCTTTTAATGCCTCATTTGTAATATCGTCTATGTAAACCTGCGCTGTTTTGAGTGCTTTTTCGTTGGCTGAGGAGTAGCTGAGTAGTTTGCTCTGCATTCTGCTGCGTTCCTGCTCTTGCTTAACGGCCTCGGACGGCACTATATGTCCTATTATAAAATCTGAAACGTTTTCTATAACCCCCTTGCCGCCTATGGCTTTGCTGTATGGCTTCCCGTTTGATAATACACCCTGCTCATCCGGGTCGTTGCCGTTGTCCACATTTTTTTTTGCTATATTGAATTTATCGTAGGCGGTTTCAAATTCTTGAAAAGCCCTTTGCTGTGCAACCTGCTTAGATTGCTTTTCGGCTTCTGCTGCTTTTATCTTCTTGTATTCAGGGCTACCGTATGCAGGTATTCCATCCATAGGGGCATATTGCTGACTTGTGATTGGTTTTTCAAAAACCTGTGGTGCAAGCTTTGGAGTTTGGGATGTGACTGGTTGCTGCTGTGCGCCTGCGGCTGTTGGTTTTTCGTTTTGTGCTGGCTTGGTGGTAGAAGACTTTGCTCCTGCCAAATCCGGGAAATATTTGGCGTAGAAATCGTTAATAGGAACAACCTTAGCCCCAACACCCCTTAATTCCTTGTGTAATTTCGCTATGGATTCTTTGCTGTTGTACTCTTTCTGAAAATCATCGTAAGAAAATGAATACCTTTTATTTTTAACCATTTTTTCCCATAAAACCTTACTCGGTGGGTCGCCGGGGCCCTGCTGCTCCTGTTCGAGATGGTCGTCCACTTGTATTTCTGGTTGTTCGGTATCGTATTGTAAATTATCTTCTGCCATAGTTAATATGTTTCTTCGTTATCGTTATCATTATCATCCGGGCTGAAATAATCAGATGATTTCATTTTACCCATGTCTGGCGTGTATTTTAAAAACCTTTCCTGTGCATTTTTTTTGCTTAAAGTTTCGCCATCACCTTCTAATTGGCCTGCCGTTTCGTTATATATCCATCCTGTTACTTCTCTGCCGTCTTTTAGTTTATATTTTTTAGGTTTTACGGCAATTTGGTTTTTGCCGTTACCAAGAATTATTTCCTTATCCCCGACAGGAAGTTCATCAGATGAAATGAATTTTACTTTTTTAGTTTGCTGTGGTTTCCCCTCAACTGCACTGGTAAAGATTCCACCTTTTTTGCTTTTTACTTCTGGGCTTATTTCTATTTCAACTTCTTCTCCTCTATTTGAAACAATATCTCCGAGCCAATCACTTGTGAGCTTAAAATCTTTTATGCCTTGTTTTTTAGCTTGCTTTCTTAACTTATAATTAAGCAATGCGGTAGATGCGTTTTGTTTGGACACTCTTAACCTCTCAGTTTCAACATATCTGTTCCATTTCTCATCACTTATCTTTTGTTTTTTATCATTGCTCTTATCTTCGTCTTTGTTGAAAACATACCTGCCTTTTGTACGGGCATCTAATTCTTCATACACGTATTTTCTGCGCAGCATATCTGCATAATCGCTATCAGGGCTGAACATAGAATTGTCTGTGCCATTAAAGCTGGTGGCGGTTGTTTCTAATTCTTCCCTTACTTTTCTTTCTATTGGGGCGGCTAAAGACGGGTTATTATATACCTGCTTGAAAACTTCGTCTGAAACTACTTTTATGGGCTTCCCGTCTTTATCAAGCACATCATAATTCTGCCCGGGTATGCGGTAGTTTTGGCTGCGTGGGGCATAGGTTACATTACCGTCTTTGTCGGGGGTATAGCTTAATATGCCTGTGGGTATTTCGCCGTTGTAACCCCGTTGTACTAAGTTTCCTTCTGCATCGTATTGCGATTTTTCATTTGGTTTTTCTTTCGGTGATTTCTCGATAAATTCTTTCCAGTCATTATTAGAAGTTTCCGCATCGTAAATTAAATTCCAATCGCTTTGTAGGGCTTTTGCAACAATATCATCAGGGCTGTTTAGGTCTGCTTCTAATTCGTCCAATGTTTTTTTGACGGGTTTGCCTGTTTTGGGGTCTGTTTTATACCGGGCATACCGTGTAGTTATTGCCAGAGCTGCATTCTTATCAATATTTTTATGCAGTTTTTCAAGATTATTAATGCCTTCTGCCGTTTTTTTTGTGATACCCTTTAATATGGCGTCCATTCTTACTGCTTCATCCGCAGCTTTGCTTATTTCAAAACCTACTTTAAGTGAGTTTTTGCCGCCATGTTCTTGTATTAACTCTTGTAGCTTGGGTTTAATGTTGGCTATAAATTCTTGCGTTTCTGTTTCGCTATCTTCTGGGGAAATGCCATCTAACCTTTTGGCAAGAGCTTCTTTGCGCTTCAATTCTTCTTCTGCCTCTTTTGTCTTTTTGGCATCACGAAGTTGTTGCTGCTTTTGGAACTGGTCGTACAAATGCAGCATGGCCGGGGTGTTGTCCGGCATCACTAATGCTTTATAATCAAATGGGTCTGCCATTGGTTTAATTTCTATTTTTATTCCTGATCATCATTTTTTTTATTTCCCCCATTGCATAGCTGCGGCGGTGCCTAAATCGTTTAGCCCCTGCCCGAAATTCTGCATACCTGCGCCCATGTACATCATTTTTTCCTGCAACTTCATCATTTGGTTATTGCGGTCACTCTGGTACTTTTTATCACCTTCAACTACCATACCTTGGTTAGCATTGTTCCAGTTTTGGAGCATATTCATTGCATACTGCCCCTGCTGCTGGCTAAGATTACCGTAAGCGCTATTGCTTGCCATTTGCGCTGCGGCAAGCATCTGTAATGCTTGTGCGCCGCTTGTGGCATTACGGCCTATTGCCCCTGTGGCATTGGCCTGTGACTGCGCTATATTATCGGCAGCAATATCATACCCAGCCATACGGCTGTTTTTGAGCCTGTTGGCCTCGCCTTGTATCTGCTTCGCATAGGGCGAAATTTCGTAATTGACTTCGGGGATTTTTATTTTATTGGCCTTGCGTTTTTGAAATAAGCCTGTTATTCCCTTTATCAATCCTCCTGCGGCCGTTGCTATTGACAATGGATCCATATTTTATGTTTTTAAAGCCATGTGTCCTTGGCTTACGTTAAAAGATGTTGTTATGTATGTAAGTGCTAAAGGGCTATCTGATACGTCAAATTCCATTGCTGCAAGCAGGAACCTGCCGAACATATAATCACCCTGCAATTGTTTTTGCAAATATGTACCTGCCGCATTAGGGCTTAGCCTGTCTCTAAACATGGAAGCATACCATACACCCTCCTGCGGTTTAAAATTTAAGTTGGTGAGGTGGCTGCTTTGTAAACGTGGATATTCTGTACGGAAATGCACGAATGAAGGTGGCTTATTGGCTTCTATGCCGAGTGATAAATACCTGCATATCTGCCCAGGCGCAAAGGAATATATTAGGCTGCACTTTTGCTGTTCGCCAAAGAATTTTGCAGGTGTGGCTGTATTATTCATCTTATACAGCTTTCCGTTTTTCACACAAAAAGTGTCTGTATCTATGCGGAAAAATTTCTCTGCCTGAAAGCCCATACTGCCTATCCATCCGTCTGCAAATGGCTTGAAGATGAGTGTTTTTTCTTCTCCATCATATATATCATACGGGTATATAATATCAGGGCTATTGTAATCTTCCAAAATGCCTTTTGGCGGTGCGGCGAGGGTTGTAGGGATGGAAAATAATACCTCTTTGTGGTGTGCATCTACGCCGGGGATAATATAAGGGAAGCTACCTAATGCTTCTATATCCGTTTTATTTAAGCTTGCCATAGCCTTGCTGAAAAGGTCTGAAACCCGGTTTAGCTTGAAAGAGGAAATTGGGAATAGCCCATTGGCGGCATATCTTACTGCTGCACCGTTGCGTATATCCCACCAGTAGCATGTACCATTATATTCAATAACGCTTTCGGGATTGATGGTGCCAAAGCCGCCCTGTAATGCATTAACAGACCCAATAACAGCATTGCTCTTGGCTACGAATGATACGCCCTGCGTATCGTTTATTTCTGCCTCACCAAGATAACAACTGATAGTTTGCGCTTTGCATATAGCGAGCATAATAGTGCCCTGTTCCTGAATTTTATTCGTGAGCTGCAATTTTTGGATGGGCGTATCTTCGGCATTGAGTGTTTTTTCATTCAATACCTCAAAAGAAGATAGGCCGTTGACCCGTGTGCCTGGAATGTAAACATTACTGAAAATAATTGTGTTTTCTAACTGCTGTTCGCCTATACTATCGTAAGCATTAATGCGGCCTGCATCTGTATGCCATGTTTGCCAGTATTTGTTATTTGGCGACATACTTTCTACGAGACCTGTAGGTTCTGTACTCCATGTAGGCCACGGGGTGGGCTTAGTGCTTGTGAATAAATAAACATCCCCCCTGAAAAAACCATGCGTTGCGCTGTATGCTTTACTTATCGTACCCGGGTTTACAATGGTAAAAATTTCTGACCTTTCGTAAAATATTTCTGACTGTGTTTTTTTAGTGGGATTATAAATTTCAAAATAGCCTACTATAGAAGTTAGCGGTACACCGAAATCGTATGGTTTTATAAATACATATTCGCCGTCTGTCCCGATAACCTCTGAAAATACAGCCGAACCTGACGCCTGTAAAATAACAGTATCGTTGCTGCCTTCTGTAAATTGATAACCCATACCATATTCGCTTATAAAAGCTACATTAATAGCAAGGGCGTAAGTATCGGTGCTGTAAGTATCTGAATATGTATATAAACCGGCAGCATCTTTTTTTACATACTTTAGGTTTTTGGCGTAAGACTGTATAAAGAAATCGGTGTTCCTGTTATTGGTCATTACAACCTGGTAATAGTGGGCGTAGTCTGGGATATATTGAGGCCCCTGTAGTGTCCACCGTATTCCTTTAGGGTTATTGGTATTCCAAAATAGTTGTGTTGTTTTACGAGGATTGTTTGTCCATGTGGCTATATCTACCGTGCCTGTGCGGCGCATATACTTGTCGAAATATTCAATACTTAGCCTGTATGAAGCGTTAGATTTTAAAACCCGTTGATTTGCAAAATATGTTTGCGTTACGGAAGTTATTCTTGAACTGTTGTTTATATAATCCGGTACTGCCTGTTCGTAATATTCTATTATTGAATAATTACCTGTTAGTGAGTTGGCGGCAGCTATTTCTGCTGCAATTTTTTCTACTACTTCCCGGTAGCTGATAGCGTAATGGGTGTAGGCGCTTAGGCTTGTAGTATCATTAGCAGGTGGCGTGGTGGCGCTTGGGTGTGTATAGTAAGGGCCTCCTGCCACATCACGGGCTATGGTGGCAGGAATGAAAATAACAACTTTATTGCCGGTATATATATTACTGCTAATATCCTTTATAGTTACATAAAACTTGTGCCAGTAGCCGTTTGCTTTGTTTGTTACTGTATCAAGGGTAATAAGATAAGGGCTTATGGCTGCCTGTTTTGGAGTGTTATAACCGAGTAACACATTTGCCTGAAACTGTCTGTTACGGGCAAGTTCGATAGTTTGTGCAGTACGGGCTATATTGTCCTGAATTTTAGCTGCATGTACGGGGTCTAATGTTTCGCCGATTATATCATTATAAAATTGGTATGTAAGGTAAAGCCCGGGTGCGGAAATATTGTGGTTATGTATTTCGGTGGCATCGGCGGTTATATCCTTATCCCATGTTTTTACAATGAAAAATGTGTTTGTGGCGACGTTTTGGACTAAGAGGTGTACTTTTTGAGCGTCCTGCGGAATAAATTCCCGGCCGTCCATCTTAACGGTTATCCTGTTGTATGTTTCTGCCTCTGCATTTACATTGAATAACTGAGAATAAACACTTAATACGCTCATTTCATTGTCAACAAAATCGTACATCCATGCAAATTTGAATGCCTTGTCTTTTATGAAATTATTAGGGCTGGTTCCATCGGTATCTTTAATACCCCAAGGTGCGTAAGTAGGTGGTTTGCGTATCTGCGAAATTATAGTTTGTGCAATAGGCGTATCGTATTTAGGAACTTCTGGAAAGGTTAAAGGGTGGGTAATATTTATTGCCCTTTTTAAATTAATGCGGCGAGGCTCATTAACGCCGTCTGTCCAGTAAAATAAATCGCCGATAATAAAACAACTATGTATGTATGAATATTTGCTAAAACCGAGGCCGCCTTCTACGTATTGCTCAAATAAAACATTATAGGTAACTCCTGTTTTTATATCATAGCAATAAATGGCGTGGTTGCCGGGGTTTGTATCGTTCCAGTTAATCCAAACAATTCTTTTGTTCACCACATCTACACATCCACCGATACAGTAATTATTACCATCTTCCACTACATCAAATAACGTTGTAGTTCCTCCTATACTTTCTACCCTGTTCACAGCACCTTTATCGGTAGTGAAAGTGCGGATATTCTTCGCATTAACCCATGATCCCGGTTCAATGATACTGAAATCACTGTCGGCATCAAGCATTTTATTGAAGTATGTGCGTACTGCCTGCATTATCCTTTTAATGAGCCGTGTGTATGACGGCGGTATGATTGTTTTATATCTTCTGTTGTTAAATCATTTAACCTACCCCTTAATATATCATGCTGCCTTATCCACTCCCTTTTAGCGACTTCCCTTTCCCCGGGGCTGTAACTGCGGCTGTTTTCTTTGTATTTCCATAGCATGAACGCCTCGATTGCGGATATGGCGTAAGGGCTTACCATTGTTGCGTTATCGCACTCGGAGCCATCACTGATATATTCCATCACAATGATATTTGTGCCTGCACAGCCTTCTAACTGTATTTCGCCTCTTTCAGGCAGTATCTTAAACCCTGCACCCGGCGTGGCGGTCATTCCGTACATCCTCCCGGTAAATTCTCCTCTGTCATTAAACCATGAAAAATTGCCCATCGCCCATGAACTATATATATAGTTGCTATCGTCTGACGGGTATGGCACTTTTTGCCCTGTAGCCTGGTCAATATTATTGAGCCTGTTAATACCCTGCCTCTGGTATATCGGCCTTATCATATTTCCAGCCATTACGCCTATTTTGCAGTAATCCAAGTAATCGCATGGAAGTTGTGCTGCGCCATAGCTATTTAACGACAATGGAACTGTTCTTACATTTTTTAGTGTGTCAAAATGCAGTTCAGCAAAACAGCGCTGGGCATAAGCTATACACTCCACGTAGAAGTGTACAGGCCATCTTCTTTGCAGAAGAAAACCTCGCACTATTTTATCTATGCTTGTATATTTCATCGTATCTGCATTGGTTGTTCTGAAATGCTATCTACCTTCCTGTCCGGTGGCGGTGCGCCGGATAATAGTTGCGCCACATTAGTTACTATCTCCATTCCCAACTCTGCGTTTAATGGCAGAATATCGTAATCACCATATTGGTTAAAGTCCATTACAACAAGTTTCATCAGCACCTTATTTATTGGATTTTCTCGAAGAGTAATATCTTCGGTATAAACTATGTACCTGTTTTCCCTGCTGTACCCTATATGCCCAAAAAGCCCGTTGATAAGGCTTTGTGTTTTTATGAACGGATATAAACCTGATTGAATAGGGATAAAAGGCTCATCGGGGTAATCCGGGTCGCTGATATGGTATGTTCCCATATCTCTTTTTAACGAAACAGGGATAGCTGGCAGCAAGGTTCTGCTTTTGCTTTTCCATCTTTCCACAGGTACATCCTCGTAAGTAGCCAGTATAAGTCCGTCCGGTATAGTTTCTTCTGATGGTAGGGTAACATTAAAATATTCAGATTTAAGCCTGGCGTTAATAGCCTGCTGGATATAACTTAGGATAAGACCACGCTCAAACTTGAAGCCTGCGGACGGCGTACCTCCGGCCAGTAAAGCTTCTGTCTGCTCTAAAAGATATATTTTAGTTACAATCGCCATTTTAAATTTTTAAAATAAGTAGCCAAATACCTCTACTGTTAGTGTGGCGGCTGCTCCTTGCAGGGTGTTTGCCTTTAAACATAGTTCTGCGCCGCCAGTTCCTAAAGCTGCCCCTGTTTTTGGTTGTAATGCAGAATACTTTGTGTCGTCTGCTAATTCTACATGGGTAGCATCTGCAATTATATCATCGTAAGTTGCGCTGTTGTAGCCAATACTTATACTTGCAGTGTCCAAATCTGAGCTTGCGCTATGTATAATAATGCTGGCAATGACACAGGTTTTATCAAACGGCACCCGGTAAAGTACTGTTGGCGTGGCTGTGTTCACATCCACATTATTTACACTTGCCAATCTTGTGATGGCGTTTTCTTCTAACAAACTCATACCGCTACTTCGTATTTTATTGCTTTTGGTGGCTCTATGCAGTACACCTGCTCGCCGTTGTGTACCAATATTTCGCCCTTGAAAATTGTTTGATAATTAGGGAATATGGATTGCTCCATTGCGCCCCAAAGCTGGTCGGCACGAATGAACAAGATCTGCAAAGCATTATCATCAGTTTTTCTTCGTGGGCTGTGCCTTACGCCGAAACGGGATAATATCTTTACAATGTTGCTCATGGTTGTGTTTGTAGTTTAGCTTCGCTCCATTCTATAATCATCTGTTCCGATACATTAACCCCTGCCATTTGTAGAGTAAGAATGATAATCTTGTTTATTTGGCTTCTCTGCCATTCTAACTGCGTACTGCCTGCCTGGTTGTAGGCAATTGTTAATCCCGACTGTGTATAAGCAAAAACAGGTTTTATTGGCCTTCTTAAATAAAATCCTTTGCCGCTTATTTCCGTTTCGGGGAATAACTGAACCTGTCCGGGCCTTGGCTCATAGCCAATTGGCTGTGTTATTGACGGCGCAAGTATCTGGCTATCTAACCTACGGGCTAATTCATCCTCGTTATACACATGGATTTCGTTTGTTCTTATCCGCCCCTGGTTATTATCCCAATACTGCGTGAAAATTGAAAGTAAATGCTCATAACATGGACTTACAGACGGATTAACGGGAAGTTGCACAAGACCTGCTGCTGTACTTGTATAAGTGAACGGCGTAGAAAATATACTAAGAGCATCCCGTGCGTATTGGTCTTTGGCATAATTTGGTTTTAGTTGATTGAATAAAACCCATTGCGCCTGGTCTAAAAGATTATCTAATTCCTCCGGCGAAAACCATCCGCTTTGTTCTTTTTGTAAAAAGAACCTGATAAGGTCATGTATGAGCTTTAAGTCCACGGGTATTATTGTTTAAGCAGGGCTGCGGAATATTTAGCCGTTAAAAGAACAGATACAGTTCCACCTCCAAGCCCTACAACCCTGTAATATTTATCACTTGGGTTTAAAACTTTCCACCTGAATACCTGCGCTGTGGTAACGTCTGCTAATGTGAGCGTATCGGCAGATGTTTTCTGATAAGGCGACCAATTAATTCCATCATCGCTTACTTGCAGTGTAACGGTGCCGGAAGTAGTGCCGGAAATCTCTGTGGCAACGGCGGTAATGTTTACCGCATCTTTATAACCGGTAATAGGGCCCGTGTACAGGTAAATGGGCGTTGTGGTCTTGATGGTATCAAATGCCGCCCCGGTGGGTGCAGTAGTTCCCCATGTTTTTTTCATGGTGGTGAGGCTGATGTTTTGAGCCATAATACTAAGGCTGCACAGTAAAATTCCTGCTACGAAAAGTAACTTTCTCATTTTTGATTGTTTTTTATGTTTTTAAAAATTAGAAACTTAGAATTTGGCTAATATTCTCCTGGAAGGGGTAATGAGATGCTCGCTTCCGAAGATATTATAGCGCTGAATAAACCTGTCTTCGAAGCATACCACATCTCCCATGTGGATACTTTTTATATTTTGTGGCTTTGCTTTCACAACGCCCATGTTATCTGTTTTTTTGCCTGTCGCCGGGTCTGCATATGGCTCTAACAATACATTATCCGTAATCATTTCAATTTTGCCGCTACCGGATATTTTGCAAAATATTTCGCCAATGTCCACCTTCCAGTATTCTTGCCCCTCATGTGTTATCAGGTTCCGGTAAACAGGGGTATCGTTTTCCGGCTGCTTTGTGAAATCATAAATCACGCCGTATGAAAAAACAATTTTATCGCCAGGTTTAACCAGTCCTGTTATATTTCTGTTCCTGTCATATTCTATCCTAAATGGTGCGCTGTGGACTACTCCTTCCAGCGTGGCAAATTCTTCCGGCCGCCATGTGGTATCTATTTTGATACCGGCAAAGTCGTCCTGAAACCTCTTTTGGATAATAACTAAACAGTTATTCACGATAGCCTTTACCATATACGGTAGTAAAATTGTGAAATAGTTTTTTATTTTATCATAAAAAGTTTGCCATAGATAACTTTTATATAATTTCGCAATATGAACCCGGTAGGCAATCATATATTTGTAATCCCTAAAGAAGAAAAAGAGCAGGCACTATTAACAACCTATAAACCTGTGAGCCAAGAGTGCGTTGTTTATCTGGTATCGCCGGATGTGAAAGACATAAAGACAGGGCAAAATATAATAGTTCGCCGTGGTAAAATTCTTAAAGTAAATAATAATCATATTTTAAACACAGAGCATATACAATTAGTGAATTATGGATAATAAGGTATTTCAGGGCATAAAAAACGAAAAGGAAGCCCGTGAGGCTTTCTTAAAAGGCGTGAACATTACTAATGACCTTGCAAAAGTTACACTTGGCCCACAGGGACGGCATATAATAAGCAATCACATAAACGGGCAGATGTGGGCAACTAAAGATGGCGCAAAGGTAATCCGTGAAATACGCCTTGCCGATAAGTACCAGGATGCCGGGGTGAGAATGATACGTGATGCAGCGCAAAAGACAGCCAATAGCGCCGGTGATGCCACAACTACAACCTGCATACTCGCTGCTGCCATGATGAATGCAGCTAATGAGGCTATCCAAAACGGGCAATCCCCAATAGCTGTTAAAGATGAAATCGAATTAATCGTTAAAGAAGCTGTTAGGTGGATAGCAGATAATTCAGTTAAAATAAACGGGGATGTCGAAAAAATAAAACAA
>OFRO01000268.1_pt1 | contig 19769 bp, 44 predicted proteins | sample 1543091 | NCBI WGS metagenome assembly OFRO01 (sample SAMN07774217, study PRJEB24372) | wastewater metagenome | isolation source: Exp Tend NO 10WW | collected 2016-02
TGTCGTTCGGGCCGCCCCAGACGCGCCAGTGGTCTTCCTTGAAGATCGCGCTCTGGCCGCCGGTCGGCTTCTGCAGATACTGTGCGGCCCACTTTACCGGGCCGATCGCTTTCTTGGTCGCCAGCAGTTCATCGAGCGACCAGAACCCCGGCCACAGTGGGCGAGCGCTTTCCGTGTCCTCGTCGAGGATGGCCGGGAACTCGATCACGGTCCACTTGTCAAAAGTGCCGGGGCGCGCGCCTTCGCTGATCGCGTCTTCCATCCGGCGCAGGACCTGCCCGATAAGGTCTCTTTTCGACCATCGGGTGGCAACCATGATGATTGCGCCGCCGGGCTGCAGGCGTTGGCGTATACCGGACGAGTACCACTCGACCACGTCGTCGAACACCGCGGGATTGTGCTCGGCGTTCTTGGCTTCCTGTTCGGAGTGGACGTCGTCGAGGATGGCAATCGAGGCGCCTTCGCCTGTCACCTGCCCCGAAACGCCCACGGCAAAATAGCGTCCGCCTTTGTTCGTATGCCAACTGGCCGCGGCTTTCGAATCTGCCGCGAGCGTCACGCCGGGGAAAACCTCGGAGAAGCGTGACGTACCTTCCTCGCTGCCGACGAGATTACGGACCTTACGTCCGAAGCCCGCCGCGAGGCGCTCGTTGTTCGAGACCTGGATGATCTTGCGGTCGGGGAACTTGCCGAGAAACCACGCCGGGAGCATGAAGCTCGTGAGTTCGGACTTGCCGTGGCGCGGCCCGATCGAGATGGCGAGGCGCTTGATTTCGCCGCGGGCAACCTTCTCGAACGCCTCCGCCATGAGCGTGTGATGCGCCCCGTGGATGAACTCGGGCCACATCATCTTGACGAAGGGCAGGAAATGATCGCGAGCGTTCTGTAGCTCAGCGCGCTTGTTGCGCTCTTCGAGCAACGACAGCAGCCGAACTTTCTGTTCGGGGTCGAAGAGGTGGAGATTGCGCTCCGCCTTCAGCAGATCGGCGTCGGTCAGGGTCTCTGTGTTCATACGTGCTGTCGGCGAACGCCTTGCTTGATGCGGCTAACGTAGCGTCGCTGCATATCATACTCCTCGGCAATCTCCCGGTGAAGTCGTGGATCTGCGCGGATCGCCAGCACGATCTCGTCGGGTACTTTAGTGTGTTTGCGGGCCATGCCGAGCGGGACGCGCTCACGGTCCCGTGCATCTTTCAGGTTGTCACGCTGCAACCCGAGGATGATGTGCTTAGGGTTCGTGCACGCGGTATTGTCACAGGTGTGGCGGCAGAGGTTTTTGCCGACGCCTCGACCGAAGTTTGGGATCGGTCCGTATTCGAACAGGTACGCCAAAACGTGCGCGCCGAACAAATCTCCGTCGACGCCGAGTTTGCCGTAACCGTGCGCCATGGTGGCCGCGGTCCAGTTCCAGCACTCGTCCGGACCGCATCGATCGCGCTTAACGTCGAAGCGCGCTTTGATGTATTGAAGGTCGGGGCGGAGAAGAATATCGTTGACGTGCATTTGAGCCGCTCCCTGGCTTGAATGGACTAAAGGCCCAAGGCGCGGAAACGCCTTGGGCCTCTTTACTTTCTCAGCGACGGCAAACGCCGTCAAGCGTTACTTCTTGGCCGACGGCTTGCGCTTGCGGCCGCCACCGACCTTGCCGTCGCCGTCCGGATCCATCTTGGCGACCTCGCCCTTGGCGGCTTCGAGTTCCTCGGCCCTGGCTTCCGCGCCGGCATCGTTCTTGGCCGCGTTCTCGATCTTGGGCACTTCGGCTGCCGGCGGCTCGGCCAAGTCCTTACCGGTAAACCACGCCACCGCGTCAGGATGTGCTCGGGTCGCGGCTTCGTCGCCGCGCACCAGCACATTGCCGAGGGCATCGACGCCGATCCAGTCGGCGCCGAGGTTCTGGGTGAAGGCGTTGCGTTTGACCTGTTCGGGTTTGATCGTCACTCTGGTCTCCTGTTTCAATCCTGACGGAACGGTATCAAGGACAGTCGGTTGCGGGTAGTCCTTCATAAGGTCCTTATCGACCGTTCCGACGATGCGGGCGAAGGCTGCGGCGGTGGGGTCGGTCATGCGTCCAGGCTTTCTTTCAGCCGGTCGAGGCGCTCGACCAAGGTCATGCCTTTGACGAGGTCGGTAAAAAACGCGACGTCTTCCTGTTCTGTCCTGGGTTCGACCGCCGGCCGGAAACAATGGATCTTGAACGCTGCTTCTAAATCGCCTTCAGCATAGCGACAGAGCGGGTTAACGATCTCTTTTACCCGCAAACAATCTTGGCTGGTTAGTTCACGTACCGTGTAAACTTTGTCGATCTCCGGCACTTGCTCAGTGCCGTAACCGTTTCCGCGCAGGTTCTTAACGCAGACGACACGAGCGCCGGGCACGGCCCATCTGGGGATGTGGTCGGTCATTGGTTCAGTCCTTTCATTTGCCGATGCGCCAATAGAGTTTTGGCTCTTCAAGCTCGCTCCAGGGATCGAGCTCGGCATTGCTCAAAGTCAAATCGAGGTCTGTCGGTCGCATGGTCCGCCGGGCATCTTTCTCGCTTGTTATATAGCCCTTTTCCTTCAGGATCTTCTCGGATTGGTAGACGGTAATCAGCGACAGGCTGGAGCCGCGCGCCAGTTCCTGTTTGGACGGACTGCCGCCATCAATCAAAACATACTGGCGAAGACACTCGTAGACGACGCAGTGGCTTGGCCGGAGGGAGGGGTCTACTTTGTGCGGCAAGATCAGTTCGCCTTCGGCGCTTCGTCCTCGGGCTCGTCACCCATGACGAAATCGAAGATCGCCTGCGCGCGGGCGAGCATGGTGGTGCCGGAGGTGAAGTCGCCGGGATGCTGCGGGTGATTGGCCTGCACGACGGCGAACATACGGATTTCGCGCAACTCGCGGTCAGCTTCGGCGATAGCCGCCAGTTCTTCCTGGGTGATTTCGTCGATCTGGTCGTCGTGCATGCTATCGCTCCCTTGGTTAGCAAGGATTTACGTTTAGCATAAAAGCTAGTTTACGTAAACCTGTCAGCGGTCGCGAAAACCAAATGACTCGCTGAGCCGCCCGAGTTGTTCCTCAGCCTCTCGGGACGGCACGATGCCCTCGGCTTCCATCCAGTGGTAGATTGATCGGCGACCGCCATTCCATGCCTTGATCAAATCCCACGATCCGTCAGGCTGCAGGCGCTGACACGCCCACCGATCTCCTGACCGGAGAGCACGCGTCTTACGGTCCAAAAATATGGTTATCTCGGTCGGGGTCGTCATTGCTGCAACACCGTGGCGTAATCGGCGAGCTCGATGACGACCCAGCAGTGCTCGTTGACGCAGACAACCGCCGAGACCGCGTCGTCCTCATCATCCGTCTCGTCGCCCTCGACGTCGAACAGGTTGGTGATCGCGCAAGTCTGGTCGTCGCCGGTCAACGCCAGCCGTTCTGGAATGTTGACTGCGGCGATGCGGAGCTCGGCCGTCAACCTACCGGCACCGGATCAACGAGGCGCAACAGCCGTGTCTGTAGGACGGTCACTGCGCCAATAAGCGCCGGATGCTGGTTATGCTGCGCAACGTTCGTCTCGACCTCGCCGCTCTTGAGCACACCACAAATTGCTACGCCGTCGAACTGCCCCTCTCTGGCGCGCTGCAGCCAGTCTTCGAGCATTTCGACGGTATCTTCCTGAACGCCTTTGTCCCACTCGGTCGTGGGAGAATTGAACTCGACGATCTTGAGGTCGGTCATGCGGGGTTCTTCCAGATGGTGTCGGCACCGCGGTACTCCTCGTCGAGGTCCGGGTTGTACGGTCGGCGCAGGTGGCTGATCGCGACCAGCTTGTCGGATCCGAAGCACATGATCGCGTTGCGGATGGCGTAGTCCGACTCCTGCCCGCAGTCGACGCAGTACTGCGTCTCGGGGTCGAAATCGTGGGACTGGTAGGCGCGGTAGCGCTCTAAGATCCAGCGCGCCGATTTGATGAGGCGTTCTCCGGCTTTGGTCATATGGCGGTCCTTTCGCTCTCGAGGTTGGCACCGGTCGTTACTGGTCGGCGCCTGGTATGCGTCAGTACCAGTATGACCGGTTCTACACGGTCGGCGGCAGGCTAGCCCGATTTCGCTCCTGGATTCTAGCGCAAAATTTTTGGTGTGGATTCGTGACCTTGTTTTTCGAGGCTGTTAGCTGTGGCCTTGGAGGTTTCGTCCTGAAAACTAGCAATTTGTTTTTGCTACATAAAAGAGCGAGTCACATGACTTGTCTCTGTCAGGCGGGACTTCGACCTGTGTACTTGTTGGGGTGCCACCTACCCACCCGGTCCGCCACCTGCAACCTGGCACTTTCCACCTGACAGCTAACACCCTCACACAAGCGAGCTCAACCGCTGCCAATCGTCAACGGGCAGCGAACAATCCAAACCAATCATCCTCAGCGATCAGCCCTTAGGCTTGCGCTTGCGTGACGCAGGGCTGGCAGGTGCGGGGGCTTGACATAGCTTAAAGAGTGTAGGATGATCGGTGCATTGAAACGAAAGGGACCTGACCAATGACCAACGCCAAGTTTATCGATGTAAAGCTCGAGCAAGCCAAGGCCGGCGCGCAACGCGCGGCGGACCGTGATGGCACGCCGCATGCGGTGTTCAACCTCAACATGTCGGGCGCCCGCATGCTTGTTATCCGCGAGGCCGACTCGTTTGCCGGCGAAAACCGGATGGTTGCCGGGCCGTTCGAGCCGTCCAATGGCTGACGAATATTACTGGACATACAAAGCCGCTAGCCCGACGCCTAGTTATCAAGAGGCGCTGGACGCTGGCGCGATCAGCCCGAACACAACTGAGTCGGGCTGGCATTCACTGACGCCAGGCATGCGGCGCGAAATTGTCCACGCCGCACGTAAGAAAGCCGCCGCGGGGCTTCCGCTTCCGCCCCGCACATTTGAAACCTGAAAGGAACCGACCATGACCATTGAACAGATCACAACCGAAGCCCGTGCAATTGCCGACGCTATCGAGGCGCGCAAGGCGCGCGCCATGATCTATCAGGCTGATGCTAAAGACCGCTTCGCCGCGGCGCTCGGGCTGAACGCGACCGACCTTTACCTTATGCCTTACGAGGATTGGTCCGCGCTCTGCCGCGCGCATCCGGAGTTGGTACGCTAAGCCCTAGGCTTCCGCTTCCGTCCCACACCTGCAGGCGCTGGGCTATTGCCCGGCGCCTTTTCTTTTGTCGGTGTGACGTCAAGCGCGACTCCGTCGATCGTGGCCATGCCCGCGCGCAGTAGCTCGAGGATGCGCTTGTCCATGTCTTCTGGGCTGGCCGGCGCCGAGTCGGCCTTCTCCGGTTCCTTGAAGACTTGAGCCGCAAAGGTTTTGCCTGCAAGAGCGTAGGCTTGCAGCCTGGTGCTAGGCTTGACGGTTTTATCTTCGGCAATTTCCTTGAAACCTTGCAGGACCCAAGCCCTTGATATTCCTGCCGTTTCGTCAAGAAGGGTTGTTTGCCGTTCGGCCGCGAGGCGCAACTCTGCTAGTTTCGCATCGATACGCGGATCCTGCATGAGTCGCCACGCAAGCTTGCCTGCATTCGGGTTGCTCGGCTCCATCTGATACGCTTGGCAATAAGCCGCTGTTGTGTTCAATCCTGAGAACACTAACCGCGCAAATTGCTGCTGCGCGGACGTAAGCCCTTGTAACCCCGAGTTATCTAGCTCTACAGCAGCCGAAAGGTTCAAAACAAACTTACCCTAAACCTTGGGGTTGGACCGCGCCGACTGACCGGCTCGAAACCTCAGATAGCGCCGACACTTTCGCCATGCAACCAAGATTTTTCAGAAGGGGTCTATACAACCTCTTTTAAATGTGGGAGGGTGGACCATCGAAGACGAAAGGAACCGACCAAATGACCAAGCTCAACAACCCCAAGTTCCGCTCCGTCCAGGTTTGCTTTGAGGCTGCGTGCAAGGCCAGCCGCGATCACTCCGCCTTGGCTGCCGAAGCTTTCGCCAAGTATGGCGATCACGGCGCGCAGATCAGCGGTTGCGTCCGTGACCACTTCCCGGAAGACGTGAAGAACGCTCTTCGCAAGCTTGCCGCAACGGTGACGCTAAACAGCCAGTCTGCGTATGACATGCGCCCGGCGCGCGTCCGTACCGCCACCATCCGCCAGTTGGGACGCGAAGTTGCCACGCGTGACGGCAGCGGCTTCTATGGCCCGCAGGCTAACCGCTAGCGTTCGAATCGAAGGGGCCCGCGAGATTGGACCCCTTCCGTTAGACCGCTACGCCTGCAACTCTCCACCCTGAAAGGAACCACGACCATGCGTAAAGAACCCGAATGCATCGCCCCGCTGACACGCGCCGGCCTCACATACGATGAAGCGCACGCGCTCCGCCGCATCGCCATGCAGTTGCACCGCTGGCACGAGCTCGAATGCGGAACCGATACCGGCGCCGTGGAGCGCGACGAAACCGCGGGCAAGACCTACTGGTACAATTCCATGACCGGCCGCCGCTTCCCGTGCAATGACCGCGAGACTGGCGCATTGAAGCGCCTCGCCAAAATCATGGCCCGCTATCCCAACCTTAGCTACTACGTGCAAGGCGACCCGCGCGGCGCCGCGCTCTACATCCTGCGCCCTTGTGACGTGCCGGAAGGGCAGGACGTCAATGCCTACTATTCGCGCGGCATTGCCGTCTATCAGTGACACGCTAACCGAAGGGGCAAACAAGATTGCCCTTTCCACTAGCCTGCCACCTTGAAAAGGAACCGAAAATGGCCCGCCGTATCGACTCTGACCGCGCCCGCACCATCCTCGCCGCCTGTGGCGTGCTCAACCCGCGCCTTGACTTCCATGCGCTCTACACTGAGCAGGTCGACGCGCTTATCCGCGAGGCCGACGCCTACGGCTACCGCGCGCCGAAAAACGCCAACGGATCCCGCGCCCGCTATTGGCACGCCTATCTTGAACGCGCAGCTGCCCGGCAAGACTACTGACACGCTAACCGAGGCGGCACCCCGTGCGCCGCTTCCACTAGCCTGCCACCCTGAAAGGAGCCTCTGCCATGCTCGACCACATGATGACCATCGAACAGGCCGCGAAGGCAAGCCCTGCCGCGTCTGCGCTGACAACCGCGAGCGCTGGCTACAGCGCCTCGCTACCGTGCGCAAGGCCGTCTCCGACGCCGAGGCTAACCCAACCGCCTAAAACCTCAACCGCCCGCAACCCCGAAGAAAGGAACCAACGACCATGAACCGCGCCCTGATCCTCTCCCTGTCCTCAACGCTCAACCTGACACCACCAGCATACGCCGAGCTCCTGGAGCGCATGGACGACCCAACCGAAGACCCCGCCGCACTGCTCGCGCAGCTGCTGGATCAAGCCGACGCCTCCACCGAGTCGGACGGCTTTGTCGACGTCGATTTTGACGACCTCTAGCCGCTCACCTGAAAGGAACCTGACCGATGGACCTCAACACCCCCGAAGGCCGCTACGCTGCAACGCAGGCGCTTGGCCATGACGGCTACAGCGCCGCAATGAAAGCGCACATCGAAGCCAGCACGATTGAAACCGTGAACGGCTACGCCATCCGCCCTGTCAGAACTCAGTTTGGCCGACTGTTCCAGGTCGGGACCAAGGTCGCTTTCCGCACACTGGCCGAAGCCCGTGCACACGCTGCCAAGGAACCGAACGGCGCGACAGTCGCGGAGACCGAAATCCGTGAACGCATGGAACAGCACCGCAAGGGCTACCGCTACCAGCTGACCCAGACCAACCGAATGTCCGCGACATGGGCGAACAACCGCAAAGGCTCTTACTACGGCGCCGCCCGAGAGCTCGCCGCACTGACCGGCAAGCCCGTCGAAGCCATCTGAAAACCATCACTGGCAGGCGCCACCGATCGCCTGCCAGCCGCCGCCCTGAGGCCACGCCGCCGGTGCCGTAGGCCGCGCCTGTCGGCCGTGCCAAAGGGCCGATCCGTTATTACATAAGGGTTGTTTATAAAAAGTTTGGCCAGAGAGAGTCTCTTAACCAACCGTTATACATACACAGATAGGATAGATATAGATTTAATAATCTACTGACATGCATTAAGCAAATAGGCTTCTAACCGCTGAGAAACATACCCGAGCAGCGATTTTAAGTTTCCCTGTTTTCCGCTCATATCTCAACGCTGCTCCCCGCACGGCTTGCACACCGACCGATTTTTTGTCCTGAACGCTGATTTCTTGCTATTCAGGCGCAAGAAAACTCTTGACAGGGACTTCTTTCCTGAATAACAATCAATCAATGTGCAGTTTTGGCTCCAAAACGACCCAAAAAGAGCCTTCTGTGCAGAAAAAGCCCAAACAAAAAAGACCTGCACAGCCCCATGCCAGCCCCCAGAATCCGCAGCCGTCTGACCGCTCATCGCCTCCGCGAATTGCTCGACTACGACCGCTCCACGGGCGTCTTTACCTGGCGCCTGGATCGCGGCCGTTTAGCCCGCGCTGGCGCCCGCGCTGGATGCGTCCGTAAAGACGGGATGCTAACCATCACCATTGACGGCAAACAGTTCCTCGGCAACCGCCTCGCGTGGTTCCACGTCTACGGCGAACTGCCGAAAGGCCGCCTCACCGCCGCCGATCACGACCTCACCAACACCCGATGGTCCAACATCCTGCTTGAGTCCGAAACACTGTCCGCTACTCGCGCCGCCGCCTATCAGCGCGAATATCGCCGCCGTAAGAACTTCATGGACGCCGGGCTGCCGTACAACCCGCTGCGCCATCACGACCCGCTGGATCCCCGCGACCCGCGCAACGAGACGATTTACGAACCCGCCAAACGGCGCGGCCGGAAGCGGAGGTTTTGACCATGCTCAAGGGCGACAAGCTTCTATGTAACCTTTACATGGCCCTCTATCCGGCGTCGAAAGGCCGTCCAGTTGACCTGGACGCGTTGCTGCCCCTCATCGATCAGCTGCGCGACGCCACCAACAAATTCCCCTCTTACATGCGGCCAGTCCCTGACTTCGACGCCTTGGTGTTTGAAGGCGACTGGCTCGACAACCCGAGCAGTTTCAGAATGATCCGTTTCAACGGCGCTGAGCCGGTCGAAGTCGTGGCGCGATCGGGCAAGCGCGCCCGTGGCCGTGCGGGGGATTTCGAGTGGAGCATCGCCAACACGCCTGCCGACATTGTGCGCTATCGGTTCCTTGACCGCACGAAGAAACAGCCGAAAATCGTTGAAGAAGACGGCGACGATGGCTGGATTGAACGGTTGAAGACGAACACCCAATGCCGTTTTGAGCCCGCCGCACGTATCGAGGCCGAGCTCGCCAACGGTTTGGTCCGTGTCGCGCACGTCAGCGATTTTGTCTGGCACAAGCCGCGGCACTTCCCCGGCTTGCGCGTCGTCCGCTATCGTCGCACGACCAAGGCCATCACGCCCTACCCGCCAGAACCGAAAGGCACCGACAAATGACCGTAGAAACTGCACTAATGATCCGCCATTTCTACGCTGACAACGACGCCACCGACCTCACCCTCTGCCTTGTTGGCATGGGCGTCATCGCCGCTATCCTCATCGCCATAGGCATCGGCTCGGGCGCTTACTAGAGGTTTGCAAAGTCCCCTCTTTCATGCCACCGTGCCCAACCCGAAAGGAAGGACCGAACCGATGACCGACAATGACGCCATCCTGCTTGACAGCCTGCGCCTCATCTACGCCAGCGCCGACACCTGGGGCATGTATTACAGCCTCGACCTAAACCCCGTCCGCCTCGCCGCCGACCGCCTGCAGTCGGTGCTTGAAGCTGCCGGCGCCACCGACGATGCTTTTCACTCAGAGGACGGCAGGTTCGAGCCCCTCCCCCGTTCCACCACGGGAGGCGCGAAGTGAGCGTGCCGCACGGCGATAGGCCGCTACCGGACCAAATTCGTTTCCGGCTGTTTCAAGCCCGTATGTGGCGCGAGTACGCCATGATGCACGATGGCTGGGCGCCATCGTATTGGGTGGGCGGGCACCGGCTGCGCACTGGCGGCTGGCCAACGCCCCAGTCATGGGTCACCACCTTCATGCCCGAGAGCACCAGAGCCCGGTGCCTTCGGCAATCCCGTATCAATGTGAAGCTGGCGCAACGCCTGCGCAGGAGGCTGGCCCATGTCTAGCCCTCTCGACGGCAATGGGGTGGCGACGGCCGATATCGCTGCACCAGTCATCCGCTTCGTCATCTTCGTTAGCTGGGGCAACGACAGCATAGCGCTTGTCCAATGGGCCAAGGAGAACGAGCTAGACGGTGTTGCCTGCGTCTACACGGACACGGGCTGGGTTGAACTGGTCCTAGTATCGCGGGAGCCCTGCCCATGACCGAGTTGAACGAACAGGCTCTCGACAAAGCGGCGCAGGCTATCGGGAACGCCAACCTGTCCAACATCGGGGTCCCGTACCCTGCCAGCGCCTGCCGGCGTGACGCCGAAGCCGCTATCCGCGCCTATCTCGCCGCCACCCCGATCCCTTCCGAAGTAGCGGATGTGGTGGGGAGGCTGCGAGGCGAAATTAAGAGCGACGGTCCCAGCGGCGAAGTCACTTACGGACAAGTGTTTGCTGAGGCCGCCACCCTCATCGAATCCCTATCGTCCCGTCTGGCAGAGGTCGAACGGGAACGGGATCTGGCCCGACCGAAAGGCGGTCGAGGAAGGGCGCGCGAGTTGGGAGAACACCATTGATCGGCAATGGCCATGGAGTTTCACCCCATGACCGACACCCTCACGAAGGATAAGCGCGAGCCCAACCCCGGCAGCGACGAGGCAATTGCTTCCGGCTGCACATGCCCCGTGATCGATAACGGTCACGGCAGGGGTTACATGGGTCGGCCAGACGTATTCGTCTACTCTGAGGGCTGTTCGCTTCATGCGCCCGCCCTTCTCTCCGCGAAGCTACAGAACGAAAGCAACAAGCGAAAGGACCGATGACCAATGACGCCCCGCAAGCTCCAACCTCCGCCCGGCAAACCCGAGCCTGAAATCTTCGAGCCTGGCGCGCCGCTAACCGAGGCGAGCATGCTGCACACGCTGCAGCAGATCCGCGCCAACGCCGCAAGGGAACACGAGCGGCTAAGGCTTGCCGCCATCGAGCTCGACAAGAACTTCGAACGCAAGGCCGAAGCCCGCCAGCGTTCCTATGAAAAGGACACCGAGGAAGCCCAGCGGCTCTACGACCACGAGCTCACGGACATCAAGAAAGCCGCGGCCGAACAGGCTAGGCTGATCGATCGGGTGGATTGCGCGTTGGCTTTGGATACCGAGCGGCTGGCGCCCGCGCTGACCGAGAGGAAACCAGAATGACCGTCCGCACAGAACACGCCGAGAGTCGCGTAACCGTGACGACGAAATGGTCAGCCTTAAACCCCGAACAGAAGCGCGAAGCAACCCGCCCGCTCATCGAGCAGCAGGGCAAGAGCTACAGCGAAGTCGCGGCCATCCTCGGCGCTCCCAGCCGCACGGCCATCGCTGGGGTGGTCGACCGTTCGAAACGCTCGGCCAAACCTATCCTCGTTGCGCACAAGCCGGGCTTCTCTTCGATCAACGAGAAGAAACCAAAGGTCAAGCTAGCCCGCAACGCCACCCAGATCGTCCAGGAGAAAGCCCGTCGCGCCCGTGCCAAGGCTGCCAGCCCCGAAGCCGACGCGCCATTTCGCGAGCCGAACGACGACCGCGGCGCATACGACTACGCTTGGGATCCGCTGAAAGGCAGCAAGCCCGTCAAGCTCGAGGACCACACGACCGGCTGCCGCTGGACGGTGACAGTAAAAGGCGAAAGCGTCGCCAGGTTCTGCAACGAAGAAACCGACAACCACGTCTACTGCCCGGCCCATCGAGCTCTGGGCATCCGCCCCGAAGCCGAGCGCGCTGCCCGGACACCGGGCGGCAAGACCGTCAAGTTCAACCTCTGAAAGGAACCGACCAGATGGATCTCATCACGCCCGAGTTCGACCGCGTAGCTTCTGACAAGGTCTGGAAGGAACTGGAAGCGCTGCGCGCGACTAACAAGCAACTCGTTGGTGCTCTGGAACACATCGCCGAAGGCATGACGCACGTCCGTGCGCCCCATCGCATGAGCGCCGCGTCAGCGCTGGCTAAGAATACGCTGGCGCGCCTGCCCAAGTAGGACTGAACGCCTTCAACCTCTGACCTCGAAAGGAACCGCTTATGACCGACGATACAATGACACCTACAGGTCGTTTTCCGACTAAGCCTGAAATGCAGAATTTGCCCGGCACGCTGGCGTACCATCTGGAGATGATGCTCACTCGAAATGGCTTGGCCAAGACGTCTCTGATCATGGAGCACGCGCAGGAAATGTTAGCAGTGCTCAGCAGGACAGTCGCCATCCTGGAAGACGGGCTGCAGGATGAAGCCGCGGCAGATCGAGTGCGCGAACAGGCTAGGGCGTTGCTTAACAAACTGGAGAGGCGGTCATGACCACTCCTGACAAAGACGGTGAGTACCTCGCAGACGGAATCTACGTCACGTTCGACGGCTATCAGATTTGGTTGCATACCGAACGTGATGTGAATGTCTGGCACACGATCGCGCTCGAACCGGCAACGTTCGATCTGCTGTTGGCGTACCGCGCTAAGGTTTACGCGCCCGTTGAAGAAGCGCCAGCATTCTCCTTCCTTGGTACGACGCTCCATCACCATCCGAGCGGCAGAGAATGGACGTTCACCGACGAAGAGATTGCTGACGTCCGTCATTACATAGCGGCTCACACCGACAGCACGCTCGACACTGGTGTGCTATTCGAAGACGCGGTCCATCGGTTTGGTTCGACCGAATGACGTTCGAATGCGAAGACTGCATCGGTATGAAAGAGCACGGTTGTTTTTGCGCGGCCATGGGCGCTACGCAACCCGGCGGACCGCGGTTCGACAAAGAGGCTAAGACCCGCGCGCTCTTGTTCCACGTTTTGCGTGTCTATGAGATGTGGGAGCTATCTAACTGGGAGCTAGGTGACGACAGCGCATGGGAGCACGAATTCATACTCCGCATGCAGTCACTAGCCGAGGAAGTTAGGCTCGGCGGATGGAATGAATGATTGCGCGGGCCAAGAAGAAAGGCCCCGAACGACGCGGTCGCAAGCCCACCCGCGACCGCGTCAGCGTCATGAGCCTCAAGCGCAACAACCAACCGCTGAAAGCCGTGCGCTTCACGCTCTCTGAGAACCTCGTCGACCGCTTGCTTGCGCTTCATAACAAGAAGTTCCCGGTGTTCACCATGGTGCCACAGGAGTTCAAGCACATCTTCTCCAAGGAACAGCTGCGGCAGCAGCACCTCAAGAACCTGCGGCTGGTCTTCCTGCGCCTTATCGGCGACGACGGCCTGCCCATCCCCCGCCCGCACATCGTCATCCGCGCTGAAACGCCCAGCTACGACCCCCGCGGCACGCGCATCGTGCGCAAGATCAACGGCCCGCAATCTCCGCGCGCCCGGCGCTACCAGTTCGAGGTGCGCTGCAAGCGGTTCGGCTTGCGGGCGGAGATCCCTTCCACTTCTCTGGAGACCGAGTGGATGGATGCTGAGCGGGGGCTGATTTTGTATTTCCCGCTTGAACTCATGGAAGGAACCGAGACCAAATGATGCCGAAGCAGAACGACCAGCAACGCTTACTCGTTTCACAGACACGCGCGTATGTCGTCCAGAAGGGTGACAGCCTTTGGGCTATTGGCCGTAAGTTCGGTATCGACTGGCGCGTCATCGTCCGTAACAACCGCATCAAGAACCCATCGCTTATCCACCCCGGCGATATGCTGGTGTTGGAATGACGAGCTTCACCTGCCCCTGCTGCAATAGCCGGATCCCGGCCCCGCCTAAAGTCGAAGCCCTCGCAGACCTCGGCGCCGGGCACCTGCGCAAAATCCTGCTGGCGCTTATCGACGCCTACCCTAAGGGCCTGACGCGCGAACAGATCATCGGGCACATGTACGACATCGATGCCGACGTGCCATTGACCGTCGAGTACGTTGTGTCGACCCAGATGGGCAACATCAGGAAGCTCTTGCAGCCCTACGGCTGGACCGTGCCAAAGAACGTCGCAGGCGGGCATGCCATAGCCGTCTATCGTCTGCAGACGCTATGATGGACGCCTACGACATCCTGCGTCTCGTATGCGAGCAGGAGCGCGTCGCTCCGGGCGCGGTGTGCCGGATAAGCCAGCGTCGAGCGGACGCCCATGCCCGGCACCTGTGCTGGTACCTCATGCACACCTGCCAGGGTATGCGCCAGTCGGACATAGCTGCGTGGTTCGACGTCGACCGCCGCGCAGTGGCGTGGGGCGTAAGCCGTGTCGAGGACCGCCGCGACGATCCGGATTTCGATGCGCGGCTGACGGCTATAGAGGATAAGCTTGCAGGATGAGCAAGTACATCGGCACCCGGTTGCACAAAGCCCGCGAGCTCGCGCCGGAGGAAGAGTTCTTCCAACGGTGCGAGAAACTGCCGCACTACGTTGTCGACCAGTCTTTGGTCAACTTGCTTACGCGCGGCGACGTGCGAGCCAGCATCAATGCCATGGTCGAGGCTGACATAGCGCACTTACCGTTTGAGTCTCTCGTCATCGAGACGCAGACAGACAACTGCCGAAACTTCATTCTGCTCGAGGAACACGGAACCGGTTTCCGGTCGACCATGGGCGTATTACGCGGCGAGGAAGCCGTCGAGGTAGACCCGGCCATCGTTCGTATTGCGTTGGGAGACACGGCCTTCAGCATAGAAACAGAAGACTCGCGCACGCACGAGACATGGATGAAGATCGCGGGCGTCAGCCTCGGCATCGCCTTGCTCATGCTCAACATCCAGGGCGTCGAAAAGGAAGTCATCGAGCCAACCAAGCTCAACCGCCAGCGCAAGGCATCAGGCAAACCCGGTATCCCAACGCACACCGTCATGCGTATCGGGCACGTCTACGACCATAACGGCAACCGCGTCGGGCTTGGCGCCGGGCGCACCATGCCTGTCCATATGCGCGCTGGCCATACACGCCGGCAGCACTACGGCGAAGGCAACACGCTGGAGAAGATCGTCTTCATCCCGCCGGTTCTGGTCAATTTCAAGCCGGGCGAACGCCCTGAGGTGCGCCAGCCGAAGCGGATCCTCGCTGCTTGAAAACACAACACCGGCCCTTTTCAGAACCGGTGCTGCGCGAAAGGAACCGAAAATCCCGTTGTTTTCACGCACGAGATTTAAGATTGCCGAACGCGACCAAACGTTCGACGATATCTCGTATACGAGTTTCCTGCTCAGGCGTCAAGGCGCGTTTCATCATCCTACGTTCCATCGTCTTGATGAAGTGACAGTTAGCGCATCGAACCTTGTTGCTCATGGCTTGCAGCTTACGCGCGGTCGTTAACTGCACCGCGTACCGAACAAAGTTCTGACATTTGACAGAGCAATAGCGAGTTAGCGGATGACAAAGCGGTATTTCGCCGCCGCATGCAAAGCATTTCTTCCCCGTTATAAACGGGGGATCGACGTGTCTGTGTTTAGGCATCTGTACTCGTGCACTCCTAGAAAACAATCTGGCTGGTCAGGCCGGGGGAAATTCAGTCCTTTCAGGTGCCCAATAGACAACGCCCGGCTGACAGAGTCAACCGGGCGCAAGCACAAAAATCAGAAAAGTCGAAATCAGTTAGCCGCGGCAGCAGCACGACGCCGCATCGCCGCGCCCTGCGGCGGCAACGTCAGCGCTTCCCGCCGCTTGCCGATCATTGCCTTGAGTTCCGCCACGTCTTCGTCGGTGCCCAGATCCTTGATGAACTTCATCATGTCGGCGTTCTTGGCGCCCAGAGCGGTGATCTGCTCCAGTGTCGCGGTCTCCAGGAACTGGCTCACTTCGTCCAGCACGGCATTGACGACATCCTTGCTCGGGCTGCCCAGCGCGTAAAGGTCCATGAAGATCGGCAAGCCATCAGGCTCACGGCGCTCGACCACGCTTACAGCTGGCGAGTCGTCGACGAGCTCCTGCTCGATCTCGACATCGTGGTCGTTCATGTCGACGATCTTCTCGCCGAGTCCGTTGGTGCCTTGCGTCCCTTCCGGGTACTTGGTGAAGGTACTTCCGGTTGTTGGCTGTGACACGGTTTTTGGAAGCGGCAAGCGACCGGTCAACAGATACAAAACAGTTTCCCGCAGCGCGATACGCGCCGCGACCGACACCGGACCGGGCTGGCCGGGCATCTTCATCGACGCGGCATCGACCGCCTCGAATTCGTAGCCACCGGCTTCAGTGGTGCGCCCGATGTTGACCTCGTAGCGCATCAGCATGGAGCCGTCGTAGCAGGGTACGGCGTCGATTTCGACCAGCCGGTAAAACCACCCGGCTTCCGCCAGCAGCGGCTCAAGACGTTCGTACGCCGTGTCGGCCGGGAGGGTCCCCGCGAAGTTGTAGAACTCCGTCTTCAAGGGCGTAGCGGTAAGCTTGGCAGCGGCAGGCTTGGCGTTGGGGGTTCCGCGGGGCATCAGTGGGTGGCCTCCATCTTGCCGAGTTCGTACATGGCTGCGTGGCTGTCAAACGCGACAGTCTGGTTGTCGCCTTTGCTGGCGGGGTCAATGTAGCTGTACGTCGCGAAGTTCGCCTGACCAACGCCATCGTTACGACCAACTGCCTGCAAAGCCGTCCATGTTGCGCCGCCGGTCGTGCCGCCGAGAGTAGCCCAGTAACGATCCCAGTAAGGACGGTACGGGTTCACCCAACGGTCGATGTAGATCGGGTAGGTGATCGGCGTGCCGCTGATCTCGTTGACCTTGGCTTTGATCTTTTCGAACTGCTTGGCCGACGGCGCACCATCGATGCCTTCGGTGAAGCCTTCGAACCACGCTTTGAATTCGGAGAGGGTCATTCGTTGTTGTCCTTGTCGTTTTGCGCGGCTTCGATGATCTTGCGCGCTTCAGGGTTGAGGTCTTCGTAGTCGAAAGTTACCGGCTTGAAGGTCTCGAAATACTCGGCATCGAAGCCAGAAATCTCTGCGTTGCCGAATAGGACAACCGCCGGTCCTTCATAATCGCGCGTCAACGCGAGATGATGGTAGATAAGTTTGGCCGGAACAGACAGGTCTTCAAGTTCTTTGGAGATGTTCTCTCGAACCTTGGCCACGATCTCGGGCGACGGTGCGTCGCCAATCCAATGAATACGAGCGACGCTGTGGTCGACCATCACGACTCCTTCTGTTTCAAATGAACCTCGTACACCTTCAGCGCCTCGCGGAACACCTCGGCGTTGGAAACCGCTTTGGTCTGCTTGCTCAGCCGCAGCAGCCGGGCGTGGTCTTCATCGGATATGCGCAGGGCGTACGGGCGGGTAAAGAGGTCGGCTTTCGTTTTCATGTGGACGGTGTAAAACATTACGTTTGACAGGTCAAGGCTGATCGGCTATAAAGGAGTCGTAATCAAACAGGAGGATTGAATGCGTTCCGTTTTCAAGGGTTGGAAAGACAAGGCGACCGGCAAGTTCCTCGGCCGCGAGTTTGATGAGCGCGTCTACAAGGCGCACGAAGGCGCGGTGGTCAAACAGATGCTCGGCATCAAGAAGCTGGTGCCGCAGTTCGATCGCGCCTAGCACAGAAATCGTCCGCCAGCCCGGACCCACGACAGGGTACCAGCCCGACCACAGTCTCGCGTAACAGGGCGCATTCGGTATCAAGGGGACCAGGCAGGGCGGACCGGAGCGCTGGAGGGCGAAGGCTTCGTACCCTCCCTCTACGGGGTGTCGTCCTCCAGCGCCAACGAGTCAGGTAAGTCGGGAAAGCGGTTCATTCCGCCATCTGAGGCGGTCAAGGAACTGTTCCTGTACGGCAGTGCGCTTATGCGCATGCAGCCTGACGGCTCGTTTGGTTACGTCAGCCACGAGGATATTCGAGCATGAGCAAGCCGATAGCATATTTTGGGCTTGTAAAAGATGGCCCCCTCAAAGGCCAGACGCTGGCGCAGACGAGCCCGAAGCGCGACATCCAGGGCAGCAGCGGGTTCTACGTTTATATGGCGTCTCGCAACGGCGAGGTGCCATATTGGCGATGGGTGCCGAAGCGGTCGGAGGCCGGTAAGTGACAGACGATGATTCCCCGATGAGCCGCGCAGAGTTCGAGCAGCTGCGCGACGAAGTCATGGATCACAGCTTGCAGGTCGGCGCGGAGCGCGCGCGGCTGCAGATCGCCGCCGACAAGCTCGTCAAGAAAGCGGCTAACCTGGTGGCGCTGCTTGACGACGCAGAGGTAAACCACGGGGGCCTTTGGTCCGGGCGAACGATGCGCGCTCGAGACGAACTGCGACAGGAGCTTTCGCGATGGTCCAAATGACTTTGCCGAAGTGCACGCATTGGCTCGGGCATAAGTTCGAAGGCCGGTACAGTGTCCGCCCCGGCAAGATGCCGTCATCCGAAGAGTTGTTTTGGACCAGCTACTCGACGTCAACGCAGTTGATCAAGGCAGCAGTGGTGAAAACTTACGAGCGCGACGTGTGCGTCCGTTGCGGCCACGTCATTGAGAAGAAAGCCACTAGATGACCGAACGCCTGTTCTCGCTGGAAGAAGTGACAGCAGCTATGTCACCAGCCTTCAAGCAAGCCCAGAAGGAAACCAACGTCGACCGCGCCCTGCGCATCTTCACCGACATCGCTGTAGACAAACTCAAAGCACTTGCTGCCCTCGATGAGCTAGCGCGGCAAGCGCAAGAGCCCGACATGGGCTACGGTTCGCCCAATGATTAGGAGATCCTGATGCCGCTCAAAAAAGGCTCTAGCCGAAAGACGATCAGCCACAACATCAAGGTCGAGATGGACGCCGGCAAGCCGCAGAAGCAAGCCGTCGCCATTTCGCTCAACAAGGCAGGCAAGTCGAATAAGAAAGGACGGTGATGTCTCATACGCGACGCTGAGAAAGGCGGAGTTCTGGACCGCATAATAAAAGGCCCCGGCTAACACCGGGGCCTTTGCTTCGGCAACCGCGTGTAATGTTATTCGTTCGTAGTTCATAGCTTCCGAATGGCCGCTATCAACCGATTCTGTGCCTCGTCTTTGGTCATGAGCGCTGCCGAGACGTCCTGATCCTTTGAGTCTCTAGCGACGATGTGATGGCCATAGACCAGATGCGTCTGGCCGCGCCGGTCGATGCGTTCGTTCAGCTGCTTGTACGGATCCAGCCCCCACGGCAGGGCGAGATGGCAAATATGGTGGCCTCCGTACTGCAGGTTCAAACCATGCGAAGCCGAGTTCGCGTGCACGGCCATCGCCGGTAGCTCGCGTTTGTTCCAGCGGGTAATGTTGTCGTTGGCGACCGCCGAGGACACGCCCTGCCCGATGTAGGGGACGTTCTTGAACACCTTGCGAATGTTCTCCAGGTCCTCGTCATACTGGAAACCTATGAGCAGCGGCTCCTTGCCCATGCTGTCGAGCAGTTCCGCCAGCGCGTTGGTCTTCTCGTCGTGCATGTGATGGACGATGCGCCGGCCGTTCTTGTCGATCTCGTAGAGGTATCCCTGCAGGATCTGCCGGAGCTTTTGTGAAGCAGCGGCCTCACTCATGGCGACGACCATGTCACCAACGATGCGGTCATCACCGGCCTTCAACGTATCGAGTTCGACGGCCATCTGCTTGGCCATGTCGTCATAGGCCGCGCGAGCCTTGGGTGGCAGGTCCACGGTGATCTCGCGCGGTGTGTAGGTCTTGCCGTACGAAGTGGCTGGGGCGCGGAAGGCAACCTTGTTGAGGTCGGCCATCAGCAGGTCGAAGGCGCCCAGCTGCAGGCGCCACGAATAACCCATGTAATCCGCGGA
>OFRO01000269.1_pt1 | contig 19765 bp, 22 predicted proteins | sample 1543091 | NCBI WGS metagenome assembly OFRO01 (sample SAMN07774217, study PRJEB24372) | wastewater metagenome | isolation source: Exp Tend NO 10WW | collected 2016-02
CGTGTCGGTCAACACCACAGTGGACACCGTCACGCCGTCGCCGATGATCAGATAGGGGAGGCCCGCGATCAGCACGCCGTAGACCACGCGGTCGCCCGCGGTCGCAGAGGCGTCCCAGTCGAGGCGGTAGACAGTCACGAGGTCCTCACGAGCGGTCGTCCGTGTACGGACTCACGCGCACGAGTCGCGCGGTCCACGTGGTGTAGCGGATCACGTCGGGGATCGTGCGCGAGATGCGCGGGCTGCGGATCGTCTCGGGGTGCACGCTCACGAGGTCATAAGGCTCGGTCGTGCTCGCCCGCACGGTCTGGTAGTCGTGCGCGTAAGCCCACGTCTGCCCGATGGCGAGCCGCAGCATGTCCCGCACGCTCCACACACCCGTGTGGCTCCCCACCGTCGAGAGGTTCGCTTTCGTCGGCGCCCACGGCGTCAGGTAGTCCGACGTGCTGCCGGGCTCGTCGGGGATGAACGAGAACACCGCCGTGGACTCATGCGTCTCCTGCGCGCCCATGGTGCCGTACGTCGTGCCGCCCGCGGCGATCTCGACGGCCATCTCTCGCGTGGGCGCCCACGGCTCCGTCTGCTGCCCACAGAGCAGCGCGACGTGGCGCGGGAAGCGCTCGCCCCGGCGCGTCGTGAACGCCGTCAGCACCGAGTCGGTGAAGCCCAGGAGCGAGCCGAGCGTGGTGCTGTGAATGCCCGTCATGCTCATGGCCGCGCTCGCGGTGAAGAGCACGTAGCCGTCGCTGCGCATCGTCACCGTGACCGTCTCGGCCCACGGACCGCGCGCCGCGGCGATGGCCGCGTTGATGGCCGTCTCCAGGACCTTCAGAAAGTCGCTCGCGGGCGCGTGCAGGAGGATGCGGTACGTGCCCGACGCGACGTTCACGTTGACCGGCGAGGTCCCGCTCGCGAAGGTGATCACGAGGTCAGGCGCGCTCGAGGTCCACGCGAAGGGCGCGGCGAACATCGCCGAGGGGGTCAGGGTGTCACTCACTGCCCGACTCCTTCGACCATCCGGCGCTCAAGCCATCGCAGCCCGCCGATGGCCAGCATCTTGTGTCGCGTGGTGTAGCCCGTGCCGATGGCCCCGCTGAGCCCCTCCGTCACATACGACATCCCCACGACATCGCCGGACTTCGCGCGCGCGAGCAGGCCCTCAAGGATCTCGACGAGTTCCGCGTTGGGGTGGCGAATGCCCATCACCGCCTCAAGGCGCGTCGGTGGCTCGGTGCGCTCTCCTGCTGTCTCACTCACGCTGCACGCTCCACCACGCGCGATGAGAGCCGCACGCCTGCCTGCTCGCCCTCGTCGAGCGTGTCCCTGATGTGCCGCGCGAGGTCCCGCGGAGAGCCGAGGATGCCCGCGCCGTAGATGATCGTGATGTTCCGACCGCCCTCGCTCGCCGCGGCGTCCTGCTGCGTCGGGGGCGGAAGCGCCGGGGCTGCCGCTGCGGTCGAAGCGCCACCCGAGCCGCGCGCCGCGCCCATGATCGCGCCGGCGCCAAGGGCCGCGACGCCCACCGCGCCGAACGCCGCCGCCGCCGCGAAGTGCCCGGGGGCGAGCGGTGCGGTGAGCACGCCCGCCGCCGCCGCGACGCCCTCGGCGAACTCCATCGCAGCCTTGACGATGGCCTCCTGGCCGATGGCCATGACCACCTCGGACACCATGTTGAGCACGCCCTCGCCGACGCTCTCCTGCCCGGAGATGATCAGTTGCACGTGCTTGCCGAAGGCTTTCCCGAAATTCTCGATGGCGCTGTTCGCGATGTCCACGCTCGCCGTGGTCGCGCTCGCCTGTCGTCGGTGCAGCCGCTCCCACTGCTCCGAGAAGCTCTCCTGCACGCGCAGCCGCTCGTCGAGGTGCGCCCGCTCGCGCTCGATCTGCGAGGTCATCGCGTGGTCGCGCTCGGCCTCGCCCTGCACCGCGGGATCGCGCAGGTCCGCGAGCGTGGCCTCACCGCCCGCGCGGTTGCGCTCGCGGCTGCTGAAAGCGTCCTGTCGCGCGCCGCGCACCGTGTTGCGACGCGCCTCGGCGCGGCCCTCGGGCGTGCGGCTGTACGCGTCCTGCTCCGCGATCGTGCGGCGCAGCGCCTGCTCGCGCTGGTACTCCGCGTTCGCGGCGGCGCTGGAACGTTCCTTCTCCGCGTTGAGCAGCGCCTCGGCGTCGGCGGTCTGCGCGCGCCCACCGCGAAGCTCCGCGACGCGCTGCCCGGCGGCGGCGGCGCGCTGCGCGTGTGCGTTGTCGTTCTCGCCCACGACCGACGCGCGGGCGATCTGCTGGATCAGGTCGATCTGCCGCTCTTGCAGCGCGCTCATGCGCGCCATGGCCTCGTCGCGCGTGCCGAAGCGCGCGTCCCGCATGTTCGCGGTCAGCGCCTCCATCGACCCAATGTCGGCCTCCACCTGTGCGAGCTGCGCGTCGAGCGACGTGGGGCCGGACTGCTGAGGCGCGGCGGTGTCGCGGCGCTGCTCTCGCGCGGGGCGGTTGTTCGCGGCGTCGTCGGCCGTCATGCCCGTGCCGATGCCGCGCAGAAGCCCGCGGATCTGCTCGCGCACCGCGTCCTGTGCGTTGCCCGTGCGCCGCCTGCGCAGCGCCGCCAGCCCCGTCGCGGACTCCGCAGCCGAGAGCGTCGTCATCGACGCCATCGACGGAGGGACGACCATCTGCGCGCTGCCGTCGCCCTGCACGATCGTCGCCGCGACACGCCCCCGCTGTTGGAGCGTCAGCGACGCGTCGGGCGCGGTCTGCATGTTCTGCGCGTCAATGAGCGTTCGCACGCGCGCGAGCTCCGTCGCCCTCGCGCTGATCTGCTCGGGCGTGAGGCGCCCCAGCGCGGTCGACGGCACGAGCCGCGAGACTTCATCCTGCGAGAAGCCGAGGTCGCGCAGGTTCTGCCCGATGCCACGCTGTGCGGTCGTGTAAGCGGTCGTCGCGGCGGCGCGCGCCATCGCCTGACTGCGGTTCGCAGGCGTGCGCTCAGCCTGCTCGTTCAGGTCGCCGAGGTCACGCGCGAGTTGAGCAATCCCCGTCGAGAGGTCGCTGACCAGCGTGTCGAGCCCGAGGCCGCGCGTCACCATGAGCGCGAAGCCCGACGCCGCCTCCTCGCTCGCCGTACCGAGCAGGTTGACGCTCTCGGTCAGCGTCCGCGCCGCGGGCTGCATCCCGTGCGCTGCCTCGCGCATCTGCCGAAGCGAGCGCTCGAAGGTCTGCGCCCGCGTGGCGCCCGCCTCCACGGCGAGGCCGTACTTTCTGAGTCCCTCGGCCTCGCCGCCGCGCAGCGCCTCGGTGAGCTCCTGGACTGCCTCTTCGGCGCTCTTGGTGACGTCCCGGTGCTCGCGCGCGTGGCGAGCCACAAGAGCAAGCTCCTGCTGCGAGATGCGTAGCCCGCTGTTCACGAGCGTCTGCTGCGCGCGGTAGGCCGCGAGGGCGCTCACCGTGCCGTTGGTCGAGGCGGTGACGCTCTCGAAGCCGCCGCGCAGCCCCTGGACCGCGCGCGCGGTCTGGTCGCCCCGCGCGGCCATCTGCACGAGCTCCGTAGTCGCGCCGCGGACCGCGCCGAACATGGCGGCGGCACCCTGCCGGATCTCGTTCAGGTTGTGCGCGGTGCGGCCGAGCCGCTCAAGGCGCGTGCTCGCCTCGTCGACCCCCTCGGAGCGCATCTGCCCGAGTTTGTCGCCCTCTTCGCGCGCGCGCTTCAGCGCGTCCGCGACCTCGTTCAGGTCGCGAGCGACCTTCGGGTCAACCCCGCTTTGCAGCACCACCTTGTCGGTCACGGCGCACCGCCCCGGCCTGCGTCGACCGACACGTCCCGTCGCACCGCACCGCGCCCGCCCACGGCCCGCACCAGGGCGGCGCACACGCGTCCGTCGGCGCGGGCCCCGTCGTGACGTCCACCTCGGCGCCCGTCACCACGCGGATCACGTCCGCGAGCGTCGCCGCCCCCGGCTCGTACCAGAGCGCGAGCGGGTAGCGTCGCGCCACTGCACGCGCGCCCGCGTCGCTCCATCCCGTCGCGAAGAGGATCACGCCCGCAGGCTACTCCTGCTTCGGCTTCGCGTCCCGCTCCGCCCGTTCGGCGCGCAGCATCACCGCCCGCGCCCGCTGCACCGCGAGGATGGCCTCCCGGTCCGCGGCCGTCACCTCGCGCCCGAGCGCCACGTCCCACGGCAGCGCCGTCCCGCCGTCGCCCGTCGAGGTCAGCGCCATCCCGTCGAACACCTCGCGCGTCCACCCATCCCGCGCGTGGTAGACGCCCTCGAACGGGCAGCCCTCGCAGACCATGCCCGGGTGCACCGTGCGCCAGAACGCATCCGCGAGCATCACGAGGTGCGACGCAGGCTTGCTCTTGCCCTGCGTCCCACAGCCCCACGCCTTGCGCGCACGCTCCGCGGACTTCGCCTCCGCGGCCTGCGCCTCGGGCGTTCGTGCTGAGGTCCTGAGAAGCTCCGCGCGCCGACATCCGCACTCCCTCTCCGTCGCTTCCGTGACGGCTACACGCCGCCCGAGAGCGACGGCAGCCGAAAAGGGGCCGTGGCCCTCGGGTGCACCGTCGCCCGCTGGATCGCCAGCGAGCCAAGCTCTTCGATCCCGTCACCGCCCACGAGGTCCAGCAGGCGAGCCACGCCCTTCTCCGTGATGGTCACCTCCGCGGCGTCGAGGTCCTCGGCGCTGCCTTCGATGGCCCCCGCCTCGATGCGCCACCCGCCCGCGATCACCCGCCGCGCTGCGTACCTGCACGCCGCGAGGCGGCGTTGCGGCTCGTTGGGAAAGCTCAGCGCGCCCGCGCGCAGCGTCGCCGTGAGCGGCTGCAGCTGCACGAGCACGGGCAGCGTACCCGGCTCGCGCAGCTGCACCGCCGCGAGGTCAGCGATGGAGCGCGAGCGGATGTACGCGACCAGTTCGGGCCCGTCGACGAACGCCGGGTCCGCGGCGCACGCGACCCACAGAGGCTGAGAGAGGTTGCTCTGGTGAGACATGCGATCACCCGTTGAAAACGATGATGTTGGCGGAGCCGAGCTCAGACGTGCTGAGCGTGTTGCGCTGCGCGACGAGGGTCATCTTGCAGAACGCCATCTCCCCGTCGGGCACCACCGTGGGCGATCCCGCGGGGACCGTGTTGGGGAGGTGCACGCCGAACACCCGCGCGCTCGTGCCCGAGCCGGTGACGCCGTACGCGACGAAGTGCCGCGAGGTCATCGCCGCGAACGCCGCGACCTCTGCGGTCCCGCCGCGCAGCGTGAGCTCGATGGTGATGGGCTGCGCGAGGCTGGCGACTTCCTTCATCGCGGCGAGGCTCGAGACGCCGCCCGCGCCGGGGATGGCCTGCCACTGCCGCGGGAAGGTGATCTTGAACGAGGTGACCAGCGCCGACGAGGGCACGCTGCCGAGCGACGCCGCGAGCCACAGCGCGCCGTTGCCGCTCGACACGTCGAACGCGAAGGGCGCCCCCATGTCGTCGCTGACCGCCGCCTCGGAGAGCGACAGGTCGCCGAAGCCGTCGTGATCCGCGCTCGTGCCCGAGAGCGTGAGCATCGGCACGCCGCCGAGTTCGATGGCGAGCTCCGGCGAGAACACGCAGCCGCGGCCGCGGCTCTGCGCCTCGTTGCTGCCCGCCTCGATCGGCGCGTGGGCCACGGTGTACGTGGTCGTGTCGTCCTCAAGCGGGTAGTAGTTGTAGAGGTTGCAGATCTCCTCATCGGCCGCAGGCGTGCCCGCGAGCGGGGGCTGCACACTCACCGCGTCGGTCGCGACGGCGGTCACCTGATGGACCGTCGCCACGCCCGCGCCATTGACGTACTTGATCCACTGCCCGACCACGAAGCGCGAGCCGTGGCCCCCCGTCACCGTGATGGCGGGCGCGCTGTAGCTCACGATGACGGAACCCGCGGCCGGGGTGAGCTCACCGCCGATCGCCGCGCGCCACAGGATCTGATGCGACAGGGCGTTGGCGTGTGAGAACGCCACGGGGGTCGCGGCCGTGTTGAGGCGCGTCACGACGGGCTTCACGTCCACGCCGAGGGTGACCGGCGAACCGGACTTCATCCCCTTCACGGGCGTCTGGTAGGCGCGCCGCGAGGTCTTGCTCTCGACGCGCGGGATCATCGTCTGCGTCTTGCCCGCGAGCGGCCACGGCGGGTCACTGCGGATGAGCAGCGCCTTCATGACGGATGCCGCGGTGCCGAACGACACCGTCTCCACGCCCATCCACGTGATGCCGCTCTGCTTGTGAACGTTCTCCCACGTCATGTCACTTCACCCTCACCACGCGGAACCGCGCGTCTTTCAACCAACTCGCGAGCTGACCGCTCGCCTTCATCTTGTTTGTCGAGAGCCCCAGGCGCCGCTTGCGCTGCGTCCACTTCGCGGAGTTCGCGGGGATCTCCCCTTCGATGTCCGCGCCCGAGTGCTGCGCCCGCGCGATGAACGTCTCTTTGATGAACGGCGCGAGCGCGAACATCACATTCTGGGGCTGCGGGATGGCCTTGCCCTGGAATCGCCCGAGAGCGTACCTGAGCGCCCGCTGCTTGAGTGCCGCGTCGAGCTTCGTGAGCGTGCGGCCCTTCGCCTCGAGGTACTCCAACACCTGCGCGTTAGTCGGCTGCGCGGGCGCAGGGCCCTTGCGCGGGCGCACCGTGGGGTACGCGTGGCGCGCCGCGGCGCCGCCGTCGAACGCGATGGCCCACGTCTGCCCCATGCCCTCGACGACCGAGCGGAGCTGGAGTTCAAGGAGCTTGAGCGCGCTGACGTTGGAGCGGACCTTGATGGCACTCATGGGATGCTCACCTCCACGTCGAGAAACATCGTCGCGAGCGCGCGGTTGAGGTCCGCGATCTTCTCCACCGTCGCCGGTCCGCTGCGCCGCACGCTCACCCACGCGGGGCTCGTGCCCGTCCACTGCGTCGGCTGCACCACGCGCGCCTCGATGTCGTCGAGCTCGCCCAGGGCGTCCACGCTCACGTCGTCGAAGCTGGAGCGCACCGTGGCGCCCACGCCCATGGCGGTGCGCCCGAAGAGGTAGCCCACGCGCACGACCACGCGCACGAGCTTGTAGCGCGGGTTCATCGCGCGGTTGGTGCCGCTCTCGCCCGTGCGGTAGTCGAACGCCACGAGGCCCACCGAGAGCCCGCGGTGAAAGTGCGCGCCCGGGAACTCCGGGTCCGTGATGTCCCCGTGGGACTGCACCGCGCGCAGTGCCGTGACCGCAGCCACGGCGTGCGCCTGCACCTTCGTGACGATGTCGTTGAAGTCAGCCACGGTTCCACCTGAACCCGCGGCCTTCGCCCTTCACGTTCGACACGGGCTGGACCCGCGCCATCTCCGTCTCGAAGCTGTCGCGAAAGACCTTCGCCTGCTGCGCGTACTGGTCGCCCGTGCCGGCGCGGTCGATCTCCTGCACGCTCTCGAAGAGCAGCGCCAGCACGAGGTCCGTCTCCGCGCGCGTCACGCCCGCCGTGGACGTGACCATCTCCTCGGTGATGTCGCGCTGGAGCAACAGTTCCACCACCTGCGCGTGCGCGTCGGTGATGAAGTCTGCGTAGGTGGTCACGGCCGCGTCGCCACGCGCCACAGCCGCCGCGCTCACCGCCGTGAGGGCGGATGAGGCGAGCACGCTGCGGGCGTTGACGGTCGCGGTCGTGGCCCAGGTCATCGCGGGCCCCGGCGCGCGCGCGAGGCGCGGGCGAAGGGCTCGATGGGCTGCGGAATGGAGGGGGGCGCGACAGGCGCGGGCTCCTGCGCGGGCACCACCTCGTAGGGGCTGACGGTGTCCACGCCGACGACGCGCGCGCCCATGTGCCCGAAGAGCGCGCAGAGGCGCTCCGCATGGGTCAGGGACACGACGTCCGACAGACCCTTACGGAAAGACGTCCCGCAGATGCCGTCAGACCAGTCGCTCCCGAGCAAGACACGCACGCCGTCGACCATGGATCACCTCAGTTCAGACCGGCCGGGGCCGATCAGTTCAGGACGCCACCGAGCTGCGCGAGCTGCATCAGGTTCGGGTTGCCGAGCGCCACGTGCGACGCGACGCGGATGGTCGCGGCGTGCGTGGTGGAGCTCACCGGCAGCTCCCACGCAGAGACGCCCATGGCGCCGCGCAGGATCTCGACGGCGCCGGTCAGCGGCTCGTTGTCGTCGGTGTAGTACCCGCAGAGCCCGCCGTCCTCGCCGAACGTGGTGCAGATCACCGAGGAGCACGTCGAGACGTTCCCGCGCGTCTGCGTCTCCGGCATGTGGTCCGTGAAGAGCACCGGGATGCCCTTGTAAGACTGCACCTGCATGCCCTGGTACTCCGTCATGGTGGCGCCGCCCGCGGCGCGCATGAGCGCCTCCCACGAGGTCATCGTGCGCGAGCCCATCACGAACGCCTTGGCGCCGCGCGGCGCCTTGACCAGCTTCTCCAGCCGGTCGAGGTCCGCGAGCGAGAGGTTCGCGCCGTTGGCCGCGTCGCTGTTGGCGTACACGACGCGGGTGGTCTGCCCCTTGAGGAGCTGGAACACACCGTCGAACTCGTTGGTACCGCCGGAGAACGTGATCTGCGCGGTGGCGTTCGCGGAGAGCGAACCCGCGGCGCGGGTGATCTCGATCCAGCGGTCGCCGTTGTACGAGTAGATCTTCGTCGCCGCGGCCTCTGCGAGGATGATCACGGGCGTCCCAAAGTCCACCTCCCCCGGCGCGCGCCACGAAAACGCCTGGTCCGAGGTGGTGTACTTCAGCACCCCGACGCCGCGGTCCGAGACGATGTTGGGGCCCACGTCGGTGACGGTCACGGTGGTGAGCGCGGAGGTGCTCAGCGTGGCCGTCAGGTTGGAGTCGCCGGTGAGGATCTTCGCGCCCACCGTGAGCCCGAGCGCCTCGAGCGCGCTCTCGACCTTGCGGGCCTTGAGGCTCGCGAGCCCGCCCGCGTCACCGGCGTTCGCGCGGTCGACGGACGACTGCCCGAGCACGCGCTTGGTCTTGGCGTTGACCTCGACCTCCTGAAACGTGGTGTCCTCGGAGATCGACGCGTCACGCGCGAGGAACGAAAGCGCGAGGTTGCCGATGCGGCGGTTGTACCCGAACAGCGACTGCGTCCCGGTGCTCTTCCAGGGCACGGCGCCCACGAGCTGATCGGTCTTGATGAGGGTCGACGCGGTGAGCATCACCGCGGGGTCGCGCGTACCAGCGCGGATCTGAGCGAGCGTGAGAGCGGCCATTGTCGTTGTCTCCTGCGCCCGCACACGGGCGCGCTGTTACCTGCCGGTGCTCTTGAGGCGGTCGGCCACGTAGTCTTGCAGGGACGCGTACTGCGCCCCCGGGCCACGTCCACCGCCACCACCGTGGGCCGCACCAGCGCCGCCCGCGGCCTTGAAAAACTTCGAGAGCTTCGTGTCGACGAACCGCTGCCAGCCCGCCTCGAGGGGCTCCACGTCGTCGCCCACGCGGATCGTCACGACCTCGCGGCCGTCGACCGTCTCCACCGCCATCGCGCTCGACACGAGCGACTCGATCTCCGGCGCGATCTCGGGGTTGAACAGCCGCGTCGCGACGGTGCCGATGCGCGACGCCGCGGCGTGCTGCACCATCAGCCCGTGCCGGCGGGTGAGTTCGGCCTGGGCCTGCGCCGTGAGCGCGCCGATCTGCTTCTGGAACGTCTCGCGCTCCGCGGTGAGCTTGCGCTCCTGCCGCTGCTGCGCCGTGAGCTTCTCCTCCTCGGTGCGCGCGCGCTCGGCTTCGAACTCCGCGAGCCGAGCCTTGAGGGCCTCGGCCTCGGCCGCCACGGGCTCGAGAGTCGCCTTGTGTTTGCGCGCCTCGCGCGCCAGGATCGCGTTGACCTCGCTCTGTGTGAGGGTCTTCTCGGGCTGCCCGCTTGGGGGCGCCGCTTCGGTCTGGGTCTCTACATCAGCCACGAATCACTCTCCCTCCGGGGTCGTGTCCCCGGCCGTTGGCCCCGCGATCGAAGGCACGACCTCTCCCGGCGCGGGTGCCGGGAGGTCGCTCACCGCCGCGGTCATCGCGGCGTCGGTTCCGTTCAGCGCCGCCTCTGCGGCCTGCTGCGCGATTTTGGATCGCAGCTCCTCCATCGCGGGGATGGTGTCCGCGAGAGGGTCTGTCGACGGCGGTAGTCCGATCTGCGCGCGGACCTCGTTGCCGGTCATGTACGGCGTGCTGAACGAGTTGAGCTCCACGTTGGACGGCGCGGGCGCTTCGTTTAGCTTCGCGAGGTCGAACTGCTGCACATACTGCGCACGCTCGAACTCCGCGCGCTGATCGAGCTGCGCCCGCAGGCGCTTCTCAGCGTCAGGCGCCATGCGGGGGTAGAGCGCGCTCGCGATGTCCGCGCGCGCTGCGGCCACCACCTCGGGCACGAGCTTGTCGGCGTCCTTGAGCACCGCCATCGCCGTGTCCGCGCGCGTCTCCGCGTCGAGCGGATCGAAGCGGCGCGGGTAGGTGATCGTCGTCACGGCCTGCCACTCGCTCGCATCGGCGCCGTCGAGCGCGGCGAGGATCTGGATCACATCGCGCTCAAAGCCCTCGTGCTCCTGCGCGGCCACGCCGAGGAGCGCGGACATCTGCCGGAAGCGGTAGGCGCGCGCGACGCCCGACTCCGGCGCCACTGAGGCGGCGCTCGGCCGGTCCTGGTACGCGGCCTCGTAGATCCGCGTGGTGAGTTCCTCAGTGCGCGTGCCGTAGTGGATCGTCACCGAGGCGTCGGGCGCGATGAACCCGGGCTGCGCGGCGCCGCCTGGGTACGTGAGCCCCGACTGCGTGCCCACCTTCGTGCCCTGCACTGCGGTCGCGTCGTCGGTCTGAATGCAGAGGATCGGGAACACACAGTCGCGCTCGATGGCGCGCTGCTCCGACCGCACGTTGAAGAGCTCAACCGCCGCGGCCACGCTCCCGCTCAGCACGCTCGCCGCGCACAGGTCGCGCGGCTGCATCGTGGGCACCCAGCGCAGCACCGCGAGCGGCACCATGCCGAGCGTGTGTGGCTTGACGTCCGTGTCTTCGCCGACGCTCCACTGGCCGTCCTTGCGGACGAGCGTGATGCGCCGCCACGTCTCGCGCGTCCACAGCGTGTAGACCTCGCGCTCCGTCTCGGCGCCCGTCAGCGGGTCGCGCTCGCACGTCTCGCTCCCGAGGCGGGCCCACACGAACCGGCCGCGGTCGTCGGTCTGCCAGTCGACCAGTTCGCGCGGGTCGAGCCATCGGCCCACCGTGCCCGGCGAGGTCGCGGGACGCTCGCCCTCGGGACGGTCGATCAAGCACACCGCGAAGCCGTGCCGCAGCGCAGCGTCGCTACCCGCGGCCATCCACGCGTCGACCTTGCCGAGCCCCTCGTCGGGGTCGCTCCAAAATGCCTGCACGGCATCCACACGCGTCTCGCGCAGCGGCGCCGTGGCCCAGAGCTGCCCGGTGTACGTGCGCGCCACGGGGGCGACGTGGTTGTCGTACGTGGTCGCCCTCACCCGCGCGGCGAAGTCCTCGGCGGTCTCGCGAGCGAACTGCACGAGGTACGTCGAGCCGTCCGCGAGGCGTGAACCGCTCGCGCCCACCGTCCCGCGCGGCCCGTGGTCGTACACACGCAGGTCGCGCAAGCCCGCGAGGAAGCCGCCCTGCCCAGTCACCGCGTCGTCGACGAGCGCCCAATGCGCGGCGCCGAGCGGCCCGTCATGCGCGGGATTCCGCTTGCGCAGCGCGTCGATGAGGGTGCTTGACTCCACGGGAGTGACATATCCTGTCACACGTCGGGCGGGGTGTCCACTACCGCGAGAACCCCGTCACGCCCGCGGCCCTGCTGCGCCCGTGCGCGTGGGCGAGCGCGTCCACGTCGTCGTCCTCGCCGCCGCCCATCCCGGTGAACGCCGTGACCACGCGGACGAAGTCGTAGAGGTCCTGGTCGGTCGTGCATCGCATCGTTCGCGCGTCGAGCGGCACACGGATGAGCCCCTGGTTCCAGTCCGCGGCGGGCGGCTGCGCGCGCACGAACTTGTCGCCGATGGCGTTGACGTACCGGATCACCAGCGCGGGCTCGATCTTCTGGAGCGCGCGCCCGAGGTCCTTGCCGTCGCGGGTGTTCTCGATGTCGAGCGGCGTCCCGTTGAACGCGCGCTGAAACGCCAGCACCCGCGGCGCGGCGTGCTCGGGCCGGAGCTTCAAGCGCATCACCCCGACCACCTCGGACACGCGCGCGGTGCGCTTCACGCCGGCGTCGTTGGTCAGCACCACGTCGCGGTGTGCGAGCGCGACGAGCACGGTGCAGTTGGAGTTCGGCCCGTCGGTGCCCGCCGCGTCGCACCCGATGCTGATGCGCGCGCCCGCGAAGGTCGGCGCGGCGACGCGGTAGGGCTCGTGAAACACCTTGCCGCCCTTGGGGCGAGGGCGTCCCTGGTAGATGCTCGCGGCGTCGTAGGGGCCCACCGCGATGAGCCGCGCGCGCGCATCCTCGACGGTCCACCCCACCCACGTCCCATCGGGGAGCTGCTGCCGCGGCCACAGCACGACGTCGCCATCGTCGTCAGCCGTGACCACGCCCTCGGCGTCGCGGGTGCCGAGGAAGGGCAGCGACACGTGCACGAAGCCCATGCCCTGCGCGAGCTTGCCCGCGAGGATGCGCCCCGGCGGGTCGTCCTCGTGCCAGCGCGTCGACGGGATGATGATGGACCCGTCCGCAGGGAGGCGCGGGATCGCGACGGCGGTGATCCAGTCGGCCACCACGTCGCGACGCAGCGCGCTCTCTGCCTCGACGCGGTTCTTGAAGAAGTCGTCGAACACCAACGTGCGGACCGGGTTGCCGCCGAGCCCGCCGCCGATGCCTGTGAAGATGCAGCCGCCGCCCTGCGGGTTGCGCCATTCGTCGAGGGTGACCCGGTCGCGGCCCTCGACGAGCGCGCCCGCCGCGAGCGCGGACTGCTGCGCCTCGAAGCTCTTTCGGTTCGCCTGCACCTGCGAAAAGGTCACATAGCCAAGCGGCCACCGCGGGTGCTCCGCGAGCAGGTACGCGAGGCCGTGCAGCGACGTCGTGGTCTTGCCGTGCTGCGCTGGCACGTCGACCAGCGCACGCACGCGCTCGCCCCGGGCGATGCGGTCGAACAGCGCGGTCAGCGGCGCGAGGTGCGTCGGCGCGATGAGCGACGGGCTCCAGCGCGGGATGCGCTCCATGAGACCGCCCCGACGGCGCTCCCGCTCTACGCGCAGGTCGACCAGCTCCGCGAGCGTGCCCGCCCGGCGCTCGCGCTCAGTGCGTGATGGCCTGGGCTTCGAGTGCGGCGATGCGAGCATCAAGCTCCTCGTCGGTCATCGCCGCGAGCGGCTTGCCCCCGGAGGTCACGTCCACGCGGCGCGGCGCGGTCACCCCCGTCACATCCGCGAGGGCGCGCGCCGCGGCGACCATGCCCTTCGCGTCGGGGCCCTTCTCGCCCCCCGTGCGGGCCGTGCGGTACGCGTCGAGGAGCATCGCACGAATGATCTCCGCATCTGCCTCGGGCGAGATGGCCGACGCCTGCGCGCGCTCCGCGAGGCGAGCCCGCACCCGCGCGACGTACCGCCAGACCTGGCGCTTGTGCTTGCCCCACGCCTTCGAGAGCTCGGGCACGAAGTCGGCGGGCGCCTCGGCGCCGAGGAGTCTCGTTTCGATCACGTCGAGCCGGGCCGATACGGCACGCGCGCGCGCGATGGCATCGGGTGACCGGGGATCAAACGGCTTCGGCCCGTCCATGCTGTGACAGCCTATGTCACTCACGCCGCGCCGTCCAGTCTCCCGCCGCGGTCAGCGGGGAATGCCTCGCTCGTCGAGCAGCGCCCGAAGCCGCTGCGCCTCCCTGCCCACCTCGCGCCGCTGGTCGTAGGCCTGTCGCGCGTCGGCCGCGAGCGCCTCGCCCGTCTGCTCCAACTCGGCCACACGCGCACGCAGCCGCGCCACCTCGGCATGGAGAGCGGCGGCATCGGCGCCGCAGTGCGGACAGGTCATGCGCGTCACTCTACGCCTCCCGTGGGCGCCGCGCTCGGCACGCTCGCCGCGCCGTCCAGTCGGCCGCGGAGCGCCCTGGAGCGCGCGGGCGGCGGCGACCTTCGCGGGGTCGGATCGGGCGCAGGGCGGGCGCAGGGCGCGCCGAGCAGCCCGACGGGCGGACGCGCGGGGGCGGCGCTCATGGGTCCACCGCCCCCGCGCCGTGAGGGGATGCGGGGTCAGCGGCGCGACGTTGCTCGTTTCCCCGTCAAATACAGTAGTAACACTCGCGTAACAGTATGTAATACACTTAAAGTGCCTATTAACAAGCACGCTACACTTAGAACACTTCATCCCATGCGTGGAGCACAGAGAGGGGTGGTGTCCCCTCCGAAGTGCGATCCCCCCTAGTAGGAATTCGGCGTTGCAAGCCGTTCCCGTAACGCACGTTCCTTCGCTTCTCACGCGGACCGCCATACGCGCTTGACGGAATCACCGATGCGCTCCGGCTTGTTCCGGTACCCCCGCTGCTGCAGGATCGCCGCGACGCGGTTGGACGCGCGCTGGTCGTAGTCCTCGACGCGCTTACCGATTGCCTCGGCCAGAATGCGCTCCGACGTGATCGGGCGCTGCTCAGACGCCGGGAGCGCGCCCTGCGTCGCGAGCCACTTGTCGACCGCCCCCTCCCACGGGTCGGACACTCTGAATCTTTCGGATGCCTCGCGTAACGCCGCGTCGGCCTCCGGCGTGAGCCACCACGCTTCGCGGGCCTGGTAGGCGGCGACGGCCTCGGCCCAGAGCTGATCGCGCTCGGCCTTCAGCGTGCCGATGTCGATGGTCCCGCCGACGCGGACGCAGTGGAAGCGCCGCGACCCGGTCGGGTCGTTGAGGAACTGCTCTTCGTTGGTCGAGCCCACGATCACGTTGGACCGGGGGAACGCGGAGAGCGTGCGGTGGAACGGCGCGCGGAACGTGTCCTTCGCGGATGAGATGAAGGCCTTGATGCGCCCGGCGTGCGCGCGGCCGGTGACGTGCTCGATCTCGCCGAGCTCGTAGATCCAGGCGCCGTTGATCTGCATCATCGCGTCCTTGTTCTCGATGTCGACGGTGGTGTCCGAGAACCACTCGCCCGCGAGAACGTGAAAGAACGTGCTCTTGCGCACGCCCTGGGCGCCGACGAGCACGAGCGACGTGTCGCACTTGCAGCCGGGGTCCATCGCCCGGGCCACGGCGCTGACGAACCACGCGCGGACCATCGTGTTGTTGATGGGCGAGGGCTCGGCCGAGAGGATGCGCTCTGCGACGGTGTCGAGCCGCGGGGTGCCGTCCCACACGAGCGCGGTGAGGTAGTCGCGCACGGGGTGGTAGCGGCGCTCCCACGCGACGGCGAGCAGGGCCTGCGCGAGCGCGTCCGCGCCGGGGGAGAACCCATAGCGCCGCTCGATGGCCTCGCGCATGAGCCCGAGCTCGGCCTCCTCAAGCTTCCGGCCGTCGAGGGTCGGCGCAATGATCATGTCGTTGTAGCGCAGCCGCGCGCCGTACTCGTCTGCGTTGCGAAGGATCGCGCAGAGGTTGGCGAACGTGTTGCGGATCGCGCCTTTGGGCGTGCGGTAGAGGTCCGCCTCCCATTCGCCCGTGGAGTTCTTGGGCTCGGGCGCGGGGAGCCCCGCGTCGGCTGCTGCGGCGCGGGCTGCGACCTTGGCGCGCACTTCCGTGCTGTGCCCCTCGGGGTGCTTGCACGCGCTCGCGACGATGGCCTTGACCTCAGCGGGGTCGAGCGGCGGCACGCATCGCGCGTCGTTCTCGGCCATGATCGCGGCGCGAATGGCGGGCTCATCGAAACTCGCCGCCCGCATGGAGCACGCGCGCTTGTAGAGACTGGCGTTGCGCTGCCCCTCGGGGAACGGCTCGCCCTTGGCGCCGGGGATCACGCGGAGCTTCGGGCGCGCGGTCATCGCGTCGAGCCACGCCTGCGGCACGGGCGCGGGCTCGACCTCGTCGGGCCGCGAGGTGAGCTCCCATGCGTAGGCGCGCCCGCTGGCGTGCGTGGACGGCGGAGCGACGACGTAGCCCCCATCGCCGCGCACGTCGACGCCGGGCCCGAGGATGCCCGCGGAGTTGCGGACATCGACGTGCGTGGTGAGGTAGACGTGCCGCCCGCCGCCGCCCGTGAGGGCCTCGACGGTGTCGGGCAGGGCGCCGAGCTTGGCGCGCAGGTCCACCATGGAGTCATCGCCGCCGCTGCGCGGGTCCACGTCGATGACGACGAGGCCCTGCCCGGTGGCAATGCCGATGTTCGCGTCAGGGCACCGCGTCCACCAGGCGCGGATCGCCTCGGGCTCGGTGGACGCGTCGAGGCACCCACGGGGCGTGCGCGGGTGCTTGCCGGGCCCGCCGCAGTCCGCCTTGCCGCACGAGCAACTCCCGGCGTCGTCGGTGTAGTGCAGCGGGAACACGCGCCAGCCGTAGTCCACGGCGTACATCAGCGCCGCGCGGCCGTGGCGGGAGAGCTTGGCGGGAGCAGACGAGGCGGTCATCACGGCGACTCCATGGGGGCGTGAGAGCGAAGGGCATCGAGCGCGGCGTGCACGGCGGGGTGGTCCTCGCCGCTGCGGGAATGGGCGAGGGCGACGCGGGCTTGCGTGAGCACCGGGGTGGCGTCACGGCGCAGGCCCTGGATGGCCGGGAGCTGCCGCAGCCACACGGTGAGGGGCTCGGCGGTGGTGCGGTGCTCTGCGATCCAGAGCACGGCCTCGCGAGCGGCGTAGGTGGGCTCGGCGGCTTCGTGCGCCCACACGCGGGTCCAGTGGCGGCGGTGCGGACGGGGCGCGGCCACGGCCACGAGCGGGCCGGAGACGGCGACACCCGCGGCGAGGGTGGGCACCGGAGCGGGGTCGGCGAAGAGGTCGCGCTGCTCGCTCATCGGCCACCCCCGACGTCGCTCAGGACCGCCGCCGCGGCGGCATCCCGCAGCGCCCGCGCCCTGCGCTCGCACGCCACGGCCCGCGCCCGTGCGCGCTCGGCGTCACGGTCGCAGTCGTCGGCCTGCAGCGTGGCCGCGCGCACGAGCATCGCGGTGAGCTGCTGCCGCGCGCCCGCCTCGGTGGCGCCGTGGGCGACGCAGCCGCACGCGCTCGCGGTCCAGTCGCCCGGGGCCTCCTCGCGGGTGTAGACCCGGGGGTGCTCCGAGAGCAGACGGGTGAGGGCTTCGGGTTGCGCGCTCACTGCGACGCCCCCGCCCTGCAGCGCTCGACGCACGCGCGGGCCTCGTCGGCGCTGCGCACCACCGCGGCGAAGCCGCCGTTGCGCCGCACGAGCGCGAGCCACTGCTCCTGCTCGGGGGCGACGCGCCCGCCCGGGGCCTTGATCTCCAGCGCGAAGAACCGCCCGTCGACCAGCCCCACAAGGTCGGCGCTCCCCGGCGCGAGCCCGTAGCGCACGCGCTGCACGCCGGTGCCAGTCCAGTGCTCGGCGGTGCCGACGTTGTTCCGCCAGCAACAGACGCCGCGGATCGTGCCGAGCGCGAGGCGCACGGCGTCCTGGATCTCCGACTCCTTCACGACGCCCTCCGTGTGTGCTGCGAGCCGAACGCCGACGGGATCCCCGCAGGCCAGTGGCCGAACTCTTCCTTGAACCGCACCCCGACCCAGCCGGGCTTGTAGCCACGCGCTCCGGCCTGCTCGAGGAGCTCACGCAGCCGCGCGTCCTTGACCGCGCGAGGCACGATCACCGACGCGCCGAGCGCAGCGCGCTGCACCCGCACGGGCTTCGGCGTGGGCCACGCGCCGCCGCACATGGGGCAGTGCAGGCCGCGCTTGGCACCCTCGACGACGCACCCGCACGCCTGGCACTGCGTGATCCAGGGCCGATCGCTCTTCGGGCGCCGGATGCCGTCGAGCGTGTACTCCCGCGGCTCGTCGGGGTGCCCGTGCTCGTGAACCACGCCCGCGAGGTCGATGATCAGCGCCCGCTCGCCCGGCTGCTCGACGCGCCGCACGCGGCCGACCATCTGCAGGAACGTCGCATCCGAGCCGCAGCCCCGCGCGAGCAGGCACACCTTCGCGCGCGCGCAGTCCCACCCCTCGGTGAGCACGAACGCGTTGCTGAGTACCTGCACGCGCCCCGCCGCGAAGAGCCGCAGGGCGTCGTCGCGCTCGCGGGTGCGGGTGCCGCCGTCGATGTGCCGCGCCTCGATGCCGCGCGCGGCGATGCCCTCGACGAACGTGCGGGACTCCGCGACCGTCGCGTGAAACGCCACGGTGGGCCGTCCCCCGGCGTGCTCGACCCACGCGTCCACCGCGTTGACGGCGATGCCCGCGAGGCGCTTGGGCGGATGCACGAGGTCGACCGGCGCGAGGTAGCCGCCCTCGACGAGCTCTGCGACCGTGGCGCCCACGACGATCTCGTCGAACGCATCGCGCAGGCCTGCGCCGTCTGCCCGCTGCGGCGTCGCCGTGAGCCCGAGGTGCCACGCCTTCGGGTACTGCGCGGCGACGGCGCGGTAGGTGTCGGCGTCGCAGTGGTGGGCCTCATCCCACACCACGAGGTCGGCGGGCGGGTGCTGCTCGCGCGCCACGACGGTCTGGATCGACGCGACCTGGACGGGCGCCTCGGTGACCCGCTCGCCGGCCATCACCAGCCCGGAGCCCGGGAGGCGGCGGTGCGTGTCGAGCACGATCTCGCGGCGGTGCACCAGGAACAGCACGCGGCGCCCGCGCGCGACGGCCCACGCGATCAGCGCCGAAGCGGTCGCGGTCTTGCCGAACCCCGTAGGGGCGACCAGCAGCACGCGACGCGTCCGGCGATACGCATCGCGCACTGCGTCGATGGCGCGCTGCTGGTACGGGCGCAGTTCGATCGCGGTCACAGCACGCCCTCCGCGACGTGGACCACGCAGCCCCACGGTCGCCCCTCGCGGCGTGCGCGGACGCAGGCGAGGCAGGCGGGGTGCGCAGCGGGTTCCATGGCCGACGACGCTACCACAGAATGACACTTCCGATGCACTAAAAGTGACGCGCGGTGACACTTCCTCGCGAGATGTCGTACAGTCCCGCGCGGAGGTAGGGCATGGCGAAGATCGGACGACCGAAGGGCAAGGAGATGAAGCGGCTGGTGGCGAGCGTGCCGCCGGAGATCCTCACCGCCCTCGACGCACGGGTCGCCGCCCGCAACGCCGAGAGCGTCGAGGCGTACGACCGCGGGCGCGTCGTGCGCGAGATCCTCGCCCCTGCGCCGCTCGTCGCTGTGCCGGTTCACGGCAGCATGCCACTCATGATTCAGCGGGTACTTCAAGCGTTCCATGCTTTCTCCACCAGAGGGCTAACCCCTCGTTCGAGGCGAGGCCCAACGGCGGGCCACACCTGTTCGCTACGGCTAGTTTTGCGGCGCCGTTGGTCCCGCCTCACCTCAATCGTTAGGCCCGTATCCCGTGCTCTACGTAGAGCTTGATGCGGTCCAGTTCCAGCGCGTCGTCCATGCTGTTGAACGTGCGCGAGTGCAGCTTGCCGTATGCCCACGTCACCATCAGGCGCAGCGCATCGCGCTCCTGCACCAGATCCAGCCGTGAGGCGGTGTCGGCCGCGTCTTCGGCGCCGTGCTGGCCTTCAAAGTAGAAGTTCCGGCCATCGGCTTCTGCCGCTTCCTCGTTGGTCGGCGCCTCGGGTGCGCCATAGGAAAAGTCGTTGCTGTTCATAGTCCTTCTCGCTCCGGTTACGACGGGCCTAACCCGTCATTCGAGCCGACCGCTTCGCGGCGGCTCAATTCCCACGTTAGGCCCCAATGCCTTGCGCAGCGCGTCCACATGCTCATCCATCAGGCCGTTCGGGTCCCACACAC